>ERZ808240.993-NODE-993-length-36124-cov-5.955779_pt1 | contig 36124 bp, 24 predicted proteins | sample MGYA00521084_ERZ808240 | MGnify/ENA primary metagenome ERZ808240 (study PRJEB31516, sample SAMN03275571) | gut metagenome | biome: mammalia-associated habitat; material: feces | host: Papio cynocephalus | place: Kenya | collected 2012-08-06 ... | reverse complement strand
CTCTCATGCCGGGACCTCCCGCGGGGCCTTCGTAACGTATAACGACAACGTCGCCTTTGACTATCTGACCCTCGTATATGGCGGCAATCGCTTCCTCTTCGGAGTCGAATACCTTTGCTCGACCTTCGTGTTTGAGCATTTCGGGCGCGACCGCGCTTCTTTTAACAACGCATCCGTCGGGCGCGAGATTGCCCCTTAATACTGCGATACCGCCCGCAGCAGAATACGGATTGTCAACTGTTCTTATCGTTTCGGTATCGAGAATTTCCGCGTCGGCTATATTTTCGCCGAGCGTTTTGCCTGTACATGTCATGACCGTCGTGTCGATAAGATTTAATTTGGTAATCTCTTTTAATACGGCGTAGACTCCGCCCGCTTCATTAAGATCCTCCATATAGGTGTGACCCGCGGGGGCGAGATGGCAGAGGTTCGGCGTTTTCGCGCTGATTTCGTTAGCCATGTCGAGATTGAATTCCACTCCGCATTCGTTTGCAATCGCGGGCAGATGGAGCATGCTGTTTGTTGAGCATCCCAGCGCCATGTCAGCGGTGAGAGCGTTCTTTATAGCCGATTCGGTCATGATATCCGACGGCTTAATATCTCTTTTAACAAGCTCCATAATCTGCATGCCCGCATGCTTTGCAAGTTCTATTCTCTTTGAGTAAACGGCGGGAATCGTTCCGTTGCCCCTGAGTCCCATTCCGAGAACCTCGGTAAGGCAGTTCATTGAATTCGCCGTATACATGCCCGAACATGAACCGCATGTCGGACATGTCTTTTCCTCGCAGAGAGTCAATTCCTTTTCATCTATTTTTCCCGATGTGTAAGCGCCTACGGCCTCAAACATGCTTGAAAGACTCGTTTTCTTCCCGTGAACGCGTCCGGCGAGCATGGGGCCTCCGCTTACGAATATAGTCGGAATGTTTACTCTCGCCGCCGCCATGAGCAGACCGGGGACGTTCTTGTCGCAGTTGGGAACCATTACAAGTCCGTCGAAACCGTGAGCCAATGCCATAGCTTCGGTGGAGTCGGCGATGATATCGCGGGTTATGAGAGAATACTTCATTCCCGTGTGACCCATTGCGATACCGTCGCACACAGCGATAGCAGGGAACACGATAGGCGTTCCGCCCGCCATTGCAACGCCGAGCTTTACAGCCTCGACGATTTTGTCAATGTTCATGTGTCCCGGAACAATTTCGTTATATGAGCTTACGATACCTATAAGCGGTCTCGACTGCTCTTCTTTCGTAAGACCGAGCGCGTGATACAGTGATCTGTGAGGCGCGTTCTGAAATCCATTTACTATCGTGTCCTTTACCATCGTTTACACTCCTGTCGCTGCGTTTTTAAATCAGTTGTTTATAAGCTTGTCTTCGTCGCTCCAGCTGTAAAGCTTGCGGATCTCTCTGCCGACTTTCTCTGAGGGATGCTCTGCGGCGAGCTTTCTCATTGCGTTAAAATGAACCTGTCCGCCGGCGGGCGACATGTCAAGCAGGAAGTCCTTTGCGAACGTTCCGTCCTGAATGTCAGAAAGAATTTTCTTCATGGTTTTCTTGGTTTCTTCCGTAATAATCTTGGGACCGGTGATGTAGTCGCCGTACTCGGCGGTGTTGGAGATAGAATATCTCATACCTTCGAAACCGCTCTGGTAAATGAGGTCGACGATAAGTTTCATTTCGTGGATGCACTCGAAGTATGCGTTTCTCGGGTCATATCCCGCTTCGCACAGAGTCTCAAATCCTGCCTGCATGAGTGCGCATACGCCGCCGCACAGAACAGCCTGCTCGCCGAAGAGGTCAGTTTCGGTCTCGGTTCTGAACGTTGTTTCGAGAACGCCCGCTCTCGCTCCGCCGATACCTAATGCGTATGCAAGACCGATTTCAAGCGCGTCGCCCGTTGCGTCCTGCTCTACTGCGATAAGGCAGGGAACGCCTTTTCCGGCAAGGTACTCGCTTCTTACTGTATGACCGGGACCTTTGGGAGCTATCATGATAACGTTGACGTTTTTGGGGGGCTTAATGCATCCGAAATGAATGTTGAAGCCGTGAGCAAACGCAAGAGTTTTGCCCTCGGTGAGGTTCGGCTCAATGCTCTCTTTGTAAAGCTGAGCCTGTTTTTCGTCGTTTATAAGAATCATGATGATGTCTGCGTTCTTTGCGGCGTCTGCGCTTGTCATGACTTTAAGACCTGCGTCCTCCGCTTTTTTCCAGCTCTTGCTTCCCTCGTAGAGTCCTACGATAACGTCAACCCCCGAATCGTGAAGGTTGAGCGCATGAGCGTGTCCCTGTGAGCCGTAACCGATGATAGCTACGGTCTTACCGCTGAGTTTTGCAAGATTGCAGTCCTGCTGATAATAGATTTTCTGCATTTTTGATTTGCTCCTTTCGGATTTTATTATTTTATAATTTTAGTCATGGTGTTACGGCCTCTTTCGATAGCCACAACGCCCGTTCTGCACGTTTCAAGTATGCCCAAAGGCTTCGCTATTTCAATAAAAGCGTTTATCTTAGACGGCTCGCCTGTGATTTCGACAGTCATAACGTCCGTCGTATAGTCGACGATTTTTGCTCTGTAAATCTCAGCCGCCGCCGTGATTTCCGAACGGTTTTCGGGGGTATTTTTAACTTTTATAAGACAAAGCTCGCGTTCGACGGTCGTGCCGTCTTCGTACGTCTTTATACCCTTGACGTTAAAGAGCTTCGCAAGCTGTTTTACCATCTGCTCGCGGATGAATTCACCGCCGGTGATGACTATCGTCATTCTCGAAAAGTTGGGATCTTCCGTCTCGCCTACGGTCAGGGAGTCTATGTTGAATCCCTTTCTTGTGAACATGCCCGCGACTCTTGTCAGTACGCCGTATTTATTTTCAACGAGGGCTGAAATGACTATTCTGTTATTCTTGTTATCCATCATTTCTCCTCCTTGTCAATGCCGATTGTCGTTATAATGTCGTCGATCGAACCTCCGGGCGGGAGCATGGGCAGAACCATCTCGTCTATGTCTATGACCGTATCGATAACGTACGGGTGACCCGATTCCATCGCCTCTTTAAATGCCGATTCAAACGAATCTATGTCGAATACTCTCTTTGCCTTTGCTCCGAACGCCTCTGCAAGTTTTACGAAGTCCGTCTTTCTGTCAAGCACGGTGTTTGAATACCGTTTGCCGTAGAAAAGCGTCTGCCACTGTCTGACCATGCCGAGCACGCCGTTATTTATAAGGACTATTACAATCGGCAAATCGTACGATACGGCTGTTGCAAGCTCGTTTAAATTCATTCCGAAGCTTCCGTCGCCGGTTATAAGAACGACTTTGTTTCCCGTGGCGACGGCGGCTCCTATTGAAGCTCCGAGACCGTAGCCCATTGTGCCGAGACCGCCCGAGGAAGCGAACGTTCTTTTCTTTTCAAAATTCGTGTACTGTGCCGCCCACATCTGATGCTGACCGACGTCTGTAGTTATGCATGTATCTTTATCTTTGATCTTGTTTATAACTCTGAATAATGCTCTCGGGTGAAGTTTTCCGGGTGCGGCTGCTTCGTTCCGGGCGCTGAATTCGTTTTGTTTATCTTTAAGTGAATTTACAAGCGTATTCCATTCGGGGTGAGAATTCGGCTGACATTTTTCAGCGATTCTCGCGAAAGAATCAACGATATCTCCGACAACTCCCACGTTGACGATTACGTTTTTATTTATTTCCGAATTGTCAACGTCTATCTGGACTATCTTTGTATTCTTTGCAAACTTTGCAACGCTGCCCGTTGCTCTGTCGGAAAATCTGACGCCTATTCCGATTATCAGGTCAGCCTCTTTATTGGCCATGGATGAAGCGTATCTGCCGTGCATGCCCTGCATGCCGAGAAATCTCGGATATGAATTGGGCATTGCGGACAGTCCCATAAACGAACATCCGATATAAGCGTCGATTTTTTCCGCGAAAGCCATAATCTCTTTTGTCATACCCTTGCCTGCGGCGCCTCCGCCGAGGTATATATAGGGTCGTTTTGACTCGTTGATAAGTCTTACCGCTTCTTCGATTTCTGATTCGTCTGCTATGGGAAGGGGGAAGTAGTCGACGACGCCCTTAGGCTCGAATTCGCACATTGCCGTCTGAACGTCCTTGGGAACATCGACGAGTACGGGACCGGGTCTGCCGGATTTTGCGATTCTGAACGCCTCTCTTAATACGCCGGCAAGCTCGTTTACGTCGGATACAAAGTAGTTGTGCTTCGTAATCGGAAGCGTAACGCCCGTAATATTAATCTCCTGAAAGCTGTCTCTGCCTATCTGATTGGTCATAACGTTGCCCGTTATCGCGACCATTGGGATAGAGTCGAGTATCGCCGTTGCTATGCCCGTGACGAGGTTCGTGGCTCCGGGACCGGACGTTGCGATAACTACGCCGACTTTGCCCGTTACTCTCGAATAACCGTCGGCGGCGTGGGAGGCTCCCTGCTCGTGTGCGGTGAGAACATGATTGATTCTGTCTCTGTTTTTGTATAATTCGTCGTAAATGTTAAGCACCTGACCGCCGGGATAACCGAACACGTCGGTTACGCCCTGCTCTATAAGAGTTTCTATTATGATCTGAGCGCCTGACATCATTTTCTTTTCCATAGCTTTGGAAATCCTCCTGTGTTATTGCATAAAAAAAGCCTTCGTCTCACGGACATGACAATCTGTCCTAAAGAGACGAAAGCATAAAATTCACCTTCGCGGTACCACTCTTTTTCGTCCGTTTGACCGGGCGCACTTTAGAGGCCTGCACCTCCTGACTTTGTAACGGGAGCATCCGTCTGTCCCTATGGATATATGTTCAGGACAGCCACTCCGCGGCGAGTTCACCGAATCTGCCCCTTTGCCTTGCACCGTACCGGCATTTCTCTTAACGGGGAGTGGATCGGTTACTGATCCGCTTCACAGTGTTTAAATTTTGTTTAGATTATAACGCGGAAATATGCGTTTGTCAACACATAAAAACAAAAATCGTCACCATTTATAAAAACAGATTTTTTTGCCGTAATTCTTTATTGCACATTATTGAAATTGTCATATGTTATATGGTATAATATAAATAAATACATAAGTAAGGATGTGTTTATTATGAGTAAAGAAACTTTAAATGATCTTAAAACGAGAAGAAGCTGCCGAAAATATCTCGACAAGCAGATAACCGACGAACAGCTTAACGAAATTCTCGAATGCGGAACATACGCTCCGACGGGAATGGGCAGACAGTCGCCCAAAATGGTCGTTTTGCAGAATAAAGACGATATCAAATATGTTTCGAGCCTTAACGCAGAGGTTATGGGAAATCCCGGCGCGGATCCGTTCTACGGTGCGCCGACGGTTATAATCGTATTTGCCGATAAAAATATAAGAACCTACTATGACGACGGCGTTCTCGTAATGGGCAATCTGCTTAACGCGGCTCATGCGGTCGGCGTGGATTCGTGCTTTATATACAGAGCGCGCGAGGTCTTTAATACCGAAAAAGGCAGGGCTCTTATGAAGAAATGGGGTCTGGGCGATAATTACGAGGGAATCGGCAACTGTATTTTAGGCTATGCGGACGAGGGCGGAATAAATCCCGCAAAGGCGCGAAAGAGCGATTATATTATAAAGGTATAAAATGAAAGAAAAAAGACATCTGCTATCTAAATTTATCGTATTCTTTTTCGTTATACTGCTGATTGTATATGCAGTTTGTTTTGCAATATCATTTTTCCGCGTCAATGAGGTTAAATGCTTTTTTCATGAGGAGAAGTCACCGTATTCTATAATGTTTACGACGGATGAATTCTACTTAATAAAGAAAAGCACTGACGAAAAATGCGTTGAAATGACCGACTTTATAAAAAATTCGTCTTTTTATCCGATAGAAGTTGATGAGGCAAAAACTCTCATGACCGACAGAGCAAAGGACGGAAAACTTCAGTATTACAAAATAACCGAGACCGGATGTACGGCTTCGGGCTTTTATCCGGCGCTTGCGTTTATGTTTACGGAGTCAGGCGATGACGACGAAGTGTATATCTGTATTCTCAATAAGAATACGGATGACGATGATAAATTCCTAACCTCGGCTGTTGTGTACAGGGTGGAAAACGCCGACGGCACCAACCCGTTTTCAATAGGCAAATGGATTGACAGCCCGCTTAATTATACAGGAATGAAAATGCTCGGCAGTGTTTCGCACGCATTCGCTATGCTCATTATGAGTCTTAAATACGTTTTCCCCGCCGCGGTTATTGTCTTTATTGTACTGTCGCTGATTATGTCGGCAAAAGTCAATTTCGACGCCGAACCCGACGTGCCGGAATCGGTGGATAATCCGGAGGACTATCTTTAAATTTAAAATATAATCCCGCCTGTTAAACCGGGCGGGATTATTTTATACGGTGAGGCAGTTTATGTTTCAGCTTTTCATTATATTATAATCTGAGGGATAGAATTGTAATAATTGCGGGAATTAGATTGCGATAAATGTAGGAATCAAAGTGCAATAAATATAGGAATCAAAATGCAACAATTGTAGGAGTCAAATTGCAATAAATGTAGGAATCAAAATGCAACAATTGTAGGAGTCAAATTGCAATAAATGTAGGAATCAAGATGCAATAAAATTAAGAATCAATTTGCAATTATTTTTTAGAATAAAATCGATTCTGGTTTTTTTATAAAACAATAATCCCGCCTGTTTGAAACAAGCGGGATTTATTCATGTTTATTTAAACATCATTATTAAGTTTTTAAGTATTGTTACTAACTGGCGGACGAAATTGTAAAACATATTTACAAAATCGAGAAGTCCGAGTTTTTTGAGTATTTCGGCGGTCTGTGACGGGATGATATCTCTTATCGCCTGCATGTAATCAACGTCGCAGTAGGGGTTATCCTCGTCGTATTCGACATTATCGCCGTTCATTATCGTATAGTCGAGAACTCGCTCGCCTACGGGAGTAACACTTCCCTCTAAGATATACGATATCGTAACCGCGCATCTGACAAGCGAAACCTCGGGAATTTCGCCTTTTACTTTATAAACCGCGCTTTCGCCGGGCTGTAAAAGGGTCGAGGTCTTTGCCGAGAACAGGAGATCAACGCCGTCGGTCGAGATGTTGACAATTCTTACGGGGTATTTTGCCGAAACGTTCGTTACAATATACTCGGTATCTTTTGAGCTTAAATAACCGTCGCTGCTGTTTGAAAATGTTCCGAATACTGCGTACGCGGGATTAGAAGAAGCTCTGAACTGCGGGAACGCAGGGTCGGAATGCACATCGATAATCTCATTTGGAATAAGGAGCTTTAAAAATAAATCTGTTGTGTATTTGTCCATTATTTCCATACCGTGATAAAGTCCGTCGATGAACCATGTGTTTTCGGGAAGATACGCGTACGAAGCGTCAATTTCCATAGAGGGGGAGACATGGTTATGCGTTCTGTCCGTGCAGACGTTTCCGGTTGATACGTAACCGTCGGAAAAGCGCTTGCCCATCGGGGCGCATTTAGCTCCGGTAGCGGCCTTGGTCGTTATGATAGCGTCAGAATTTTCGTCAAGACCCGTTACAATGTTAGTTCCCGTACCTGCGATAATAGATATATTCATACCGAGTGACTGACACTTTTTAAATGCTTCGGAATAATTAGCCATTATGTTTTTGTGGAACGCCTCGGTTTTTTCGATTAACGGCGCACTTTCGTTTTTGTCAAGCATGTCTAAACAGCTGTCAAGCTTATCCGAAGGAATAAAGTCCCATACGCTGCCCCAATATCCGATTATCTGTTTTGCGTAAGGAATGAGATAGTCGATTATATCGTCAAGAAAACCGAGTTCATTAGCTCTTACAAGCCAGTTATAGTCGGTCTCCGACATCATTCCGTGTTCAATGAATTTTAAGAGCGTAACCTCGTCGAGGATTGCGGTTTCCGAGATTGCATCGTATGCAAATCCCGCTCCGCCGAGTGCGGGAACGATCATAACGGCGTTGTTAACGTCGTTTTTATATCCGTAAAGAGAGAGGTAGGTTCCCGTTACCTGTCCGCCGTGGCTTATCGAAATAAGATTAACCTTATCCTTGCCTGTGTACGCCTTAACGTTCTGAATAAGTCTGTCAAGGTCTGCTGCGCAGTCGGAAGCAAACTGTCTGAAATCGGTAAAGAATACGTAAATATTTTCCTCGCCGACGTAATTTGAAACTTCCGCCATAACCTCTTTTTCGGGTCTGAATTCACCGTCGGGGTATGCTTCGGCGAGTGCCGCCCAATTACACTCTTGAGCCGACTGAAAACGTGTTGCGATGTTGTTAACGCTCGTACCGTCGGGATTGTACGCAAGAACGCCGTACATCTCGACTACTGCCTTACCTACTGTTTCGCCGATATACTTAGCCTCGCCCGCGCCGAGTGCGCCGAGTCCGAGACCGAGCTCTGCGATATGGGTGAATACCTGATTTTTTATTTCATCCATGTCTACGCCCCAAACCTGTTCGACGGTTCCGTCATCCTTTGTTAAAAACAGGGGAGATGAGCTGTACCCCGGAACGAGAATAACAGGGTAGTCGGAAACGTCGTTTTTGTCGGGTTTTACCGCGTATGCGACGCTCATACATGAAAATGCAATAAGAATTGATAAGAAAATGCCAAGTATTCTTTTCATTTTGTGGTCTCCTTATAATAATTTACTAACAGTATATACTTTTTTTATAGATTATTCAAGAGTAATTGCCATAATTTTTATTTTTTTAACATAAAAATTATGTTTCTATTCTTCTCTTCGTTCCGACGGGCAGCTGAGCGAGAACTATCGCCGAGAACATGACGGCGCATCCGATAAGTTCTCTTGACGACATTTTGTTGCCTCTGATTAGCCAGTCTGCGATTACGGAGAATGTGGATTCGAGACTCATGAGCATGGCGGCAAGCGTTGGGGGTGTGCGCTTCTGCCCTACTATCTGTAACGTAAAGCCTATACCGCCGGAAAGAATGCCGGAATAAAGAATCGGAACAGCGACTTTTATAATTTCATGAATGTCTATATCGTCGAAAATGAACATGCAGATGCATGACACGATTCCGCAGACGAGGAACTGTATGCACGAAATCTTAACCGGATCTGCTTTCTGCGCGAACAAATCGCAGAATGTAATGTGAACGGCAAAACACAGTGCGCACGCGATAAGCAGAATGTCCGCGAGCGTAATATTGCCCATGGACGAACCGCTCGGAACTGCTATAAGATACAGTCCGCATACGGCAATGGCTACCGCGCCCCATACGAGCGGGGAAATCTTTTTTTTCAGGAAAATGCCGAGTATCGGTACGAGGACGATATACAGAGCGGTGAGAAATCCCGCTTTGCCTACGCTTTCGCCCTCGGGCAGAAGACGAATTCCTATCTGCTGTAAATTCGTGGCTACGCACAGCGCGAGTCCGCAGACCGTACCGTATATCCAAAGAGCTTTTTTGTTTTCTTTCTTTTTCGGCTCAGCCGTCTTTTTCTTTTTAGAAAACGCCGAGCTTATCATTATGTAGACAAAAATCGACGCGCTTGCAAGCAGGCTTCTGATACCTATGAACGTAAAATCTCCGACGCTCGCGCCCTCGCTCTGCGCGACGAACGATATTCCCCATATTACCGCCGCGAGCAAAAGGCACACAGGTCCCGCAAAATTAATTTTTTTCTTTTCCATTTCATTTCTCTCCAAAAAATTATATCTTATTTATTATATACCTTTGATTCGTAAAGTCAATGAGTCAGATTTTTGTTTACATTTATATATCGCTGTGGTATACTTTCATTATAATATACAGCTCATTACTGAGCAGAATCAGGAGGCGGTGTTATGGCAGATAAAAGAACGGTTTACGTTGTAGGACACAGAAATCCCGACACGGATTCCATTTGTTCCGCGATAGCGTATTCACGGCTTAAAAACGCGCTCGGCGACGGCAATTTGTACGTTGCAACGCGCGCGGGACAGATAAATGCGGAGACGGAATATGTACTCAACAGATTTTCGGCGGATATCCCCGTGTATCTTAACAATATAGGCACCCGCGTAAAGGATATGGAGATACGAAAGGTTCCCGGCGTAGACAGGGGGCTTTCGCTTAAAAAGGCGTGGGAGCTTATGGACGAAATCAATGCCGTAACGCTTCCTATCGTTTCGGAGGATAACAAATTAGAGGGCATTATAACAATTCAGGACATAGCCACGTCGATGATGAGACGGCAGGACAGCTCGATACTTTCCGCCGGTCATACGCCTTATAAGAATATAATCGAAACGCTCGACGGCGAGATGATTGTCGGCGACGAAAACGCGGATTTTGATTCGGGCAAGGTTATAATTGCAGCCGCGAATCCCGACGTTATGGAGCATTATATAAAGCCGAACGACATGGTTATCCTCGGAAACAGGTACGAGTCGCAGTTAAGCGCAATCGAGATGGAGGCGGGATGTATTGTAATCTGTCTCGGCGCACCCGTTTCCAAATCAATACGTAATCTCGCAGCCGCGAACAACTGCTGTGTTATCGTAACTCCGCTCGACACGTACGAGGTAGCAAGGCTTATAAATCAGAGCATGACGGTCGGATTTTTTATGAAAAGTGAAGATCTTATTACATTCGACCCGTACGACTATACGGACGATATCAAAGAGGAAATGATGAAGCGCAGATTCCGCGACTTTCCGATTGTCGATAAGAAAAAGGGAACGTACGTCGGAATGATATCGAGACGTAATTTATTAGGTGCGCACAAGAGAGCGGTTATTCTCGTCGACCATAACGAGGAGGCGCAGGCTGTCGATAATATCAGAAACGCCGACATCTTAGAGGTAATCGACCACCACAGACTCGGTTCTCTCGAAACGTTCGCGCCGGTTTACTTCAGAAATGAACCCGTAGGCAGTACTGCCACTATTATTTATAAAATTTATAAGGAAAAAGGCGTTGAGGTTTCACCCGATACAGCAGGGCTTTTGTGCAGCGCGATACTGTCGGATACGCTTTTATTCAGAAGCCCGACGTGTACCGAGGCGGACAAAACGGCAGCGTACGAGCTTGCAGAAACCGCAGGCATAGACTGCGAAAAATTCGGTGTTGAGATGTTCACGGCGGGAAGCAATCTTATCGAGAAAACGCCCGAGGAAATTTTCTATCAGGATTATAAAAAATTCGAGGTCGGAAAAATCACTCTCGGCGTAGGACAGATAAATTCAATGAGCGAAAAAGAGTTGTCCGCTATAAAGGAGAAAATGCTCAACTATGTTGCAAAGACGTGTTCGGAGCACAGGCTCGACATGGTTTTCTTCATGCTCACGGACATAATAACCGAGAGCACGGAGCTTATATGCTACGGCGATGGCGCGGACGAGCTTTGCAAAGAGGCGTTCGGTAAAACGCCCGTAAACGGATGCTTAACGCTCGGCGGGGTGGTTTCGAGAAAGAAACAGCTTATCCCCGCGTTTATGTCGGCTATAAATAACGAGGGAATTGTATAAAAATTTTAATAATAAAAGCAGACCGCAGAACGGAATTTGATTTTTCGTTCTGCGGTCGTTTTGTATTAAGTTTTATATTTTAATGAAAAAGGTTATCGAAGAAATTCTTGATATATGCAATAAACGCTTTTAAAAATTCAATAAATGAGAAATGCGGTTTTACGAATTTAACAGTTATCTCCGTCTCAGATATTGCATTGCCCTCTTCATCGACAAGCGTTGCAGTAACGGTTACATCCGTTTTCTTTGATGAAGCATAGGTGAGAACGCCGTCATTGTTTATAGAGGCGTTTTTATTTCCCGAAACTGACCATTTAACACCCGAGGAAATGCCGTCGAGGTCGAGGTACGAAAGCGAAATGCTCGTTGAGGCAAAGTATGCCGTCGTGAGTGTAAGTTCGTTATTCTCGATTTTTTCGCCGTTTGCGTAGAATCCCGAAGTTTCGTCCTTGCCGGGAACCGTGAGCTTCGTTATAACGTTCTGACGGGAAAGGGAAGCGAAATCCTCGTTATCGGGATAAAGCTCCGTGTAACGCGCGTATTTTTCGCTTGAAAGGCAAGCTTTGATAGTAACTTTCTTCGTCTTTTCTGAGCGTGTTACGAGCATGTTTTCATGCGTGATTATCTTGTTGTCCGAGGACTTGAATTTGTCCCAAAGCTCCGATGGGTGAGAAAGGTCTATCGATACGGGAACAATACCTGAATTTGTCATGTCGGCATATGAATAAACCCATTTGACAGTTTTGCCGTCCTCTGCGAACGAAGCCTCGGTGAACGCGTGAAGATTGTTTATAACGCATGTTTTTGATACGTTCGCGCCGTCGTTTATTCCGTCGAAGAAATGAGCCTTTACTTCTGCCATTAACTCTTTTTCTTTGTCGATTTCAGCCTGAGTCAAAGGCATTACGGTTATGTCAAACGTCTTTTCGACTTCTATATCGTATAATACGCTCTTCATTTTAGCCGTTAACGTTACGGTCTTTGCGTTCTCCCCGGGGAGAGGTCTGTAAACGAATGCTCTGTACGCATTGATTTTAATAACGCTCTCGTCGCTGCTCGCTACCGAGAATTTATAATTATAATAATCCTCAATGCCTGTCTTTACGGGGATTATAAGCTGAATATCATCCGAAACCGCGTCGGGATTAATCGACTCGTCGGTTCCGAATATTTTTAACTTGTTAACGGTATAATTCTCGTCAAAGAGCTTCTGAAGTTCGTTTTTGAAATCCTCTCCGAGAGCCTTTACGGTTACGGTGAATTCCTTTGTGAGAATTATGTCAGCCTCGTCATACGACGTACGGTTAAACGTAAACGTTGCGGTAAGGGTTACGGTTTTATCTTCTGCGCCTCTCTTTACAAGGCCGATATACGGGTCGAAAAGAGTGTCTGCGGTCGACTGACTGCTCGAATCAATTTTTATAGCGTCGGTATCGGACGAGGCCCATGATACGAGTACGAATTTTTTATTGTCAACGACTTTGGGAAGAACAAGGTTTCCGGTAACCTCGGAAAGGCTTTCATTATCGCCTTTTATTGCGTCCTCGGTTACTTTCGAGAGAATATTCTCGTTCATATAATCCTTAACTTTCGCCTGATCCCAGTTTACTACGGCGTTGGTCGTATATTCTTCTTCGGCTCCGTTATACTCGATAACGAATGTCGTTTCAACGGAATTGAACCACATTACTCTGAATCCGTCGGGATCTGCATAGAAATATGTGATCGTTCCGTCCTTGGCTATGCACGTTTCGTCCGCGCTCGACTTTATCGTAACGTTTACGTCGTCAAAGCCTAAAGAAGCAAGAGCAGATTTTACCATATCGATAACGTTTGTGTCCCTGCCGTATTTTGGGGTGAGCCTGAACCATGAGTCGTCGAGAGCCTTTACCGCTGACGACGCGTGCTCCTTATCTTCCTCGGTGGGTTCGGTTTTCTCGATTATCTCAATTGTGCAGTTTACGCCCTGCTTTGCGATAATGTCGGCTGTATTTCCTCCCGAGAGCGTGCCTTTGTTTGCGCATTTTTCAATAGTGAGTTTGGGATTCAGTCCGTACTGATTATAGCTTGAAGCAACGTTTTCCTGTGCGATAATACCGCCCGAATAGCCGTAGTCTCCGCTTCCTCCCGTGACGTCGCCGTTATTCGTACATCCGGTTACGAATATTTTGTTTTCCGAAGCGTTTGCTGTTACGGCGGCGATGATTCCGCCCGAATATCCTGCGGCGTTTGTCGATGTTACATAGCCGTTGTTTACGCAGTCTGTAACGTTACCGCCGTTGTTTTCTCCGACGATACCGCCCGCGTAAGACGTTACTTTAATTTGTCCGTTGTTTGTACAGCCCGTGACAAGTCCCGTGTTTTTACCTGCGATACCGCCTACGTAAGTAACTCTCTTTGTCGAAGAAACCGAAAGGGAGACGAGGTTTTTGCAGTTTTCGATAGTTCCGTTGTTAAGCCCCGCAATGCCTCCGTGGTAGTTCTTTGCGGTCTTTACGCTCAATGTTCCGTCAACCGTGAGATTCTTAACGGTTCCGCCTTTTCCGACGGTTCTGAAAAGTCCGCCGTAAATCGCAGTGATGTTTTCGAGCGAGTATTTTACGCTGTGTCCGTTTCCGTCGAACGTTCCGTTGAAATCCTGTGCTGAGCCTATCTGCATCCATTTTGCGCCCGTGACGTCGATGTCATTTTTGAGTACGGCGCACGCGGTGTTGTCGTTCGTGTTTACTTCGTTTGCAAACCACGCAAGCTCCGACGGCGTAGAAATCGAATACGCGTCGTTTTCATAAGCAGGTTCGCTCATGCTCGTGCCGTCCCATACGGCATATACGAATCCGACGGAGCCGACCGACAGACACATGATAAGACTTAATGCAAGAGACAGGACTCTTTTTAATGATTTGTTCATGTGTGTTTTTCCTCCTGTAAAATAATCACAAAAAAAGTACCCTCATAAGGAGGGTACGAAAAACACGCAGACAAAAGCCGGACGGTACAGATAAATCTGAATCGTTTGACTGTGAATTTTATCATAAGTATAAAGCAAAAAGGAGTTTTTATTTCCTTTTGTTTTCAGGACTGCTCTCCATTGCCCGAAAGCAGGGTTATTCCCTCCGGATACGGTAAGTATTCTGACTTATGAATTCAAAAACTAATGAATTCAATTACAGTAATGGCTGTTGCGACGGATTTTCACCGAGATTCCCTTTTTAATTCAGAAACAGAGCTCCTGACGCCGTATCGTAATGACAGTATTTAATTTATGCGTGTATATTATATGACAATTATAAATTTAAGTCAACATTCGGAAAAAAATGAATTTACGATTGAAATTATCTTTTTGTGATGATATACTTTATAAAAAACAAAGGTGTTAAATAAAATGTCAATTGCAACGTTTAATTTTGCCTCGCAGGCGTTAAAAAAACAGACAGAGGTTACCGTGTGTTTCCCCGAAACCTATTCCGAGAGAGGCGGCGTTTCCGACAGAAAGACTCTGTGGCTTCTGCACGGATTGTCGGACGACAACACATGCTGGACTCGTTTTTCCTCAATAGAGCGTTACGCGGGCGAGTACGGCATAACCGTCATAATGCCCGACGGCGACAGGAGCATGTACTGCGACAACGTTTACTCGCAGAATTTTAAGGAGTTTATAGTAAAAGAGCTTCCCGAGTATTTTCATTCGATTATAGGAATTTCAAACGACAGGGATAAAAACTTTATCGCCGGTCTTTCTATGGGCGGTATGGGTGCCGCCAAAATTGCTCTCGGCAATCCCGACAAATACTTCGGTTTCGGCTCGTTTTCCGGACTTCTCGATTTAAAATACGTCGCGGCGGGATTTGCGAATACTATTGATTCAGAGTTCCCGTTTATGAAACCGTTTTTTAAAGACGGCACGACTGAAGATCCGAAAACCATGCTTGATAAAGAAAAACATAAGGACATGAAAATGTACGTCGCGTGCGGTAAGCAGGATTTTTGGATAAAAGCGTCTGAATCGTTTAAGGAAAAAGCCGATAAACTGGGTATTGACGTAAAATACGTTTTCGAGGACGGCGGTCATGAATGGGCGTTATGGGACAGAAACGTAAAGCGTTGTATAGAGTATATGGTAAAATAATTATAGATAAATAAAACTAACCGCCGGAACGGATTTTGAAAGAACGTTCCGGCGATATTTATCTATATTTATTTTTTTAATTTTAACGCTCTTGTCGCGTTGAGCACGGCGATAACCATAACGCCGACGTCCGCAAAAATTGCGGCCCACATATTTGCAATTCCGAGCGCGCCGAGAATCAGGCAAACAGCTTTGATAAGAAGCGCGAATACGATATTTTCCTTAACGATTCGTAAGGTTTTCTTCGAGATTTTCGTCGCAAGCGGAATCTTTGCGGGGTCGTCGTCCATTAATACTATGTCCGCCGCTTCGATAGCCGCGTCCGAACCGAGCGCGCCCATCGCTATGCCTATGTCCGCTCTCGAAAGTACGGGGGCGTCGTTTATTCCGTCGCCGACGAACGCAAGTTTATCCCTGTCCGTCTTTTCACTGAGAAGTTTCTCAACTTCGCTTACCTTATCCGCGGGGAGCAACTGGGATTTGTATTCGTCAATTCCGATTTCGGAAGCTACGCGTTTCGCTGTGTTTTCGGAGTCGCCCGTGAGCATAACGGTTTTTTTGATTCCGTGATGTTTTAAGAGTGCAATCGCTTCTTTCGACGTGTCTTTTACTATATCGGAAATGACTATGCATCCTGCATACTTTCCGTCGACGCTTACGTATACGACCGTTCCCTCGTCATGAATGTCGGAAACATTTATATTTTCAAGCTTCATTAATTTAATGTTGCCTGCGAAAACCTGTTTCGAATCGACCTTTGCCGAAACGCCGTGACCGGAGATTTCCTTTACGTCGGTTACCTTGCTTCTGTCGATATCCTTGCCGTAATGCTTTTTAAGGCTTAAACTGATGGGATGGCTCGAACCGCTCTCCGCGTACGAGGCGTAATATAAAAGCGAGTCGGAATCAAATCCTTCCGACGGGTATACGCCCGTTACCTCGAAAACGCCCTTTGTAAGCGTACCCGTTTTATCGAATACAATGTATTTTGCGTCCGAAAGAGCTTCAAGATAGTTAGAACCCTTTACAAGTATACCGTTGCTTGAAGCGCATCCGATTCCGGCAAAGAAACTTAAAGGAATCGAAATTACAAGCGCGCACGGACAGCTTATTACAAGGAATGTAAGCGCTCTCGTTATCCAGTCGCCCCATGCGGGAGGCTGACCGATTATAAGTCTTACGACAGGGGGGAGAATCGCAAGAGCGAGCGCGCCGATACATACGGCGGGGGGGTAGTATTTTGCGAATTTCGTGATGAAATTCTCGCTCTTTGATTTCTTCATGCTCGAATTCTCAACGAGGTCGAGTATTTTAGAAACCGTGGATTCGCCGAATTCCTTAGTCGTTTTGATTCTGATTTCACCCGTGAGATTAATGCATCCGCTGACGACCTCGTCGCCGAGTCCGACATTTCTCGGAACGCTCTCGCCCGTGAGCGCGCTCGTGTCAAGCGTTGTTTCGCCCGAAACTACAATGCCGTCGATAGGTACTTTTTCGCCGGGATTTACGATGATTTCGGTGCCTGTCTCAACGTCGTCCGGGTCGACCTGCTCTAACTTTCCGTCGATTTCGACGTTTGCATAGTCGGGACGGATGTCCATTAATTCGGTTATGTTCTTACGGCTCTTGCCGACGGCTGCGCTCTGGAAAAGCTCGCCTATCTGATAGAACAGCATAACCGCGACGCCCTCGCGGAAGTCGCCCAATCCGATAGCTCCGACCGTCGCGACCGCCATAAGGAAGTTTTCGTCGAAAATCTGCCCATTGAATATACCCTTGACGGCTTTTTTCAGTATATCGTAACCGATAACCGCGTAGGGAATGAGATAAAGAACCGCCTGAATCCAAACGTTTAACTCGACGAATTTAAACAGAACCGACAGTATAATCACAAGGATTGCCGATATTATAATACGTATAAGAACTTTTTTCTGTTTTTTATTCATAATAATTAACTCCGAATCGTACGGTATTTGGAAACGGCATCAGATGAAGATTTCGCAGTCGTCCTCAACCTTTTTGCAGTTTTTGAGAACAAGTTTCATAGTCTCGTCAACATCTGCCCCGTCCTCGAACTCGACTTTCATTTTCTGAGTCATGAACGAAACGACCGCCGATTTAACGCCCTGAGTCTTTGAAGCCGCGTCCTCCATTTTAGCGGCGCAGTTTGCGCAGTCTACTTCGATACCGTATGTTTTTTTCATGATAATCAAACCTCTTTCAATTGATAAATTTAATGGTAACAGTTGAACGATTGTTCATCTGTCATCTGTATTATAGTTGAACAAGTATTCAATTGTCAATAGTTTTTTCATAAAAAAGAAGAAATATCCGAAAAACTACGGATATTTCTTAAATGTCGATTATTTTAATTAATGCTTATGCTTAATGTGTGACTGGGCGATTTCGATTATCGCAGTAATGTGTCCGTCGTCAAAACTGTAATAAATGTGCTTGCCCGAACGGCGGGATTTGACGATATTATTAGCTTTTAAAATTGCGAGCTGGTGGGAGACTGCGGACTTCGTCATGCCCAGAGCCTCCGCAAGGTCGCACACGCAGACCTCTTTATTATCAAGTGCCGTAACGATTCTCGCGCGCGTCGGGTCGCCGAGGATTTTAAAAAGATTTGCTACCCCCTCAACCTCCTCGTTAGTGAGCATTTCGTCCTGTATGGCTTTTATCTTTTCGGGTTCCGAAATGTTACATTCGCATCTTTCTTCATCTATCATAAATATCACCTTAGCAATTCTCAATGCCTGTAATAGAAAACAAACCGTCCTGCCGTAATCTGCAAGACGGTTCTGGTGAGGATGAGTGGGCTCGAACCACCGACCTCTTGCATGTCAAGCAAGCACTCTAACCAACTGAGCTACACCCTCAAAACGAAAGTGATTATATCATAATATTATCAATATGTAAATAGCTTATCCGAAAATTTTTTATTTTTCACAAAAATTTTTGGGCTTTACATAATCGTTTCTTATATATATAATAGAAAAGAAAAAAACTAAGACGGTGATATTATGGATTTAAAAAAGAAAATAGATAACATCGTAACAAAAACCGCTGCGGCTGTCGCAAATTCGCTCTCGCAGGACGAGACGAATCGCGAAACCGACGGGGGAGATGTCGATGCGGACGTTTCGGCTCTGTTCCGTTCTGCGGCGGCGGAGGGCGCGGTGCTCCTTGAAAACAACGGCGTTCTGCCTTTAAAAGAAAACAGCAGGGTTGCGTTGTTCGGTATTACGTCGTATCAGACGCATTTCGTAGGCTATGGCTCGGGCGGAGACGTAAATAAGCCGTACGCCGTGAGCATTGCCGACGGTATCAGAAATTGCGCAAAGCTTACGCTTGACGAGAATATAGCTTCGTTTTATAAGGATTACAACGAGAAAAATCCAATTAATCACGGATTTTGGGCGCACTGGCCGTTTTATTATCCCGAGGCAAAACTCGATACAGACTTCGTTCGGAGTTCGTCGTTTAATAACGATACCGCGGTAGTCACGGTAGGCAGAAGCGCGGGCGAGGACAGAGACTGCAAAAACGATAAGGGAAGCTGGCTTCTCGCCGACGACGAGGCGGACATGCTCGACAAGGTAACGGACAAATACGATAACGTCGTAGTTTTGCTCAATATCGGCGGAATATTCGATTTAAGCTGGCTTAGAAGATATAAAAACAAAATCGGCGCTGTGCTTATACTCTGGCAGGGCGGTATGGAAACGGGAAACGCCGCCGCGGATATCCTGTGCGGTAAAGTCTGCCCGAGCGGAAAACTTACGGACACGATTGCGAATTCAATCGATGACTATCCGTCAAGCGATAACTTCGGAGATAAGGATTTTACATTCTATAAAGAGGATATCTACGTCGGTTACAGATATTTTGAGACGTTTGCAAAAAATAAGGTCGTATATCCGTTCGGCTACGGTTTAAGCTATACGTCGTTCGATATGAAAAAGACAGGCGCGAAAAAGACGGATTCGGGATTCGAATTTAAAATAAAAGTTACCAATACCGGCGAATATACAGGCAGACAGACCGTCGGAATTTATCTTGAAAAGCCGTGCGAACCGCTCGGCGAACCCGCGCTTATATTAATCGCTTTCAAAAAAACGGGAGATTTAAAGCCCGGCGAGAGTGAAACGCTTACGCTGACTGCGGGCGATTACGCGCTGTGCTCGTACGACGACGAGGGCGTTACCGGATATAAGAACAGCTATGTTATAAACAAGGGCGAATTTGCTTTTTATATGGGTGAAAACGTAAGAGACGTTAAGAAAATTCTTACGTATTATAATGAAAATACCATCCTTTACGATAAAAAAGAGCAGGTATGCGCACCTAGAAAAGAATTCGATATAATGACTGCAAAAAAACTCGGGGATTCAACGGTTGTTTCGTATAAAAAAGCAGTCGTAAATTCAACGGATTTACGGCAGAGGATTATATCCGCGCGTCCTGAATCAATCCCGCAGACGGGCGATATGGGATATAAATTATCGGACGTAAAGAGCGGTAAATGCACAATGCTCGAATTTATCGCCCAGCTTGATAACGACGAGTTAGAGGCGATATCGAGGGGCGACTACACAATGAACAGTCCCCTCGGAGCAAAGGGCAATGCGGGAGTATTCGGCGGAGTGCTCGAATCATTGAGAGACAAGGGCGTAATGCCTGTTACGACGACGGACGGCCCGTCGGGTATAAGACTCTCGGCGCAGTGCTCGCTTCTGCCGTGCGGTACGCTTCTTGCTTGTACGTTTGACCCCGATACGGTCGAAAAAGTATATTCCGCCGTCGCAAAGGAGATGAAAAACCGCGGTTCGGACGTTTTGCTCGCTCCCGGAATGAATATTCACAGAAACCCGCTGTGCGGACGTAATTTCGAATATTACAGCGAGGATCCGCTCGTTGCGGGCAAAATCGCGGCAGCGGCTGTCAGAGGTATACAGTCCGAGGGCGCGAGCGCGTGTCCGAAGCATTTTGCATGCAACAATCAGGAGTTCAGACGTAATATGATCGACTCCGTCGTAAGCGAAAGAGCGTTGAGGGAAATATATTTAAAGGGCTTTGAAATCTGCGTAAAAGAGGGCGAGCCTAAAAATATCATGACCTCGTATAACAAAGTAAATTCCGTATACAGTCACTATAATTATGATTTGTGCACGACCGTTCTGCGTTCGGAATGGGGCTATAAGGGCAACGTTATGACCGACTGGTGGATGAAAAAGGGCAAGAGTCCCGAGTTTAAAAATATGAGCGATCAGGCGTACAGAGTCACGGCGCAGGTCGACGTTCTCATGCCCGGCGGAGCGAGAGGACAGAACAGAACGCCAGACGGCACAATGTTAAAGTCTCTTAAAAAGAAAGACGGCATAACTTTGGGCGAGATACAGAGAACCGCAGAAAACGTATTGAATTTAATACTCGATATTAAATATTGATGAATATTGACGAAAGGCTGAAATAAATGACAGGATATTATCACACGGATTTAAATACGCTCCATGCAGGATGCGAAAAACCGAGGGCGTATTTTATTCCGTTTTCCGATAACGACGATTGCTCAAAGCGTGAAAACTCTTCGTTTTTTACGCTTATTAACGGCGAGTGGGATTTTAAATTTTACGAAAATGTATATGAACTTGACGTTTTGGGCGGAATTTTCCCCTCGGGCGAAAAGTGCTGTGACAAAATGACGGTTCCGTTTAACTGGCAGTTAAAGCTCGGCAGGGGATACGACGCTCCGAATTACATAAACCAGGACTACCCGTACCCCGTTGACCCGCCTCATCTGCCCGACGTCGACCCGTGCGGACTGTACAGACGTACGTTTGAATTTAAAAAACAGAGCAAAAAAAAATATTATATAAATTTCGAGGGCGTAAGCTCATGCTTCTATCTGTGGATAAATTCTAATTTTGTCGGCTATTCCGAGGTCAGCCACTGCACAAGCGAATTTGACATAACGAAATATTTATCCGACGGCGAAAATACAATCGAAGCTCTCGTCGTTAAGCACTGTACGGGTTCGTATCTTGAGGATCAGGACTTTTTCAGACTTTCCGGTATATTCAGAGACTTATATATTCTCACCCGAGACGAAAATCATATAAAGGACGTTCAGATTATACATAGCCTTGACGACGGTTTAAAGAATGCCGAAATTGAGATGTCGATAATTTCAGACGGTATAGTAAAGCCTTTTTACACTCTTTATTCGCCCGACGGAGAAGAAATCTGTTCGGGAATCGTGTGTAAAAAAACGTTGTTCGAAGTAAACGGCGTTACTCTGTGGACTCCCGAAACGCCCGCATTATACACGCTTAAAATAAAGTGCGGGGACGAGAATATTTACTTTAAGCTCGGAATGAGAAAATTCGAAATTAAGGATTCGGCAGTTCTCTTAAACGGCGTTAAATTTAAATGCAGAGGCATAAACCGCCACGACTCCGATCCCGAAACGGGTTACGCGGTAAGCGTTGAAAGTATGAAACGCGATTTGCGCTTATTAAAACAGGCGAGCGTTAACATGATAAGAACGTCGCATTACCCGAACGACCCGAGATTTCTTGAAATGTGCGACGAGCAGGGCTTTGCCGTCGTTGACGAAGCAGACCTCGAAACGCACGGTATGGGATATAACTACGGAGACTGGTACTGGGATTATTGGGCGTATTGCTCGGACGTTCCCGAGTGGAGGGACGCATATCTCGACAGAGCCGAAAGACTTTTTGAAAGAGATAAAAATCATTCGTGCGTTCTGCTCTGGTCTCTCGGAAACGAATCGGGGTGCGGCGAAAACCACCGCGCCATGGCTCAGTTTATAAGAAGCCGGGATTCACGTGCGCTGATTCACTACGAGAACGCGCATCTTGAATACGCCGAAAGACTCGGCAAGGATTTTTCGGACATTTCCGACGTTGAAAGCCGTATGTACGCACCGATATCGTATCTCGAAAAATACCTTGAAAACGACGAATACAAAAAGCCGTTTTTCTACTGCGAATACGTCTGCTCCATGAGTACGGGCGACGTGTACAGGCACTGGGACAATGTCGAGGATAACGATAAATATTTCGGCGGATGTATATGGGAACTTACCGACCACGCCGTAAATATCGGGACAAAGGAAGAGCCTAAATACCGTTACGGCGGAGATTTCGGCGACGACCCGAACAACAATTATTCATGCGTCGACGGACTCGTTTTCCCCGACAGGAGACTGCGCCCCGGTTATTACGACATGAAAAAGGTGTATAAGCCTTTTTACGCGTATTTTAAGGATGGAAAACTTGAAGTTAAGAACAGACGATTTTATACAGATCTTTCCGAATTCTATATTAAATACGAATTCGAGCTTGACGGCGAGGTAATTTCGTCAGCGGTCATAAACGATACTTCTATTGCACCCGGCAAAACAAAAATCTACGATATGGATATTCCCTCGGCTGAAACGGGACTTCTTACGCTGAACGTATATCTCGCGCTTAAAGATAACTGCGAATGGGCTGAAAAAGACTATGTTATCGGTGACGAGCAGATTGTAATTTCCGATATAAAAAAGAAATTAAAGAGCGGAGAGGACAAAATCGAAGCTTCCGTATTCAGAACAAAAATATTTGTCCGTTGTAAAAAATTTGCGTGTAGAATAAGCCGTATAACGGGACTTATTGAGGAACTTTCCGACAAGGAGGGAAGTTTTCTTAATAAAGCCGTTGATTTCAGCATTTGGAGAAGCTGTAATTATAATTCGAGAGGCTTCGACGAAACGTGGAACCGCGCGAGATTTGACAGAAGTATTCACCACGCGTACGCCGTTGAACTTACCGAAAACACGGGAACGAGAGCCGTTATAAACGTTAAAATGTCGTTCTGCGCAGCCGCCATGCCTCCCGCGGTCAAAGCCGATATAAACTATATATTTACGTCCGAGGGCATAGACGTTGAATGTAACGCGGTTGTCGGCGAGAGAGTGCCCAACCTGCCGAGATTCGGACTCGAATTATCATTAGGATGTCAATTCGAAAATATCGAGTATCTCGGATTCGGTCCTATCGAGTCGTACGCTGACAGATTCAGAGCATGCCGTCTTTCAAAATTCAAAACGACCGTCGAAGACAATTTCGTTCACTACATAAAACCTCAGGAGTGTTCGGCGCACTATAAAACGCGTTACGCTTCGATTACGGACGAAAACGGCAGGGGACTTGAGTTTTACGACATGAATTCGGACGGATTCTCGTTTAACGCTAAGCGTTATTCGGACAGACAGCTTCATGATACGAAGCATGACGACGAACTCGAAAAACTGAACGAGACGATAGTTTCGCTTGACTATAAGATGGATTCGTCATCGAATAACGACGAGGGCAGAGAAGCGTTCAGACATTTTACTGAAAAAGAATTTTCGTTTAAATACAGAATCAAAATAAAATAAGTTAAAGATATCCCCCGAAGAAGTTCTCCGGGGGATAAAAATTTAAATTTTAAATATCGAATGAAATTTTTTCTGCCAGCGGTTTAAATAAATCGACACAAGCCGTGATATTACCATGTCGTAGAGAATGAACATTACGTTGCCCATTGCGAGCAGTGCGGGTATCGCCCACTTTCCGAAGCGCTCCATGCCCTCAATCGGAATCGAGAAAACGTATACTATTATAATATAAGAAATACATACGCTTACGTTGAACACAAGAAATTTACATACCCACTCCCACACTCTCGGCAGTTTGCTCTCGAGTACGGGTTTTAATATAGGGTAAAATCCGAAAAATCCGACGTACATCATTGCAGCTTCCTTATCGGGCAGTATAAACAGTGATAACAAACTCACCGAGACGTACGCGCCGAACGCCCATTTTTTATTAAGTTCAAGAACCATTATAATAAGCAGTGTTCCCGCGATTTCGGGCGAGGCATATGTCAGAAACGGGAAAACAGCCGTCAGGAGCATAAAAACGAGCGACAGTGATGCCGTTATACCGCCGAGGGCGGTTTTTGCGCTTTTTTTCATCTTTTTCTCCTTAACAGCACGGTATCAAATCTCCGCCGCACGACTCGCACAGGCAGTCCGCACACAGCAGTCCCGAGCAAACGTCGCAGAATCCGCATCCGCCCGAATCCTTGTCGTCGGATGTTGTTCTGTATCCGCCCGAACGCGCCGATTTCATATTGTTGTAAGCCGAAGCGTACTCGCCGTTGTTCGGGTCGAGCCTTACGGCGTTTTCGAAGCATGTGAACGCCTCGTTAAGCCAGCCTTTTCTCTGATTTACAACTCCGCTTAAATAGAACCATTCCGCGTTTTTCATTGAGTCGGGCGTTTCGTCGAGCCGTCTCTGCGCTTCGGCGTAGTTCCCGTCGTCAATAAGATTTCTTATATCCGTAAACGCAGAGTAATTATATGAATAATCGGTATTTCCGTTCCCCGCCGTATTCTGCGCGTGCGCCGAATTTATAACCTCGTCGTACGCGGAGTCAAGTTTCTTCATCATATCCGGGTCGTTTTCGTAAATTCTCGCCTTGTCCCTGTATGCGTTTCTTATCTGTTCGTATGTTGCGTTTCTCGGAATACCGAGTATTTCGTATGAATCCATTTATTTTTCTCCCGATAAAATTTTTTGGGTCTGAATATACAGTCCGTCGTTTATTATGTTGTCTATTATGTTTTTGAATTTATAAATTTTAAGATGTGAAACGGCTTCGGACAGCTGACCCGCGGTCATGAACAGCTCGTTTTGAATACTGTCATTGTCCGTTATACCGCATTTTATAAACGGGTTGAAATTGCCTGATTTTTTATCCTTCTCGATATCGTCAGCGGCGTCGGTCAGATAAATCCATCTGCCCGTAAGATAGCCGACTGAGTACGTCTCGTTTTTCATGTCATTGAGATTTGCGCCTAATGTAAATAATTTGCCTAACATCTTGCCGGTGGGGTCGGCGGCGGAGTCGAGCGTTATCTTACCGCTTTGCTCCGTTTTAAACTGCGAATCCATATAATTTATTATAATTTCGGCGGCTTCGGGCGCGTGCTTTTTTGCCCGTTTGTACGACGGAGTCAGAATCAATAGTAATATTCTGAACAAAATCGCTTTAAAAAAACTTGAATCGTGTATATTGTCGCGTATTTTATGATAAGTTAAAAGCACCGAAACGTCTGCGCAGAACGCCGTGTCGGGCGTGATGTCCTTAAACCGACGGCACTTTTTTGCGGGATTAAACGGACAGCGCATTTTTACAAACGGTGAACACTCTTGTCTCAGTGACGTTAAGGCTATGAGCATGAAAGTTACATCGTAGCTTAAAAACATGCGTCCGATAAGTCCGCACCGCTTGCCTATCGCGCGGCAGAGCGTACAGTAAACGCCTTTGTAAATTTCGTCGTCGCGGACCTTCAGCTCCGGGCGGTTGGTTTTTATATATCCGAACATATATCTTCTCCGCCGAAAAATCTTAATGAGAGCATTTCGGCTATTTTTAAATCTTTTTCTCCTACTCCGTTTTTATCCGTAAACGGGACGTTTAATTCGCCCGAAAACGAAAATCCGAGTTCTTTAAACGCAAGCGACATCTGTTTTCTTACGATATCAAATGAATATTTACCGCTCTGCGCGCATGTTACGATTAAAAACGCGCGTTTTTTTTTGCTTATTTCCGTGTTTCCCTTTTCATATAACGGCTGGAGCCTGTCGAGAAACGCTTTCATCGGCGCGGGGACGGAATAATTATATACCGGCGTTGCGGCGATAAGAAAATCAGAATTTTCAATATCGTTTAATGCCGAATCCATGTCGGACTTGACGCATTTGTAATCCGTTCTGCACTTTCCGCACGCCGTACACGGGGCGGGGGACAGGGCATAAATATCAATTAAATTTATATCGTCTCTGTTTTTTATGAATCGGGACAGAACCTCGGCGGTGTATCCGTTTTTCCTCGGTGAACAAAACAGTACCGTCGTCATATAACCGCCCCTTTCAGAGAATATATTATACTATTATAATCAATGTGTCAATGAATCTTAATATATATTTAATAAAAGATGATGGTTTTGTAATACAATATTTCTTGACTGTTAAAAAAATATGTAGTATTCTAAAACTGTATAGCAAAAGGGAGCCGAACACATAAGGTTTATATCCACCCTCTTTCCGCTTCGACTGCGTTAAAGAAACTTGAAAGCCGTTAGGCTTCCGGCGTTCCTTTGCCTTGCCGAAACGAAAATATGATGAATATAACCGCTGTTGCAATCGTTCGCACACACTGCTCTTTGCGAGCAAAGCAGTGTGTTGCTCCGATTTAAAACTGCTCCGCACCCAAAATACAGCGGATTGCGTCTATGGGGACGATTCTTTTGAGCAGGAATACTGGCGTATTTCAAGAAAAAAACCGTTCTCAGAGGCGTGAGACGGTGCGTTTTGGGCTTATGGGATTCGACTCTCTTTTGCTATATTTGATGAAATAATTTAAAGGGCGGTCGAAAATATGGACAGAAAAATCATAGTTGCCGGCGCGGGTCACGGCGGAATAGTAGCGGCTTACTATCTTGCGCTTGAGGGCTACGACGTTACCGTTTATGAAAAGGGCAAAAAGGGAAAACTCGGACTTAAGCAGACCGACTCCGTGCATCTCGACGGTTTCGAACTCTCCGGAATTCCCGTACCCGAGGATTATAAGGTTGTAAGAACCCCCATAACGTTCTGCGTTCCCGGTACGGATATTGAGCCGATAAGTCAGGTTCAGTCCGACGATTCATATACTGTTGAAATCGACAGAAACGCTTTATATAAACATCTTATCTCTCTCGCAGAGGACGCGGGAGCGAAATTCGTATATAACTGCGAGATTACGGAACCCCTGATTCTCGGCGGAAGAGTCGTCGGAATCAAAACAAATAAGGGCGATATCTACGCCGATATGGTAATAGACGCGTGCGGACTTTATTCACCTTTGAGAATGAATCTGCCCGATTTTATGAATATAACGAAAATGCCCGGTATGCACGATATTCTGCATACGTACAGGGCGTATTTTAACCGTCTGAAATCGGCAGAAGAACCCAAATTTAAGTATGAGGTTTCGCTTATTCCCGGTGATGACTGCGGACTTATGTGGGTAATCACGCATGAAAAGACAGTCGACGTATTCCTCGGTTTCTTTAAAGGAATTGATGAAGAGAAGATTGAGAACTGTCTCGAAATTCTGAGAAAAGACAATCCCCATATCGGTCAGCGGTTATTAAAGGGAGGCAACATCGTCGATATCCCCGTACGTCAGCCCCTTGCAATAATGGTTGCCGACGGTTACGCCGCCGTAGGCGACAGCGCGTTTATGACTATTCCCGTAAAGGGTTCGGGCATAGGCTACGCTATGAGAGCGGGCAAGCTTCTTGCCGACTGCATAGCCTCCGACACGGACGGCATTTACGACAAGGAAACGCTGTGGGAGTATCAGTCGAAATTCTTTGAGGATATAGGCTTCGGCGCGTGCATGCTCGCAGTAGTTAAAGGACTTTTCCCGATGCTTACGATGGACGATCTCGAATATGCGTTAGGAGGTAAGCTTATTTCATCCGAGGATTTCTCCATGTTCGGAAGCGAGGCGGGACTCGGTAAGATAATAACCTCTCTTAAAGCGTCGGTTATTATGGATAAAGCTAAAAAGATAGTCGGTTTCCCCGATTTGAGAAAGCTTATTTCGACCGCGGCAAAGAACGTCGCGAAAATGAAAGTCGTCGAGAGCAGGTATAAGGATGTTTATACTCCGGAAAACGCCGAAAAATGGGCGAAACTCTATAATTCTTTCTTTGAAAACGTGAGCGAGGGAGAGCGGGAATAATTATGCTCGAAATAAATCATTATACAAAACGCTACGGGGATAAAAAGGCTGTCGACGATTTGACGCTTCACATAGCCCCGGGCGAAATTTACGGATTCATAGGTCATAACGGCGCGGGCAAGACCACGACGTTGAAGGCGTGCGCCGGAATTCTTCAGTTTGACGAGGGCGAAATAAAAATCGGCGGTATCAACATTAAGGACGACCCGCTCGCGTGCAAAAGAATAACCGCATATATACCCGATAACCCTGATCTTTACGACTTCATGAGCGGTATAAAATATCTTAATTTTATAGCCGATATTTTTGCAGTCGGTGAAAAAGAGCGCGAAGAACGAATTAAAAAATACGCCGATATGTTCGAAATAACGCACGATTTAAGTCAGCCGATAGCTTCGTATTCACACGGAATGAAACAGAAACTGGCTCTTATCTCAGCGTGGATTCATGAACCGAAACTCATTATAATGGACGAACCGTTCGTCGGTCTCGACCCCAAGGCTTCGCATCTTCTTAAAGGTATGATGCGTTCCGTCTGTGACAACGGTGGAGCAATATTCTTTTCGACCCATGTTCTCGAAGTTGCGCAGAAGCTTTGCGATAAGGTCGCCATTATCAAGGGCGGTAAACTTATCAGAAGCGGAACTATGGACGAGGTAAGGGGCGACGATTCTCTTGAGGATGTTTTCCTCGAACTGGAGGACGACGCGGATGCTTAAAATCCTTGTAAAAAAGCAGATAACCGAAATATTCAGAATGTATTTTTACGACGAGAAAAAGAAAAAGGCTCGTTCTAAGGCTTCGACAACAGGCTTTATTGTTCTGTTTGTATTTTTGATGGCGGGACTTCTCGGCGGAATTTTTACGTTTCTGGCTGTATCTCTGTGCGGTGCGCTCGTTTCTGCCGGAGCCGATTGGCTGTATTTCCTGTTTTTCGGCACGGTCGCGGTGTTGTTGGGCGCATTCGGAAGTATTTTTAATACGTTTTCAGGACTTTATCTCTCAAAGGATAACGACCTGCTTTTGAGTATGCCGATTCCCGTAAAGTACATAATAGCTTCGCGACTTCTGAGCGTGTATCTTATGGGGCTTATGTATTCTGCGGTTGTAACCGTCCCTGCGGTTATCGTCTATTGGATAAAATCGACCCCCGAAGTTCTGTCCGTTATATGCAATATTCTTTTTATCGCGGTAATATCCGCCGTTATTCTGATTCTGTCGTGCGCTCTCGGCTATGTCGTTGCGAGAGTCAGCGTAAAATTAAAGAGAAAAAGTTTTGTTACGGTTTTAATGTCGCTTGTATTTTTCGGATTGTATTATGTTGTGTGCTTTAAAGCGCAGAGTCTGATTTCATACCTTATAAACAACGCCGTGACTTTGAGCGGTAAAATAAAGGAGAAGTCGTTTTTTGCTTACGCTCTGGGTGATGCGTTTGCGGGCAATATTCTTTATATGCTCATAATCGTGCTCATTCTGACGGCGGTTATAGCGCTTACGCTTTACCTTATATCAAAAAGTTTTATCAAAACGGCTGTTTTGGCGTCGGAAGAGAGCAAGGTTAAGTATAAAGAAAAGCGTCAAAAGAAAAAGAGTCCGGCTTCCGCGCTGTTTTATAAGGAACTCAAACGTTTTACATCGAGTGCGAATTACATGCTCAACTGCGGTATGGGCTGTCTTGTTTTAATAATCGGAGGCGTTGCATTTCTTATAAAAGGCGAGAGTATACTTTCGTTTTTTAATTATCAGTTGGGCGGTTTTCTGTCGTCTAAAGTTATGCTGTGCACCGCGGTATGCGTAATGTGTGCTATGAACGATATGACGGCTCCGTCGGTTTCACTCGAGGGCAAATCGCTGTGGATATATCAGAGTCTGCCCGTCAACGCATTTGACGTTCTTAAGGCAAAGCTGTATGTGCAGATAGTCCTGACAATCGTTCCCGCGCTGTTCTGCTCGGTGTGCGCGTGTATCATATCGGAAATGAACGCGCTCGAATGTATCATGACGATTCTTACCGTGTTCGTTTCAATTCTGTTTTTCTCAGAGTTCGGACTGATTCTCGGACTGAAAATGCCGAATCTTAACTGGACAAATGAAATTTCGCCGATAAAACAGGGACTTCCTCCGATGATATCGGTATTCGGCGGTATGATTTTCGCAGTACTTATTGCTTCCGGTAATTTAATGCTGAACGGAGTTATTCCCGACTGGGCGTATCTTACACTCTTTGCCTTAATATTCTTTATTTTCTCTGCATTAATGTATTTGTGGATAAAGAAAAAGGGTACGCAGATTTTTAAAGAATTGTAATATAAAAGAATTATGATATAATTGGTATAACCGTCTTTCGTTTTTTTGCGTATGACGGTTATATTTTTTTGTCAATAGTATTAAAAAAATGTTAAATTTCCCTAATGATATTGAAATTAGATTATAAAGTATATAAAATAAAAGAGATTGTAATATACAATACATTTATTTTAAGAAAGGAATGACATGATGCTTAAGAAAACATTATCGTTCGTAATGTCGTTTATCATGCTGATTTCATGTTTCAGTATGCTGTCGGGCACCGTCGTATTCGCAGAAAAGACGAAGACCGAAACCGGACTTGCGGACGAAATCAATCCCCAGGTCAAGTTCTTTGTCCCTGAGACAATCTATCTTGACACTTCGGACAGAAAGACGTTCAAGTATATCTACGGTTCTGATACAGACGGCGCCGCCGTTAAGGATGAGCAGAGCAATGCAGTATACTTTGACGGACTTAATTGTTCTCCCGAAAGCGTCAAAATCACATTAATGGCTTCGACCGCCGAATCCTCCGAGGATTACACTGCGGTTGACTCGACGGGTATTTCGTCGGTAAACATCGGCGCGAACGCCATGACAGGCGAGCAGGCTGCCAACGACGGTATTTCGTCAAGCTCGTTCCCGTTCAGCACAACGCTTGACGCGGGCGCACTTTCATCGGCAGTAACTGCGGGTAAATACAAGTTTATCCGCTGGCAGGCGGATTATGTTGTAAAAGGTCAGACGTATACGACGTACGCTTACTCGATTTGTTACAGCCATCATTCAAACTATGCTTATCTTCGTCAGAATTCGAGACAGTACACAAGCAGTATGAAAAGCTCTGCGCGTATTCAGGCAGAGATGCGGATTGACGGACTTAACACAGGCAGCGTTTCGGCGGAACAGGGCAGCAGAGACTATTCAAAGCATTCGGATAACTCCGGCGGTACACTTTCGAGGACTGTATCATTTGTTGTAGACGCGTCCAGATTTACGAACTATTCAAAAATTCCGTATTTTGCTGCGCGTGACGACCTTATTTTCCACAATGACGGAGGCAGTTACAGATATCTGAATCTGACTGCTTGGACAGCAGGAAATTCCGGTACTAAAGTCAGCACAGGAAATACTCAAAACGACGGTTGGTGGAAATATCTTACCGTTAATCTCCCGACAGACGGAACGCAGGTTACTTTTTACATGCGTGCGCATTCGCGTTATAACGGAAAAGACGTAGACAACTACACTTATGTGTACGTCAACCCTACAAATGTAGATAAGACCGAACTTCAGAAGGCTTATTACGACGCGGTTTCCGCATCCCGTCAGCGCAGTTGGTATTCGGAAGGATTTGACGAGTATCAGAATTCAATTCTTGCAGCCGCGGCTGTTGTCGGTAATCCATCCGCAACGGACGTAAGCAAGACTATAAATACCGACGTTCTTGTATACAATAAGTACAACGTTAAGTTTGTTGATTCGGATTTGACCGTACTTTCGGAATCGACAATCGATTTCGGAAGCTATGCTTCCGCTCCCGAAATGTCAACTGAGCCGTCAAGCTATGACGATGATTATCATTACGCATTTACGGGTTGGGATAACGATGTTGCCGCTCCAGTTACCGGAGATATCGTTTTCACCGCGCAGTACGGCGCAATTGCTCATGAGTATAAAGAACTCGTAAGCATTGTAACTCCCGCTACATGTACATCGGTCGGCAAGGCTGTTTTCATGTGCGTATGTTCTAAGACGGCAGAGCTTGAAACTCCTATTGACCCCGATAACCACGACCTCATTCACCATGAGGCAAAAACTCCTACCTGCACCGAGAACGGCTGGTATGAGTACGATACATGCTCACGCTGTGACTACACAACGTTCGTCTCGATTGACAAAGTTGCTCACACAGAGGGCACGGCTGTAAAAGAGAATGTTATTGTTCCGACGTGTGAAGAAGCCGGAAGTTATGACGAGGTCGTTTACTGTACCGAATGTAATGAGGAACTTTCCCGCGAGGCAAAGACAATTCCCGCATTGGGACATGACCTTATTCATCATGAGGGCAAGGCTGCTACGTGCACCGAAACCGGTTGGTATGAATACGATACGTGCTCACGCTGTGACTACACGACCTACACTGTTATCGATAAGATAGCCCATACTCCCGGCGAGGCTGTAAAAGAAAATGTCGTTGACGCAACGTGCGAAGATGACGGCAGTTACGACGAAGTCGTTTACTGTACCGAGTGCAATAAAGAACTTTCACGCGAAGCAAAAATTATTCCCGCACTTGGTCATGACCTTATTCATCACGATGAGAAGGCTTCGACATGTACCGAAACAGGCTGGTATGCTTACGATACATGCTCGCGCTGTGATTACACTACATTCACGGTAATGGAAAAAGCACCTCATACCTACGGCGAACCCGTTAAGGAAAACGAAGTTTCGGCAACATGTCTTGACGACGGAAGTTACGACGAGGTTGTTTACTGCGAAGTTTGCAGTGAGGAGCTTTCACGCGAAGCTAAAGTAATCCCCGCATTGGGACACGATCTCGTTCATCATGAGGGTAAAGCTCCGACGTGCGAAAACGACGGATACAAGGCTTATGTAACATGCTCGCGCTGTGATTACACGACTTTCGAGAAAGTCGAAAAGCTCGGTCACGATTACAGCATTCTTCTTGAGCATAAGGACTCTACATGCTCCGAGCGCGGTTATGACCTTTACTTATGTTCTCGCAATGACTCGACTTTGTATAAGTTCTATGACCTTAAAGAGCATAGCTGGGACAACGGCGTTGTAACGACCGAACCCACTGCCGAGAAGCCAGGCGTTAAAACTTATACCTGCACCGAGTGCGGAGCAACAAAGACGGTACCGCTTTACAAGTGCTCGCACTGCGATAAGGTATTTGAGGGTGATAAGGCATATAACGAGCATCTCGAGTATGTAAAGACTCTTTGCCCGTACTGTGGTGAAAAGCATGACAAGTATCTTGAGCATATGACGTTTGTTAAACTCAAGTGCTTCCTTACAAGACTGTTTAAGTTAATCTTCGGTTGGATTAAAGACATGAGCGCTATCGCAGGCAGATAATTCAGTTAGTTTTTAATTAAATAAAAATGACGGCTGTTACGTACAAAATGCGTAACAGCCGTTAAACTTTTATTTATAGAATCTTAATACATTCCAGCTGAGCGGTTTTAATTTAACCTGTGTTCTGCCGGAATCCGTTTTTTCAACTTCTGCGTATGACGGGGCGACATTCATCGGATTTGACTCTGTATTAACGGCGTATAAATCCGAATTTGTAAGTTCGATATGCTCACTCAGTCTCATTTTTCCGAACGAGCGCATATCGATATTTAAAATGCAGTCGTCGTTCATATCGCGGTTTATGCAGAAAATCGTAACGCTGTTGTCGTCGTTTAATACGCATGCCGAATCGATATAATCAACGTCGTTAAACTCCGCGCAGTCGTATTTTTCGCATTTTATAACAGGCTTTATCGAAACTCCTCTGCCGTAAAGCGAGGTGTGCATAAGAGGGTAGTATATGGTCTGGGCCCAGCATCCTCCGCCCGTTCTCGTCATTATCGGAGCGATAACGTTTACGAGCTGAGCCATGCACGCGATTTTGACTCTGTCACAGTGACGAAGAAACGTTATCAGCATTGCGCCGACGAGCAGAGCGTCCTCAAAATTATAAATATCTTCAAGAAGCGGAAGCGCTCGTCCCCATTTATCGCGTTTTTGAATTTCTTTATCCTGTTCGGACGAATGATACCACACGTTCCATTCGTCAAATGACAGGTTAATCTGTTTTTTCGAATGAAGTTTGCCCTTAACGCTGTCGCAGACGGAGACAACTGTTTTGATGAAATCCTCAAGCTCCGTGCTTTTTGCAAGAAAGCTCATAGTGTCGCCGTTTCTGTTGTCATAATATCTGTGAAGCGAAATATAGTCGACATTTTCGTAACACTGGGAAAGAACCTCGTACTCCCAGTCGCCGAACGTTTTCATGTAATAACCCGACGAACCGCAGACGACAAGCTCTATCGACGGGTCGACCCACTTCATAAGTTTTGCGCTTTCCGCCGCCGTTCTGCCGTATTCGTATGCGGTTTTGTGTCCTATCTGCCATGAACCGTCCATCTCGTTGCCGAGACACCACAGCTTAATATTAAGAGGATCTTTTTTGCCGTTTTTAATTCTCATATCCGAATACTTCGTACCCGACGGATGATTTGCGTATTCGACGATATCGCGGGCGTTTTCCGCGCCTCTCGTGCCGAGATTTACGGCGTACATTACTTCTGTATTTGCTTTTTTTGCCCAGTCGCAGAACTCGTGCAGTCCGAACTCGTTTGTCTCCGTGGTAAACCATGCAAGGTCGAGTCTCTTCGGTCTGTTTTCTACAGGTCCTACGGAGTCCTCCCAGTTAAAGCCCGAGACAAAATTTCCGCCGGGGTAACGCACTACGGGAACTCCGAGTTTTTTTACGAGATTCAAAACGTCGGTTCTGAATCCCTGTTCGTCCGCCGCCGGATGCGAGGGCTCATATATTCCGCCGTAAACGGCTCTGCCGAGATGTTCGATAAACGAACCGTAAATTCTCGAATCGATTCTCGATATTTCATAATCGCGGTCAAGTATTAAATCTGCATTTTTCACAGCGTTCACCTCTTAGACTGTTTGAGTTTATATTATCATCTTATCAAATGAGAGTCAAATATTTTTTTGTGAATAAGATGAACCATAGGAGGTGTATAGATATGTGCAATAATTGTCCCATGAACGACGTTACGGCGGCGTACATCGACGGATACTGCAATATTTACCGCGATATGGAGAATAATATGACCGGAATCAATCTGACAGACAGTATTTCGCAGAATTTTATAAATCAGATGATACCGCACCGGCAGGCGGGAATCGCTATGTGTGAAAATATTTTAAAATATTCCGACTGTCAGGCGGTCAGATGCCTTGCGGAAATTATGGTAACCGAGCAGAAACAGGGAATAGCCGATATGCAGAAGATATATGATTCCTGCGCATGCTTTGTTAATACGGACGCAGATAACGAATACTGCCAGCTCTGTTTTGACGAAATAAGTCAGAATATGTTCTGCTGTATGAGAAGCGCAAAAACGGTTGACAGCGTAAACGCGAATTTCCTGTACGAAATGATTGGTCATCATGCAGGGGCGGTCAGAATGGCTATGAATGTTATGAGATATCCGATAGCTCCCGCGCTTCGCTCAATTTGCTGTGATATAATAACCTCACGAAACACAATCCAAATTCGAGATTTGGTGTGTTTCGGA
>ERZ808240.991-NODE-991-length-36136-cov-43.295973_pt1 | contig 36136 bp, 28 predicted proteins | sample MGYA00521084_ERZ808240 | MGnify/ENA primary metagenome ERZ808240 (study PRJEB31516, sample SAMN03275571) | gut metagenome | biome: mammalia-associated habitat; material: feces | host: Papio cynocephalus | place: Kenya | collected 2012-08-06 ... | reverse complement strand
TCTGGAGGATTTCGCGGTGATAGTACTGGAGGGTTGCACCCGGCGCTTTCTTTATCCTGGAAATCGCAGTAGGAAGACAGGAATCGGGTTCGTGGACTTTGCTTCCGGCGGGAAGTGCGCATGCGGCTGCCGTCAAACGGCTGAAAACGAAGCCGTCGGAGTGAAACTCCCTTTTCGTGCCCATGGAAAAGACTTCTTGCAGCCACGAGAAGGACGTTTGTCCGGGGCGGGACGGGGTGTCGCGATTGACCGTGTAGGCGAAGACCCCCTGTCCTTGTCCGTCCGCGCGGCGTCACGAACAGACGGGATTCTCGTGCCCATGAGAAAAAATTCTCATGCCGATGAGAAAAAATTCTCATGGGCATGAGAACGGATCGCCTGCAGGCGCGAAAATGTCCGTTAGTTTGCTTTTCCAACCGAAATCTGTCGTAAAACAGGCAGATATCTCATGAAAATCGGCGCTCCCCGGTCTATCCGCCCCGTTTCGCCCGCCGGGAACGCTCCAGACGGGGGCCCAAACGCGCCGGGGCGGGGTCGCGGTTGCGCCGGAACGGTGATGCCGTCGCGCCGGAACGCCTATGCCGTTGCGCCGGAACGGCCACCCCGTTCTACTGGAACGGCCGCGCGACGCGGAAAGAATGCGGCTGTCTCACCCCGTTCCCTTCCTTTGGGCTCCGCCCCCCGTTTATGTGTGGAGTGTCGACGACCCCTGCGGAGCCTTTGGAAGTTGCTCTATTATAAGGAGAAGGGAGGGGGCAACGTCTCTCCGTCCGACCCGTTGGACGGCTGCACGGCATCACGAACAGACGGAATTCTCATGCTCATGAGAAAAGATTCTCGTGCCGATGAGAAAAAATTCCCCTGGGCACGAGAACGGATCGCCTGTAGATGGGAAATTGCCAGTTAGTTTGATCTTTCTGTCGAAATAAAGAACAAAACATGTAGATATCCCCTGAAAACGGGACCGCCCCGGTCAAACATCGCCGTTTCGCCCGCTTTACGCGTCCGAGAGGCGGTCAAAACGCCACGAAGCGGGATGTCGGTTTCCATTGCGGCTCTTGTCTTCCGCCTTCGTGGTCGGACCTTCTCCTTATCGGGCGCTCGCCCTCCATTCCACCTGGAGCGACCTGTCCCGGGTGTCTCATCCTATTGTACGCTTTTCGGGTAGATTCGTTTATCTATTTTCCTCTTGCGCGTGCGCGTCCAATATGATATACTATCATCCGTTTCATTCACCGAACATGGAGAATACAGCAGAATGGTAAAGATCAGAATGCGTCGCACGGGTTGCACAAACCACGCGACCTATCGTATTGTCGCGGCTGACGAGCGCAGCCCCCGCGACGGCAAGTTCCTCGAGATTCTGGGCTGGTACGACACGCAGCTCAAGGACGACAATTTCAAGCTCGACCTCGAGCGCGTGGAGCATTGGCTCTCGAAGGGCGCCAAGCCCTCGACGACCGTCGCTTCGCTCATCCGTCGCGCGAAGAATCCGGCTCTCAAGCCGCATCACGCCCGCAAGGCGCAGCCCAAGGCTGAAGAGAAGAAGGAGGCTTGATAATGGGTATCAAGATTCTCGACAAGATCAACGCCGAGCAGACGGCCAAACTCGCGGACAAGAAGTTCCCCGAGTTCCGTGCGGGCGACATCGTGCGCGTGTCCATCAAGATCAAGGAAGGCGACAAGTTCCGCGTCCAGGATTTCGAGGGCAAGGTTCTCGCGATCGACAACGGCCGCAAGAACGTGACGGGCAACTTCACGGTCAGCCGCGAGAGCTACGGCGTGCGCGTGGAAAAGCTCTTCCCGTTCAACAGCCCGTGGATCCAGGCGATCAAGGTCGTCAAGCAGACGCCTTCGTGGCGCGCCAAGCTCTATACGGAGCGCACGTTCTGCTCGCACAAGGCCGTGCGCAAGCTGAAAAAGTGAAGACGGCGAATCGGTGACGAAACAAGGGCGGCGGTTTCTTCTTTGAAACGGCCGCCCTGTCTCTCTTGGGAATGGACAATCATGGCTTCCATAAATTGGTTGACGGTCGGGTTGCTGGTGGCTTCCAACTTCGTCATGGCGTGCGCCTGGTACGGACATCTGAACTTTCTCGCGAACAAGCCGCTCTGGCTGGCCATACTCGTTTCGTGGAGCATTGCGCTTCTGGAGTACTGCCTGGCCGTGCCGGCGAACCGGATAGGCGCGCGGACCATGTCGCTGGAGCAGCTCAAAGTCACGCAAGAAGCGGTGACGCTGCTCGTTTTCATGCCGTTTTCGTTTTTCGTCATGAAGCAGTCCGTCAGTTGGAACTATCTCGCCGCGCTCGTCTGTCTCGTGGGAGCGGTCTATTTCATCTTCCGGAGTTGAGGGAGGCGCGCGATGCAGTTGGAGTTGAACGGACTCGCCGTCGCCTGCATTATCGGCGACCGCCCGTACGAGCGGACGCTCGCCCAGACCCTGCGCGTGGACTTGTCGTTGACGCTGGATGCCCAAGCCGCGCGGACGGATGCGCTTTCGGACACGGTGGATTACGCCGCCCTGACGGAAAACGTGCGCCGGACGCTGGTTTCGGCCAAATGTTGGATGATCGAGCGTGCGGCGAAGCTTGTATTGGACGTCTGTTTTGCCGAGGAACGGGTCCATAAGGCGCGTGTGCGCCTGACGAAGGCGGGTGCAGTGGCGCATTTGGAATCCGCCGCGGTCGTGCTCGAAGCGACGCGCGCGGAGTGGCGGAAAGGAGTCTTCTGAAATGGGGAAAAAGACGAAAAAGCTTCCGGACTACGAACTGGCCGGGATCGAGACGATTGCCCGCGGCGTTTGCATACAGGACGGGAAATTGCTCCTTTGCCGCGCCAAAGGCGGTAAAACGACGTATTTGCCCGGCGGCCACATCGAGTTCGGGGAGACGGGGCGCGAAGCGCTTTGCCGCGAGATCAAGGAGGAACTGGGGCTGGAAGCGAAAACCGGCGCCTTCCTGGGCGTCGTCGAGAACGCTTTTCAGCAACACGGCAAGCCCCACGCCGAAATAAACCTGGTCTACGAACTTCTTCTGAACGAAAAGGCGGCGCGGACGGCCACGGCGCAGGAGGATTGGATCGAGTTTGAATGGTGCCCGCTTGCGGAACTCGCCCAGGCGCATGTGTTGCCGTCCGTTTTCGGGATTTTGGCGGAGAATCCGCACGCGCGTTTCGAGGTTTGAGCATGCTTCACGTGACAGCCACCCCCATCGGTAACCTGGGCGACCTTTCGCCGCGGGCGCTCGCGGCGTTCAAAAACGCCGCGCTCATCGCCTGCGAGGACACGCGGCGAACCTGGCAACTTTTGGCGCATTTCGAAGTGCCGCGACCGGACATGGTTTCCTATCGCCAGGGGAACGAGGACCGTGTCATGAAGACGATCCTCGCGGCGCTTGCCGCCGGGAAAGAGGTCGTGCTGTGTTCGGACGGGGGGTATCCGGGCATTTCGGACCCGGGCTACCGCCTGATCCGGACGTGTGCGCGGCAGGGGATCGCCTACGAGGTGATCCCGGGTGCGAGCGCCGTCAATGTCGCCCTTTTGATGAGCGGACTGTCCACAAGTTCCTTCACTTTCCGCGGATTCCCGCCGCGCGGACCGGGTGCGCTCCGCAATTGGTTCGCGGAAGACCGCGACCGGGAGCATACGCTCATCTGCTACGAGTCGCCATTCCGGATTGCCGCGACCTTGCAGGCGGCATATGAGGCGCTGGGGGACCGGGAGGCGGCGGTTTGCGTAGAGCTGACCAAGCTCCACGAACGCGTTTCGCGCGGCTATTTGAGCGATTTGGCGAAAGAATACGCCAATTTGAAGGTAAAAGGCGAAGTTGCGCTCGTCATCGCCGGGAACAATCCAAAGTTCCGCCGCGGCGCGGACGTCAAGGCCGCGGGCAGCATCCAAACGCCGGTTGGTTCCACGGGCCGGACGGCGAAGTGAAAGGGGCCGGTCGGCATGGCGCTGTCGCAAAGTCTTTTCACGCTGCAAGTGGGGTTCATCGGGTTTGTCGTCGGACTTGTCTTCTGGCGTTTCCCGCCGAAGAAGATCAACAGCGTGTACGGCTACCGCACGCCGCGGTCGCAGAAGGACATTGCCTCATGGCGTTTTGCCCAGCGTTTCAGCGCCAAGCTGATGGTTTGGACGGGTCTGGCGAACATGGGCATTTGCCGGGTGTGCGACAGCGTGTTGTGCCGGATGGATCTTCCCGGTCGGGGTTGGCGAGGATATACTGCGCCACCCCGGGTGCGACAGCGTGTTGTGCCGGATGGATCTTCCCGGAGCGGTCCGGACGACCTATGAAGCCTTGCTTGTTGTGATCTCGGCCATTGCCTTGTGCGTGTCGGTTGTTCTTCCGACGGAGATTGCCCTGGCGCGCCGGCAAAAGCTTTGACCGTCGATTGGGAAAGCGGGTGGGCGGGGGCGTCGGAAGGTCGGCAAACGGCGATTGGGGCCTTTGTTTTCGTGTACGGCCGGACTTTGCAAGACGGGTGTTCCCGCCGGGTTCGCGCGCGAATTTTCCGGCAAAAGAATGGGGGGGCGATCGCACGCAAAAAACCAAGCGGACGGTTTTTCCGCCGCTCCGGCCCGCTTGCTTCCGCGATCGGCGCTTTCCGCATTTCTTCCGGTATGGCGCGAATGGCGAAGATTTGGTATAATACTCCGCAGAAATGGCAAACAGTCGACAAAATCATCATAAGGGTCCGCGCGAACTGGTTACGGGCGGCGAGTGGCTTTACGGGCGCAATCCCGTCGAGGAGGCGCTCGCGGCGGGACGGCGCACGGCGACAGAGGTCGTTCTTCCGCCGGCGTCGCCCGACGAGGACGGCCAGATCCGGCGCATACGCGACGAAGCGCATGCGCGGCGCATCGTCGTGCGCACGATGGAGCGCGCCCAGCTCGACAAGCTGACGCGGTTCGGGCATCATCAGGGCGTGGCGCTCAAGACGTCGGGCTACCCCTACGTCGGCTTCGAGGAGATTCTCGACGCGGCGCGCGAAGACGAGAACGCGCTCGTGGTCGTGCTGGACCATCTGGAGGATCCGCAGAACGTCGGCTCGATTCTGCGCACGGCGTGCGCGGCGGGCGCGACCGGCGTCGTCATCCCCGAAGACCGCGCCTGCGGCATCACGCCCGCGGCGGTGCGGGCGAGCGCCGGCGGGGCGGAACACGTCAAGGTCGCCCATGTCGTGAATATCGTGCGGGCGATGGAGGATCTGAAGGCGGCGGGTCTCTGGCTCACGGGGCTCGACTGGGGCGAAGACGCCCGCCTGTACACGGAAGTCGATTTCAAGGGCCGCGCCGGGCTCGTCGTGGGGGCGGAAGGCAAGGGCCTTTCGCGCCTCGTGCGCGGCAGGTGCGACTTCATCGCCGAACTGCCCATGCCGGGCGGGTTCGAGTCGCTGAACGCGGGCGTCGCCGCGGCCGTCGCGCTTTACGAGATTCTGCGCCAAAGGAGAAAATGATGGACAAAAAGCTTTACATCAACCCGCCGCTCGTCGATCGCGCGTACGATTGGCGGAGCGGCCCGCAACCCAAGACGCGCGCGGAACTCGACGCGTTCTTCGCGTCGGACGCCATCCGCGCGGTGAAGCGGCAGATCTGCGAGATGGGACGTCGCATCTACGCGCGCGGCTATACGGACGGAAACGGCGGCAACATCTCCGTGCGCGTGGGCGAAGATCTGATTCTTTGCACGCCGACGCTCTGCTGCAAAGGCTTCATGAAGGAAGAGGACATCTGCCTCTGCGACATGTCGGCGGGTCAGCTGTGCGGCTACCGTCCGCGCACGAGCGAGGTGCGGGTGCATATCGCCATGATGAAGGCGACGGGGATGAACGCGTGCATGCACTGCCATCCGCCGCACTGCAACGCCTTCGTTTTCGCCGGCATCGTGCCGCCGAACGGCATCAACCCCGAAGCGGACATCTTCCTCGACCAGATTCCCCTCGCGCCCTACGGGACGCCCGGCACGGACGAGGTCGCCGACCGCGTGGCGGAAGCCGCCAGGAAGTCGAACGTCGTTTTCATGGAAAACCACGGCATCGTCTGCGGCGGACGCGACGTGGAGGAGGCGGAGTGGTTCGCGGAGAACGCGGACGCCTACTGCCAGGTTTTGCTTCTGGCGGCGGGGCATGGCGAGAGGCTGCAGCAGGTTGGCCGGAAGTCCGTTGAGGAGTTCCTCGCCATCCGCCGCGCGATGGGGCTGTCCACGCCCGACCAGCCGCTTTACAATACGCACGTCTTCAACGGCTACCGCATGAAGACGATGGCGCGGTGAAGGGCGGAGCTTCCCGGAAAATCTTCGGAATGCACACATAGACAAAGGAGAAACCAAATGGTCAATCGCATCATTCTCAACGAGACGTCCTACCATGGCGCCGGCGCCATCCAGAGCATCGCGACCGAGCTCGCCAACCGCGGACTCAAGAAACCGATCGTGTTCTCGGACCCCGATCTGATCAAGTTCGGCGTCACGAAGAAGGTGACGGATCTCCTCGACAAGGCGGGCGTCAAGTACGCGATCTATTCCGAAATCAAGCCGAATCCGACGATCCGGAACGTGAAGGACGGGGTCAAGGCGTTCAAGGCGGCGAAGGCGGACGCGATTATCGCCATCGGCGGCGGGTCCTCGATGGATACGGCGAAGGCCGTCGGCATCATCGTCGCCAACCCGAAGTTCGCGGACGTGCGTTCGCTCGAGGGCGTGGCGCCGACGAAGAATCCGTCCAAGCCCATCTTCGCCGTGCCGACGACGGCCGGAACCGCCGCGGAAGTGACGATCAACTATGTCATCACGGACGTCGAGAAGCATCGCAAGTTCGTCTGCGTGGATCCGCACGACATTCCGGTCGTGGCGTTCGTCGATCCCGACATGATGTCCTCCATGCCCAAGGGGCTGACGGCGTTCACGGGCATGGACGCGCTCACGCACGCGATCGAAGGCTTCATCACGAAGGCGGCCTGTCCGATGACGGACATGATGCATCTGGAGGCGATACGGCTCATTTCCGCCAATCTGCGCGATGCGGTGGCGAACAAGCCGTCGGGGCGCGCGGGCATGGCGCTCGGGCAGTACATCGCGGGCATGGGATTCTCGAACGTCGGCCTGGGCATCGACCACTCGATGGCGCACGGGCTCTCCGCGCTCTACGACATGCCGCACGGCAAGGCGTGCGCGATCCTGCTCCCGACGGCGATGAAGTTCAACGCCTCCAAGACGGGCGACAAGTACCGCGCGATCGCGACGGCCATGGGCGTGGCGGGCGTCGGCAAGATGACGCTGTCCGAGGCGCGCAAGGCGGCGATCGCCGCGGTCGAGAAGCTCTCCTCGGACGTGGGGATCCCGAAAGACCTCAAAGGCGTGCTCAAGAAAGAGGATGTCAATTTCCTCGCCGAGAGCGCCTACGCCGACGCGTGCCGCCCGGGGAATCCGCGCGACTGCACGGTCGCGGATATCGAAAAACTGTACAAATCCCTGATGTAAGCATGGCTACCGAACAACGTACTGGCGAGTCCACGGTGGTGGCGGCGCTCGAGAAGATCGCCGCGCACAAGGGTGAATATTCCTGCGAAACGGAGCAGCTCGGCGAATGCCGGATCCTGTCTCCGGTCCGCCACCACGAGTTCATCCGCGACGGGGAGCGCATCCTCGTCACGGAAAACGAATCGTATTTGCGCTATATCCGCGAGAAGCTCGGCCACGCGCCGACGTTCGAACGGGCCGGTCCGCACGAGAAGATCTTCCACGACCCGAGCTGGACGCGCGTGGGTATCGTGACGGCGGGCGGGCTCTGCCCGGGCCTCAACAACGTCATCAAGGGGCTTGTCGAGATCCTGACGTTCGACTACGGCGTCAAGAACATCTTCGGCATCCGCTTCGGGTACGCCGGGCTGAACCCGGACTGCGGCTACCAGCCGATCATGCTCGACCCCGACGTCGTGGACACCATCCACGAGAACGGCGGCACGATCCTCGGGTCGAGCCGCGGACAGCAGCCGACGGACAAGATCGTGGACACGCTCATCCGCATGAACATCAACGTGCTCTTCTGTGTGGGCGGCGACGGCTCCCTGCGGTGCGCGCGCGACGTGGCGGAGGAAATCAAAAGGCGCGGTCTCAAGATTTCGATTGTCGGCATCCCCAAGACGATCGACAACGACCTGCAGTTCGTGGGTCGTTCGTTCGGTTTCGAGACGGCGGTGGCGGAGGCGACGAACGTGACGCGCTGCGCGCACGTCGAGGCGAAAGGCACGGCGGGCGGCATCGGGCTCGTCAAGCTCATGGGGCGCGACTCCGGCTTCATCGCCGCGTACACGTCCATCGCCAACCCGGTCGTCAACTTCTGCCTCGTGCCCGAGATGGACTTCACGCTGGACGGCCCGCATGGCCTGCTCGCCGCGCTCGAGAACCGTTTCGCCGCCGGCAAGACGCACGCGGTCGTCGTCGTGGCGGAAGGCGCCGGACAGAACCTCATCGAAGGCGAACCCGAGCGGCGCGACGCGAGCGGCAATATCCTGAAGAAGGACATCGGCGAATTCCTCAAGTGCAAGATCGCCGAGTACTTCGCTTCCAGGAACATCAAGAGTTCGGTCAAGTATTTCGACCCGAGCTACACGATCCGCTCGGTTCCGGCGCGCGGCACGGACGCGATACGCTGCTACATGCTCGCGCGCAACGCGGTGCACGCGGCGATGGCCGGGCGCACGAATTGCGTGGTGGGCAACCTGGGCGAGAGCTATGCGCTCATACCGATCAAGCTGGCGACGTTCGAGCGGCAGACCCTCTCGCTCAAGAGCGACCTCTGGCGCAGCGTCATGGACGCCACCGGGCAGGAGTACTACTTCAACGCCGCGGACAACGCGAATCCGCGCTCGCCCCTGTTCATGGCGCCTTGACGGAAGCGGACCGGCCGACATGAAACTTGCGCGTGTTCTTTCCTGGCTCGACCGCACGCTGGACTGCGCGGCGTTCGACGACGTCTCCAACAACGGGCTGCAGATCGACCGCGAAGGGGACGAGATCGCGGCCGTGGCGTTCGGCGTGGACGCCTCCGCCGCGTTTCTGGAACAGGCGGCGAAGGCGGGCGCGCAACTGTGCGTGGTGCACCACGGCATCTCCTGGGGGGGCGGCATTCGCCGTCTCACGGGCAGCGCCTACGCGGTCGTCCGAACCGCCCTGAAGCACAATCTGGCGCTTTACGCCGTCCATCTGCCTTTGGACGCGAACCCGAAAGTCGGCAACAACCGGGAGCTTGCGCGCGCTTTCGGGCTTTCGGACTGCGAGCCCGCCTTTTCGTACCATGGCCATGTCATCGGTCTGGTCGGCCGGCTCGAGGACGGACGCCGCGTCGGCGTCTGTTCGGGCGGCGGCGGCGAATTCGCGGAGGAAGCCAAGGCGCGCGGATGCGATCTCTACGTGACGGGCGAAGCGAACTGGGGGGAGCGCATCGCCGCGGAAAATGTCGGCATGAAGATGGTCCTGGCCGGGCACTATGAGACCGAGACCTACGGCGTCGCGGCGTTGGCGCGCGCCTTGAAACGGGCTTTGCGCGTGTCCGTCGCCTTGGCGCCGGTACCTCCGAAAATCGATTTGCCGGCATGAAGAAACCCGTCTTGCCGTTCCGCATCCTCTTTGAAGACGCGCGGATTGTAATCATAGACAAGCCGGCCGGGCTCTTGACGACGCATACGCGCCTGCACGGCCGCGCGGCGCGCGAAAGCCAGTATACGGCGGAAAACATCCTCACGGACTATTTGCGCAAGGGCCAACGGAAGAGCTCCCGGCGGGCGTGGCTCGTCCATCGCCTGGACCGCGAGACGAGTGGTGTGCTCCTGTTCGCCAAGACCGCGGCGCTTGCGGAAGCCTTGCGCGCGAATTGGAACCGGATAGCCCGAAAGACGTATCTTGCCCGTGTTTCGGGTCTCCTTCCTGCCTCGGAAGGCGTTTATGAATCGTATCTGCGCGACAATCCCGTGACGATGAAAGTAAAGAGCGTCAAGGACCCGAGATTCGGCAAGTTCGCCTGCACGAAATGGCGCAAGATATCCGAAGAAGACGGCACGACGCTCGTGGAAGTGGACCTGAAGAGCGGGCGAAAGAACCAGATTCGCGTCCATTTTTCGGAAGCGGGACATCCGATTGTCGGAGATGTGAAGTACGGCGGTCCGAAGGCGTCGCGCCTCTATTTGCATGCGCTGGATCTGCGCGTCAAGATGCCCGAGGGCGACGAAGTCGGCGCACGATCGGATATTGGCTGGAAATAATCCCAGCCCTGGAACGCCGCGTCCTGCGTCCATTCTGAGATTCGCTCTCGACCCCGCTCATGCGCCCATTATGCTACCCTATTCTGCCTCCGCGGTCAATCCCGTCCCCAGCCCAGCCCAGCCCCCAATCCTGTCAATTCTGTAAATCCTGTCTAAAACCACCTCTCCACGTTCTCCCGATCTCCACGGCTAAACCCGTGCGGGCGGCAGGGGACTGCCGCCCCTACCATTGGACGCCCACGGCCCCCCATTCTACATTCTCTACATTTTCTACATTCTCTACACGGTTAAATTACCCCCTGCCATTGGGTTGGGGGCGGGGCGTGCGAAGCAAGCGGCGGAACGTCAGTGGAGCCTTTGTCGCCCCTCGGAGTTTCTTCCGCAATTCTATTTCCCCACAAACGCGCCGATTTTTGATATAATGTAGGGCATGAGCGAAAAGATATCTTTGAAGGATGGGAAACTTGCCGTTCCCATGAATCCGGTCATTCCGTACATCGAGGGCGACGGAATCGGTCCCGATATTACGCGTGCGGCGCAGTTGGTGCTCAACGCCGCCGTCGGGAAAGCCTATGGGGGCGAACGGGCGATCGCCTGGAAGGAAGTCCTTGCCGGCGAGAAGGCGTTCAAGCTGACGGGCGAGTGGCTGCCGGTGGAGACGCTGGAGGCGTGCCGCGACTACATGGTGTCCATCAAAGGCCCGTTGACGACTCCCGTCGGCGGCGGCATACGGTCCATCAACGTCGCCATGCGCCAGGAGTTGGATCTGTACGTGTGCCTGCGTCCGGTGCGGTACTTCAAGGGGGTGCCTTCGCCGGTGAAGCGTCCGGAATTGACGGACATGGTGATCTTTCGCGAGAACACGGAGGATATCTACGCGGGCATCGAGTGGATGGACGGGACGCCCGAGGTCGAGAAGGTGAAGCGTTTCCTGCTGGACGAGATGGGTGTGACGAAGATCCGTTTTCCCGAAACCTCGTCCATCGGCATCAAGCCGGTGTCGCGGGAAGGGACCGAGCGCCTTGTGCGCGCGGCGCTCGACTATGCGATCGCCAACGACCGCAAGTCGGTGACGCTGGTGCACAAAGGGAACATCCAGAAGTTCACGGAGGGGGCGTTCCGCGACTGGGGGTATGCGCTGGCCACGCGCGAATATGGCGCGGAGCTGATCGACAAGGGGCCGTGGCGCAGCTTCAGGAATCCGAAAACCGGGCGCGAAATCATCGTGAAGGACTGCATTTGCGATGCGTTTCTGCAGCAGATTCTGACGCGTCCGGCGGAGTACGACGTGATCGCGACGCTCAACCTGAACGGCGACTACGTGTCGGACGCGCTCGCGGCCACGGTGGGCGGCATCGGCATCGCGCCGGGCGCGAACATCAACTACCAGACGGGTGTGGCGGTGTTCGAAGCGACGCACGGCACCGCGCCGAAGTATGCGGGCATGGACAAGGTGAACCCGGGGTCGCTGATCCTTTCTGGCGAAATGATGCTGCGGCACATGGGCTGGAACGAGGCGGCGGATTTCGTCATCGCGGCCATGGACAAGGTCATCGCCGCGAAGACGGTCACGTACGATTTCGCGCGCCAGATGGAAGGCGCGAAGGAAGTGAAATGTTCCGAATTCGCCGCGGCGCTCGCCGGCGCCATGTAAATGCGCGAGGGCTCTTGCCAAATCGGCGCGAAAATCGTATAATGTTGTCCAGTACGAGTAAAGTCAGAGAGGAACAAAAGATGAACAAGTTGCTTACAGGTCTCTTTGCGGCCGTGTTGTCCGGCGCCGTCTGCGCGAAGGATGCGACGCTTGCGGAGAATGACGTCCGCGATCAGGAGGCGGCGGAATCGGAAAGTCCGCGCCCGCAGGAAGCCGCGTGGCCGCTTTTCTTTGCGTTGGGCGACATGCCCGAGACGCCGGATCTCATCGGTCTGCGCCTTACGGTTCCGTTCTCGACGAAGCAAGAGAGCGTCACGGGGCTTGATCTGGGCCTTTGGGGGAAATCCCGCTATTTTGAAGGCATCCAAATCAACATCTTGCGCAGCGACGTGAAGGACGAGCTTTCGGGCGTGCAAATCGGGTGCTACAACTCGGCGGCCCAGGCGGACGCGTTCGGATTGCAGGTCGGGCTTTGGAACGAGGCCGGACGGCTCAACGGCGTGCAGTGCGGTCTGGTCAACGCGGTGGGCGAGATGTGCGGCGTTCAGATCGGACTCATCAACCGAGCGGAAGAATTGCAAGGCTTCCAGCTGGGCGCCATCAATGTGATCCGCGATGCGGAAGTCCGCTTCTTCCCCTTCGTCAACGTCGGCTTCTGATCGCGTATGACCATCCGTCCTTTTGCGGCCGTACGGCCGAACGTCCAGGATGCCGCGCGGGTCGCGGCCGTTCCCTATGATGTGGTGGGCACGGCGGAGGCGCGTGCCCTCGCGAAGGACAACCCGAAGAGCTTCCTGCACGTTTCGCGCCCGGAGATAGACTTGCCGGACGGGACGGATCCCTCGTCGCCCGCGGCCTATGCGCAGGCGCGCAAGGCGTTTGACGCGCTTCGCGCGAACGGGACGCTCGTGCAGGACGCGGAGCCGGAGTTCTACGTGTACCGCCAGTCGGTCGGGTCGCATGCGCAGACGGGAATCGTCGCGACCTTCGACACGAAGGAGTACCTCGCGGGCGTCATCAAGCAGCACGAGAAAACGCGCAAAGACAAAGAGGACGACCGTACGCGGCACATCGAGATTCTCGGTGCGCATACGGGACCGGCGTTTCTGGCCTATCGCGACGACCGCGCGATCGACGAACTTGTGGATTTGGCCTGCCACGAGGCGCCCCTCTACGATTTCGTGGCGGAAGACGGCGTGCGTCATACGGTCTGGGAGTTCGCGCCGGCGGCGAGCTGCCGGGCGGACGAACTGCAAGAGCTTTTCGCGCGCATTCCGGTCGCCTACATCGCCGACGGGCACCATCGGAGCGCCGCGGCGGCGCGCTATGCCCAAGAGCACGATTTCGAGGGCGAAAGCCGCTGGTTCCCGGCGGTGATATTCCCGGCGAGCCAGTTGCGGATACTGCCCTACAACCGCCTGCTGCGCGATCTGAACGGGCTTTCGCCCTACGAGTTCCTCTCCCGGGTCAGCGAGAACTTCGCGATCGGGACGGGCGAAGGGGCGCGGTCCTGCCGGATGTATCTGGGCGGGAAGTGGACCACGCTTTCCTGGGACATCCCGCCGAACGCCAGCCCCGTCGAGGCTCTGGACGCCAGTTATCTGCAAGAGAATCTTCTGGCTCCGGTCTTGGGGATCGGCGATCCGCGCACGGACAGGCGCATCGCGTTCGTGGGCGGCGTTCGCGGCGACAAAGCGCTCGAGGCGGCGGTGGACTCCGGCCGTGCGGCGCTGGCGTTCGCGATGGAGCCGGTGACGATGGACGAAGTCATGGCGATAGCGGACGCCGGCGGGATCATGCCGCCCAAGTCGACCTGGTTCGAACCTAAATTGCGCTCCGGGCTTTTCATCCATACGGTTTCGTGAACGCTCCGCGCGCATATCTTCGCGACCTGAAGAACAAAATAGTCGGCGAGACGCTCCCCCCGGAGCGCGTCGCCGCGGGATGGGCGCTGGGCATGTTCATCGGGTGCTTCATCCCCTTCGGCATGCAGCTGGTGGTGTCCATCCCGCTTGCCGTGATGCTCCGGATTTCGCGCATTGGCGCGACCGTCGGGACGCTGGTCACGAATCCAGTGACGATTTTCTTCATCTATCCGGTGCAAATCTGGGTCGGGAGCCGCCTTGTCGGACATCCTTTCACCTGGGAATACCTGCGCACGGACGTCGTGGGGCGGCTTTGCGAGGCGACGGTTTGGAGCCTGGACGGGTGGCGTGTCCTCGCGGGGCTTGGCGGACGCGTATTGGGCGGTTTTTTCGCGGGCGGCTTTTTGCTGGCCCTTGTCTTGACGCCAATCACGTACTTCGCGGTGAAAAGAATTGTTCTGGAAGCGCGGCGTTTCCATGTGGCGCGGTTGGAGAAAGAAGAACGACAGGATGAAAATTGACACATTGTGCGTGCAGGGCGGCTGGTCGCCCGCCTGCGGCGAGCCGCGGCAGCTCCCGATCTGCCAGTCGACGACGTTCAAGTACGATACGACGCGGCACATGGCCGACCTTTTCGACTTGAAGGCGCCCGGCTATTTCTATACGCGCCTGGCGAATCCGACGAACGATGCGGTCGCGCAGAAAATCGCCGCGCTGGAGGGCGGCGTCGCGGCGATCCTGACGAGTTCGGGGCAGGCCGCCAACACGTTCGCCGTCATGAATCTGTGCGGCGCGGGCGACCATGTCGTCTGCTCGACGCAGATTTACGGCGGGACTTTCAACGCCTTCAACGTGTCGCTTCGCAAACTGGGCATCGACTTTACGTTCGTGGACCCCAATGCGGACGCAAAAACCATCCAGGCCGCCTTCCGTCCCGAGACGAAGTGCGTTTTCGGCGAAACGGTCGCCAATCCCTCGGGCGCCATTCTGGATATCGCCAAGTTCGCCAAGATCGCGCACCGGAACGGCGTGCCGTTGATCGTGGACAACACGTTTCCGACGCCCGTTCTGTGCCGTCCGTTCCGGTTTGGCTGCGACATCGTGACGCACGCCACGACGAAATACATGGACGGCCACGCCAGCCAGGTGGGCGGGTGCATCGTCGATTCCGGCAATTTCGACTGGACGGCGCACGCGGACAAGTTTCCCGGGCTGGTCGAGCCGGACGCCTCCTACCACGGTTTGAGCTATGCGAAAGCTTTCGGCAAGCGCGCGTACGTGACGAAGTGCACGGCGCATCTCATGCGCGATTTCGGGGCGGTGCCTTCGCCGTTCAATTCGTATCTCTTGAATCTGGGGCTGGAATCCCTCCACGTGCGCATCCGCCGCCATGCGGAAAGCGCGCTCAAGGTGGCCCAATGGCTCAAAAGCCAGAAGAAGGTGGCGTGGGTCAACTTCGCCGGCCTCCCGGACAGCCCCTACCGCAAGTTGATGAAGAAGCAGTTTGACGGCCCTTCGCCTTGCGGCGTGATGACTTTCGGGATCAAGGGAGGGCGCGCGGCATCCGTCAAATTCATGGACAGCCTCAAGCTCATCGGCATCGTGACGCATGTCGCCGACGCCTGGAGCTGCGTCCTGCACCCGGCTTCGCATACGCACCGCCAATTGTCGGACGAACAGCTCAAGGCCGCGGGGATTCCGCCGGATCTTATCCGCCTTTCGATCGGGCTGGAGGATCCCGGCGACTTGATTGCGGATCTGGAGCAGGCGCTTAAAAAGGTGTGAAAGAAGCCCTTGGGCGGAATTTTTTCAGCATGACCTTGAAAAGTGCAGTCCAAATTTGGTATAATTATTGAAAAGTTTCTAAAGGAGAGAATAGCAACATGTCGATGGCAAAAGGTTTTTCAAACGCATTTCGCATTCCGGAACTGCGCAAGAAAATATTGATAACGCTCGGGCTCGTGTTCGTGTGCCGCTTGGTGTCCCAGATACCGACGCCGGGCGTGGACTGGACGGTGCTCAACGAGATCATCTCCAATTTCAAGGAAAGCTCCCAAGGCGGGCTTTTGGACTGGTTCGAGGTCTTCACGGGCGGCGCGCTCGGCCAGTGCGCGATTGGCTTCCTCTCCATTTGGCCGTACATTTCGGCACAGATCGTCATCCAGCTTTTGTCGTCGGTCATCCCCGCGCTGGAGAAAATGAAGAAGGATGGCGAGACGGGGCGGCAGCAGCTCGCGCAAATCACGCGCTATTTGACGATAGTTCTCTGCGTGGTCCAGGCTTGGGGCATCGCGACGGCGCTTTCGCATCCCGCCGCGCTCGGCATCGCGCTTCCGGAAGGGCAGTCGATTGTCGTCAATCCGGGGTTGGGCTTCAATTTGATGACGGTCGTCGGCATGACGACGGCGTCTCTTTTCGTGATGTGGATTGCGGACCAGATTACGACGTTCGGCATCGGCAACGGGGCCTCTCTCATCATCATGATCAACATCACGTCGCGTCTGCCCTCGGCGCTCTTCGCCGCGTGGGAACGCTACTTCGGCGTGAATGGCGCGGCCGGCACGGCGCAGGCGGGCTATGCGGAACTGGTCATCCTCGTCATCTTCTTCCTGCTTGTCGTGATGGGCACGGTCATGTTGACGCAGGGCGTGCGCAAGGTGACGATCCACTCCACGCGCCGTTCGGTGGTCGGCGGCAACAGCTACGGCATGCAGCAGACGTTCATGCCCCTGCGCGTCAACTATACGGGCGTCATGCCGATCATCTTCGCCCAGCCGCTGATCCAGATCCCGTCCGCGATCATCATGAAGTTTACGAATTCGGCCGATACAGGCTTCCGCGGTGCGCTCTACCGTTTCGCGCACGAGCTTTCCGAAATGACGGCGCTTCACCTGTGCGTCTACGCCGGGCTTATCCTTTTCTTCACGTTCTTCTGGGTCGCCACGCAGTTCAATGCGGTTGACATTTCCGAGAATCTGAAGAAGGACGGCAGCTACGTGCCGGGCATCCGTCCGGGGCGCGCCACGGCGGAGTATCTGGACTCGCTCATGACGAAGATAACGTTGATCGGCGGCGTGGGATTGCTGGTTGTCGCGCTGATCCCGATGTTGCTGATGGGCGGCTTGAACATTCCGTGGGCGATCGCGAGTTTCTTTGGCGGCACGTCGCTTCTCATCATCGTGGGCGTCGCGCTGGATACGCTGCGCATCATGGAATCCCATCTTCTGGTGCGCAAGTACGAGGGCTTCTTGAGCCATGGTTCGTTGCGCGGCCGCGGCGGCGTCTGATGGCGAAGCTGCGCGCATGCTTGTCGCGCGAGGCGGGTGCCTGCGCGCAGTTCGTGAAGTACGCCGTCATAGGCGTACTTTCGACTTTTGTGCAGCTCGTCGTCTTTTACTTGCTGGCGTCCACGGTCTTGAAATGTTTGACGGCGGACGACTGGGCTGTGCGGTTCTTGCGTTTGCCGGCGGCGGAGGTGCCCGACGGGGCGCGTGCGGTATGTTTTCCGGTTGCGACCGCTTTGGCGTTCTGCGTATCCAATCTGTTTTGCTGGGTTCTCAACCGCCTTTTCGTCTTTACGCCGGGGCGGTATGTCTGGTACAAGGAATTCCTTCTTTTTGTCGGCGTTTCGGCTTTCGCGATGGCGCTCGCCGCGCTGGTCGGCGCTTGGCTGATTTCATCTTTTGGCGTGATGACGTCTTTTGCCGCTGTCGTGCAGATCGTCTTTTCGTTTGCATTGAATTATCTTGCGCGGCGGTTCGTTATATTTGTGCGCTAGAAATATGCCTTCTCCATGGTGGAACGGACAGATTATGGAGCAAAGAGTTCTCTGGGGGACACCGAGAGCCGCCTGCGGCAGTACGGGGCAGACTCCATTTTGCATTCTCTGCATTCCATGCGCGGTTGATAGGCACGCAGAAGGTGTGCGGAGCCCGGGTCAGGGGAGGGTGGATGCCCGGAGCAACGAGCGCGTGTAATCTGGGGCGAGATCGCCAGGCCCGCCAAAAAAATCAGACTTTTTTCGTCTTTCCCCCCTTACGGGGATGTGCAGACGGGGGAAAATTTGCGCCCAAGCCCTCCCCTGTGTGCAAGTAACGCCGTAGAGGGCTTCCGCGCGTCGATGGGCGCGGTTTCGGCCGAATCCGCGGAGGTGCCGGCTCTGTTTGCCTGTTTCACGCCGTGCCAAAGTCGCCGCGGACACGGAAAGACTGCGTCTGCCCAATCCGTCATGTTTTTTATGCAGAAGAATGTCTAAACGCGGGTCCTTATTGTGGTATAATAAACAGCATGAAAAATTCAAAGAGAATCGGAATGCTGTCTTTTCTGCTTGCCGCGATAGGCTTTTGCGCCTGTGCACAAGGGGTCGTAACGGTCAAAGAGGACCGCATTGCGCTCCCGACGTATGCGCCGGGCGGGTATGACAAGACGCCGCTGTTCTACACCGGACGCGTCTACCAGGGCGCGCAGGGACGCGTCTACCCCTACCCGATGCAGGATGTCCTGTTCGACGGCAAGATGGACGAGACCTACAAGTATCTCACGCTGGAGAACGACTGGCTCCAGATGGGGCTTCTGCCCGAGCATGGCGGACATCTCCTCAACTTGACGGATCGCCAAACGGGATTCGAGACATTCTACCGCCAGCACGTCGTCAAGCCGGCGCTCATCGGCATGCTCGGCGCGTGGATCTCCGGCGGCGTCGAGTGGAACTTCCCCCACCACCACCGCGCGACCACCGCGATGCCGATCGACTGGAAGCTCGCGGCGAACGCAGACGGCTCCAAGACGATCTGGATCGGCGAGACGGAGTTGCGCCGCCGGCTCAAGTGGACGATCGGGCTTTCCATGATGCCCGACCGCGCGGTTCTGCGGGCGGACAACATCTTCATGAACCGCGGACCGTTCATCGAGTCGATGATCTACTGGGCGAACGTTTCCGTCCACTGCGGAGAGGACTACCAGATCATCTTCCCGCCTAGCTGCCATCTCGGGTTCGACCACCACAAGAACTACTGGACGAGCTGGCCGATCGGACCTCGCAAGGAAGAGGTTGAGCTGCTGCTGTCCCAGCGCTCGAAGTACGCCGACGACATTTCGGGCACGATGGACCTCAGCTGGTGGCGCAACTACACGATCGAATCGCGTTCGATCTTCGCGATGGACCCCGACAACGACTGGCTGGCGGGCATGGACCACAAGCGGAACATGGGTACGGCGCACGTCTCGAACCGCCATATCACGGTCGGCAAGAAGTTCTTTCTCTGGGGGAACTTCCCCGAAGCGCACGTTTGGGACACGGTGCTGACCGACCACGACGGCCCGTATCTGGAGCTGATGGTGGGCTGCTGGTCGGACAACCAGCCCGACTATTCGTGGATCGCGCCCTACGAGACGCGCAAGGTCTCGCAGTACTGGTTCCCCGTGAAAGGCATCGGCGGCGTCAAGAACGTCACGATCGACGGCGCGGTGAACGTCGACCGCCGCGGCGCCGGGGAGCTCCTGGTCGGCTTCCACTCGACACGCGTGCTTTCGAACTGCACGGTGCGCGTCTGGCGCAAGGGCGTTTCCGGTCCCGTGTTCGAGGAAAGGAACGTGGCGATCGGCCCGGACGCACCGTGGTGCAAGCCGGTAAAGGTCGCCGCCGCCGCGCCGGACCAGGCGTTCACCGCGGCGATCGCCGACGCCGACGGCAAGGTTTTCCTCGCCTACACGCCTGTCGGGCCCGACCCGCACGACCCCCTGCCTCCGAAGGTGGCGAACCCGAAGGAGCCGAAGGAATACGCGTCGGCCGAACTCGCCTATGAAGTCGGTCTGCGGCTGGACCAGTTCCACAACGGGCTCATCGACCCCGAGCCCTACTACCGCCGCGCGCTCGAAATCGACCCCGGCTATACGCGCGCCAATCTCGCCATGGGCGTCCGCCGGGTGAAGAACGGCGCCTATGCGGAAGCGAAGCCGTATCTCGCGAAGGCCGTCGCCCGCGCGACCCAGAACTTCACGCGTGCGCTGGACGCCGCGCCCGAGTATTACCTCGCGCTCTGCGAGAAGGGGCTCGGCAACCTCAAGACGGCAGAGGATCTCTTCTGGCGGTGCACGTGGCGGCAGAGCTACAAGAAGGAGTCGTACGTCGAGATCGCGCGCCTCGCGATGCGGCGAGGCGACTGGAGCGAAGCCCTCCTGCGCATCGGCGATGCGCTTGCGCTCGGACAGGACGAGGCGAAACTCTGGACGCTGAAAGCGCTCGCGCTCCGCAAACTCGGGCGCGCACCCGAGGCCTTCGCGTGCCTGGACAGGGCGGTGGCGTGCGATCCGCTCGAATACTGGGGGATGGTCGAGCGGACGGGCGGCACGTCTTTCGCCGCGGCGGAAAAGAACCGTGGACTCAAGGCGCAACAGCTGCTCGAGTGCGTGAGCGACTACTGGGACACGGGCTGCTATGAGGAAGTCGCGGCGCTTTGCGCCGCCGCGCTCGCCAGGGCGCGGGCGGAAAAGCCGTTCAAGACAGAGGGCGCCCTGCCGCTGAAGGAGACGCTTGCGGCCTGCAACAGCTACCGCGAGCCGATGTTCGCCTATTTCAAGGCCGCGGCGGAGGCGAAACTCAATCCGTCGGCGAAGCCCGTCCTGGAGAAGGTGGATTGGATCTACTGCTTCCCGAGCCGTCTCGAGGAACTGGAAGTCCTCCAATGGGCGGCGGCGAATCTCGCACCGTCGGCGGACACGCAGTACTTTCTCGGCGAAATCCTCTGGAACATGGACCGGAAAGACGCCGCGGTCGCGGCGTGGCGGAAGGCGGTCGCGCTCGACCCGGTCCACGCGCTCGCGCTTCGCTGCCTCGGTTTCGGCCTCTCGCATCCGGGTACGTATTTCACCAATACAGGTGTGCCGTCGGGCGTGCCGAACCGCGAAGCCTACGGCTTCTACCTCCGCGCCCTCGCGGCCGATCCCGGGAACTTCCGCACGCTGGACGAAGCGGGCAAACTCGCCGAGAAGCTGGACCTGCCGGTGAAGGAACGGCTGGATCTGCTGCTCAAGTATCCGGAGGCGTGCAGAAAGTACGACGCGAACATGTTGCGTCTCGCCTACTGTTTCAACGCAGCCGGCGAATACGCGAAGGCGCACGAGATCCTGACGACGCGGCGCTTCCACGTGTGGGAAGGCGCGGAAGGCCTGCTGGAGCCGTTCGTCGAGTCGTGCATCGGTCTCGGCCGTGCGGCGATGGCGAAGGGCGATTGCAAGACCGCGCTCAAGTATTTCGAGGAATCGATGACCTATCCGGCGAATCTGCAGGCGGGGCGCCCGGGCGACGCCGGCAGCGAACCGAAGAGCCGCTATCTCATGGCGCAGTGCAAGCGCGCGTTGGGCGACGCGGCGGGCTGCAAGGCGGAGCTGGAGAATGCGCTCAAGGGTTGGATCAAGGCCGGCGAGATGGACTACTGGCGCGTCAAGGCGTTGCGCGAACTCGGGCGCAGCGACGAATGCGCCCCGCTGATCGCCGAGCTCAAGCAGGCGATCAAGGAGCTGGAGACGCCCCAGCCGGTGATCATCAACGCCTACGCCAAGTTCGCGGGCGACAATTCGGCCATGGAACACGCGGCGAAAGCGCGCGAAAAGGCGGGCTCCCTAAAGGCGCTTCTCAAGGAGATAGAAGAATGAAGAATTGCGTGTGCTGTTTCGCCCTCGCCTGGGCTTTGGCGGGGGCTGCCGCGACTGGCCCGTTCGGCGACGGGGACTTTATGGTCGGCTGCAACTACTGGGGCTCCCAGGCGGGCGTCCACATGTGGCGCGCGGCGGACTGGGACGAAGACGGCGTCCGGAAGGATCTGGACGCGCTCAAGTCCGCCGGTGTCGAGATGCTGCGCGTCTTCCCGACCTGGAGCGAGTTCCAGCCGCTCGTTCCGCGTCTGGGCTATGCGGGGATGCCGGGCGAGTTTCTGCGCGAAGGGACGGAGGAGACGGTGTCCGATCCGCTCTGGATCGACCCGGGTGCGTTGGCGCGGTTCCGTTTCTTCTGCGACGAGGCCGGCAAGCGGCAGATCAAACTGATGGTTTCGCTCGTCACGGGGTGGATGTCGGGACGTCTCTTCATTCCGCGGCACGTCGAGGGTCGCAATCTGCTCTCCGATCCCGAGGCCATCCGCTGGGAAGGGCGGTTCGCGCGCGGCTTCGTGCGCCGGATGAAAGACCACCCGGCGATCGTGGCCTGGGACTTGGGGAACGAGTGCAACTGCATGGGGACGGTGGGCTCGCAAGGCGCGGCCTGGGTCTGGCTTCAGGCGATTTCGGGTTCCATCCGCGCGGAGGATTCCTCCCGGCCTGTCGTCTCGGGCATGCATTCGCAGACGTCGAACGCGTTCGGGGCGCAATGGTCGAAGCCGAACTACTGGACGCTTCAGATGCAAGGGGAGCTGGTGGACTATCTGACGCCGCACCCGTACCCGGCTCCGTTCCGGACGGAGGCCAATCGCGGCGCGTTCAATTCGTTCCGGAACGCGCTGCACCCGCTTTCGCAGTGCCTGTACTATGCGGGTGTCGCCGGCAAGCCGGCCTTCCCGCAGGAGGTGGGCTGCCTGGGGCCGCGGATGTCGCCGGAATGGGTGGCGGCTCTCGGCATGCGCCAGCAGCTGTTCGCGGCCTGGGTGCACGGGCTCCCCGCCTATCTCTGGTGGTGCGCGTTCGACCAGAAGCATCTGGGGTATCCGCCTTTCAACACGAATGCGATGGAGCGGGAGCTGGGCATGCTCCGCAAGGACCGCACGTTCAAGCCCCAGGCGCATGCGCTGAAGGCGTTTGCCGACTTCAGGAAATCCCTGCCCTTCAAGCGGCTGCCGCCGTACCGGACTGACGCGGTCTGCCTGCTTTCCGAGCGGGAGGAGTTCTACCACCAGGCGTTCGGCGCGCTGATGCTCGCCAAGGCGGCGGGCTTCGACGTCGCGTTCGCCGGGGCCGAGTCGCAGGCGCTCCCCGAGTCGCCGTTCTACATTCTGCCGTCCGGCGGCGGTTTCGAGACGTGGTCGCAGGAAGCGTGGGAGCGTCTCGTCGCGCGTGTGCGCAAAGGGGCGACGCTGCTGGTGACGCGCGGCGGGGATGCGGGTTACTCGGACTGGATCGACGTAACGGGGCTCGAGCAGACCCTTTACCACAAGAAACGGCCGATCGTCTTCGCGTTCGAGGGCCGGAAGTTGCGGGCATCGGACCACATGACGGCCGAGCAGCGGACTGTGGACTGCGAAGCCGTCGCGCGAGACCAGACGGGCAATGTCGTCGTGAGCATGAAGAAGCTGGGCGAGGGGAAGGTCGTTGCGGTCAACTTCGCCTTGGAGAAGTGCATAATCGAAGGACTCGACAATGTCGTGGACGGCGATTTCTCGAACGAACTTTGGCGTATCTACGCCTACGCGGCGAGAGAAGCGGGTGTCAGGCGGTGCGTGCAGAAGGAGGATCCGCGGCTTGTCTTGACGGAACATCCTCGGGACGACGGCACACTGCTTGTCTGCGCCTTGAACACGGGCGCGGAGCGCAAGTCGTTCGCCTTGGCTGTAGCCGGCGCGGTCGAACAGGTCTGGAACGGCCGGTGGGCGGACGGCAGGCTGGAGCTGGAAGGGAATGCGGGTTGCATTCTCAAAATTGCGCAGGAGAAGTAGGAGGGCGGCACGCATGGACATGAAATTTTGGCTCATTCTTCCTTTTGTTGCACATTCGGCCTTCGCTGAGCCGACGGGGTGCCCCGATTTCGCCGTGGAGAAGCCGCGGCAGTCCGCCGGACCTGTCCTGCGCGCGGCGGATTTCGGGCTGTCGTCCGCGTCCGACAAGAACGCGACGGCGATCAATCGCGCGCTGGCCGAGGCGAAGCGCCAGAAGGCGAGCCGCGTCGAGCTGGCGCCCGGAACCTACCGCTGCTTTGACGAGCCGGGCGTCGTCATCGACGGCTTCGTCGACTTCACGCTCGACGGCAAGGGGGCCGTGCTGGTCTTCCGCCGTCCGCCCGAATACCGGGGGCAGCCGCAGAGCGAAGTCCTGCTGGAGAAAGGGAACATTCTCGTCAAGGGCTGTCTGCGCACGTGGGTGAAGAACGTGACGATGGACTGGGACTGGCAGACCGATCCGCTCGCGGACTTCATGGTCGTCCGGGAGCGTCACATCGACCGCGAACGCCCCGAAGAGAGCTACATCGAGTTCGAGCTGCCGGACTGGACGCGACATCCGAAGTATCCCGAGCCCGTGCCGCTGCAGAAGCTCACGAAGATGGACCTGTGCCGCACGCGGTTCGTTCCCGGCCCGCATTTCTCCTTCGGCCAGACGGAAGGGCATTTCGGCGCGAAGAACGACTGGGTTTCGCCGAACCGGCTGCGCGTATGGCCGGGCATCCCGATGCCGGGACGGAACCAGAACCCGGCGACCGGCTACTTCCGTCCGAATCCCGCCGGAAACCTGCGCGGCGTCGAGAAGGTGGCCGTCGGCGAGCTTTACCGGGGGCTTCACTGCTACTACGGAAAGAACGGCCTCAACCTGCTGGCCAACCGCCATCTGACGGTCTCGGACGTGACGGTCTGGAGCGCGTTCGGCATGGCGCTCGTGATCGACGGCCCGCAGGAATACTGGCAGGTCGAGCGCTTCCGCGTCGTGCCGCCGACGGCGGAGGAGTTCGCGCGGGCCTATCCGGGCGTCGCCTACCGCCCGCGGCCGATGACGTCCTCGTCGGACGGGCACCATGTCGCGCGCTCGAAGGGACACGCCCGCTACATCGACTGCGAATGGCGGCTGAACAACGACGACGCCAACAACTTTCACGATCGCTTCACGATCGCGGTCAAGTGCGGAGAACGGCGCCTGCAAATCATCAACAAGCGCGGACAGGCCTACTTCCGGGCCGCACCCGGCACGCCGATCGAACTGCGCCGGCCGAACTTCGACGCCATCGGGTTCACGTCCATGCTCGTGAAAGTCGAAGGCGACATCCTCGTCCTCGACCGCGCGGTGCCGGAACAGAAGGGTCCCTGCTTCCTTGTCTGGGACAGGGGCTACGGCACGGACAACATCCTTTTCAAGGGGTGCAAGATGGTCGATTCGGGCTACCGCAACCTCTTCAACTCGTCGAACGTGACGATCGAGGACTGCCTGTTCGTCCGAAACGGGAACTGTCCGATCCGCATCTTGGCGGACTACCAGGCCAACCTCTGGTGCGAGGGGCTGGGCGCGACGAACATCGTCGTTCGCGGCTGCCGCTTCGAGGATCCGGTCTCGATCTTCCCCGAATCGCCCGTCATCTCGACGGTCTGCGTCACGCCTCCGGGGTGGGAGGTCCCGCCGCCCGACAAGGGGTTTGTGGGCGGGGGGCTGCTTATCGAGGATTGCACGTTCATCCGTCCGCGCGGCCCGGTTCTCGACCTGCGGACGGGGCGCGACGTGATCTTCCGCAATTCGCGGATCGACCTGTCCGGCGTGGACGCCGCCCGCTGGCCGAAGGCGGGCATGCTTTTGACGGACGGGGCGGAGAACGTGACGGTCGAGAACGTGACGCGCGCGCCCGCCGCCGGGGTGGACGCGAAGTCTGAAATCTTTCCCAACTAAACAAGCAAAGCAAGAGAGGAGTCAACAGTCATGAAAAAACTGAAGTTACCGTTGAACGCGCGCCGCCGCAAGGTCTGCGCCGCCGTCGTCACGCTGACGGCAACCGCCGTCTGGGCGGCGAGTCCCGAAATCACTGTCGAAAAGGGCTCGCCCCGTGAAGAAGCGGGGGGGGGTAGCCTTCTCGAAGCTGACTCTCCATGACAATTTCACGGCGAGCGGCTCGACCGTGCTGAAGCCCGACGCGGGTGCGGTCATCGAGCTGGCGCCGAATGCGGACGACACGGCGACCTTCGCGCTGAAGGGGGACGCAGGGTTTGAATCCGACGAGGCAGGGCGGAACACGACGTTGCGGTTCGGCAAGGGCAAGGGTCTCGTCACTGTGGCTTCGTGGCGCACGGCGGACGGTCCGCGGCTTGAGGTCTCGTCCGACGCGGCGGGCGACGGCGACGTGCTGCGCATTGTCGAGCTGAACGCGGGGCGCTATTCGACCGCCTCCATCACGAACAAGAACGCGAAGCCCGTTGAGATCCTGTTCGCAGGCGGCAGTCTCGGCATCGGTCCCTGGGGGACGGCTTCGCTCTTCGCGACGGCCGAGAACCCGATTGTCCTGCGCGGCAGCGAAACGTCGGACATCCGGCTGGACCCGAAGTACTTCCCGTGGTATCTGGCGGGCGACGCCGACCGGTCGGTCGTGACGACGGGCGCGTGCGACGTGGTCATTTCGCAGGGCCGGCGCGATGCGAAAAATTGGGGGCGCATCTACCTGAATCATCCCATCGCCTGGGGGCACACGGGCGATACGGTGGCGTGCGGCGTCGAGATCCGCACGGACAAGGACGACGTTCTGCCGTACGGCCCCGGCACGGGCGGCCTCGTCCTCTCCAGCACGGTCTGGCAGGTTCAGAACGACAATCCGCTCACGGCGATCCTCGACCTCAACGGCACGACGCAGACGGTGAACAGCCTCGACGTCTCGCAGAGCAGCTGCGCAACCAACAAGGCCGCCAAGATGGCCTGCCTGAAGTTCGGCGAAGGCGACGCGGACGGCACGCTCAAGGGCGTCGTCGCGCCGAACGTGAAGGTGCGCAAGGTCGGCACGGGCACGCTGACGCTCGACGGCGCGACGGTGACAAAGCCGGACGTGGCGGCGGGTTCGCTCGCGATCGCGGGCGAGACGACGGTCAACGGCTTCGGCGATCTCGCGGAGCTGCCGCCTGTGCTGCCGGCCGAGGCGAACGACGCGAACTACGACTACCGAAAGGGCGGCTCGCCGAAGAAGGTGCTGGAGGCGAGCGGCTGCCTCGCGGCGACCCCGCTGCGCGTCACCGTCAACGAAGGCGGTACGCTGGCTTACCGGAACGAGGCCGACACGGTTTTCGACCGCGTTGCCGAATTCGTCAGCCTTGACGCGACGGGCGCGTTCGTCAAGAAGGGCGCGGGCGCGCTGTCCGTGCGCGGTTCGGCGAACTGTCCGCAGACGTTCAAGGGGCTGGTGTGCGCGGCGGAAGGAACGCTCACGCTGTCCGGCCGGGGCAACACCAACGTCTTCTGGCGCGTGACGGTGAAGAAGATGGCCGGAACGGCGAGATTGACGAAGGCAATGTTCTCCGAACTGGGGCTTTTTGACGCGGACGGCAACCGCATCAACCAGAAGGATCCCGGCTATGCCTACCGGGCGGATGCCACGGCCGCAACCGACCTTCAGGCCGAGCAGGTCATGCTGACGCCGGCGACGGAATTCGCCGTGACAGATGGCACGACGCGGACACCCGCCGGGCTGTTCACGGGCGAGGAGCATGCCTACATGAAGATAGACGAGACGGAATCGGGCGAGAACTTCGAGGTGTTTACCATTACGTTCAGGCTGCCGGAAGGCCGGGCGGCGGCGTGCAGCTATGCGTTCGCGTCTTATGGCGGCATGGTTCCCATGTCCTGGACGGTCGAGACAAGCCCGGACGGCGTGAACTGGACGGTTGCGGACAGCCGGACGGACGCCTATCCGAAGTACGGCACGTGGCTTCCGGGCTACGCCTACTACTGCTACTGGTATCTCGACGGCCGCTGGGGCGGCTTCGCGGGGGTGCCGTTCACGTTTGCGTCCGCGAACGAGAAGACGGAAGCCGTGACGATCGACGGCGCGATGCTGCGGGCGGACAAGGACGCGACGCTGGACGTGTCGGCGGCTGTCGGTACGCCGGCGGGGATCGAGATCGACGCGACGGTGCCGGGCGGCACGATCGTCGGGATGCCGTCCGTCCGGAACGGCACGCTTCGGATCGTCAGCCTGCCGGAGAACCGGAGCCGATCCGACCTGACGAAGGCGGGTCGCCTCGTGGCCTGCACGGGCGGACTGACGGCCGCCGACCTCGCCACGTGGCGCGTGACGGTGAACGGCGAGACGACGCGGCTGCGCGTGAAGATGGACGCGAAGGGCTGCATCGGCGTGGCCGCTCCGGGTCTTGCGCTGATCCTTCGCTAAAGGAAAGAACGGATACATGACATTGATCAGCAAACGAGGGTTGCTGTCCGCCGTCTGCCTCTGCGCGCTTGCGTGCGGGGCGGCCGACGGCGTGGCGGCCAGGGCGGAACGCATTTTCCGCACACCGCGCGTGACGCGGGGGAACACGAACATCTTTCCCGTGCAGCCGATCGACGCGGCGGCGTGGCTCGCGCATCCCGACTTCGTGCAGGACGGCGCGGAGACCGCCGCGCCGCGCGTTGCGCGCTTCCGCTGCGCCTTCACGTCCGACGGCTCGCCGCTCGTCTTCGACGTGTCGGCGGACGAGCGCTTCTATCTCGCGCTGGACGGGCGGTTCGTCGCGCGCGGGCCGCATCGCGGGTCGGTGGACAACTGGATGTACCAGAGCTACCGCGTGCCGCTCGCGGCGGGGCCGCACGTCATGGAGGCCGTCGTCTGGAAGACCGGCAAGGCCGCGCCGTTCGCGCAACTCTCCCACCGCTTCGGCTTCTGCCTCAAGGCCGGGGGCGTCTACGACGCCGCGCTCACGACGGGACGCGGCGCGTGGACGTGCGGCGCGCTGGAGGGCGTGGTGCGTCCGCGCGGCAAGGGCGCGGCGGACGGCTGGTTCGCGACGGGCGACACCTTCGAGCTGACGGGGACGGGGCTCCTCGACGCGCAGCCCGCGAAGTGGACGGTGCCCGCCGTCGTGCGCGCCGCGCAGCTCAAAGGGAACTACTACGGCGACCGCCGGCCGGGGTGGATGCTCTATCCCTCGCAGCTGCCGGACCAGACCGAAGACCGGGTGCGCCCGGGACGCTTCGTGACGGGCGGCGAGATGAAGTTCCCCTTCACGGTGCCGGCGGGCGAGAAGAGGCGCATTCGCTGGGACCTCGACCGCTACATCTGCGCCTACCCGGAAGCCGTCGTGTCGGGCGGCAAGGGCGGCAGGATGTCCTGGTGCTGGGCCGAGTCGCTGCGCTCGCCCTCGAAGGATCCGCGCGACAAGAGGTCGTACAAGGGCAACCGGAGCGAATGGAAGGGCAAGGGCTTCTGGGGATTCGGCGACACCTTTGTCTTCGATGGACGCGCCCGCGCGGTCTTCCAGCCGCCGTGGTTCCGTTGCGGACGGTGGTGCGAGCTTGTCATCGAGGCGGGCGACGAGCCCGTCGTCGTCGAGGACCTGTCGCTCGTCGAGAGCCGCTATCCGCTCGCCTGCGAGACGGCGTTCGAGAGCCCCGACGACCCCGCGCTCGCCGACGTGCAGCGCATCGCCGTGCGGACGATGCAGATGTGCAGCCACGAGATGCTTTTCGACTGTCCCTTCTACGAGCAGCTGATGTATCCCGGCGACACGCGCGTGCAGCTGAACGTCCTCTCGTCGATGACGTCCGACGACGCGCTCATCCGCCGCGCGATCGAGATCTTCGACCTCGCGCGCCATGACGACGGCAGCGTGCCCTTCAACTATCCTTCGCGCAAGGTGCAGGAGGGGGCGTCCTACACGCTCTGCTACCTCGGCATGTACCCCGACTACGTGATGAACCACACGGACCGCGACTGGCTGCGTGCGCGCCTGCCGGGGATGCGCGACACGCTCAGCGGCTTCGAGCTCCACGAACGCGCGGACGGCCTTCTCGCGAACCTGCCCGGCTGGTCGTTCCTGGACTGGGTGCCGCGTCCCGGCTGGGAGGGCGGCTGGGCGCCCGGCTCGCGCGACGGCGGCGCGAACGCGGAGCTGAACCTCTTCTACCTCGCCGCCCTGCAGGGCGCGGCGCAGGTGGAGGACGCGATGGGGAATCCGCACCTCGCCGCACACTGGCGCGCGAAGGCCGCGCGGCTGAAGCCTGCGATCGCGGCGGCGTTTTTCGACGCGAAGCGCGGACTCTTCGCTTCGGACGCGGCGCACACCGTCTTCTCCGAGCACGCGCAGTGCCTGGCGCTCCTCACGGACGTCTTCGAGGGCGAACGCGCGCAGGCGCTCTTCGACCGGCTCGTCTCGACGCCCGACCTCTGCCCGACGAGCGTCTATTTCTCCTACTATCTCTTCGAGACGTATTTCAAGTTCCGCCGCCCGGACCTCTTCCTCAAGCGGCTCGACCTCTGGAAGGGTTACGTGAAACTTGGCGCGACGACGTGTCTGGAGGAACCCGAGTACCCCGGCCACGACTCCCGCAGCGACTGCCACGCCTGGGGCGCGCATCCGCTCTGGTTCCTCCGCACGGGCGTGGCGGGCATCCGCAGCGACGCGCCGTTCTTCGCGCGCGTGAAGGTGGCGCCGCAGCCGGGCCCGCTCTCGTCTCTGCGCGCCTCCTATCCGCACCCGTCGGGGAAGCCGATCGCGGTCGATCTCTCATTTGCGGACGGCCGTGCGCGCGGCACGGTGACGACGCCCGTCGCGGGAACGTTCGCATTCGGCGGCGAGACGGTCGATCTCGTTCCGGGCGTCAACCGGATCGGCTCCGCGAAGCCGGCGCCGGCTGCGGGCGCGGCGGCGGACACGGTCGTGCCGATGTTCGGCGGACGGCTCGTGGCCCTGAGCGGGAAGGCGACGTTCGAGCCGCGCGTCGCGTCCGCCAACTGGTGCTTTCGCGGCGGCTACGAGGGCGAGGCGCCGGATGCGGACGGCGTCTACCGGTTCAAGCTCCAGGCGGACGACGGCCAGCCGCGCATCGACGCGGCGCTGAAGCTGCGGGCGATCGACGGGGGCGTGCACGCGGACTATGCGTTCACGCCGGCGGCGGACGCGAAGCTGAACGCGTTTGCGGTGTCCGTCGACCTGCCCTACGCGGACTGGGCCGCGCTAACCGTGGACGGCCAGGCGGTCGCGTTCCCGGCCGACCGCAAGACGGGCGGGTTTTTCCGGGGCGACGTGCGCGAAGTCAGGCTGACGGCGAAGGACGGCAAGTCGCTGGCCGTCCGCTTCGCCGCGCCGCAGCGCATTGCGGTGCAGAGCAACCGGCCCTGGGGTCATGAGAGCTTCACGGTCTCGATTCCCGTGCCGGGCCATCCCCACAAGGGCGGCGTGACGCAGCGCATCGCGTTCGACCTCGCCGGGGCGGGGCGTTTCGACCCGCAGACGGGCCGTCCGGTCGTCGTCGCCGACCTGCCCGGCTGGGTGCCGGTCGCGGCGTCGCCGTGGGTGAAGGAGGGCTCGGCGCTCGACTTCTCGGCGGTGCGCAAGACCGACGCGCCCGCCGGCAAATACGGGCGCGTCGTCGCGAAGGGCGGACACTTCGAGTTCGAGAACCTGCCGGGCGTGCCGCAGCGGTTCTACGGCGTCAACGTCTGCGGCTCGGCGAACGTGCCGCCGGAAGATTCGGCCGACCGGTTTGTCCGGACGCTCGTCCGCTCCGGCTACAACGCGATCCGCTTCCACCATCATGACGGGCATCTCGTCGACAAGAGCGACCCGGCCGCGCTCAAGCCGGACGAAAAGGCGCTTCGGCGGTTCGACGCGCTCGCCGCGGCGTGCGTGAAGCACGGCCTCTACATCACGACGGACGTCTACGTCTCGCGCACGCCGACCTGGCGGAGCGTCGGCATCGACCGCGACGGCAAGATGTCCATGCCGGACTTCAAGAGCCTCGTGCCTGTCCACAAGGGGACGTGGGAGAACTACAAGGCGTTTGCCCGCCTCTTCCTGGGGCACGTGAACCCGTTCACGGGCCGGACGCTCGCCGAGGAGCCGGCCTTGATCGGCCTGTCGCTCGTGAACGAGAATCCGCTCGACGGCGTCACGCCGCAGACTTACGCGCAGCTGCCGGGCTGGAAGACGGCGTGGGAGAAGTGGCTGGCCGCGCAGAAAAAGGCGAAGCCGGAGATCTACGGCGACATTCCGGCCAAGTTTCCGTCGACCTGCTTCGGCAATCGCCACGGTTCGGCCTTCCTCGTCTTCCTGCAGGCGGTCGAGCGCCACTTCGCCAAGTCCGTCCGCGCGTTCCTGCGCGACGAGCTGGGCTGCCGCGCACCGTTGACGAACATGAACTGCTACGGGACGTTCTCGAGCCAGGTCGTGCGGCACGACGCCTACGACTACACCGACACGCATTTCTACGTGGATCATCCGCGCTTCCTCGGGCCGGCCTGGTCGCCGCCCGTCGTCAGCGACGGCGTCAACCCGTTCACGACGCCCTACGCCGGCGTGGCGCGCGGCGCGGGGCTCCGCTTCTTCGACCGCCCGTTCACGATCACCGAGTTCAACTTCTGCGGGCCGTCGCCAGTCCGCAGCTGCGGCGGGATCGCGACGGGCGCCGCCGCGTCGCTGCAGGACTGGAGCGGGCTCTGGCGTTTCGCCTGGACGCACAGCGACTATTTCGGCATCGTCCATCCCGAGCTGGAGAGCGTCGGGTCCTTCGACATCGTCAACGACCCGATCCAGCGCATCGGCGAACGCGCGGGCATCGCGCTCTTCCTGCGCGGCGACGTGGCGCCCCTGGCGAACGCCTAGCGCGTCGGCTACGACCGGAACTGGTTCAAGACGCTGGATCCGCGGCTGGCCGATCTCGTCGGCGCCAAGACGCCCGCGCGCACCGTCTGGACGGCGAAGTACGGCATGGACCTGGACGGCGTGACGCCGTCCGAACCGCCGCCGGAGCCGGAGACGGGGCGCGAGGTGAACATCGACACGGCGAAGGGACTCTTCCGCGTCGCGACCGGCCGCACGGCGGGCGGCTACAGCGAAGAGGGGACGTTCGCGGCGGGTTCGCTCCGCGCGACAGTCTCCGGCTCGCCCGCGACGGTGTTCGCGATCTCGCTGGACGACACGCCGCTCAAGACGGCGCCGCGCATCCTCATCGCGCACCTGACGGACGTCCAGCGCGCCCGGACGAAGTTCGCCGACGCGGCGATGAAGATCCTGCTCGACTGGGGACCGCGCCTCCCGATGCTGATGCGTCCGGGCCGGGCCGAGATCGGGCTCGCGCTGGATAAGCCCGAAGCGTATGACGTATGGGCGCTCGCCATGGACGGCGCACGCCGCGCGAAGGTGCCGGCGCGCGCCGCGGACGGGAAGCTCGTGTTCACGGCGGATGTCGCAACCGACCCGAAGTCCGCGACCTGCGCGTACGAAGTCGTGCGCGCGACCCCTGTTTCGTCGGCACATTGAAGAAAGGAAAGAATCCATGCACTGCAAGAAACTGATCATCACGGCCGCCGCCGCCGGCGTCTCGGCCTCGCTGTTCGCCGGACTCTACGGCGACACCCCGGACGCGAAGCACGCCTGGGCGGTCCACGACGGGAACCGTCCGAAACCGTCGAAGGTCGAACCGGCCAAGGAGATCGGCCAGCCGCCGTCCGACGCGGTCGTCCTCTTCGACGGCACGCGGGCGTCGTTCGAGAAGAACTGGCGCGACGGTAAGGGCGGGCCTTCCGCCTGGTCCTATTCGGACGACGGCTACTTCTACACCGTGCCGGAATGGAAGAACGGCGGCTCGATCTTCTCGCGCGCGGAGTTCGGCGACTGCCAGCTCCACATCGAGTTCCGCCACGACCCCGGACAGATCTTCACGGACAGGGGGCCGCAGATGCGCGGAAACTCCGGCGTCTTCCTGATGAACAACTACGAGATCCAGGTCTTGGAGTCGTACTATACGTCGCGCGAGTTGGAAGGAAAGCCCGGCTTCGTCGACAACTGCGCCGACGGGCAGGCCGGAGCCGTCTACGCCGAGAACCCGCCGCTCGTCAACCCGGCGCGCAAGCCGGGCGAGTGGCAGGTCTACGACATCGTCTTCCACCAGCCGGTCTGGGACGGCCTCCGGCTCGTCCACCCCGGCAGCGTGACGGTGTTCTTCAACGGCGTCCTCGTGCAGGACCACTGGGAGATGGAGGGCCTGACGACGCACCGCCATCGCCGGCCGCTCGCGCCGCACAGGACGGTCGGGCCGCTTCAGCTGCAGGATCACGGCTGCGTCGTCCAGTTCCGCAACATCTGGTACCGTCCGCTCGCCTCGCGCTGGGACAACAAGACGTGCAGCGTGCTGTCCGCCGACGAGAACGAGGTCATGAAGCTCCGCCGCGAGACGGCCGCGAAGCTCTACGCGAAGATCGCCGATCCGAAGGCGCCGACGGCCGCGACCGTGAAGGCGCTGGCCGAAGTGATCGCCTACGCGAACGAGAATCCCTACAAGGCCGCTTTCGGCGCGGCGCTCGCGGCGTACCGGGCGAAGCCCGGCGACGCGAAGGAGGTCGCGGACGTGAACGGGGCGCTCGACGTCCTCGTCCGCAACCGCGTCATCGACGAAAAGGCGAAGATTTCACAGTAGACGGTCCGCACGGTCCGCCGCAAAACCTAAGGAGAAAACATGATCCAGATCAACTCGTCCAGAAGAAACTTCCTGCGCGGCCTCGGCGGCGCCGGACTGTTCGCGATCGGCGGCTGCAAATGCCCCTTCGGTCGCCAGAAAATCAAGCTCGCCGCCGTCGGCGTGCTGGGCAAGGGCTACAGCGACTGGACGCCGATGCTGAAGTCGGGGCTCGTCGAAATCGTCGCGTTCTGCGACGCCGATTATACGCAGCGCGAATGGGCCGCGAAGAAGCTGGCGAAGGACGGCATCGACTTCGACATGTATTCGGTGCCGTTCTACACCGACTACCGCAAGCTCCTCGACGACGCGGGCGTCCTCGGCATCGAGGCGATGACGATCTCGACGCCGGACCACGTGCACGCTCCCGTCGCGATCGGCGCGATGAAGCAGGGCATTCACGTCTTCGTCCAGAAGCCGCTCGTGCGCACGCTGTGGGAGCTCGACTATTTCGGCCGCACGGCGAGGGACAACGGCGTCATCGTCCAGATGGGCAACCAAGGCTCGTCGCTCGACTCGATGCGCCGCTGCACGGAGGTGATCCAGAGCGGCATCCTCGGCGACGTGAAGGAAGTCCACGTGTGGACGAACCGCGCCGTGTGGCCGCAGGGCAAGGGCGTGGCGGACTACGTGACGAGCCGCGGCGCGAAGGGCGATCCCGTCCGCAACGGCCTCAACTGGGACGCCTGGCTCGCGACGGCGAAGAAGCGCCCGTTCCTGGACAGGTATCCGGCCGGCGCGAAGATCTACGATCCGTGGAAGCTTGGCGCGAACGTCTACCATTCGTTCACGTGGCGCGGCTTCCACGACTTCGGCGCGGGCGCGTTCGGCGACATGGCCTGCCATACGATGAACCTGCCGTTCCGCGGCCTCGAGCTCGGGGGCGTCTCCGGCGCGGAGTGCGTGAAGATCGAGGAGAAGAACGACATCTCCTATCCGTCGAAGTCGATCGTGAAGCTCGTCTACAAGGCGCGCGAATCGAAGGTGCGCCCCGGCGTCAAGCTGCCCGCGGTCATCCTCTTCTGGTACGACGGCTACGACGAGGCCAACCCGGGCAAGAGCGCGATGAAGCCTCCGGCCGAGATCATGCCGAAGGTCATCAAGACTTTCGGCGCGGTGCCGAACACGGGCTGCTACATCGTCGGATCGAAGGGTGCGGTGCTCATGCAGGACGACTACGGCGCGAAGTGCGCGCTCGCGCTGAACGACGACCCGGCGTTCGTCGACATCTTCTCGCACGAGAAGGCGAAGCTCGTCGCGCGCACGATTCCGTTCTGCGCCGGCTCGGCGCCGGCGGCGGACGGCAAGTCGACCGTCGAGATGAAGGGCTTCGCGGAGGGCCACTACGCCGAGTTCGTGAACGCGATCCGCGGCGAAGGCCCGTGGTACGGGCAGACGCACTCGCGCTGCTTCTCGGACATCGAGTACTGCATTCCGCAGATGGAAGGCATTCTCGTCGGCTGCATCGCGCAGCAGGTTTCGGGCAGGCTCGCCTGGGACTCGGCGACGCAGCGCTTCGACAACGCCGCCGCGAACGCGCTCGTCAAGCCCTACATCCGCACAGGCTGGGAGTTCTGACGTAAATCGTCCACATGAAGAAGGGGCGGGCGGCCGAATGACGGCTCCCGCCCCTTGGCGCCGCGCCCCGTGACGCGGCGTTTCTCTTGTTCTCCGGCGGCGTTCGCTCCGGCGTCGCAGGGGCGCTTCCTCCGTTCGGAAAATCGAGGGACCCCGTCTGCCCAAAGGTTCTGGATAGGGCGAAGCGGATATTGAGGAACGAAAAGAGCTGGTCGCGTCCAATAAAAGGCACCGGACACCATTGGCGAGGCCCGAATGGCGGGGTCGTACGGCTTGTTCCCGTGTGAATGGAGCACAAGGCACAGAATTGTTGGCATTAACGCTTCAAGCCTTCCAAATCCTGTTGATCCTGCCAGAAAGATTCCGAGCTCCCCCGTTCTTCGTCCCCGTCTTAAACCTAAAAATCGCAGTAGAAAGGCTGGGATCGGGTTCGTGGACTTTGTTTCCGGCG
>ERZ808240.990-NODE-990-length-36151-cov-16.432846_pt1 | contig 36151 bp, 27 predicted proteins | sample MGYA00521084_ERZ808240 | MGnify/ENA primary metagenome ERZ808240 (study PRJEB31516, sample SAMN03275571) | gut metagenome | biome: mammalia-associated habitat; material: feces | host: Papio cynocephalus | place: Kenya | collected 2012-08-06 ... | reverse complement strand
TCCTTACTGTCGGCCACTCGTGTGTTGCACTATTAACTTGAATTGGCGAAATATTTATTTCTAAATTAGCGGATAAAGACCATAGAGTCGTGAATTCAACCACGTATCATAATACAACAACACCTCGTATGAAAACCATTCTTGGATTAGATCTCGGAACTACCAGCATAGGCTGGGCATTGGTTAAGGAAGCCGAACCATTCTCTGACGAGAAATCAGAGATTGTCAGACTCGGTGTCCGTGTCGTGCCCCTTACGGTGGATGAAAGGACGAGTTTTGAAAAGGGCAAAAGTATCACTAAGAATGCCGAAAGGACTCTAAAGCGAGGAATGCGTCGAAATCTCCAAAGGTATAAACTAAGAAGACAGGCCTTGATTGATGAACTGAAAAATGCGGGATGGATTGGCGACGACTTCATATATTCAGAGACTGGCCCAGGATCAACTTTCCGCACATTGCGGCTTAGGGCAAAGTCCGCATCGGAGGAGGTTACTCTTGGCGACCTGGCGAGAATCTTACTACAGATTAATAAGAAAAGGGGCTACAAGAGTTCCAGAAAAGCGGTTTCAAGCGATGACGGTCAGGCCATTGACGGAATGGCCGTCGCCAAGGAGATGTACGACAAAGGATTGACTCCCGGGGAATATGTCTATCAGCGTATGCTTGAAGGCAAGTACGCTATTCCTGAGTTCTATAAATCGGACTTACAGGATGAGTTCGACAGGATATGGACTCTCCAGAAATCCTTTCATCCTGAATTAACCGATCAACTTTACAGGAAGCTGGCTGACAGAAACAAGAGCCAGACCTGGGCGATCTGTCGTGACGAACTGGGCATCCAAGGACTGAAGAGTAAATTCACCGGAAAGGAAAGACTAAAAGAAGCATACCACTACAGGCATTCGGCCACCACACAGGAAGTGGATCTGGAAGTCCTGACCTGCGCCCTACAGGAAATCAACGGCCAGAAAGCCTCTCTCAGTGGTCTTCTAAGCAAGATTAGCGACAGAAGTAAAGAACTATATTTCAACAATTTGACCGTTGGTCAAATGTTACTGAAGAGAATTGAGGAGAATCCTAACAATAGCCTGAAGAATATTGTGTTCTACAGGCAGGACTATCTTGATGAGTTTGAAAGAATCTGGACCGAACAGTCGAAATATCACGTCGAACTTACCCCGGAACTGAAAAAGAGACTCCGGGACATAATCATCTTCTACCAGCGTCCGCTGAAAAGCCAGAAAGGACTTATCAGCCTATGCGAGCTCGAGACCAGAAAGGTAGAGGTAACCGTTGATGGAGTAAAGAAGGAAAAGAACATCGGGCCACGAGTATGTCCGCGTTCCTCTCCTTTGTTCCAGGAATTCAAGGTCTGGCAGACAATCAACAACATCTTGGTCAACGGAACCGCCCTTGATGACGAAGAGAAGTCCGTCATCGCAAAAGAGTTGATGTTCAAGGACAAACTCAAAGACAGGGATATCCTCAAGCTGCTGTTCAAGACCACAAAGGGACTGAACGTCAATTTCAAGGAAGTTGACGGCAACCGCACAATGGCGACATTGATGAAAGCATGCTTCAAGATTGCCGGAAACTTGGGATATGACGACATGGATCTCGCGAAACTCTCTTCGGAAGACCAAATGGACAGGATAGAGGAAATATTCAAAAAGCAGGGATTCAAGACAGGATTTCTTCATTTCGATTCCTCGCTTGCCTCTCCGGAATTTGAGAGTCAAGACTCCTACAGGCTATGGCACCTGCTATATTCCTATGAAGGAGATAAGTCCGCAAGTGGGAATGAGTCGCTCGTGAAATGCATAATGGGCTTGTGTTCAATGGATGAGGAGCCAGCAAAGATACTTGCCACCTGCACCTTCCTTCCCGACTATGGCAGCCTGAGCGCGAAGGCGATGAGGAAAATCCTGCCGTATATGAAAGGTGGTCTTGAATATAGTGCCGCCTGCGCGATGGCTGGTTATCGTCACTCAAAGCGCTCGCTGACCAAAGAAGAGCTTGACACCAGGGAATATTCCGACCGTCTCTCCATTCTGCCGAGGAATAGCCTCCGCAACCCCGTGGTCGAGAAAATCCTCAACCAGATGATCAATGTTGTGAATTCCGTCATAGATGTCTATGGCAAGCCTGACGAAATCCGCATCGAAATGGCCAGAGAACTGAAAAAGAGCGCGAAAGAAAGAGAGGAAGCACAAAGGGACATAGCATCCGCGACCGCGGAAAGCCAGAAAATAATAGAGATACTAAAAGGCGAGCCATTCTTCCTTCCGTTTCCGACACGTAACGACATCATCCGTTACCGTCTGTACCAGGAACTGGCGCAGAACGGGTTCAAAACCCTTTATAGCAACACTTATATTCCTAAAGACAAGTTGTTCTCCAAAGAATTTGACATTGAGCATATAATCCCGCAAGCCCTCATATTCAATGACTCCTTTAGCAATAAGACACTTGAATCAAGGCAGTGTAATCTTGAGAAAGGGAAGGCAACGGCAATGGACTATGTCAAATCGAAATATGATGAGGCCGAAGTCCAGGCCTACCGTGATAGAGTCAAGGGTCTGATTGACAAGGGAATCTCCAAGACAAAGGCCAAATGGCTGCTGATGGAGGGCAAGGATATTCCGGAGGATTTCATCAACAGAGAACTTCGTGACAGTCAGTATATCGCCAAGAAAGCACGGGAGATTCTTGAGTCACTTGTCAAATTCGTTGTCCCGACAACAGGCTCGGTGACGGCAAGGTTGCGTGAAGACTGGCTGCTTGTGAATGTGATGCAGGAGCTGAACCGGGAGAAGTATGCCCGGTTGGGCCTTACCGGTGTCAGGGAGGACAAGGATGGACGCAGAATACCGTTCATCCAAAACTGGACAAAACGGAATGACCATCGCCATCACGCGATGGATGCGTTGACAATCGCTTTCACCCGCCGGCAGTTCATCCAGTACCTCAATCACTTGAACTCCAAAATTGATGCTGTCTCTTGGGACAAGAAGGATCTGGATCTCAGGGATTATGACCTTGATGACATCAAGTTCGGCGATATGAGCGCCGGAGACAGGTACGGCATCGTCAAGGCTTTGCAGGACAGGTTCCTTTACAAGGACGGCAACGATAAATACCGCTTTGTCCCACCGATCCCTATGGACAAGTTCCGTACAAAAGCGAAAGAGCAATTGAGCGACATTCTCATCTCCTTCAAGGCAAAGAACAAGGTCTGCACAAGAAACGTCAACGTGACAAAGAACAAGGGAGGGGTAAACAAGAAGGTTCAACTTACACCCCGTGGGCCGTTGCATAATGAAACCATCTATGGGAGCAGCCGGGAATATGTGGCCAAGGATGAAAAGATAGGCGGTTCATTCAATTCCGAAAAGATCTTGACTGTCTGCAAGAAACAGTTCAGGGACGCCCTTGCGCGAAGGCTGGAGGAGTTTGGCGGAGATCCCAAGAAGGCTTTCACCGGGAAGAATTCACCGGAAAAGAATCCGATATGGGTTGATGAACATCATTCGGAGCAGATTCCGGCCAAAGTGAGGACAGTGACTATGGGTCAACGGTTTACTATCCGAAAACCCGTTGACGCTTCTCTGAAGATAGAGAAAGTCATTGACAAAAAGATTCGTGAGATTCTACAGGCTCGCCTGGACGAATTCGGCGGCAAGGCGGAAAAAGCTTTCGCGAATCTTGACGAGAATCCGATTTGGCTCAATAAAGAGAAGGGAATCGCTATCAAAAGAGTAACTGTGTCAGGTCCCGCGAATCCAGTCCCCGTCCGAATCAGGAGGAACAAAGACGGCAAGCCTATCATTGACGATGCCGGTAAAACAATAGGGGCTGATTTTGTGACTCCTGGCAACAATCATCACATAGCCATATTCAGGGACTCTTCCGGAAAGCTTCAGGAGCATCCGGTATCTTTTCTTGAGGCGACTATCACCAAGTCTAACGGGCTAGACGTGATTGACCGGAACTACAAGAAAGATGATGGTTGGGAATTCTTGTTCACGCTGAAACAGAATGAGTATTTTGTCTTCCCGAATCCAGAGACGGGGTTCAATCCATTGGATTATGATTTGACGGATCCGAGGAATTATGCGGAGATTAGTCCGAATTTGTATAGGGTGCAGAAGATATCTCGCGGTAATTATATGTTCCGACATCATCTTGAGACAACGGTTGAAGAAAATGCCATGGTAAAAGGGATTACATGGATAAACATACAAAGCGTTTCAAAGTTGGCCAACGTCATCAAGGTCCGCATAGACAATCTCGGTAGAATCGTAGCCGTCGGGGAATATGATTAAGCGCACTCTCTATTTCGGAAATCCAGCCTACCTGTCGCTTAAATCGGGTCAGCTTGTGATCAGCAAACCAGCCTCAGGTGAGGAAAAGAAGGAGGCAGTCAAGACTGTTCCGATTGAGGACATTGCATCGGTAGTACTTGACAACAAGCAGATCACAATCACGCAGGCGCTATTGGGAAGTCTTCTTGAAGAGAATTGTGCGGTCATAACCTGCGACTCCTCGCATCTTCCGACCGGACTTATGCTTCCTCTTGACGGTCACACGCTCCAGAACGAACGTTTCCGTTCGCAGATTGCCGCATCGCTTCCTTTGAAGAAGCAGATTTGGCAGCAGACTATCCAATCCAAAATTGTCAATCAAGCCGCGGTTCTTGAATATGCCACCGGCGAAAAGCATCAGAATATGCTTAAATGGGCGACGGGCGTGCGTAGTGGAGATCCTGAGAATCTGGAGGCACGTGCGGCTGCATATTACTGGAAGACACTTTTCTCTGACATTATCAGAGGTTTCATACGAGGAAAGGACGAAGATGCCCCGAATAATCTCCTGAACTACGGCTATGCCATTGTCCGCGCCACTGTTGCCAGAGCTTTGGTTTGCAGCGGTCTGTTGCCGACCTTGGGTGTTCACCACAGAAACAAGTACAATGCTTATTGTCTGGCTGATGACATTATGGAGCCATATCGCCCGTATGTTGATTTGCTTGTCTATCAGATAGTGAAAGAGGATGGTCCGTTGAACCTAGACACATCTATAAAGGCAAGGCTTTTGTCCATTCCGATGACTGATGTCAGAATCAATGGGGTGACAAGCCCTCTGATGATAGCGGCAACCACAACTTCCTCGTCATTGGCTAAATGCTTCTGTGGAGAATCCAAGCAAGTTTTGTATCCGATTTTGTAATGAACCGCTCAGAACGGATAAGCCAGTATCGTGTTATGTGGGTTATGGTGTTTTTTGATCTGCCTACCGACACAAAGAAGGAGGTTAAGGCTGCGACGGAGTTCCGTAAGCTGCTGATTAGCGATGGGTTCATAATGTTCCAGTATTCCATCTATATTCGTCACTGCGCAAGCGCGGAGAATGCGGATGTTCACATAAAGAGGGCGAAGTCTTTCCTTCCGCCCAAAGGGAAAGTCGGGATTCTCAGGATAACTGACAAGCAGTTCGCCGCGATGGAACTTTTCAACTCACAGAAGTCTGAAAATCTTCCGAAAGAGGGTCTCCAGTTGGAATTGTTCTGAAAAACCCTTCACCCTACAACAAAAAATCCGGCAAACGCCGGATTTTTTGATTCTCGAACATCTCATATAAGTTACTACATCTCAACGTTCTACACAAACTCTATTGTGTTCAAAGAACGAAGATACAAAATCTGAAAGCAATTCACAACGACGCGATTGTTGAACGTGCTGGCCGTCAGATTGTGTTCAAAGAACGAAGATACAAAATCTGAAAGCAATTCACAACATGAACGCGTATAGAAAAGAAACAAGGGTGATTGTGTTCAAAGAACGAAGATACAAAATCTGAAAGCAATTCACAACTTTCCCAAAGCGATGGCGTTGTAAATCACCATTGTGTTCAAAGAACGAAGATACAAAATCTGAAAGCAATTCACAACATCTGTCTTCATAACACAATTGCTTTTAGTATTGTGTTCAAAGAACGAAGATACAAAATCTGAAAGCAATTCACAACATAACCTATGAGCCGCGATTAGACCCGCGCATTGTGTTCAAAGAACGAAGATACAAAATCTGAAAGCAATTCACAACATAGCATCTCCTTTACCAAACCTCTCACCGATTGTGTTCAAAGAACGAAGATACAAAATCTGAAAGCAATTCACAACTTCTGGAACATTTACATTTACGGTTGACTACTCTTTCACATTGCATCAATGTCCATTTGGGTCTACACACCTAAAACCATAAACCGGTAATTATAAAGTGGATATCACTCCAGGTGCGCGGCGTTTTTCACACCTGGAATGGACGATGCCCACAGAACGCGTCGCGGAGGGTGATCATACATACAGGTGTGCATGAATGCCCACACCAAGAACCGTAAGTCGATCGTTATCAAACTGATGCCACTCCAGGTGCGAGGAGTTTTTCATACCTGGGAAAGCAATCGGCAGTGACCGGCAAAGCGAACGCTGAGCCTGTCGAAGCGACTGTGAAAGCGCAGTTACCTGAACACAGGAATTTCCGTCTTGATGAGGATGCCTCTCGGAGCGCCGTGCTCCAATGGAGTGAGTTCGATGTTCTTTGAATATGAACGCGTTACAGACGCGGTTTGTGGATAGACCTTGCCAGCGGCCTGAAGGGCAGCGCGGAGCATCGTCTCGTTCTCGTCCCCCAACTGACAGCCATCAAATGGGTCGTCATCAATCCTAACATCCACAGGGATGCCGTCAGGAATCGATTCATTGCGGCCATCACGATCTGCGAACTTACTGATCATCACGTACATTCCCCAATCCTTAATCAAAGAATAATCGTACTTGCTATTGTAGAAGTCCTTAGGAGCAAGCAGGATTCCGGCACAGTATTTTCCGTAAGTCTGTTGGCCGACAAGAACAACGTCCATGTAAGGTCTAAGCCCAACTATTAGGCCCTCGGATGCTGATGCAGTACCTCCAGTTACGATGACATAGAGCTTGTCTATTCCCAAATTAGCATCGGACACGTCAATCCTGAGGTTCTGCGAACTTAGTTCATGAATATTCGAAAAATATGTGTTTGTGTCCTCTCCCTGCTCCTTCCAAGCCTGAGCAAGAATCGAATTATAGACTTCAGTCTGGAATATGTCCCCGGCAGCGACATTTGCCCTCGGAGCAATCATTGAAGCCAACACATTCTCGGTGAATGCATAGCCACCCCCATTGTACCTCAGGTCAAGGATTAGCTCCTGAACATTTTCAGACTTAAATCTCAGGAACACGTCACGAAGAGATTGAGAGGATTTCAAATCGAATCCAGAGTAGGCTAGATAGCCGATCTTCTTGCCGTTCACATCCAATGTCTTAGTGACAAGAATTGGGTCCTCGTACATGTCAACAGCCCTCAGGCCAACCGTCCTCACTTCTTCACCGATGTGATCACCATCAAGTTTGGTCACTCCAAGTTCAATAGTGCGGGAATTAAAAGCTTCATAGATGTTATTCTGAGTGATGGCTTTTCCGTCAAGAGTGATGATGACATCGCAGCGTTTGAGCCCTGCCTTCTGGGCCGGACCGCCGTTGCTCACATAACTCACGACAAGGAAATACTCACCTTCCCTATTGCTAATCCTTCCTACTTGAAGATCATAGCCATAAGTAAGTCCGAGTCCTTGAACCGAGTTTGTGAACGATTCGAGATCATCAGTAAGGACCGTCCACTTGTCAACCTCCTTGCCAACCTCATGGTAGCGGATGCTCTTGACAACCTCCATCGGCATCCTGCAAGTGTCTGGATCCAGTTTTGCCAGATTCTTCTCAATCTCCTCATTCCAAAGGTAATAGGTTTCCAGCACGTCAATCGCGAACCGGTCGGCCTTGGCGATCTCCGGGGCAGGGGCTTCGTCCTTATTGTCTGCATTGGTTTCCACACAGCCTAAAAGCCCCAAAGCCACCGTCAGCACCACCGCGGCACCGCACAAATTCTTCGTATTCATATTCATAGATTTCCCAAATAACCATTATTCAGATTCCGCCTGCAAATTGGACGGAATTTCACAAAGATATTCATTTTTCTTTCTCTTTCATTTCTTTGTTGTATCTTTGATTGAATAATTTTCATTGCGGCGATGATCGGCATTTTCGATTCTGGTTCAGGCGGGCTGTCCGTACTTCGGGAGATCCTTCGGCTTCTTCCGGGGGAAAGGTTTGTCTATTACGCAGACAACGCCAACTGCCCTTACGGGGAAAAGACACCGGGGTTCATCCAAAACCGCAGCAGGGCGATCACTGAATATCTCCTCTCACGGGGGGCGCAGATCATAGTGGTGGCGTGCAACACGGCCACCGCAGCGGCGATTACTACTCTTAGAAATGAATATCCCGTCCGCTTCATCGGGATGGAGCCTGCTGTGAAACCGGCGGCGCTCAGCTCGAAGACCGGAGTGATCGGCGTGCTGGCGACAGCGGGGACTCTTAAAGGATCCAAATACTTGACAACCAAGGGCATCTACGAGGATGACGTGAAAATTGTCGAGCATGTTGGACAAGGATTCGTGGAGATTGTGGAGAATGGGATTCTGGACGGGCCGCTGGCAGAAGAGACTGTCAGGAAAAGTCTCCAGCCACTTCTTGACGCAGGTGCGGACAGGATTGTGCTCGGATGCACGCACTATCCGTTTCTTCGCTCTGTCATCCAAAGGGTCGTCGGCCCGGATGTTCAAATCATCGACCCGGCTCCGGCGGTGGCCAAGCATCTGGTTGAGGTGATGAAAGAGGAAGGGCTGCTCTCTTCGGTGGCTTCGACATCTAAGCCCGACATCGAACTGATCACCTCTGGTAACGACACCTCCGCCAAACGCATCCTTAGCATCATTCTTGAAGAAGACGGCTTCCGTCACATCAATCAGTAAACAAAGGCAACCGCCAAAACACATAAAGAAATGGAATCAAACAACGGAATCGAGGTCAAAGACTTCGCCTACTGCTCCGACAAGTACCAGTACACGATGGGCAAATCCTTCTACGAAACCGGCAGGAAGGATGACATCGCAGTCTTCAACATGTTCTACAGAAAAGCCCCGGAGAACAACAACTGGGCAGTGGTCAGCGGCATCGAGGAAGCAATCGAATGCATTCAGAACCTTGGCAAGGCCGAGCCTGATTTCTACGAAAAGTTCCTCCCTGGCGATGAATATGCCGAATTCCGCAAGTACCTCTCCACTTTGAAGTTCACAGGCAACGTCTATGCGATGCGTGAGGGCGAGATCGCATTCCCGAACCAGCCAATCATCACGGTGGAGGCCCCTCTGATCGAAGCGCAGATCTTGGAGACTCCCCTCCTCTGCATAATGAACCATCAGATGGCGGTCGCGACAAAGGCCTCAAGGGTCTGCCGGGCCACCAACCGCCCTGTCAGCGAGTTCGGATCACGCCGCGCTCACGGACCTTGGGCAGCGACATACGGAGCGAAGGCTGCGATCATAGCGGGCTGCGCCAGCACCTCCAACATCCTCACCGGAGTGCTGAACGGAGTCCCTTCCACCGGCACGATGGCCCACAGCTTTGTCACCTCCTACGGCAGCACCGTCGAAGGCGAGCACAAGGCCTTCGTGGACTACATTGGCACCCACCGCGGCGAAAACCTCATCCTCCTCATCGACACCTACGACACCCTCAAATGCGGAATCCTCAACGCCATCCGTTCCTTCAAGGAGTGCGGCATCGACAATGAATATCCCAACGGCTACGGCGTGCGCCTAGACAGCGGCGACCTCGCCTACCTCTCCGTCAAAGTCCGCAGGATCCTTGACAGCCACGGACTTACCGGCTGCAAGATCTTCGCGACCAACTCTCTTGATGAATATCTCATCTCGGACCTTGAGCGTCAGGGTGCCTGCATAGATTCCTACGGAGTCGGTGACGCCATCGCCACCAGCAAGGCCGCCCCCTGCTTCGGCAACGTCTACAAGCTCGTCCAGATCGACGGCCGTCCGGTCCTGAAACGCTCCGAGGACAGGATCAAGCTGATCAACCCCGGATTCCAGATCACCTACCGGATCACGAAGAAAGACCCGGACCTTGGCGAAGTCTACAAGGCCGATGTCACCTGCCTGCGCGAAGACACCCTCTCCCAAAGGATAGAGGCTGGCGAGACCTTCACGATCTACGACGAGCAGGACCGCTACAAGTACAAGATCTTCCAATCCGGTGAATATTCCTGGAGACCCCTCCAGCATCAGGTCATAAAGGACGGTGAAAGGTGCGCCGAAAGCCACACCCTCCAAGAGAAGAAAGCCTTCTACAACAACACCTTATCGCACTTCAGCCCGTCCGAGCGACGTCTGATCAACCCGCACTACTACAAGGTTGACATCTCCGATGACCTTCTGAACACCAAACTTGAGATCCTCGACACCCTCAACAAAGAGATCGAAGCCTTCAGCATTGACTAAGGCCCCGCCCATTACCATCCTCGCACTTTCGACGGGAGCGATTTCCCTGATTATCGCTCTTGTCGAGAAGCTTTTTGACTCCGACAAGCGCAAGAATTCCCTTTTCCGCTCCTTTCAAGGCTTCATTGCACCGTTACCTCATCAGAATTTCACAAAAATTGCACGAAACATCGTGCAATTTTCTTAATCACATGCAAATAGTCATCAGCATATTTTTTGTCTGAACCTTGATAAGCGAAAAGGGAAATAATATCACCCATCAATGCCCTGCAGCACCCTCGGGAGACAAAAAGTGGGGTAAACGCTTCCGAGAGTGCAGGATGCACCCTTGGGAAGCAAAAGAGGCCGAAGATGTTAAAGGGATCAGGCGCAAGCTTTCGGCAGTCGCAGAGACCGGAGATTAGTCCTTATCTTCCTCGATGGAGTCACGGACGGTGCGGAGGTACTGGCGGCAGGACTCTATTAGTTCTTTGGAGCGCTTGACTAGGGTACCGATGTCGTCCAGGCTGGTGGCCGGGTCCTCTACCTTGGTTGCGATCTCGTCCAGTTCAGCGACCGCCTTTGTGTAATCAAATTTCTTCTCTGACATATTCGTTGTTTTTTATTGATTGCTTATAATATTGACTCTATGGTTGAACTGTCTCTTCGTCCCTTCGACAGGCTCAGGGACCGTTGAATCAGGGACCGGAGAATTGTCGCTTGCTAACTGATCTCACTCATTGCCGTGAGAGGCTCATCCTCGCTTCCGGGAACATTGCTCTTCAAATCCACCTCCACGACACCGCACTTGACGGTTCCGTCAGCGAACATCATGCGAACATGATCTCCGAGATGGGTCTTGGTGGCGGAATCCATTTTCACGCCGTCTCGGTCCAAGGCCAGGACAAAACCCTTTCGGAGAATGTTACGGGGATCGTTGGCGGCGATCTTCGTCTCGATCATCATAAGGTGCGACAAGGCTCCCGACAGCACCACTCCGACACGGCCACGAAGCCTTTGCTCAATCTTATCCAAAGAGGAAGCAGCTTTGTAGAGGCTTCTGTCCGCTCCGTGCAAAACCCTGTCAGACAGTCTGTCCAGACGATGCTCCTGACCAGTGATCCTGTTCTCAACAGCCTTCGTCAGAGCAGTGCCAAGGATCTCCACCCTGTGCATAGCGTCCGACACACGGGCGTCCGCCTGACGACGGACACGAGCCTCAAACAGATCAATGCGAGAGGACATCGCCGCCAATCGGTTGCCAAACGACATCATAAGCCGGGACTCCAGAGTGCCCAGACGCTGATCCTCAGCGATGTAGCAGTCCAAAAATAGGTCTGCCAGAGCGGTCGGAGTCTTGACAAAAGTGTTCGCCACCATGTCAGCCACGTGATGATCCTTGTCATGGCCTATCGCCGTGAAGACCGGAACAGGGCAACGGGCGATTGTCACGGCCAGGTCGTAGTCATCGAAGCAGCCCAGATCCAAGTCCGAACCTCCACCACGCATGATCAGCACAGCGTCATAATGAACCGGCGAGGCCAGAATCTCCCCGAAAGCCGCCATTATGGAAGCCGGAGCTCCATCTCCCTGCATCAAAGCCTCGAACAGTCTCACGTCAAACACGAAACCATATTCATTATCAATCAGATGATGGCGAAAATCCCCGAAGCCCGCCGCACCGGGAGCGGAAATCACCGCCAATGAATATGGCAGCGCGGGGAGTCGCAGACGCTTCTGCAAGTCCAACAGTCCTTCCCTGCCCAACCGCTCGATAGTCTCCTGCCTGCGGCGTTCGTTCGCCCCGAGTGTGAATTCCGGATCGATGTCGTCTATATTCAAGGAAAATCCGTACACGGGATGGTAGTTGACCTGCACGCAGGCAAGGATCTCCATCCCGGCCTCCAGTGACGAGCCGGTCACGCTTCTGAACCGCTGGTCGATGAGATTCCAGCGGAACGCCCAAATTGTGGCTCGGGTCTTCGCGACGACTCCCCCACCCTCACTCTGAGAGAGTTCCATATAGCAATGACCGTTCTGCTTGCGGCTGAGGCTGCTGATTTCGGCCTTTACCCAAAGCCGCTGCGGGAAAGTGCCCTCCACAACGGACTTCAGACGAGCCTGAAGGGTGAACAGGTCTATGTACTTCTTTTCCATATTAACAGTCCTTTCTCTTACAAATTTAACAAAAATCCACTATCTTTGTAAAAGAATCGCTTAGGCAGAAAGAAAGATGACCATTACTGAAGCAAAATTCGCAGGCAGCTGCACCAGAGCCAGCCAAAAGCCCTCCCGCAGACTGCCGGAGTTCGCGTTCATCGGACGCTCCAATGTCGGCAAGTCATCGCTGATCAACATGTTGTGCGGCAACCGCAAGCTTGCGAAGACATCATCCACTCCCGGAAAGACCCAACTGATCAACCACTTCATCATCAATGACAGTTGGTACCTTGTCGATCTTCCGGGCTACGGCTTCGCCAAGATCTCACAGAAAGGGCGCGAGGAGCTCAGGAAGATGATCAACGACTACATCGGAAAGTCGGAGGAAATGGTCGTGCTCTTTGTCCTGATCGACTCTCGGCACGACATAACGAAGATTGACAGGGAGTTTTTGGCCGGGCTCGGGGAGAACGGCATCCCGTTCGCGATCATATTCACTAAAGGCGACAAACTCGGGCCGAATGCCTTGAAGGCGCAGATTGAGCGGGACAAGAAGCTTCTGTCTGAAGATTGGGAGGAGCTGCCGCCGATGTTCGCTTCAAGTTCTGAGACCGGAGCCGGAAAGGAAGAGATTTTGGACTATATTCAACAATATATTAATTTATAGCATAGTTTAATGCACATGGAACACAGAATGGAATTGTTTGCCTGCAGAGCCTCCAAAGACTTTGCGTGCAAAGTTGTTGACGAACTGAACCTCATCGGAGCCAATGCTGGAGAAAAGTACCATCTTGGGGCCTCCGAAGTGACCAAATTCAGCGATGGAGAGTTCGTACCCTCTTTCACGGACAGCGTCAGAGGCGCGACCGTGTTCATCCTGCAGTCAACTTTTCCACCCACGGAGAATCTGATGGAGCTTCTGCTGACAATCGATGCCGCCAAAAGAGCCTCCGCCGACAAGGTCATCGCGGTGATGCCGTACTTCGGATGGGCCAGACAGGACCGCAAGGACAAGCCGCGCGTCTCAATCGGAGCTAAGCTCGTCGCAAATCTTCTTACTGCCGCAGGAGTGGACAGAATCATGACATGCGACCTGCACGCCGACCAGATCCAAGGATTCTTCGACCTTCCTGTGGATCACATCTACGCCAGCAAGGTCTTCATTCCTTACCTTAGGTCACTAAACATAGAGAACCTTGCGATCGCCGCTCCTGACATGGGCGGTGCGAAAAGGGCGAACGCCTACGCAAAGGAGTTGGCATGTCCGGTGATCATCTGCCACAAGTCCCGCGAAAGGGCGAACGTGGTGGCCTCTATCACCGCCATTGGAGAGGTAGAGGGAAAGAACGTGGTAATTGTGGACGACCTTATCGACACTGCCGGAACCCTTGTGAAAGCGGCTGAGGTGTTGATGGAGAAAGGTGCCGCGAGTGTCAGGGCATGCGCCACACACGCAGTGCTTTCCGGCCCTGCCTACGACAGGATCAACAATTCATGTCTGAAGGAAGTGTTTGTCACCGACACGATTCCGCTCAAGGAGGGCGTAGACACAAGCAAGATCAAGGTTGTCTCCATGGCGGAGACCTTCGCCGCGATCATCCGCAAGGTCTACAACTATGAGCCTATCAGCACGGAATTTATATTTTAGGAATATATGGAAACAGTTCTCGCGGCGATTATCCTCCTCGGAATCGGGGTCATCGGAATGTGCTTCAACATCATATTCCGGAAGAACGGCAAGTTTCCTGAGACCGAGATCAGCCGCAACGAGAACATGCGGAAGTTGGGAATCAAGTGCATGAGGGAGCAGGACGAGGAGATCTTCTCCAAAAAGAAGCCCCAAAGGAACGCTTCCTGCACCGGTTCCTACAGCGATGCCTGCACCGGATGCGGTTTCTATGAATATGAGTTCGGCGGCAAGAAGCCGAAGAAATAGGGCCGCGGAAAGTGTTTAACTTTAAGAACGTAAAGGAATATTTATGAGTTTAGTAGCCATTGTGGGACGCCCGAACGTTGGCAAGTCCACACTTTTCAACAGACTTGTCGGAATGCGTCAGGCCATCGTTGACGAGACCGCCGGCGTGACAAGAGACCGCCACTACGGCAAATGCGAATGGTGCGGCAAGGAGTTCTCCGTGGTGGACACGGGAGGTTGGACGACCAACTCGGACGATGTGTTCGAGGAGGCCATCCGCAAGCAGGTCGTGATCGCCATCGAAGAGGCTGACGCTGTGATATTCATGGTGGAGGCCGCCGCCGGCATCACGGACTATGACGCGGAGATCGCCGACATCCTCCGCCGGAGCAAAAAGCCTGTTGTCCTGTGTGTCAACAAGGTGGATTCCGGAGAAAAGATGTTCGACGCCTACCAGTTCTATTCATTGGGACTTGGAGAGATCTGGACCACCTCAGCGGCGAACGGCAGCGGAACCGGTGATCTTCTGGACGAGGTTCTCAAGGTTCTGCCCGAAGATAAGCCTCAGCAGGACGATGACCGCCCTGATCTTCCGCACATCACGATTGTGGGAAAGCCGAACGTCGGCAAGTCGTCCTTGACCAATGCCCTGCTCGGCGAGGAAAGGAACATCGTGACACCGGTTGCCGGGACCACAAGAGACTCTATCTCAACCATCTACAACAAATTCGGTCACGAGTTCATGCTCGTGGACACCGCCGGAATGCGCAGGAAGGCAAAGGTCAACGAGGACCTGGAGTTCTATTCCGTGATGCGTTCCATCAGGGCGATAGAACATTCCGATGTCTGCATCCTGATGATCGATGCCAATAGCGGAATGGAGGCCCAGGACATGAGCATATTCAATCTCATCGTCCGCAACCGCAAGGCCTGCGTGCTGGTAGTCAACAAATGGGACCTCTTCCTCAAGGACAGCAACACGATGAAGGAATATGAAGCCTCGCTTCGACGCCGCATCGCTCCGTTCGATGACGTGCCGATCATATTCACCTCCGTCACAAAGAAACAGAGGATTATGGATGTGCTGGACGCCGCCGAGCATGTCTATGAGAACTATTCCCGCAAGCTTTCGACCGCTAGGCTGAACGAGGCTCTGCTGCCGGAGATAGAGAACTATCCGCCGCCGGCGTGGAAGGGCAAGTACGTGAAGATCAAGTATGTGACCCAGCTGCCCACCCGATTCCCGGCTTTCGCGTTCTTCTGCAACCTGCCGCAATACGTCAAGGAACCGTACAAGAGATTCCTAGAGAACAAGCTGAGGGAACATTTCGATCTGCTGGGATGTCCTGTTCAGATATTCATGAGAGCAAAATAATGACTGCCTATGCTGTTGGAGATTCTGAAAGCGTTCATAATCGGCATCTGCGCGTCGGCTCCGCTCGGGCCGGTGGCGATTATCGTGCTTCAGAAATCCATCTGCTATGGGCATAAGGCCGGTTTCACGACCGGTCTCGGCGCATCGCTTGTCGACACAGCCTACGCCATCATCTCGATCTTCGCATGGGCTTTCGCCCAGAATTTCATCAACACCTACGAATCTATCATATTCCTGATAGGAGGTCCGGTGATAGCCTTGCTGGGATATTCAATGGCCTTCAAGGATCCGTTCAGGAAGATGGAGCCGGGCGATGTAAAGGCACGCGGCGCGTCGCCTAAGGATTTCCTTCAGGCTGTAGCCACCACTATCTCCAACCCGGGGGCGATACTTGTGATGTTCGCGCTGTTCGCTTTCTTCCAGGTGGATGTGTCCGACAGGAGTTTCAGGATCTACCCGATCATCCTCGCTGTAGCCGGCGGATCGATCGCCTACTGGTTCTTCTTCTCATGGTTCTTCAGCAATTGGAGGAAGGCTTTTGATATGAAAAAGATTATGTGGATGAACAGGATAGCGGGGATAATAATCATAATAATAGGGTTGGCCTTGATTGGAGAGGGTGCGTTTGACCTGCTCTTCACGGGCGGAAAGTAATTTATGAATATGGAAGAGAAACAAGATAAGAAAGGTGGCTTCTTCAGCAACTGGATAGTAAGGAACGTCCTGCTCGCGGTTTTGTTCTTCGCGGTTCTGATTTTCGTCAGTTCTATGCTGCTCAGCGTTCTGACCAATCATGGTAAGACTATAGAGGTGCCGGATTTCACAAGCATGACCGTGAACGAGGCAAAGCACGAGGCTGCCAGGTCCAAGCTCAGGGTGGAGGTCATAGACTCCATTTTTGTCAGAAAGATGGAGCGTGGAGCCATTTACAGCCAAAATCCGAAACCTGGTTCCCGAGTGAAGCAGGGCAGAAGGATTCTCCTCACGATTAATGCCAAGAACGCCAAGAAAGTCAGTATGCCGAACCTTGTCGGCTACTCAATGCGTCAGGCCAAGGCTGAGCTCAGCTCTCGTGGTTTGGCACTGGGCAAGTTAATCTACGTCAACGACATAGCCACAAATAACGTTCTGAGGCAAATCTACCGTAACCGTGAGATCAGGCCTGGCAGGCAGATCGAGACCGGTTCGGAGATCAATCTGGAGGTCGGACTCAATCCGGAGGACAATCTGACTTACATTCCGGATGTCAAAGGACTGAAGTACCTCAGGGCTGTTGATGCCGTGCATGACAATTCTTTGAACATCGGCAGGGTTGTGTTCGACAAGAGTGTGAGGAACTACACGGATTCTCTCAACGCCTCGGTGACCAGACAGACTCCGGAAGCCTCCGGGAATCCTATCCTGATGGGCTCGGATGTGACCATCTATCTATCATTGGACAAGAAAGACGAGTAACGTGGACGAAGAGAGACAATACAACGACCAGGAGGAAAACGTTGAGGATGAGGAGCAGGGGATGTTCGAGCATTTCCGGCTCAATGTCGATGTCGGGCAGACCCCGATGCGCGTGGACAAGTACATGGCCACGCATCTGGAGGACACTTCAAGGCACAGGGTTCAGTGTGCGATTAAAGAAGGCTATGTGCGTGTGAATGACAAGGTTGCGAAAGCAAACCTTATCATCAGGCCTGGAGATGTCATCCGGTTCGTGATGCCTTACCGCCGCCGTGGCCTGGAGATTCTGCCGCAGGACATTCCATTAAATATAGTCTACGAGGACAATGACCTCCTCGTTGTCAACAAAGCCGCCGGAATGGTCGTACATCCCGGGCACGGGCACTTCGAGGGAACACTCATCAACGCTCTTTCCTATCATTTGGGAATATCCCAGGGTCCAGAAGCGGCTGACGAACGGATGGGCATTCTGGTACACAGAATCGACAAAAACACCTCAGGACTTCTTGTCGTGGCAAAGAACGATGAGACTCAGCTGGATCTGGCACGCCAGTTCTTCGAGCATTCAATCGAGAGACGGTATGTGGCCGTTGTCTGGGGAAACATCAAGGAGGATGAAGGCACTATTGACGGAAACATCGGGCGTGATCCTAATGACAGGCTCAGGTTCAGGGTTTATACCGGTGACGATGACCGCGGCAAGCATGCCGTGACACATTACAAGGTGCTTGAGAGGTTCGGTTATGTTACCGTTGTCGAGTGCAAGCTGGAGACCGGGCGCACACACCAGATCAGGGTGCATATGAGTTACATCGGGCATCCGTTGTTCAATGACGAAAGGTACGGTGGCTCGGAAATCCGCAAGGGCACAATCTACGCCAAGTACCGTCAGTTCATCCAGAACTGTTTCGAGATTTGCCCACGTCAGGCTCTTCACGCCAAGACTCTTGGCTTCGTCCATCCCGGCACCGGCAAATGGATTCAATTCGACTCTCAGCTTCCTGAGGACATGACCGCTATGATTGACAAATGGAGGAATTACGTCAATTTCGTCAAGGTGGAAGATGACGATTGATTCCTCACTTGATGTCACGCTAACGATTTTTTCAGTTATGATTGAAAAATTACTATATTTATGAAAATTTTCAATTATGTTTGAAAATATTGATGCAATCGCAAAGTACAATTTCTGGGGAGATGACGAACCAGAGGTTGGCTTTCTCCGTATAGACTATACGAGCAGAATCGCAGGGTATTCTTCGGACAGAGTCGTAAAAGTCTTGACTGGCCAGAGACGCGTGGGCAAAAGCTACATATTGAGACAGGTTGCGAAAGGCCTGATTTCCAAAGGGGTGAACAGAAAGAACACTTTCTTCGTAAATAAGGAATATCTTGCCTTCGATTCTGTAAGGACTTATCACGACTTGGAAAGTCTGTTCCAAGAATATAGAAAAAAACTTGCTCCAGAGGGGAAAATATACATATTCCTAGATGAAGTCCAGGAAATCGAAGAGTGGGAGCGCTTTGTGAATTCATATTCACAAGACTGTACGGCTGAGTATGAATTGTTCATAAGCGGATCCAACTCCAAAATGTTATCTTCTGAATTAGGAACTTTACTGAGTGGACGTTACGTTGAGTTCAAGATCTATCCCTTCTCATTTGATGAATATTCCTCAATCCGCGAATTGCAAAAGACGCAGCCGAATTATATTGAATATCTGAAACGTGGAGGTTTACCCGAGTTGATGAAACTGTCTGATGAGGACGCCCGGCGTCAATATGTAGAGGGACTGAAGAATACCATTTTGTTGAAAGATATAATTCAAAGACATAAGGTGCGTGACACAGCCCTCCTTGAGGACTTGTTTGTTTACTTGGTGAACAATTCCTCAAAATTGACATCAATCCAGAATCTAGTCAATTACTTAAGCAGCAATAGAAGAAAGACCTCATATGAAACTGTCTCTCAATATGTGGAATATCTGTTGGAGACATTTGTCATCCATAAGGCCGAACGTTATGATATAAAAGGTAAAGAGTCACTAGGCGGAAACGCCAAGTATTACGCCAACGATACAGCATTCCACAATTATCTTTTTGGCGGCTACAACTATGGGATCGGGTATATGCTTGAAAATATTGTCTACCTTGACCTTCTACGTGCCTCATACAAAGTTTATATCGGAACCATGAGAGAAAGTGAGATAGATTTCGTTGCAGAGCGTGGTGATCGAAAAATATATATTCAAGCCTCATATCTGTTGCTGGACGACAATACAATCAACAGGGAATATTCTCCATTGCTAAAAATCGCTGACAGCTATGAGAAATATGTTGTAACACTCGATGAAATCTCTCTTCCATCAAAGGATGGGGTTAGGAATATTCCTGCATGGACACTTCCTGAAGTGTTATTGTGATGCAGTTAATAAAAAGACTATGGCGAATTTTGTACGATAGACCAAAATTCGCCATAGTCTTTTTTGACTGTGCAATTATATTCGTAAAAACTACATCCTTGGAGGCGGTGGGCCCATCGGGCCGCGGCCCATGCCAGGACCGCCTCTACGTCCGTCTCTGCCGCCGAAGTTGCCGAAGCGGTACGTCAGGGAGACGACTATGTAACGGCCGAGAGTGTTGTTCAGGGTCTCGGTGTGGTAGTTCGAGGAATCGGAGATTGAGAGATTCTTGGCCTGATCGAGGATGTCGTAGGCGTTCAGGGCAAGGGTGAACTTGTCCTTGAACAGGAGTTTGGTGATCTTGGCGTTCAGAATCAACTGGGTTCCCTGATCGGTCGTGTAGCCGTTGTACCAGTTGTAGTTGCCATCGGCAACGATTCCGAATCCGCCCGGAACAGTCCAGTTCATCGAGGCGGTCACCTGATTGCTCCACGTCATATTCGTTGATTGGTTGGCGATTGTGTACCAGGACTTTGACATTCTGGTTCGACCGCCGGCTGTGAGTTCCACGATGTCATTGCGGTAAGTAATGCGGAGACGCTCGGTAAGACCCACTGTCTGAAGTTTGTTCAGAGTAAAGTCAAGGCTATGGAAATCCTCAAGGAACTTGTCAGCGAGGAAGTTCTCGGCATTGAAATTGTCCCCTTCGTAATAGCGGCTCATGTCGAAATTTGAAGAACCAACATAAGACGATGACCTGGAATAACTTGCCCTTGTCATATTGAATATGCTGAAGTTTGACTTCGCGATCGGAGTGTTCAGCATCACTCTGAAACTACCGTTGTAGGAATCCTTACCATTGACAGGGATTGAATACTGCACACCGTTGGTGCCGTACCATTGTGCGTTCACAATCGGATTCTTTACGATGCCTCCGTCGATTCCTGCGTTGACCGAGAGGAAGGTCTTCTTGTTGGTGTGGCGGAAATCGCTTCTGAAATCGTGGTTGAAATATGGCTCAAGGTACATGTTACCGAATGAGACGTTGAGAGGGTTGGTGTTGTCAGGCACTCTCATCAACTGACTCACAGAAGGCTGCTGCGAGCGGCCGAAATAGAAACCGCGTACATTAGTGTTGTCATCGATGTCGTACCAAAGCATAGCCTGCGGAGCCCAATTAAGGACGTGGCTGTCGTAGGTATCATAGCCGCTTGTCTCGTTGTGGGTGTCGGTCGGGTTGGCGCTCACTCCGGCCTGAGCACGGAGTTTATCTTTCTGGTAAACAAAGTTTGCTCCGATTGTTTGATTAACATAACGATTGACAATCTCACTGGAATAGACGCTGTTAGCGACCTCGCCAAGCGGGTTGTAAATCAGATTTGACGCACTGAAATCCTCAACAACACCGCTGTCATAAGTGTTCTTCTTTGAAGATGTCCTGTTCCACGATGCCTCGTAGTTGGCCTCGACAAAGAAACCTTTGCCCAACGGCTCTGTGTAAGTTAGGCGTCCGCTCAAAGACTTCGTGTCCTGATTCTGATTGTAGCGTTGGTTGATGATGGAGTCCGAAGGATTCTCAATATCCTCATAAGTTCTTGTCAAAGACTGGTTGAAGCCGTTGGTCTCGTTGCCGCTGAAATTGTAACGGGCGTTGAACGAGAGCGTTCTGCCGGCCTTGCCGAGTTTCTGGCGGAAGAGGAAGAAACCATTTGTCTTCCAGTTGTTGTTGGAACCGGTGTTGCTGGTGAAACCGTCATTCGTTCTGGAAGTCGCCCCGTTTCTCTCAGTCAAGGTCGAGAACTCAGAAATCTCATTGAAGTCTCCGTTACCGAAACTGACCTGCGGCTGGAACAAGATCGAGGTGTTCTCCGAGAACTTATGCTCCAGGCGGACTCCGAAACGGTGACCGTCAGAATTGGTCGTGTTGGATCCCTTGTTGTTATAGATAAGGTTGTGGTCGTCAAGGTAGGTGATCTTCTTGCTCTCCTCCTCGACATAAGTCTCATTGTTGTTGTAGAGGTAGTTGCCGCCGAGATCCATCTTGCCGTCAAACAGGCTGGTGTTGCCGTTCAGACCGCCCATCCAGGACGTTGTGATTCCGTTGCCAGGACCCCAACCACGGCTTCCGCGGCCCATTCCGCCACCACCGCCGCGCATTCCCTGCATCATGCTTCCGGCCAGGTCGTTAAAGCCTCGGTTGTTGGTGTTGTTGCCGTTGATGATGACGCTGAGTTGATTCTTATCTGTAAAACGACCAAGGAACCCGGCTCCTTGATAGCGCCAGTCACCGTTACCGGATGACAACTCAGAGCCAGAGACTTGCTTGCGGACATCGTGGCCGGCTCCCGCCATAATGTTTCCGAAAAGACCATTCATCATGCCCTTTTGAATAGAGAGATCGATGACAGTCTCATCGTTGCCGTCATCGATGCCGGTAAACTCAGCCTGCTCGGACTTCTTCTCGACCACCTTAACCTTGTCAATGATCTTTGCGGGAATATTCTTGGACGCGAGTTGCGGGTCGTCAAGGAAGAATGTCTTGCCGTCGATTGTTATCTTGCTGATTGTCTGTCCGTTCGCAGTGACAGTCCCGTCCTCGGAAACCTCCACGCCTGGGAGCTTTTTCAACAGGTCTTCCAAGACATCATTTTCGGTTGTCTTGAATGACGATGCGTTATATTCAATAGTGTCCTTCTTGATCACGATCGGGTTGCCTGTGGCGGAGACACTTGCGGCATCCAGAACCTGCTTGTCAGGATCCATTTTCAGGACACCGAGATCCAGTTTTCCTTTGACCTCCACATCCTTGGTGAGAGTCTTATAGCCAAGAAGTTCAGCCTTAAGGACATATTTCCCTGCGGCTACTTTCTCAAATGTGGTCTTGCCCTTGTCGTCACTGAGGGCATACTTGTAGGGTTTGGTGTCCCCCGGTTTCGTGATGGAAACGGTGGCGAATCCGACCGCCTCTCCGGTGGAAGAATCCGTAAGCGACAATGTGACCGTGCCGCCACCCTGGGCAAAGGCCAAAGAAAAAGCCGACATGATGCCGGCTACAAAAGTGATGAATTTCTTTAAGTTCATAAGGAATACTCAACTAATCAACCTAACGCTTCTTTTGACAGAAAAATGCGGTTCTGGTTTAATCCACACGGCAAAAAATGCAGAATAAAAAAAGAATATTACACATGAATATATCAGAGCGAAGCGAAGTTGCAGTATTGCACGGCAATCACTTCACCCTATCCGGATGCTCTTTGATGAATTTCTCCCAACCTCCGGAGCCTTTGACCTTCGCCAAAGGGTTGGAAATATTATAGTAATGACAAAGGGCAATCGCAAGCGCATCCGACGCATCCAGATGCTCCGGCTGGAAATCCACGCCCAACGTCTTGCGTAACATCACGCTCACCTGCTCCTTGGAAGCGGCTCCGTTGCCAGTGACCGCCTGCTTGGCCTCCCGGGGAGCATATTCAGAGATATCCGTGATGCCATATTCAAGAGCAGCGAGCATCGCGGCCCCTTGCGCACGCCCCAGCTTCAGAATGACTTGCGCGTTTTTGCCGTAGAACGGCGACTCCAGCGCCATCTCGGTGCCGTGGTAGGTCTTGCAGACTTCGGTGACGGTGTCATAAATCTGCCGAAGTTTTGAATATGCGTCCGCCTCTTTCCGAAGGTCCAGAACGCCCATATCCACGAACACGGGTTTGCCGCTGATGACATCAATGACCCCGAAACCAAGGAGATTGGTTCCGGGGTCTATTCCTATGATGGTTGTCTTTGGCATAATTGCACTCGCTTCAAATTCTTACAATATTCTTTCTCGTTCCAAATGAATTGCAAAGACAACTTAATTCACGTTAGCCTTTTCCTAAATCCCTCTCCTCGGGGGAGGGACTTACCTCCGCAAGCGGTGAGTTTTAGTCAATGCAGTCGAATCCGGTGTAAGGACGGAGAACCTCAGGGATAACAATCTTGTCGTCCTTCTGGTTGTCCTCAAGCAGGGCGGCGACCACACGTGGGAGAGCGAGCGAGCTTCCATTCAGGGTGTGGCAGAGCTGCATCTTGCCCTCCGCGTCACGGTAGCGCAGGTGCAGACGGTTCGCCTGATAGGTCTCGAAGTTGGAAACAGATGAGATCTCAAGCCAACGTCCCTGGGCTGCTGACCACAACTCGAAATCGTAGGTGATGGCTGAGGTGAAGCTCAGGTCGCCACCGCAAAGACGAAGGATCCTGTACTTCAGACCGAGCTTGTTGACGATGCCCTCAACGTGGGCAACCATCTCGTCCAGAGCCGCATAGGAATTCTCAGGCTTCTCGATGCGCACGATCTCGACCTTGTCGAACTGATGCAGACGATTCAGGCCTCTCACGTCCTTGCCGTAGGAACCAGCCTCGCGGCGGAAGCACGGAGTGTAGGCGGTCATCTTCTGCGGGAAGTCATCATTGCCGAGAATGACATCTCTGAATATGTTGGTGACAGGCACCTCGGCTGTAGGGATGAGATAGAAGTCATCCAGACCCACGTAGTACATCTGGGCCTCTTTGTCAGGCAGCTGACCGGTACCGAAACCTGAGGCGGCGTTGACCATGATCGGCGGCTCGACCTCCTTGTAGCCGGCGGCCGTGTTGATGTCGAGGAAGAAGTTGATGAGTGCTCTCTGGAGTTTCGCGCCCTTGCCCTTATAGACAGGGAATCCGGCTCCGGTAAGCTTCACACCAAGGTCAAAGTCGATGATGTCGTATTTCTTGGCGAGTTCCCAGTGAGGAAGAGCGTGCTCAGGAAGGTTGACCTCTGGACCGCCCATCTTCACAACCTGGTTGTCCTCGGCTCCCTTTCCAGGGATAACGAGGTCGCAAGGCATATTCGGAAGGAGAACCAACTGGGCGTTGAGTTCCTTGTTGTTCTCGTCAGCCTTGGCGAGGAGTTCTGATGACTTCTCCTTGAGTTCGGCGACCTCTTTCTTCACCTCTTCGGCCTCGGCCTTCTTGCCGTCTTTCATCAGACCGCCAATCTGCTTGGTGAGCTGATTCTGCTTGGCCACGATGGCGTCGCTCTCTGTCTGGAGAGCCCTTCTGTTGGTGTCCAGTTCGAGGACTTTTTCAACGATGGCCCTCGCATCGAAATTCTTTACTGCCAGCTTCTCGATCACGTGCTGCGGATCGTCACGAAGCGTCTTGAGTGTTAGCATAGTATATGAATAGTTTAATTACAAACAAAAAAGAGGACAGGCACGATAACTCGAAGCCAGCCCTCTTTCATTATCAATCCTCCGAGTCTTAGTTCTCAAAAGGGATAACCGAGACGTAGGATTTGTCCTCTCTCTTCCTTGTGAACTTTACGGTTCCGTCAACGAGAGCGTAGAGAGTGTGATCCTTGCCCATTCCGACATTCTTGTCAGGATTGTGGACTGTGCCTCTCTGTCTTACGATGATGTTGCCGGCCTTTACGACCTCACCGCCGAATTTCTTGAGTCCAAGCCTTTTGGAATGAGACTCACGACCGTTCTTTGAACTTGATTGTCCTTTCTTGTGTGCCATAATCTGTTACTCTTTAGAAATTAAGCGATTTCATCGATACGGATCTTGGAAAGCTTCTGGCGGTGGCCATTGAGTTTCTGGAATCCCTTGCGACGGATCTTCTTGAACACGAGCACCTTGTCAGCTTTTGCCTCGTCATCTAGAACGGTGGCCTTTACAACTGTGCCCTTTAAATAAGGATTACCGAGCTTGATCTGCCCTTCGGAGTCAACGAGCAGCACCTTGTCGAACTCGACTGAAGAATCCTTGGCCGCCGAGAGACGGTTAACAAAGATCTCTTTTCCAGCCTCAACCTTGAACTGCTGTCCTGCAATGTCAACAATTGCGTACATAAAAAAACAAAACTTTAATAAGTTTCAGCCGCAAGCGCCCGCACCCTCGGCACGGAACTTCTGGAGCTCCACGACCATCAAACGGACCGCAAATTTACGCAAAATCCCCCAATCCGCAAAATATTTCGCGGTTGATCAATTCAAAAGGCCACGTCTCCACATTAATATTCAACTGTTTTTCAAATTAATCACCACTTTATATCACGATATTGAGCCCGTGTTGAATACTCCTTCCCTTCATATTCATATATGAACTCAGCAATAGGTTTATGTATTCCATATATTCCAATGGTTATTGCCCATATAGAACTTGAACCACCTGCAATTTCATAACCTATAGTCATCACATTACCTTTAGCATCTGTCACACCATCTATTAACTGTACATTTTTGACCTTGATCGTTTTACTCGAATTATTCTTGACACCAAAGTTCAACTTGCTCCCATATTGTATCAAATCGTTTACAATAGACATTGAGCCTCCGTAGTATTCTGCATAAACATATTTGGTGATATCATTAGTAACCGTAACAGAACACGTAGCGGTAAACATCCCATCTTCCGTAGTGACTTTTATCGTTGCTGTTCCTTCTGCCTTTGCAGTCACTTCACCATTATTAACGACAGCAACAGCTTCATTATCACTATTCCAGAACACGTTCTTGTTCATAGCGTTGTCAGGCGTTATCGTCGCAGCAAGTGAAGCACTTTCTCCTGACATCATACGCAAGGATGTCCTATTTAACTTAACGCCAGTTACCTTAGCATATACTGTGACTGTGCACTCGGCAGTCTTGCCGCCACACTTGGCGGTTATAGTCGCTTTTCCAGACTTGACAGCCGTCACCTTACCGTTGGCAACCTTGGCTACTGATTCATCGGATGAAGTCCAAGTCATGTTCTTGTCCGTAGCGTTGTCTGGATTTACCGTGGCGGTCAACTGTGCAGTCTCGCCAACAGCTAAAGTGAGGGATGTTTTGTCAAGGGTAACAGAACCAACCGGAACCGTCACCGTGACTGCACACTCGGCGATCTTATCTCCGCATTTAGCAGTTATCGTCGCCTTGCCTGGCTTGACTGCCGTCACCTTGCCGCTGGCAACCATCGCCACTGACTCATCTGAGGATGTCCATGCCACGTTCTTGTCCGTGGCATTGTCAGGCTTCACAGTTGCCGTCAACGTTGCAGTTTCACCTACAGCCAATGAGAGAGAGGTCTTGTCAAGGGTAACCGAACCAACCGGGACCGTTACCGTGACTGTGCATTCGGCGGTCTTGCCGCCACACTTGGCGGTTATTGTGGCCTTTCCGGCCTTGACGGCTGTCACCTTACCGTTGGCTACATTGACGACCGACTCGTCGGAGGAAGTCCAGGTCACGTTCTTGTCCGTGGCGTTGTCTGGATTTACCGTGGCGGTCAACTGCGCCGTCTCGCCAACAGCCAAGGAAAGAGTGGTTTTGTCAAGTGTCACTGATTCTGTCGGAACAGTCACAGTGACAACGCACTCGGCGGTCTTGTCGCCGCACTTGGCCGTTATCGTGGCTTTTCCGGCCTTGACGGCGGTCACCTTACCGTTGTCAACATTGGCGACCGACACGTCAGAAGAAGACCAAGTTACGTTCTTGGCCGTCGCATCGTCCGGTTTCACAGTAGCGGTCAATATGGTGTTTTCTCCTACAGCCAGTTCAAGAGATGTTTTGTCTAGAGTGACAGATTCCACATCTACTGAAACGGATACGGTACACTCTGCGATGCAAGAGCCTGATTTCGCCGTAATCGTCGCAGTTCCAGACTTCTCCGCCGTGACTTTGCCATCGGACACGGTTGCGACCGATACATCTGATGATTCCCATGTCACTGATTTGTCGGTAGCATTGTCAGGGTTTACCGTTGCGGTTATCGTTTCTGTTTCTCCCACTTTCATTGACAAAGATGTCTTGTCAAGAGTGATTGACGCTACAGCCACCACTTTGGCCGAGACCTTTACGGTACAAGTGGAGGACTTGCCACCTGCGCTGGCGGTAATCGTGGCAGTGCCTTCTTTGACGGCAGTGACCGTGCCGTATTTCACACTAGCGACCGAGACATTGGACGAGGCCCAAGTCACACCATCATATTCAGCATCCTTCGGCAGGACAGTGGCTACAAGGCTGAATGTCTCGCCCTCAACCATTTCGATTGTCGCCGTGTTCAGAGACACTGATGAGACTTCCACTTGTGCCTCTTTCTCTGTACATCTTGCAAAGACTACTGCAAGAAAGGCCACACTTACCAATCTTATTAATTTCATAAATATTTATTATTCAATTCACTATTAATAATTGCAGAATACAGGACAAACTGTTCTACCCAAAGGCTTGAAATACCTTATGGCTTGACGGTAATATTGCTTTCAGCGGAGCCGATTGAGTTTTCCTCTTCTGTGGTGAAACGGATTGCTGAGCCTTGATCATCACTGCCTAATTTGATCTTGATGTTATTCAGACAATTCCTCTTGACCTGAATTGTCTTTGTGCCAAGATCCTGGGTGATGCCGGTTCCACGAACCCAAGTCACGGCGACGGTCAGGTTCTCAGTGTAATTGTCCGCATACTTCCAGGCGCTGTATGTATCATAGAATGCTATGAACTGAGTATCGCTTTCGTAACTCTTGGAAGATGTAGTGTTTTCAATGAAAGTCCTTTTACTGTTATACACCTTTACGGTAACCTTGCCATCCGTCACACCGGAGAGTTCATATTTCAGCTTGAACCCAGTGCGTTTAAGAGGAAACTCCATCGTTGTATATTCCCCTGTCGGGGTATATTCATTTACTTCTCCGTAGAACCAGTCAGAGCATGTTGGATATTCTAATAACGAAAATGTTCCTTGCTTAATACGATAAAGTTCACTCTTACCTGTAGTAGTTTTCGGGCTTAATTCATTTTTGTAATAATACTCGATCCTATTATTATCATCATAGAAAAAACAGTTTATCTTGTAATAGCAATCGGATTTATCAGCCCAACTATCAATAATAGAGAAAGGATTATATTTCAAACTTGACCTTATTCCTCCATTAATTGCATTGTAGTCACTACCAAGCATAGTTTTAGCATCCATAACCAAACACATTAGAATACTATATGCACTTCCCTGCCTTAAATACAATTTCATTTTAGAAGGAGCATCAAAAACGCCAAATGCAAATTCCTCTCTGTCCTTATACACCTGCACTGCATAAAGATTGTTAGACGATGTGGTCGCTTTTGTCATCGGTGTTTCCGATGTCGATATCTCACATTCTGGCACGATTGACACTATACAATCCTTACATTCATCTGAAGTCTTAATGGACTCAATCTTCTCACAAGCGATGAACGCTACCGCAAAAGTGAAGACTAACAATATTTTTCTCATAGCAAATTAATCTTCAGGATTAACGATAATATCTATCAAGCCATCCGTGTTGATGCCCATATCAATGACGTTGTCATCCTCTAACTCTTCCTCCGTGACGTTAAAGTTCGCCCCCGACAGATCCGGTTTGACCTGAATATTCACAGTCGTCATCACATTCCTCTTAAACAAAACATTTTGTGTCTGACTGATATTCCACAATTCTCCGCGATCACTCACATAGGTTATGGAGACAGATCCTGTCAATGGATTATCATTTTTCCACACATCGTACACATCCGGGAATGTATAGATCCTTTCAACACCCTCATCATCAGCGATATACGTCTTTGAAAAGAAATCACCGCATTTCACAACGAGAGCACCTTCCTTTAATCCTGTAACCACGAACTTCGCTCCGAATATCACTCGCTTCAGATACACATCAATTTTCCCTCCGGCAACAGGTTCATACCGACCAGTCTCACCGTAGAATCGATTCACACTCGCACACTTAGTCGAATTGCTTGTAGAAGGAGACGTTTCTGACGCCACGTGTGCGTCACCGCTGCCGAAACCAGAAAAATAGGTAGATGTGCCTATGACAAACTTATTGGTGACCTGAGTTGATTTAGATGAATTTGTCTGGAAAGGATAGGCATATCCAGAGTAGGCGTTGTTAAAGGCCTGACCATAATACAGAGTACTCCGCGCGTTCTTGACAAGTGTGCACTGAACCTTGTACTTATGTTTCGTCAAGAGAGTGATGGTCATGTCCGCCACATTGTCGAAAAGACCATAGGCATAGAGATCGTTTGTAACCCCATCGCCTTCCTTGTCATAATAAACATTGATACCATAGGCATCATTAGATGATCCTGCCTTCGTCATCGGTTCCTGATCAACAAAGGCATCAAAGTCTCCTTCAAGTTTCAAGGAGACCGTCATTTCCTCGCACTCTGTCGCCGTGGTCTCAGTCTTGCCGCAACCGACTCCACACAAACATATCGCAAGGAGAATTGGAAATAGAATAGGATGTCTCATAAAGTGAATCATTTTAGATAGCATCAACACCATTTTGGCTTTTAAGGAAGGCCGTGATTATTTGAAGCCTGTTATAATAATCTTGATACATTCCCCGTTTATGCTCACGACTTGTTGGATGATGCTTTTTAGCCGCCTTCACAAAGGCATCCTTTTCAACGTGATCATTTTCCTTAAAGTAAGTGTTGACAAACGAATAAAACCGTTCATCATCACACGGATGATAATTTGGTTCTAATGGTCCACCCACCCATTTCTCAAACGCTTCAAGCGTTTTTGGAGAACTGAATATGTTCCCTTTCATAAGTAAAAAGTTATCTTGCTTCTCCTAACTCCAAAGAGAGATTTGTTAAAAAACAAAGAAAGTGTGGAGCTAACCTTCGCCTATCTTGTGGAAGGTTTTGCAGAACCTTGAAAGAAATAAACTACTGAATACTCCACACTCGGATTGATATGGAGTATCCGCCCCCCAGAAAGGGGCATACAGCATAATCAATGCACGAGCTGAAAGAATATCCGTAATCCTTCTTTCATAAAAATCTGCAAATTTTCCACAAAGGACACGAAAACACTTTCGCTGATATGTACGTCACGCCAAACGTGTTGGCTATGACGCTACAAATATAGCGATTAAATTCGTAAAACGATATTAAAAGATAGAATAATTCTGATTAGCGATACAGCCAGATATTACCTCTATTGCTTTCCGAGTCGCCATATTGTAAAACGGCGGCACACTATCACGTATTTATGCACGCGCAAGATATGATAGGATGCCGCCTATGGCTTCGGGAAGTATAAGCGGCATATCACAAGGCTTACAAGGGCCTCTGTCAGGGAGAGGATTGCCACCATATTCACATAAGGTCTTCTTTAGGCATTATTCAATAAAAAGGAGACCATTTAAATGCCCACTCGTTTACAACTTAGAAAGTTCATTTTCAAAATTCCAGGCTTGAATATGTTTGATTCCATCCTTATTCGGAAGTTTTTGTTGGTCAAGTGTCACGATGTACTTTGGATAATTATCATCTATCATCTCCAACGAGCCATACTCTCTCGCAAGTGCGCAGGATGAACTGAGCCGCGCACGGGATGGGGCACAGAAGCGGGAGGCAGGGTCGGCAGCGAAACGGTTACCGTTCCAGCAGCTTGCGGAAGGTTTCCATGCCTTTCGAGGCGATCTCGCGGATGTGGGTTATGCGGGGATCGTGGACAGCGACATCCTCGGGGTCAATGAGGTAGATCGGAGCGCCGTTCGGAGCATAACGGTATAGGCCGGCGGCGGGATAGACGTTCAGGGACGTGCCGACGATCAGCATGATGTCTGCGGCGGAGACGATGTCGATGGCCTTCTCGATGTTCGGGACAGCCTCGCCGAAGAAGACGATGTGCGGACGCAACTGACTCCCGTTCGGAGCCTTATCCCCAAGATGGACCTCACCGTAGCCAATGTCAATCACCTCTTTCTCTGAATATGTCCGATCATATTCACCTTCCTCAGGACGGACCTTAGTAGCCTCGCCATGAAGGTGCAGCACCCTCGTGCTCCCGGCCCTTTCGTGCAGGTTGTCAACGTTCTGGGTGATGACCGTCACTGAATATTCCTTCTCAAGTCCAGCGATGGCATAGTGCGCGGCATTAGGTTTCACCTCGCTGAGCCTCTTACGCAATCCGTTGTAGAAATCCAAGACCAGCGCCCTGTTGCGGTACCAACCCTGGATCGACGCCACCTCTTCAGGATCATATTCACCCCAAAGACCGTTGTTGCCACGGAACGTGCTGAGTCCGCTCTCGGCGCTCACTCCGGCGCCCGTCAGAACAGCTATCTTCTTTTTCGCTGAGTTCATATATTCATTCCTCCATTTCCTCTTGTAGGCAGTCTTCAAAAGCCGCGGCGAGGTAAGATATTCGTAAATTATTTATTCTTCGTAAAATAATAGTTTCTGAGCCAGTACTCGAACAGGGGGTCGAGGATCACCGGCTTAGCGTCCTCGCCGACGAAGGTCAGGATTTCCTTCTTCATCAGCGCATCCTTGAGACGGCGCACATTGGCGGACGAATTCAAGGAATATTTCCGGATAACCTCCGCCGTGCTGAACTTGGTGTAGCCATCGATGATTGCCTTCAGCAGACTGACCTGGAACGTGGTGAGGTCGTTCATCATCGAGATGAAGCGGCCACGGTTGATGGCGATGACTGTAGCCAAAGCCTCCAGCAGGACCGGCTCCATTATGTAGCCCTTAGACAAAGAGTCACAGATGGAGGTGAAATGATTGATGTAAAACAAATTACACTTAAAGAGACGGCACGCTCCGCTGATCAGGTCCCGGTCGATGACCTTTCCGCTCGCGAGGAAGCCTTTGATGATGTGCTCGACAATCTCCCTTTCTTCCACCCTGCTGAGTTTCAAGCGGGTGGCGCGGCGATAGAAGAAATGCCTCTTAATGAATATATCCTCCATTGCATTGACCTGAGAGCCTATGAATAGATAGGAGAAGATCTTCAGTCCCTCGGCTTTCGCCCCGTCAATGACCTCCTCCATCAGCTTGAATATCCGTTCCCCGTCATCGGCCAGATCCAGATTCTGGAACTCATCTATAATAAAATACGTCTTCTCTCCCCTTTCTGCAGAGATAATGTACGGAAGCCTCAGGACAGCCCTAAGATCGTTGTCGTCCAGATCCCAGTTCGTGGAGAGAATCGTGTCCCAGTCCGCGAAAGCCTTCCGGTCGAAGACGAAATGCGTCCCCTCAAGGTACTTGTCGACGATGCTTTCATATTCATCGGGAGTGGACGCAAACAGCCGTATCACTGCTGTGCCCAGCCTTTTGACGAAAGCCTCCCCCTCCCTTATGTCCAAGGCCGTCATCTCACCGACCGTGAATCTGTCGCCATTCACCTTCATCTTTGTGAGAACCTGATGGACGAGAGATTTCTTGCCGGTTCCATACGGCTCCCAAATCACCACATTCTCACTCTGAGTCAACAAGTTGCCAAGTATCGCGCAATCATCCTTCCTACCAATGAAGTGTTGTCCTGTCACATATCTGTTGTACAAAAAAGGGCTGTCCATCGAAATAACATTTTTGTTTTGACAAAATTAATATTTTTTTCCTATCTTTGCACCCGCTTTAGAAAGCGCCTGAGAATTTTAGGCAAAAATTTGCCATCAGATTCCAGGTCAAGAGAAAAAAGGAGGTGGTAACAGCATTATGATCATAGTTCCTATCAAGGAAGGCGAGAACATCGAAAGGGCTCTGAAGAAATTCAAGAGGAAATTCGAGAAGACCGGTGCCATCCGCGAGCTTCGCGCCCGCAAGAACTTCGAGAAGCCTTCTGTGAAGAAGAGAGCCGCGAAGTTGAAGGCCATCTACGTTCAGCACCTCCAGTTGCTTGACGAGCAGTAAGAAAGACCTTACAATGAAAATCCTGTCGGACCGCTGCTTGGCGGTCCGATTTTTATTATATTTGCGGAGCTATGAAAAGGGGAATCTTCAAACCTGGCGCACAGCGTTGGTTAAAGCCGGTGCTGTGGACAATTTTAGGAATATGGGCGGTGATTGTCATCGTCCTTCAGATCGCGTTGAATTCCAAAGTGCTGACGCGCATAGTCGATGAAGCCGCCAAGGAATATGTTGACGGAGATGTCTCGTTCTCCGGCATCAAGGCTTCCATGTTCAGGAGTTTCCCGAACCTCAACGTCACGATAGACAATTTTTCCATCACCTACCCTCACGACAGGTTCGCGGCCTTCGACTCGCTTGATGCCCCGGGAGGGCACCTGCTCGGTTCCGGACGCGGAGAGACAGCCGACACACTGGCGCATTTCCGCAAATTGTCAGTCTCTATCAACTACCTTGCGGCGGCGACAGGCAGAATCAGAATTCGCCACGCGATGCTGGATCATCCAAGAATTTTCGCTCACCAGTACGACTCAACCTCAGCAAACTGGAACATATTCGGTGACAATTCAGCCAAAGAGGACAGCGACACCACATCCAGCACCCTGCCGCCTATATCTATTGGCAAGGTAAGTCTAGGCGGACGGCCATTCGTCGTATATACGAATCCCGCCGACACCATATTCGGCTGCATATTCTTGAAAAACCTTACCGCGAAAGGGCATTACGACGCAAGGAAGGGCAAGATCGAGAGAGTGAATTTGGAAATGGACTCGCTGTTTATGGCTGGCCGGCTTCCGGCGGACACGGTGGCACTTGGCATTGAGCGACTTGGAATCAAGGAACGCATCGGACACTTCGATGTCAGCCTATCCTCCAATCTGTTTCTGGGGTTGAAGTCATCCGGCAGGATGTCGATTCCGGTCGAGATCAAAGGTGACATAATCCCGGAACTTGATAAAAAGCGCGTGGCTGTTGAAAGCATGACAGCGCGCGTCGCGACCATTGGGTTGATCGCCGGCGGGAAAGCCGACTTCTCCGGGAAAGACATTCTGATAAAAGGGTCTGTGGCGACAGAAAAGGCTTCCGTCAGCGAGCTTGCCGAATATTTCGGAAAGAATTATCCTGTTTTGAAGAAATTGCGCACAGATGCGTTGCTGTCCGTCAACGCCTCCTGCAATGGGTTCTACGACAAGGCCACCGGAAGTCTTCCGCCTCTTTCCGTACAGATTCAAGTGCCGGATTCCAGACTCGGTTGGGAGGGGATCGACGGTGACGGGCGGTTCGACCTAGACATAACGGCAAAGAGCCGCGACGGAAAACTAAGCGTGGAGGTGCCGGATTTCTGCTTCAGTGTTGGCGGGATGAAGGTGACGCTGAGTGGAACGGCGGATGATTTGCTGGGAGGAGACCCTCTGCTCGACATTAGTTCAGACCTTCATTTCGTATTGGACTCATTGGCCAGTTATCTTCCAGACAGTCTGGGGATTGCCGTCCACGGAAATCTTGAGGGCATCATAGAGGGCGACTTCAGGCTTTCCCAACTGGATTTGTTCAGCTTCTCCGACATCGGGCTGGAAGGCCTTCTGGAAAGCAACGGCATCCAGGTCAGCATTCCGAAGGACACCTTGTTCGCCTACATCGGGCACACGGACATCAGCCTCGGGGCATTCAACCATGAAGAAGATGATCAAGACGGACACGGCAACAGGCATTCCGGCCTGATGGTGGCGGTTGACAGCGTGTTCGCTGAATATGGTGCCTCGACCTTCATACGTGGCACGGGGCTGAGCCTTTCGGCCCATAATGCTGAAGAGCCTATGACCGGAAAACAGGACAGACATCCGATCCATGGCCATCTGGACATCCACTCCATCGGAATGATGGACCTTGACTCATGTTTCGTAGGGGCGATCGGTTCCGCCAACACATTCAAACTGACTCAGATTCTGATAGGCAAGCACATCGTGCCGTTCCTCAATCTGTCCAGCAAAAACAAGAAGATAACTCTTCGGGAAGGGGTCAGCCGCTTCTCTGTACAGGACGCAAGATTGGCTGTGGCGGCGCATCCGAATTCCATCGAGACACAAATCCGACGGAAACATATTCTGGACTCATTGCAGAAGGTTTTCCCTGGAGTCAAGAGAGATTCGCTGTTCCGGAAAGCGTTCGGCAGACGCACCGGGGCCACATTGCCTGACTATCTTACCGAGAAGGATTTCGAGAAGAGCGACATCAAGATCCAACTAGGGGAGTCCATCGCCAATTATATCAAAAACTGGGACATAAGCGGAGACATCAATGTGGGCGAAGGCCTTGTAATATCCCCGTACTACCCTCTTGACAACAGAATCACCGGATTCAGCGGCAGATTCTCCAACAACAAAATCGACCTGAAAGAATTGTCGTTGAAATCAGGAGTATCAGACATTTCAGCCAAAGGACATCTTTCCGGACTGAAAAGGATCCTCACCACCGGCAAAGGCAGACTTGATCTGGAACTGGGAATATCCTCGGATGTAATCGATGTGAACGAGATTCTCATAGCTCTCAACACCGGGAAAAAATTCACTCCACCAAGCCAAAACACGGCGCTCTCCGGAGTCGATGATGATGATTATCTGAACACGATTAAAGAGTCGGCAAGCTCTGACACAACAGCGACCGCATCGCTGATCGTCCTGCCGTCCAATCTCAACGCCAAGGTCTCGCTGAACGCCAA
>ERZ808240.987-NODE-987-length-36260-cov-9.083055_pt1 | contig 36260 bp, 30 predicted proteins | sample MGYA00521084_ERZ808240 | MGnify/ENA primary metagenome ERZ808240 (study PRJEB31516, sample SAMN03275571) | gut metagenome | biome: mammalia-associated habitat; material: feces | host: Papio cynocephalus | place: Kenya | collected 2012-08-06 ... | reverse complement strand
AGAGCATCATCATGATCTCCTCCGAAATGAGCGAGATCATCGGTATGTCCAACCGTGTCATGGTCATGTGCGATGGCCGCATCACCGGCTTTATCGACGGCAAGGAAGCTACCCAGGAGAATATCATGGCTCTGGCGACCCAGTTTGAAACCGCGCCTACCGAGGCAGCGGCCAATCAGTAAACAAGGAGGCTGTCTATCGTGGAAGCTACCAAAAAATTAACGGGTAAATCCGTAAAGAAATGGCTTGGCAACAACGCCATTATCGTATTGATGCTTGCGGTCTCGCTGATCGTCGGCATTATCCACCCCAACTTCTTCGCAATGGCGAACATCATCAACCTGTTCAAAAACGTTTCTATTCGTTACATCATCGCTCTGGGTATTTCCGGATGCCTGATCACCACCGGTAACGACCTGTCGGCTGGCCGTCTAGCTGGTTTCGCTGCCTGCCTCGCCTGCATCTTTGCGCAGACTGAGGGCGCAGCAGGCAAGTTCTATCCCAACATGCCGACTCTGCCCACTCCGGTGGTCTTCATTCTGGTCATTGCGATCTGCGCTATCGTTGGTCTGTGCAATGGTCTGGTCGTCTCTTACCTGAAAGTTCAGCCCTTTATCGCTACTCTGGGTATGCAGCAGGTCGTCTATGGTATCTGCCTGGTCTATACCGGCGGTACTCCTATCGGTTCTCTGAACAAGAACTTCACCTCTCTGGCATCCAACACCATTATTGGTATCCCTGTCCTGATCTGGATCGCTCTGGTCGTGGCTGTTTGCTTCTGGTTCCTGTACAACAAGACCCGTCATGGCAAGTACATGTACGCCATCGGCGGCAACGAGGCGGCTGCTGAGGTCGCAGGCGTCAACGTCAATGCGACCAAGATCCGCATCTACATTCTGGCTTCCTGCATGTTCGGTCTGGCAGGCTGCCTGCTGGCTGCAAAGTCCGGCGGCGCATCCGTCAACACTGCACAGGGCTATGAGCTGGACGCTATCGCTGCTTCCACTATCGGCGGCGTTTCCACCACCGGCGGTGTCGGCACGGTTCCCGGCATTCTGGTCGGCGTTCTGGTCTTTGAGCTGATGAAAGTTGCTCTGCAGTTCATGAACGTCAACTCCTCCTATACCTACATCGTTCAGGGCCTTGTCATTATCGTTGCAGTCGCAATTGATATCCGCAAGTACCTCGCAAAGAAGTAATCACCTCAAAAAGAGAGCATCTACCCGAACCGCCTGCTGGAAAACAGTGGGCGGTTCCCTTTTTGCCCTCTCAGTCTGCTTCGCAGCCAGCTCTCCCAGTGGGAGAGCCATTGGCATGTCGGGAAAGCAAAAGCGCAAAACATGAAATCCTGGGCCTTGTCTTTCTTGTTCGATGCAGCTATGTTATAATAATGCTATTATGAATAACGGAGGTGCTACGATGGCACAGAATCAGGACAAAGAAGCAGAACTCGCCCGTCGGGAGGCTGCACTGGCAGCCCGGGAAGCGGAACTCGCAAAGGAACAGGCGGAGCTGGAGGCTCTGCGTCAGGCGCAGGAAAAGGGCGAAAGCGGTAAAAAGCTGCTGGACAACGGCGACCCGAACTACGTTAACCCGAAAGAAAAAATCTACGATAAATTTCCGCTGACTGTCAAACAGATGGATATCATCATAGGGGTGCTGTTTGCTCTCATCATCCTGTTTCTCGTGCTGGGATTTACCCACACCAGCTTTTTCGGGCTGTTCGGCGGTTGAGAAATTCCCTCAAATCGGGAAAAGATGATTGCATTTCACTCGTGAGATGAGTATAATAATGAGTTGCAATCATTTGAAAGTTAAGAGGGAAAGTATGTTAATTGAATTGGATATGTATCAGACCCTTGCGGCGGCAGTCGTGGTTCTGATGCTGGGAAAATTCCTGCGCGGCAGGATACGGATCTTGGAACGGTTCTGTATTCCGGCTCCGGTCATCGGCGGTGTGCTGTTTGCCATCTTTACCTGCATCTGTTATGTGACCGGCATCGCCGAGTTTGCGTTTGACGATGTGCTGAAAGAGGTCTGCATGGTCTTCTTCTTCACGTCGGTCGGATTTCAGGCGAACCTGAAAGTTCTGAGAAGCGGCGGCAAGAGCCTTATCGTGTTTTTGGGCGTTGTCATCCTGCTCATCGTCAGCCAGAACCTTCTGGGCGTCCAGCTGGCAAAGCTGCTGGGTCTGAGTCCGTTGGTGGGTCTGTGTACCGGCTCTATCCCGATGGTCGGCGGTCACGGCACTGCCGGAGCGTTCGGCCCGGTCATGGAGAATATGGGGGTGTCCGGTGCGGCGACCATCTGCACAGCAGCTGCAACCTACGGTCTGATCGCCGGAAGCGTCATGGGCGGCCCCATTGGTAAGACCCTCATCGAGAAGCATCACCTGCTGGATACGGTCGTCCCGGAGGACGACAGCCTGCTGGTCGAGGAAGAGATCAAGCATGAGCGTCACGCCAGCATGTACCCTGCGGCTGTTTTCCAGCTCATTATTGCTATCGGCATCGGTACCATCATTTCTGACCTGCTGTCGCTGACCGGCATGACCTTCCCAATCTATATCGGCGCGATGATCGCCGCTGCCTGCATCCGGAATATCGGTGAGTACAGCGGCAAGTTTACGACGTACATGGGCGAGATCAACGATATCGGCGGCATCAGCCTGTCGCTCTTCCTCGGCATGGCAATGATCACCCTGAAGCTCTGGCAGCTGGCAGAGCTTGCCGGCCCACTGATCGTTCTGCTGGCCGGTCAGACCCTGCTGATGCTGTTCTATGCTGCTGTTGTAGTCTATAACGTGATGGGTCGGGATTACGACGCTGCGGTCATCGTGTCGGGCATCTGCGGCTTTGGTATGGGTGCAACACCCAATGCAATGGCAAATATGCAGGTCGTCTGCGAAAAATATGCTCCTTCGGTCAAAGCGTATCTGCTTATCCCGTTGGTCGGCAGTTTGTTTGCGGACTTCCTGAACAGCCTTGTGATTACTTTGTTTATCAACCTGATCTAAGGAGGAAACCATGAAGATCAGACACCACCTGCGGAAGTGGCTCCACGAGAAACATTGGAGCAGCTGGGAGCAGTTCTCCCGTGAGGAACATGCGGAGCATCTTGAAGATGAAAATCTTGCGGTACCGGAGTTCCATACCGGCAAGGTGAAGCATCCGGCAGAGGATGCGGAACAGCCCGAGGAGAGCATCCATTACGATAACGTGGCGATACCGGAAATTCATATTCCCCATAAAAAGAAATAAAAAATGGCTCCTGCCCGGCGGCAGGAGCCATTTTTGCAGCTGTAAGTGTTACAACAGAACGTACTTGAGGATGAACAGAACGGTCAGCACATACATCAGGGGGCTGATCTTCTTTTCCTTTGCCTTGCCGGTGATGAGGTTCAGCAGAGTCCAGGAGATAACGCCGATGGCGATGCCCTCGGAGATGCTGTATGCAGTCGGCATAGCAAGGATGGTGAGGAATGCCGGGATACCCTCAGCAGGGTCGCTGAAGTCGATCTTCAGAGCAGAGCCCATCATGTAGAAGCCGACGATGACCAGAGCTGGAGCGGTGGCGAAGGAAGGAATCGTCAAGAACAGGGGACTGAACACGACGGCCAGCAGGAACAGGACGCCGGTCGTCATACTGGTAAGACCGGTGCGGCCGCCCTCGGTGACGCCGGAAGCACTCTCGACAAAGGTCGTGGTGGTGGAAGTGCCCAGAACAGCACCGGCGCAGGTGGCGATGGAGTCGGCCATCAGCGCACCCTTGATGTGGGGCAGCTTGCCCTCTTCATCCAGCATGTCGGCCTTGGATGCGACACCAATCAGAGTGCCGAGGGTGTCGAACAGGTCAACGAAGAGGAAGGAGAACATGACGGCGAAGAAGTTCAAGATGCCGACGCCGGAGAAATCGGTCTTGAAGACCTGACCGAAAGTCTTGCCCAGAGCGGAGAAGTCGAAGCTGACAAAAGCGGTGGGGATGACCGAGTACATGCCTGCATCCACATCAGGAACATAGATGCCGGTCAGCTCGCAGATGATGCCCAGCACCCAGGTGATAAGGATGCCGTACAGGATGCCGCCCTTGACCTTTTTCACCAGCAGAATGCCGGTGATGAGGATGCCGACCAGAGCGAGGATAGCACCGATACCGATGCTGTGGAACGTCCCACCCTTAAAGTGTTGATAGGTGACAAGGGTGGAATCGCTGTTGACGATAAGCTTTGCGTTCTGCAGGCCGACAAAAGCAACGAACAGGCCGATGCCGACGCTGACCGCACTCTTGAGGGTCATGGGAATGGCGTTGAAGATGGCCTCACGGACGTTTGTCAGGGAGAGGACGATAAAGATGATGCCCTCGACAAAGACGGCCATCAGAGCCAGCTGCCAGCTGTAACCCATCGTCAGGACGACGGTGTAGGAGAAGTAAGCGTTCAGACCCATGCCGGGAGCCAGAGCAAACGGATAGTTGGCGAGCAGAGCCATCAGTGCAGTGCCAATGAAGGATGCCAGCGAAGTAGCGATCAGGACAGCGTTTGCGTCCATGCCGGAAGCTGACAGGATGCTGGGGTTGACCGCAAGGATGTAGGCCATCGTCATAAAGGTCGTGATACCGGCCATGATCTCGGTCTTGACATCGGTGTGGTTCTCTTTCAGGTGAAAGATTTTTTCGAGCATGAAAGTTCCTCCTGTTTCTTGTTCCCAGAGTTCGTTCCGGGGCCCATGCGCCCCGGAAGAGGAAACAAAATCTATTCTAGCACTTCCACAAAGGGTTTGTCCATCGACAAAACATAGAAAATTAACATTTTTGTCAAATTTGGTGGGATGAGTATGACTTCTGAAAGCATTTTGCCAAAGATTCAGAAAAAACGTCAGAAACTTGACATCACAACGTGAATATGATATCATGAATACAACAGGATGGTAAAACATTCCTGAAAGGAATCATTATTTTTCAGGAATAAAGAAACATTCCATTTAAAAAAATTGAATCATTTTTAGCAAACCAGACGTGAGTCTGGGACGCAAAGTTAGGAGTCTTTTATTATTATAGTTCCTATAAATAATAAAAGATAGTTCGGCTGCAAGAGTATCCCCTAATTTCCCGGGGGGGGGGTACTGTTGCAGTCTTTTTTTATGTAAGTTTGGAGAAGTTCACGGTATGGCAGAGCAGCCGGGAAGGAAAAGGCATGACACTGAAACAGACCTATGATAAGATGGGCGGCGACTACAAGGACGTAATGAGTCGGTTTTACAGTGAGGAGCTGATTGGGCGTTTCTTGCGGAAATTCCCAGACGATCCGAGTTTTCAGGAACTGGAAGAGGCGTTTGCGGCAGGGGAGACACGGGATGCGTTTTGTGCGGCGCATACCCTGAAAGGAATCTGCCAGAGCCTAGCGTTCATCAGCCTGCTGGCACCCCTCAAAGAGATGACGGAACTGCTCCGGGACAAGAACCTGACAGCAGCGCAGACCCTTCAGGGCGAAGTGGAAAAACAATACGGCATCACTTTGGCGGCGATTCAGGAGTATATCGCTGACCCCGGCGAAAAAGCGTAAGAAACAGAAAAAACGGACAGTCGACGGATAAACGCCGATTGTCCGTTTTTTGTTATCCAAAGAAAAAATGTGAAAAAAGCAGGCGGCACGAATTGACAGTCTTCGTTAAATCATGTTATTATGAAAAAGAAATTGTTTTTCGTGAAAATGACAGGAGGACAGAGGATGAATACGAAAAAACTTTTCAGAATGCTCTGTTTCCTGCTGGCTGCGGCTTTTCTTTTGTGTGCCTGCTCGAGTACGGAATCAACGGCGAACCAGACGGCAGATTTGCCTGAAATCATCATTGGTACGGATAACTATGAGCCGGGCAGCGACCTGAGTACCGTAATGGGGCCGGTGGCGGTCGATGTGGAACTGGCGACTGAGGCGTTCCGCCGGATGGGATATCAGGCGGTGTTCCGTGCTATCGACTGGGAGGATGCGGACGAGGTTCTGGCAGATGGTGAGGTCGACTGCCTGTGGGCCTGCATCACGATGGAAGGCAAGGAAGACCGCTTTCAATGGGCAGGCCCCTATCTCTATGCGAACGAGGTGGTCGTGGTGCGCACAGACAGCGGTATCCGGAAACTGGCTGACCTTGCAGAAAAACGAATCGCTGTCCATGCCGGAAGTATGACCGAGACGATGCTGCTTGAAGAACAGAACCCGAATATCCCATCAATCGGTGCGCTGTATTCTTTCGGCACCATGACCGAAGTGCGCACCAGTCTGAGCAAAGGCTACTCGGACGCCATCATGGGCTATGAGGGCGATATGACGGAATTCATCGAGAGTGCGCCGGAGCAATTCCGGGTGCTGGAGCAAGCTGTCTCTACCCATAAGCTGGGCGTCGCTTTTGCAAAAAACTATGATGCGTCTTTGGTTGTGACCCTGAAAGAGATTCTGGAAGAAATGAAGCTGGACGGAACTACGGCGAAAATCGTCGAAAAATACGGCTTGAACGTTGAAAATGCGTTGGGAGGGAAATAATGCAGAAATTCAAGGCAAAAATTTCCCAGCAGTATCAGATAGACATCTATCTTCCGCTTGTATTGGGCTTTCTGCTTTTTGCGCTCGCGTTTGCGGCATTGAGCTGGAACGATATCCAACGCGCTTCGGACATTTCACAGGAAACGCTGGACTTGCTCCGGAGGCGCATCGTCCGATATGAGGGTTATCAGGCAAATGACGAGACAAAAAGCCTTGTCCGTCTGCTGGATAAAACGAACGAGCTTGCGCAGCGTCTGGCACGAACCAGCAAGCAGAACAAAGAATTTCTGGATGAGTATGCCTACGAGCAGCGTCTGGACGGCATTCTGGTTCTGGATGAGGAGCGGAACATCGTGCTGGCTTCTTCGGGCGCGGACGATGAAGAAGCAGCCTATCAGGTGCGTGTCGGACAGAATATTCAACAGATCATCGAACATCCGTTGAAAAACTATATCACACACACCGTGTGGAAGGACATTGAATACGATGTTGTGGCGGTGGCGCGGCAGGGCGAGGAAAAAGGCGTCGTCATCTGCTATTTCAGCAAAAACTCCATCAAGAATAATAACAGCGATATCACATTTGAGACGCTGCTGGATGGCTATAACTTTGAATTGAGCGGTGTGGGCGGCATCTCGCATGGAGAGACTTTCATCAGCTCGGATGAGGAAAATGCCGCAAAGCTGGCGATTCTTGCTGCGGAGATGGAAAATACCAAAGCAACGAACAGATATTGCAGGATGCTACATTTCTGGAGCCAGAATGAGAAGTGGTATGGCCGGATGTTCAAGGACGAAAACGGCTATAATTTTTATATCGCGTTTCCGTCAAAAGCGGTGTATTCGACCCGAAATTTGGTTCTGGCATCCGGGACCTTTATCTATATCATGTTCTGGCTGCTTTATCTGTTGATGCAGAGCCGGGCAAAGCAGGAAAGCATGGCACGCATCCAGAAGCAGTTCCGGATCATCAGTGCCATCAACCGGGCGTATACGACCAACTTCCTTGTCCAGTTGAAGGAAGACCGGCTGGAAACCATCAAATTCTCGCAGAGGCTGGAATCAAAGCTCTTAAGTATAAAATCGGCTTCCCGAAAGCTGAAGTCCATCGCAAAGATCTGTCTGGACGAGGAGGAACAGGCAAGATTCATCGCCTTTACTGATCCGGCCACTGTTGCGGAACGGATGGGAGAAAATCCTTATCTGGTCATGGATTATGAGGACCGGTGGGGCCAATGGTATCAGAGCCTTATCATTCCGCAGCGGTACGATGAAAACGGCGAGCTGGCTGCTGTGTTGATGGCGACCCGGAATATCTCGGAGGAAAAACGCCGGGAACACGCCTATCAGGAGCAGCTCCGCCGCTCGGTCGAGGAGGCGGAACGTGCAAGTCAGGCGAAGACTCAGTTCCTGCGCCAGATGAGCCACGACATCCGCACGCCCATCAACGGCATCCGGGGCATGGTCGAAATTGGAAACAATATGCCGGATGACGCTGAAAAGCAGGCGGAATGCCGTCAAAAAGTGTGGGAGGCATCTGGTTTCCTGCTGGAACTCGTGAACAGCGTCCTTGACATGAACAAACTCGAGTCAGGCGAACTGAAAGTGGAAGAAAAGTCGTTTGATCTGGTCGAGGTCGTCCAGAATACCCGGGATATCCTCTACGGACAGGCGAACAGTAGTGGGATCACGATGGAGCAGAACGAGCTGAGCATTACCCACCGGTATCTTATGGGCAGTCTGCTCCACCTGCGGCAGGTGCTGCAGAACATCGGCAGCAACGCCATTAAATATAATAAGGAAAATGGCACAGTCCGCCTTACTACTCGGGAGATCGCTTCGGACAGCGAGACGGCGACCTTTGAATTCATCTGCCGGGATACCGGCATCGGCATGAGTGAGGATTTCCAGAAGCACGCATTCGACCCGTTCACACAGGAAAAAGCCAGCGCAAGAACCCGATATCAGGGTTCTGGTCTGGGGTTGTCCATCTGTCGGGAACTGGTCGAGCAGATGGGCGGCACGATCCGGCTGGAAAGCGAGCAGGGAGTCGGCTCGACCTTTACCATTACACTTCAGTTCCGAATCGACACCGAGCGTCAGCGGCAAGCTGAAGACTCGGAGACTGAAACGGTCGACATCGCAGGGATGAAAGTCCTTCTGGCCGAGGATAATGAGCTGAACATGGAGATCGCGGAATTCCTGCTCGAACGGGAAGGCGTCGAGGTGACAAAAGCGTGGAACGGTGAAGAAGCCGTCCAGCTGTTTGCCGCGTCTGAGCCGGACGGTTTTGACGCGGTTCTGATGGATATTATGATGCCGGTCAAGGATGGTCTGGAAGCGACACGGGATATCCGGGCGATGGAACGTCCGGATGCAAAGACGATCCCCATCTTTGCGATGACGGCAAATGCCTTTGCAGATGACATTGCCCACAGCCGGGCCGCCGGAATGAACGAATATCTGGCAAAACCGCTCAATTTGCAGCGAATGCGAGAGATATTGTTTAAGTACAGAAAATAAATATATCAGTAAAATTTGTAAAAAAAGTGGTATGAAACTCTTGTGAAAAGCATACTTCTGTTGAATAAATCCGGGAAATATTGATTTTTGTATAAATCTGTGCTATCTTTATTTTAAGAATGACTTTTAGTTGATAGATGGTGGCGAATAAAAAGCGTGGTAGAGATGCTCTGGGGAAATCACGCGCTGTTGAGTTCATTGCACCGGAGCAGAAACGGTAAGTCCGAAATGTCCGAACAAAACGAGATTCAAATGACCCGTCAGCAGGCGGAAGAGGCCATCGAGCAGTACAAAAAAGTGTACACGATCGTTCCGTCTGCTGACCCGGAAATCACTGGAAGAAGAGCAGTGCAAACCGCCTTGGAAAAATGAGCATCCATGCACCCGGTGCATCAGCCGGGAAGCTCTTATCGACCGGTGCCAGAAGTGCAAACTGGAAACGACCCGGCATAAGGTCTTTTATGCGACTTCACGTTATGTCGAGGTAGACGGGGAGCCTTGTGTCATAGAGATGGTGCAGGAGATGGAAGAGACCCCGGAGGAGGAATTCGCAGCGGATAAACGGCTCTACACCGACCCCCTGACGAGTGCGTATAACCGCCGGTATTATGAGGAAAATCTGCGCCATAAATTTCTGGCGGCCGGCGTTGCGATGATCGACCTCGATGACTTCAAGCTCTGCAATGATACGTTCGGACATCAGGCAGGCGATAAAGTTCTGGAAGTCGTGGCAGATATCATTCAGCAGAACATCCGGGCGACCGATTTTCTGGTTCGGTACGGCGGCGATGAGCTGCTGCTCATCCTGCCCAATATCCCACGGGATGATTTTGTCCGGAAACTTACCATCATCAACAAAAAGCTCAGCATGGCCATTGTACATGGTTTTGAGCGAGTGAAGATCTCGGCCAGCATCGGCGGTGTGCTGTCGGCAGGTGTTGCCATCGAGGAAGCCGTGGAGCAGGCCGACAAGCGGATGTATCAGGCAAAACGGCAGAAAAATGCCGTTGTGACGGACAGCAATGGTATCACGATCACCAGCGCGGAGCCTAAACCGAAGCCCATGGTTTTGATCGTGGACGATTCGGAGATGAACCGTGAGATTTTGAAAGAAATTTTACGGGAGGATTTCCGGATCGTGGAAGCGGCCAGCGGCGTTGAGTGCATGAAGATGGTCGAGGCACACAGCAGCGAGATCTCGCTGATCTTGCTGGATATCATCATGCCGGATATGGACGGCTTTGAAGTCCTGTCGTGGATGAGCGGCCACAGCCTGATGGATGAAATTCCCGTCATCATGATCTCCAGTGAGGATTCCAACACAGTCGTCCGCCGTGCATATGAGCTGGGAGCAGTGGACTATATCAGCCGCCCATTCGATGCAAGGGTCGTCCGGCGGCGTGTCTCGAATACGACGCGCTTGTACGCCAAACAGCGTCGGTTGAGTACCATCGTGGCACAGCAGTTCTATGAGCGTGAAAAAAACGACCGCATCATGATCGGCATCCTCAGTCAGGTGACGGCGATGCACAATGGTGAGGACAGCGAACATATCCAGCGTGTTCAGATCCTGACTGGGATCCTGCTGGAAAGCCTCGCAAAAAAGACGGACAGCTACGAACTTTCGATGGAAGAGCGAACCATCATCACAACGGCGTCGGCTCTGCATGATATCGGAAAAATCGCAGTGGGCGGTAATATTCTTCGCAAGAAAGCACCTCTGACGTGGGATGAGACCGTCCGAATGAGAGAGCATCCCATCCTCGGCGTGAAGATCCTGAACCGTCTGAAAGGGTATCAGGATGAACCGCTTGTTCGGACAGCACGGGAGATCTGCCATTGGCATCATGAGCGGTATGATGGCACCGGATATCCCGACCGGCTGGAAGGGGAGCAGATCCCCATTTCGGCACAGGTGGTCGGTCTGGCAGACGCCTATGACAGTCTCATTTCCGGAAGAAGCGGAAACCCGGTGTTTGGATATGAAGAAGCGGCGAAGAAGATCAGCGCAAGGGAATGTGGAGCGTTCAATCCCATTCTGGTGGACTGCCTGACCGAGACGCAGGGCCGCATCAAGGATGAGCTGGAAGCGTTCAAACCGGTAGAGTCGCTGGAAGTGGGCTGGTAATCAACAATACGTTGAAGTGAGGGAAAAATAACATGAGCATCAAAGAAGTGTACGAATCCATCGGCGCAAATTATCAGGATGCAATGGCGCGTCTGCCCGGCGAGGCCTTCGTGACCCGTTTTGCATTGAAGTTTCTGACCGATAAGAGCTTCCCGGAGTTGAAAGAAGCACTGGAAGCCGGTGATGCAGAGAGTGCGTTCCGTGCAGCACATACGCTGAAAGGCGTCTGCCAGAACCTTGGCTTTCAGAACCTGTATGTTCCGGCGGCAGCACTGACCGAAGCCCTCCGCGGCCGTACCTTTGACGGTGTTGATGATCTGTATCCGCCGGTCGAGGCTGAGTACAATAATACGGTAGCAGCTCTCAAACAGTTTGAAGCAGCACAATAAAAATGATATCCCGGTTTTGCTGGAACAGCCAGCAGGCCGGGATTTTTTGCGGCAAAAAACACAGAAATGACTGGGTTTTGCAGAAACAGTATGACTTTCTATGAAAATATTGACGAATTATGAACTTTGCGCTTGCATGGATACAAGCTTTGTGGTAGAATGCACCGGAATGCAAAACACAATTGAATAAAGACGAACGAGGAGACAAGTTATGGAAAAGAGCAAGAATAGCGGTTCCGCACTGGCCAGAAAAATGGCTGTTTCGCTGGTCTGCGGTCTGGCAGCAGGTCTGGCATTTATGTTCCTGCGGGAGAAGCTGATTTCTTCCGGAAACAGCGGCGTATGGCAGACCATCAACGATCTGTTGTTCCAGGACATCACGGCAGAAGGTGCTGAGCGTGCCTTCGGTATCTTCTACATCATCGGACAGCTGTTCATCAAGGCATTGCAGCTGGTCATCATCCCGATGGTGTTCACCTCCATTTCGCTGGCGATCGGCAGCATTGCCGATACGCGCACGATGGGCCGCATCTCCGCAAAGACCCTTTTCTGGTTCCTGCTTTGCTCCTTCATGGCGTTGGCACTGGCCGGCTGCGTGGGTTACGCCACCTACTCGATGGGTCTGTTCAACACCCACATCGAGGGTCTGACCGGCACGACTGGTTCGACCGGCTCTAATCCGCTGAATGTTGTCCTGAACGTCATTCCGTCCAACATCATCACCGCGTTCGGCAGCAACAATGCGGTTCTTTCTTCCGTCTTTCTGGCTGTGGCTGTCGGCCTGAGCATGAATGTGCTGGGTGAGAGCCGCACCAGCACCCTCCGCCGTCTGTTGGGCGAGGTCAACGATGTGGTGGTCGTTTTCCTGAACTTTGTTGTTACCAATTTCGCCCCGTTCGCGGTCTTCGTCCTGTTGACCCGTACTTTCGCCATCTACGGCATCGACTATCTCAAACCGGCTCTGGTCTATGTGGTCGTCACGGTGGTGCTGCTCTTCGTCTTCCTGTTGGTGGCCTATCCGCTGGTGGTCGCTCTGGGCGCAAAGCAGAACCCCATCACCTTTATCAAGAAGATTGCCAATGTCGCTGTGTTTGGGTTCTCTACTTCTTCCAGCGCAGCGACTCTGCCGCTGAACATCAAGGTCTGCACCGAGGACTTTGGTGTGGATGAGAGCATCGCCTCCTTCGTCCTGCCGCTGGGTATGACCATCAACATGGATGGTACTGCTATCATGCAGGTCATTGCGACCGTTTTCATCGCAGGCTGCGCCGGTTACACCGTCACGCCCGGTCAGCTGGTGGTGGTCGCACTGTTGGCCCTGCTGGCGTCGGTCGGTACGCCTGCCGCACCCGGTGCAGGGGCCGTCATCCTCTTCACCATCCTGTCGGGTGTGGGTTTTGTCAATGACAGCGCACTGCTGGCTTACTCGCTGATCCTTGCTATCAACCGCCCCATCGAGATGCTCGTCACCTCCCTGAACGTCGTTGGTGATGCAGTTGCAAGCATCTGCGTCGCAAAGAGCGAGGGTCTGCTCGACGAAAAGAAATTCAATGCGTAAAATTTGAACCTGATATAACAAATAGGACGCTTCTGGCTTTGGCCGGAAGCGTCCTATTTTTGTGTCATTATTTCTGGAAATTCAAGGTCGTTGAACCCATATCGTTGGATAGAATAAGTTTACGGATGCCGCTGGATTTAAAGGTCTCGGAGTATTTTTTGCCGTCGATGAGCAGTGTACCAAAGTCATTTGCGGCATCGACCCCGTAATCCGAAAGGGTGCCGTCCACAGTCAGTTCGATGGTTCCCATGTCGGTGTCGAGGTCGATCTTCTGCGCACCGGTCAGCAGACCGACCTTGATATCACCCATATCGTTGTTAACGGTGAAATCATCGGCGTTGACGTTCGTGATGGTGAGGTTTCCCATGCTGAGTTCGATGTCGGCAGTTTCGGCGGATAGAGAAGCAGCGGTAAAATTGCCCATGTCGAGGTCAAAATCGGCGGTTCTGGTAGTCAGGTCATCCGCTGTGCAGTTGCCCATGTCCAGCTCTGCAGTCAGGTCTTTGACCTTGAGACTGCCGAGGCTGAGGTCGCCCATATCGAGGGTGGCGTCGAGTTTGTCCATCTCAAAACCCTCGGGCAGATAAATCGTCAAGGTGAATTTATTTTTCATGCCCTTCAAATTGAAGTTGAAGCCTTTGGGTGCCTTGTAGTTGAAGTGGGAACCGGAGTCCTGAAAGTCAAAGTCGGTTTTGAAACGGCTGTCGCAGTTTTTGAGTTCGATGCGTGCTTCGGTCAGACCCTGTTCGGAGATGAATTGCACACTGCCAAGGTCTAAATCAAGCGTCAGTTTTTTCATGCAGTCCAGACTGACGTTAAAGGCGGAATCACTCGCAGGAGTGTTTTCAACGGCGAGGTTGCTGTAAGTGGCGGAATTGGTCGTTCCCGGGCTGACGACGGTTTCCTCAGCCGTCGTGGTGACGGCACGGCGGAACGGGAGATGGGCTCCGACAAACGCGAAGCCGGCCATGGCCAGCAGGGCGCAGGCGGCCAATGGTTTCCAGTGGATGTGATGCTTTTTCTCCGGACGGCGAGGATAAGGAATGGAATTATCGGAAGAGGGAACTTCCGCCGGAACGAGATCCTGATTTTCGAGAATTTTCTGGGCGACCTCTTGGGGAGTTCCAAGTTCAGCGATCGTCTCTGCTTCCCGGTCATCACCGGCAGCGTCAAAATACTCATCGTAATAGTCGAGTGCATCTCGACGTTCTGTTTCGGGAAGAGGAGCAAGGAGCTTCTCAAGAGACTTCATATATTCGGTTCGAGTCATAATTGTCCTCCTCTAAAAGCTGGTCGATGCTGGCGGCATACTGTCTCCAATCGCTCCGGTAAGCGGCAAGCCGCTCCCGGCCGACTTCGGTGATCATGTAATAGCGGCGGTTCCGACCGTTGGCGGTGCTGTCATAGACGGTCAGACAACCGTCTTTTTGCAGCCGCCGCAGGACGGGATAAAGCGTGGATTCGCTCAGGTCGAGAGCCTGTTTGATCTCCTGTGTGATCTTGTAACCGTAGGTTCCGTCCGGCTCACGGGAGACAACAGACAGCACGATCGCATCCAGCAACGCCGCGCCTGTGGTAAAGTTCATAGCTCTGCCTCCGTTGAAGTTGATACTGAATGATGCTATATATTATATAGCATATAATATTGTCCCAGTCAATGGCTTGAGAAGCCTTTTACATTCTATTCATATTTTTTACGGATGAGCAGATTTTTCCTCCCGTATTTTACGCATGTTTTTCACCGAGATGGTTTCGGCGTGTGAAAAACTCCGGTAAAATAAGGCTGTTCCCAAGAGAGAAAACGAGAAAGAGCCGTGCGGCTCTGTAAAAGAGAGGATATTTGCTATGAAAGAGAAGAATCTTACTCGCCGCAGTTTCCTGAAAGCTGGCGCAATTGCGTCCGCGCTTGGTATGATGGCAGCTGCTCCGGTGGCAGCGAATGCAGCGGCACCTTCCACGACTGCAAAGCAGGCAGAGGATGAAGAAAGCGGTCTGCTGGACTTCAACAAAAAGCCCAAGTACATTTTCCTGTTCATCGGCGACGGCATGGGTACCGCACAGATCCAGTCCGCTCGTTTTTATAAAGGTACCGTCGAGAACAACGGTGCTATCACCGAAGCAGACCTCAGCTTTACCTCTTTCCCCGAAGTCGGCAGTGTGACGACCTACGACAGCACGTCCTTCTGCCCGGACTCTGCTTCGACCGCAACTTCCATCGCCACCGGCCACAAGACCGAGAGCGGCGTCATCAATATGTGTCCGTGGACGCGCGATGTGCCGTATGAGACCATTGCTGAGAAGCTCCACACCCAGAAAGGCTACAAAGTTGGCGTGGTCTCCTCGGTTAATATCGACCATGCGACCCCGGCGGCATTCTATGCGCATCAGAACAGCCGCAAGAACTACTATCAGATTGGCGTTGAGCTGGCAAATTCCGGTTTTGAGTATTTTGCAGGCGGCGAATTCCAGAAGGTGAACGGCGATGGCACGGTTCCCAACAACCACGAAGTTGCTGCACAGGCTGGCTACAATGTTGTCACGACGCAGGCCGGTGCCGCTGCGCTGACTGCTGGTGCAGGCAAGACCCTCATCATCGCCGAAACTCTGGCAGATGGCAAAGCCATGAACTATGCGATGGATGCCGCTGCTGGCGAGTGGCAGCTGACCGATTACGTCAAGAAGGGCATTGAGCTGCTGGACAACAAGAAAGGCTTCTTCCTGATGACTGAGTCCGGTAAGATCGACTGGGCCTGCCACGCAAACGATGCCGCCGCTTCTATCCACGATGTGCTGGAAATGAGCAACGCAGTACAGGCAGCTGAGGAGTTCTACAACGCTCACCCCAATGAGACGCTTATCCTCGTTACTGCTGACCATGAGACCGGCGGTATGGGAATCGGTTATAAGACCACCAACTACGATACCTTTCTCACCAACCTGACCCACCAGAAGATGTCCTACGCAAAGTTCGATTCGACCTATGTGCAGGGCTACATTGCTAATAAAACTCCCTTTGAGACCGCAATGGCTGATGTCAAGAATGCTTTTGGACTGACTCTGCCGACCGACCCGGACGCAGCTAACGCAGGCAAGCTGCTCCTGACCGATTACGAGGTCGAGAATCTGCGCAAGGCTTACGAGCGCACCCTTGAAGTCGGCTCCTCTTCCCAGAATAAGATGAGTCAGGAAGACTACGAGCTGTACGGCACTTACATCCCCTTCTCGATGGCAGTCTGCCACACCATCAACCATAAGTCCGGTATGGATCACACCACCTACGCCCATACCGGCGCATCGGTCAATATCTATGCAAAAGGTGTCGGTGCAGAGAAGTTCCGCGGTGTGTTCGATAACACCGAGATCTTCCACAAGCTGGCAGAGCTGACGGACGTGCAGTAAACCGCAAGAAAACGAAAAAGCAGAGCCTTCATGGACGAAAGCTCTGCTTTTTTGATGCTTGAAAGAAATCAGTCGTTGATCTCAGGGAAACCTTCCAGCTTGGAGGTGCAGTGAGGGCAGCGGACTGCCTTGATCGGAATCTCGCTCTGGCAATAGGGGCAGACCTTGGTGGTGGGAGCTGCCGGAGCCTCTTCCTTCTTTTTGTTGAAGAGGGCGTTGAACGCCTTCAGAACAGTGAAGAGGACGAACGCCACGATGAGGAAGTTGATGACGGCATTGATGAATGAACCGATGCCGATGCCGACATCACCGATCTGGATGACAACGTCCGAAAAGTCCGCATTGAAGAACAGGCCGATGAGAGGCGAGATGATATCGCCGACCAGAGAATTCACGATCGCCGTGAATGCCGAGCCGACGACCACACCGACGGCCATATCCAGAACGTTGCCGCGCATGGCGAACGCTTTGAATTCCTCAAAGAATTTTTTGATTCCCTTGATTTCTTTTTCCATAGCAGATACCGCTCCTTTTATGCCCGGATGGGCTGTTTGATCTTATCCTATTATAATAAGATGAGCGGCTTTTTGTCAACGGTTCAGACCTGATGCTCTGCGATCCACTGACCCATCTGCTGAGCAATGGCCTTGATGCTGCCGTCGGTGAAGGGAACTTTCAGACCGGCAGTCTCGCACAGTTCGGTGTAGCTTGCCAGACCGGCACGGCGCACCAGACGCAGATAACGCTCCCATGCGTCCTTGTGGTCTTTCAGGCTTAGCAGGAAGAACTGCAGTGCAGCCATGGTGGACAGGCAGTAGTCGATATAATAGAAGGGGCATTCATAGATGTGGAGCTGACGCTGCCAGCCGGCACCACGGCCATAGAAGGGCAGGTTGTCAAAGTCAATCCACGGACGGTATTTGTGTTCCAGTTCCAGCCAGACCTGATTCCGCTCGTCAGGGGTCAGGTCTGGGTTCTGGTACATTTTGTGCTGGAACTCGTCCACGATGCAGCCATAGGCGAGGAAGAGGAAGCTGTCTTCTGCATGGAGCAGGGAATACTTTTCGGTGTCCTTGCCGAAGAGCAGGTGGTGCCACGGAGCAGTCAGAAACTCCATTGCCATAGAGTGGATCTCCGCACTCTCCATGCCCGGGCACTCGAGGTCAGCCGGAACCTTCGGGTTCCGCTCGGCGACATAGCCCTCAAAAGCGTGGCCGCATTCATGGGTCAGAACATCGACGTCAGCGGAAGTGCCGTTCCAGTTGGCGAAGATGAAGGGAGCCTTGTAGCTGGGCAGGCTGGTCATATAGCCGCCGGACATCTTACCGGGGCGGCTCTCGACGTCAAACAGCTCATTGTCCTGCATGAAGTCGATGAATTCGGCGGTTTCGGGGCTGAGTTCGTGATACATGGTGCGTGCCGCAGACATCCGGGCGTCATAGCCCTCAATAGGCTTGGGGTTGCCATCCTTGAAGGAAACGGGCAGGTCGGCGAAGGTCAGATGCTCGATGCCGGTACGCTTTTTGCGCAGCTCAATGACCTTTTTCAGTTCGGGAACCACATCGTTGGCGACCTGATCCCGGAATTTCTGAATCTCTTCCGGGCCGTAGCCGATACGATTCATCCGGACATAGGACAGCTCGCTGTAATCGTGATAACCCATGATTTTGGCTTGCGCGTTCAGGTTCTTGACGATCTGGGTGTAGATGCTGTCCAGCTCATCCCGGTGAGCATCAAAATAGGAAGCCTCGGCCTCGTATGCGCCGCGGCGGATGGCCGGATCGGTGCTTTCTTTGTAAGGGCCGAGCTGAGGAATGGTGAGCTTTTGGCCGTCGAACTCGACCAGTGCGCCGCCATAGACCTGCTGATACTTGCTGACGAGAGCATTATACTCTTTCTGAAGGTCGATGGTGCGCTCGTCCATGCTGAGGACGGCGTTCTTCATGCCGACAACACAGGTGGTGCCGAAAGCCTTTGTCAGGGCGTCGACATGCGGATTCGAGAGGAAAGCACGGCTGATCTCGGTGCTTGCGTTGGAGATCGCCGGGCTATTCTCATCGAAGAAGTCCTGCTCCGCTTTCCAGTAGGCGTCACGGGTGTCGCAGGTGTAGTGGATGTTTGCCAGATTTGCGGCGGTGTTGTAATCCGCAAAGGCATGGCTCTGCTCGTAGTAGACGTCGACGATCTCTTCATCGCTGGCGGCAGAGGCGGCTTTGGCAGTCAGCTCCTTGCAGCGAGCCAGCAAAGCGTCGATGTCAGGCCGGGTATAGGTCATCTCATTGAATTTCATAGAGAAGAAGTCCTTTCCGGGGAGAAATTCCCCACAGTGTTAGTCTCATCTTATCACGCATGGCTCTTACAGTCAACGGGATTGTGAATACTCCATAAAAAGCATAAAAACTTTTTGTCAAACCTGTTACATCCTGCGATTGAAAGAGGGCGAAAAAAAGCATATAATGAAATCATCAACAGAGTAAGATCACGCGCGTTAAGTGCCGCATCAACGGGGAGTTGTGCTGCGGACGAAGGAAAGCAAAGCCGCGGTGCGTGGTCTGCATCCCGCTGCTGCATGGACTTGGGTGCAGGCGAGACCGTCTGCGGTCTCGGTTGGAAGTGAAACTTGTTGGATTCACGCCCTCCTTTGTGCGGTTTGTCACATAGGGAGGGTGTTTTTCTTTTGCCCTCCTGTGGTTATCCTTTCCTGGGAGGACAATTGATATGAAAAACTCGAAAAACTCCATCCGAACGCTCACCCTTCTGGCTCTGCTCATTGCGATGAGCATCGTGTTCAGCCGGGTGCTGAGCATCTCCACCGGCTTTGTCCGGTTCAACCTCGGCAGCCTGCCAGTCCTGCTGGCGGCCATCTTCTTTGGCCCGGGAGCCGGTTTTGCGGTCGGCGCACTGGCAGACATGATCGGCGGTGTGCTGTCCGGCTATGCCATCAATCCGCTCATTACGCTGGGCGCAGGTTCCATCGGTCTCGTGGCCGGTTATCTGTGGCGGAAGCTGCCGGAGATGCGCCTTGGCCTGCGGCTTCAGATCAGCGTTGTGGCGGCGCATGTCGTCGGCTCTATCATCATCAACTCGCTGGCACTTCGCATTTTTTACGGCTATGCGTGGAGCATCCTGCTCACCCGTATCCCGAATGCGCTCATCCTCAGTGCGGTGAACACGGTTCTTATCCGCATCCTGATGGAGAACCGGGCAGTGCGCAACGCCATCGGAAAATAAGAAGGAAGAACTATGAATTACGAATCTGCGATGGAATATATCCATGCGGTGCAGTGGGCCGGACACAAACCCGGCCTGACACGCACCCGTACCCTGCTGGCAGCACTGGGCAACCCACACAAGCAGCTGAAATTTGTCCATGTGGCCGGTACCAACGGCAAGGGCAGTACGGCGGCAATGCTGGCGTCCTGTCTCCGGGCGGCTGGCTATCATGTGGGCCTGTATACCTCGCCCTTCATCAATCGTTTTAACGAACGGATTCAAATGGACGGGAAACAAATTGGCGACGAAGAGCTGGTGCGGCTGGTGGAAAAAATCAAGCCTGCCGCCGACGCCATGACCGACGTACCGACCGAGTTCGAGATCATCACGGCACTGGGGATGCTCTATTTTGCCGAGAAGCACTGCGACATTGTGGTGCTGGAAGTCGGTCTGGGCGGTACACTGGATTCTACCAATGTCATTGAGGCACCGGAGTGTGCTGTCATTACGGCACTGGGAATGGATCATGTAAAAGAACTGGGTCCCACCATCGCAGATATTGCGTCGGCAAAAGCTGGGATCATCAAGGAAAACAGCCCGGTCGTCAGCTACGGCGGCGTACCGGAGGCCGATGCAGTCATCGAGAAAAAAGCGGCAGAGATGCACGCACCGCTGACCGTGGTGGATTTCAACAAACTGCGGTACGATGGTGGAGATCTCGATGAGGTAACGTTTGATTTTGACGGTCTGAACGGAGTGAAGCTTCCGCTCATCGGCAGTTACCAGCCGAAAAATGCTGCTGTCACTATCACGACTCTCCGTGTCCTGCGGAAAAACGGCTGGAATATCCCGGAGGAAGCGATTCGGCAGGGATTGGAAACGGTCAGCTGGCCGGGCCGCTTCGAGCTGCTGCGGCATTCTCCGGCGTTCCTGCTGGACGGAAGCCACAATGCCCACGGAATGCGGGCAACGGTGCAGAGCCTGCGTGACCGGTTCCCGGGGGAAAAGTTTGTGTTCCTTGTCAGCATCATGGCGGATAAAGACGTGAGCGAGATGCTGGCTCTGCTGGAACCGCTGGCAAAGCAGTTCGTGACGGTAGCAGCGCATACGCCTCGTGCGATGCCGGCGGAGACGCTGGCGGAGCAGATCCGAGCGGCAGGATTTTCGGCGGAATCAGCACCGGCCATTGAAGCCGGTGTTGCCCGTGCGCTGGAACTGGGCGGAAATGGCCCGGTCTGCGCACTGGGAACCCTTTATTTTTCCGGCGATGTCCGGCAGGCGTTTGAAAAGCTGACCCACTGAAAAAAACAAAAGAAAAAGCGATGACCCGGTGCAGGATGGGCCATCGCTTTTCTTGTTCCCGTGAGGGAACAGCAGGGTAAATGATAAGAAGGTAAATGAAGAAAATAGCAATAGAATGAGAAGTCAGGAGAAACTTGGAGAAGAAGGATTGTATCCAAGTTACCGCTCCTGTTGGATACAAGACTATCACGTTTGCGCCAAAATTACAAGCCTTTTTTGAAAATTTCTCTTCAAAACGGCGAGAAAATCACACTTTTGGCGGAACGCACAAATTTGAGAGCGATTTCTCTGATAAAGTGCCGAAAGCTTTGCGGCCAAAGCGGACACCGGAAAAAGAACGGGCAGCAGACGACGAAACCCGTTGGGTTCACCTTTACAAGAGGGAGCCGGTGTGCTAAGATGATACTGATTATCATACACTGAGAGTTTGCGCTTTTTTAGAAGAGAAGGAGAAACGATGGGGAGATCTCCCCGGAATTGAAAGGAGAGTGTGGATGAACACGGAAACCATCCAGAAACAAAAAGCCCCTCTGTTCGGAGGGAGAAAACCACTGTTTACCCAGAAAGAGCTGCTGAAACTGACCGGCCCTCTGCTGGTGGAGCAGCTGCTGGCTGTCACGGTCGGCATGGCCGATACCATGATGGTCTCTCGCTGCGGCGAAGCGGCTATCTCAGGTGTCAGTCTGGTCGATATGATCAACAATCTTATCATTGTTCTGTTTGCGGCTCTGGCGACTGGCGGCGCAGTCGTTGTCAGCCAGTATCTTGGCGCAAGGGAGCAGGAACATGCCAATAACAGCTCTGGTCAGCTGATTTTGCTCAGCGCACTGCTGGGTACGGCGGTTGGTTTGTTCTGCTTTGTGCTGGCACGCCCGATGATCCGGCTCTGCTACGGCAGCATCGACGCCGATGTTCTGGACGCCGGTGTGCTGTATTTGAAGATCACAGCACTGAGCTATCCGTTCCTTGCGCTGTATAACGCAGGTGCGGCATTGTACCGCAGCATGGGCAACTCCAAGATCTCGATGCAGATCAGCATCCTGATGAATATTATCAATATCATCGGCAATGCCGTCTGCATCTTCGTCCTGAAAATGGGCGTCGATGGTGTTGCATGGCCAAGCGTCGTTTCCCGTGTGGTGGCGGCTGTCCTGATCCTGATGCGCTGCTATCAGAAGGGCCAGATGCTGACGGTTCCCAAGACCGGAAAGCTGAATGGCAAGATGGCAAAACGAATCCTGGGCATCGGTATCCCATCGGCGTTCGAGAACAGCCTGTTTCAGGCTGGCCGTATCCTTGTTGTCAGTATGATCTCCACTTTTGGCACCGTTCAGATCGCAGCGAACGCAGTTGCGAACAACCTCGACGGTATGGGCTGTATCCCGGGTCAGGCTATCAGTCTGGCGATGATCACGGTCGTTGGCCGGTGCATCGGCGCAGGCGATAACGATCAGGCCGTTTATTATACCCGGAAACTTCTGCTCTGGGCGTATATTGCAATGGGCATCTTTAACGGTGCGATTTTGATCTTCCTGCGTCCGCTGGTCGGAATTTACGAGCTTTCGGGCGAGACGATGGAACTTGCGATTTTGCTGGTCCGTATCCATGCAGGCTGCGGCATCCTGCTCTGGCCCTGCTCTTTCGTTCTGCCGAATGCTCTGCGTGCAGCAAACGATGTCAAATTCACAATGGTCGTCTCCATCCTCTCGATGGCGGTCTGGCGTCTGGGATTCAGCTATCTCATCGGTGTCAAGATGGGAATGGGGGCAGTCGGCGTCTGGATCGCAATGGTCGTCGACTGGGTCTGCCGTGTCATCTGCTTTGTGGCACGCTTCCAAAGCGGCGTCTGGAAAACAAAATATAAGGCATAAAATAAGAAGGGAACGTGGAAATGAAACTCATCAGCTGGAACGTCAACGGCCTGCGTGCCTGTCTGACGCACGATTTTGCCGCAAGTTTTGCCGCACTGGATGCGGATATCTTTTCGGTGCAGGAGACCAAAATGCAGCCGGGTCAGGCGGATTTCGCGCCTGAGGGCTACACTGAGTATACATACTCCGCCGAGAAAAAGGGCTATTCTGGTACGGCCTGCTGGTGTAAGCAGAAACCGCTGGCTGTGACGCAGGGAATCGGCATCGAGCAGCACGACCACGAAGGCCGGGTGCTGACTCTGGAATATCCGGGGTTCTATCTCGTCAACTGCTATACCCCCAACAGTCAGGACGGTTTGAAGCGGCTGGATTACCGGATGAATTGGGAGGATGATTTCCGTGCCTACCTGCTGGCTCTGGATGCAAAAAAGCCGGTCATCCTCTGCGGTGACCTGAATGTTGCTCATCAGGAAATCGACATCAAGAACCCCAAGACCAACCGGATGAGCGCAGGCTTTACCGATCAGGAACGGGCGAAAATGACCGAACTGCAGGAAGCAGGCTTTGCGGACAGCTTCCGCCTCCTCCACCCGGAGGAAGTCAAGTACAGCTGGTGGAGCTATCGGTTCCATGCACGGGAGAAAAATGCAGGATGGCGGATCGACTATTTCCTCGTCTCCAACCGCATCGCCGACAAGATCAAATCCGCTGAGATCCACAATGAGATCTTTGGTTCCGACCATTGCCCGGTCGAGTTGCAGATCGAACTGTAAATCCCTGCCTATACATTATAATAAGGAGAGCGTATATGCTGAAAAATTACCTTATCATCTTCTTCATCTCGATGGTTCCCCTCATTGAGCTGCGTGGAGCGATCCCTATCGGTTTGGGAATGGGTCTGCCGGTGCTGCCGACCTATCTGGTCTGCGTCATCGGAAATATGATCCCGGTGCCGTTTATCTACCTGTTCGCCCGGAAAGTCCTTATCTGGGGTTACAACAAACCGGTCATCGGTAAGTTCTGTAAGTTCTGCATTGTCAAGGGTGAGAAGGGCGGCCGTGCGCTGGAAGCGAAGGCAGGCCGCGGCCTGCCGCTGGCTCTGCTCCTCTTTGTTGGCATCCCTCTTCCCGGTACCGGCGCATGGACGGGTACGCTGGCCGCATCCATCCTTGATATGAAGTTCAAAGATGTGCTGTTTGCCTGCATGGGCGGCGTTCTGCTGGCCGGTGTCATCATGGGTCTGGCAAGTGCAGGTCTTCTGGGTGCGCTGAGCAGCTTCTTTGCTGTGGGCTGAGCCGAAAAACGGAGGGGCTTTGTCGTGTAAAATGACAATGGAATTCCGCCCCGAAATATGCTACAATGAACAACGATGTGTCTTTACAGAGACCAAAGAAAGGACGATTGAAATCATGGATCAGGCATTGAACCAGAAAATCGACGCATTTATTGCGGCGAATAAAGAACAGCTCTTGAAGGATATTGCGGCCCTCGTTGCTATCAACAGCGTCGAAACGGCTCCTGCTGAGGGGGCACCGTTTGGCCCGGGTGCCCGTGCTGCTCTGGAGAAAACGCTGGAACTGGCTGCAGGGATGGGTCTGGCGACTCACAACTGTGAGAACTATATGGGCTACGCAGAGCTGGCTGGTGCTGATTCCGAAAAATATCTGGCGACCATCTGCCACGTTGATGTCGTGCCGGAGGGCAACGGCTGGTCAGCTGACCCATTCGAGATGCGGATTCAGGATGGCTGGATGCTGGGCCGTGGTGTCGCTGACGACAAAGGCCCGATGGTGGCTACTCTGTACGCTCTGAAGTTCCTCAAGGAAGAGGGCGTCTCCCTGAAATACCCCATCCGCGCCCTTATCGGCGACAACGAGGAAACCGGCATGGGTGATGTGGACTACTACCTCAAGCACTATACCGCTCCGGTCTTCTGTTTTACCCCGGATGCTGAGTTCCCGGTCTGCAACGGCGAAAAGGGTCAGTTCCGTGGCAAGCTGGTCAGCCCGGTCTGCAATGGTGTCATCAAGGAGATCGTCGGCGGCGTGGCAAACAACGCTGTTCCCGACCGTGCAAGCGCACTGGTCGAGACGGATATCAGCAAACTGAAAAATGCACCCAATATTACCCTCGAGCCGGAAGGAACCGGTGTCCGTATCCGTGGCTGGGGTAAGTCCGGTCATGCAGCGATGCCGGCCGGCACCGTGAACGCTATCGGTCTGGTGATGAACTACCTGCTGGAGAATAACCTCTGCAACGATGCCGAGCGTGCTTATCTGGAATCTGTCATGAAGCTGCACAGCTCCACGGCCGGTGAGGGTCTGGGTATCGCCTGTGCGGACGGCCCCTTTGGTCCGTTGACCATCATCGGCGGCCGTATCTATATGGAGGACGGCAAGATGGTCCAGACGCTGGATAGCCGCTTCCCGACCTGCACCAACGGCGAAAAGATCGAAGCTGCGATCCGTGCAGCCATCGGCACCGGCGCAGAGCTGGTGGACGCCGGTACCGAGGAGCCGTTCTATATCGAGGCAGACACCCCGGCTATCAAGGCCTGCATCGAGACCTACAACGAAGTTACCGGCGAGAACGCAACCCCGTTCACGATGGGCGGCGGCACTTATGCCCGTCACTTCCCATATGCGGTCAGCTTTGGCCCGGAGCATAACGATATGGTCCTGCCCGAATTCGGCGGCCCGATGCACGGCGCAAATGAGGCGGCTCCGATCGACAAGTTGCTGGAAGCACTGAAGATCTATATCATCGCTCTGCTCCGCCTTGAAGAGATCGATTTTTAACGTAAATGAGAATTTTAGTCATTGATGGACAGGGCGGCGGTCTGGGCCGTCAGCTGGTTGCGGCCATCACAGCGGCCTGTCCGGAAGCGGAACTGCTGGCCGTTGGCACGAACAGCCTTGCGACCTCGTCCATGCTCAAGGCAGGCGCAAGACGTGCCGCTACCGGTGAGAACGCTGTGGTCGTAAACTGCCGGACAGCGGATGTTATCGTCGGCCCCATTGGAATCGTCATTGCAGACGCATTGATGGGTGAGATCACTCCGAAAATGGCAATGGCGGTCTGCCAAAGTAATGCGAAACGGGTGCTGGTTCCCATCAACCACTGCGATAACTATGTGGTCGGCGTTCCGGAACAGCCCATCGCTCAGCTGGTGCAGGCGGCGGCGCAGAAAGTGAAGCAGCTCTGCGCTGGAAACTGCTGATAAAACAACCAAAACAGGCATTTCTTGAAGAGATTCAGGAAATGTCTGTTTTTTCGTTTATCCGCACAAATTTTTGAGACATTTTTCGGCACAAATTCCGTTGACTTTTTCAGGCTGCATCGAATACACTTGATTTGTGAAAATACGATGTTTCGCAAAGAATCAGGAATGGAAAGGAATCACGGCGATGAAAAGACTTCTGGCGATTTTACTGGCATCTGCGATGGCGTTTCATCTTATGCCCCTTCAGACGATTGCACTATCAAACCGGTTTTCTTCATCGGCACCAGTCGAAACGGTGGGAAATCCGGATGAGCCGACGCAGGAAAACTCAGAAAAGCTTTTGCGGAGCAGCGAAGAGACGAATAGCGCAGGGTTTTCCGTTGGAAACAACATCACCGATATCCTGATAAATGGCAGAACGGCAGTCGTGAGCTATGCCGCTGAGACAGAAGCAGACCTTGTGGTCGGCATCTATGCAGACGATGCTGAGGAAGAGCTGATTGCCAGCGGTACGGCTGATGTGGCGAAGACGGCAGATGGGACGGCAAAAGTTGAAATTATCGGCGATATTCCAGAGCATTATGTCATCAAGGGATATCTGTTTGAAAAGGAGGAGCATGTACCGCTCTGCGAGCCGTTTAAAAACAGCTTTTATACGAAGAAAATCGCTGATGTCAGAAATGCAGCAGTAAAGGACTTTCCGGAAGAGCGCGTATTGAACCTTGACGATGACGAACAGACAAACTTTGCTGTCGTAAAGCAGGATGTAACGTTCGTAAAAGCTGAAGATGGTTTCAATAAAATCACGCAGCGAGATGAGGAAAGCTTGACCTATACGGTCAGCAGCGCAGGGGATGAGATCAAAAACCTGCATGTCGGAGATGTTCTTGTACTGGACAGACCGAATGAAACTCCGCTTATTCTCCGGGCGAACAACATTTCGGTCAACGGTGATACGGTCACGCTCTCTGGTGACGGCACACTGCGGCTGGAAGATGTATTTTCTGCGCTCAAAATCGAAAAGAACGAGAGTTGTCAAAGCGTTGAAGAACTGTCCGGAGAAAATGCAACAGGTAGTACCACGCTGAAAACGGATTATAGCGTGGCGGTCTATCTCAGCGAAAACGAAAAGCAAATCTCACTGGCTGTTGAAAATCAGGTAGAGGGGAACGCCGAACTGACTGAAAAGGGCGAGAAAAGCGTTTCGTTTGAAGTAGCCTCCGAGACTCTGGCACGGGGTGTTTCGCTGAGTATGGAGCCGGTGGTGAAAGTCCGTGCAGAAGGCAAAGCAAGCACAAAGTTTTCGCTCAAAACAGAAGACGGAGTCCGCTGGGATGGGAGTTCTCACAGCACAGGAAAAGACCCGGCGGCAGAATTGGAGTCGCCTGCGGATGTCTCAGTGACAGTGGAGATGGAGCTTACGCCGATGCTGGATATTTTTAACGGGATGACGCAAATGACGTTGAAAACTCAAACCGGCATCAAGGCGGAGTCTACGAAAAAGGGCGGCGAACAACTGGAAGATGGCATTAGGCACGCCTGCAAGGAGTGCTATTCGGTGACGAAAACGGAAATCTCCCGGGTGGAAGCAGAACTTCGCCGGAGCAAAGACGAGAAAGCACAAAAAGAACCCCTTTCAAAGGCTGAAAAAACGTTGGGAAAGACGTATCATTCAACGGAATACGGAACATCGGGTGAGGGCGACTGTCCGAATTATAGCTATCGTGTGCGGCTGACTCTGGACGGAGTGAAAACAGAGGGCGTTGCGATTTTCCGGAAAGATAGCGACGGCGCGTTGATGGTCGTGGGAGCAACCGATGAAAACGGTGCTGCGGAAATTTACTTTGTACCGGGGCAGTATGCTTTTTCGGCAAAGACGGGCGGAAAAGAGTACAACGGGGAGTGTGAAGTGACCGACTGTCCGGTTGCAATCGTTTTGAAAACAAAAGAAAAGGAAGACACTGAGCCGCCGGAAGAAATCGTCGAAGCGTTTGGAAACTGTGGTGAAAATCTGCGCTGGATCGTAGACAAAAACGGAGTCCTGACGATCGACGGCAGCGGAGAGATGCGCGATTATCATTCGAACCCTGCGATGGGAAAACTTCCGCCGTGGAACGAAGAAGAGCTGAGAAAACGGTTTGGGATGGAAAATGTCTCGATCACGAAAATCGTTCTCAAAGAAGGTATCACAAGAATCGGAGAATCTGCGTTCGCAGGAATGAAAATCACAGAAGTCAGCATCCCGGAAACGGTAAAAGCCATTGGCGCATTCAGTTTTAAAGCATGCAAGGCACTGAAAAAGATGGAATTGCCGAAAACGCTGACAAAGATTGGAAGAGAGGCCTTTGCGGAATGTACGGCACTGGAAGAAGTAATCTATGAGGGCAGCAGAAAGGAGTGGAGTGAAATCGACATCCGTTCGGGGAATGAGCTGTTGGAAAATGCAAAAATAACATATCAGACAGTGGACGAACCGGAAGATGAAATAAAGGATAACGAAACAGAGGATAAACCCGACGAAGTCGGAAAAGAGGATACGCCCGGCGAGGGAAACAAAGAGGATGAGCCGGAAGAAAAGCCCGATGAGGGCAACAAAGATGAAGAAAAAGAAGATAAACCGGAGGAAGGCAGTAAAGAAGATAAGCCTGCCGAAGATGACAACGATGAGGTGAAAGAAGACCGTCCCGATGAAAGTGATAAAGGGAATGAACCGAAGGAAGATGATTCCGGAAAAGACGATGAGAGTGAAGATAAACCCGGAAAAGGAGACGAAGAAATAGAAGACAAGCCCGACAAAAGCGATAAAGACGATGAAAAAGGAGATGAAGATAAGAAAGATGAAGAACCGGAAACGCCGGAAGAAGACCCCAACGGGGGTAGGTGCGGCGAAAATCTGACGTGGAAACTTTCAGAAAATGGAATGCTGTCGATTTACGGCAACGGCAGAATGGATGACTACAAAGGAACAAAAACACCGTGGAATCTGCAAGATGTGAAGGGTGTTGTGATAGAAAACGGTGTCACCACCATCGGCAGAAACGCATTTATGGGATGCAATGGGCTGAAAGAAATTCAACTTCCGGAAACGGTGGAAGTCCTTGGCGAGGGAGCCTTTGCGGACAGTGGATTGAAGATGGTCACAATTCCGGTCAGTATGCGCCGAATCGAGGAAAATGTATTTTCCGGTTGTGTATTGGAGCTGGTCTTTTACGCTGGCACGAAATCCGAATGGAGAGCGATCGAAATCTTGGAAACCGGAAATGCCGCGCTTTTTGCGCAGGTCATCCACTGTATCAACGGCAATATTCTGCCGGATATCGAGAATACCATTACGGCCGGTACTGCCGGAAGAAACGACAACAGCAATAAACTTTATGCGGTTTTCAATGGCCTGACTGCAGGTGAAAGCTATGCGGTCATCGTCAGTAAATCCTCAGAAGATCCGTTTGAAGCGAGTTCCCTGATTTATCTCAACCAGAAAAAAGCGGATGCAAATGGTATATTGGAGGTGCCGTTTGTCTCAGGTGAGACGGAGGATGCCTATGTTGTGGCCTGCGGACGCGAACCGGAAAAACCAAAATACACCGTGACGGTAAAGGTGGGGGATGCCGTTGTTAAAACGGTAGAAGCCGCAGAAGGTGAAAATGTAACGATTGAAGTGCCGGAAAAGCTCGATGACGGAAGAATATTCCAGAAGTGGAACGTTGATACTGGAAATGTAGAGCTTGTGGATGCAGGCAGCTTCAAAACGAGCTTTACGATGGCGGCAGAAGATGTTGTGCTTCATGCGGTCTACAAAACTTCCGGCGGCAGTCCGGATGATGGCGGTATAACAAAACCGGATGACCCGGGCAGCAGTTCGGGTGCGTCGCCTTCGGGTGATTCCGGGAACGGCAGCTCTGGCAGCGGTTCAGGCAGCACAGCAAAACCAGATAAGCCGGACAGCGGTTCAAACGGTAGTTCCAGTTCTGGCTCTTCTGGTAGCTCTTCGAGCGGCTCTGCATCCTCGGGCAGTTCCAGCTCGTCAAGTTCAACTTCAAATTCTTCGAGTTTCAACAGTCCCTCGGACAACAGGGATAGCGGAGGGAGCATCGCGGCAGTTGTTTGGGTCGGCGGTGCGGCAATTGCGGCGGTGACAGCAGGCGTCATCCTGATGATGCCGGTCGAAGTCGGCGGTATTGCACAGATGAGCGACGGAACTGTTCTGGCAAATGCGACGGTTCAGCTGATGAAGGACGGTCGGCTTGCAGCACAGACAATGACGGACGAAAGCGGCCGCTTTGCGATGAAGATCAAGCGTGGTGAGTATCAGATGAATGTCATTGCGGTCGATTCTGAGACTGGCGAACAAATTGTGCGAACGGTCGGCGTCAAGGCTCCGGCAAAAAACATGAACTTTGTGTTCTGAAAAATGACAGCCGGTAAACCGGCATAAAAAAAACAGGTATCCCGTGGGAAAAATCCCGGGGATACCTGTTTTCGTTGTGTGATTACTTTTTGCGCTTTGCGATCTGCTCTGCGGTAGGCGGAATATCGCCCTGCTGGTGGTTTTCCAGTGCGCTGATACGGCGGTCGAGGTCGGTAAGACGCTGAGCGACCACATCCGGCAGATCCTGCTGGTCGAGGTCATCCGCCGGGTTGACAGCCTTGTTGTTGATGCGGACGACTTCGGCCGGTACGCCGACAGCGGTGCAGTTGGCTGGCAGGTTGCGCAGAACGACGCTTCCGGCACCGATACGGGCGTTGTCGCCGATATAGACCGGGCCAAGCACCTTGGTGCCGGCACCGATCAGGACGTTATTGCCGAGGGTCGGGTGACGCTTGCCGGTGTCCTTGCCGGTACCGCCGAGGGTCACACCATGATAGATGGTGCAGTTGTCGCCGATCTCCGTCGTCTCACCGAAGACGATGCCCATACCGTGGTCAATGAACAGGCATTTGCCGATCTTCGCGCCCGGATGGATCTCGATGCCGGTGCGATGGCGTCCGTGCTGACTGACCCAGCGCGCAAGGAAAAAGTGCTTATGCTCAAACAGCCAGTGTGCGATGCGGTGATAGACCAAGATGTGAAAACCGGGGTACAACAGAATGACTTCCAGCACACTGCGTGCGGCAGGGTCTTTGCGCTGAATATTCCGTGCGTCCTCCAACAAACCCATGAGGGTTCCCTCCCTTTTCCTCGTTGTCGCCGCCCAGAACCCGGCGGCATTTTACTCTCGTGTCCTATTATAATAACACAGGTGAACTTTAATGTACAGCGACATGCTAGGAATTACGAGGATTTTTTTAAAAAATCAGGGGGAATTTGGTCAAAAGTCCGTTTTTTCGGTAGAGTAGCTAAAAATCAGGGCTTTGGCAGAGAAACCTTTTTACAAACAAAAAGTGCTGGAAGCATTGACACATTTTGCGTTTCTATGATAAAATATATCGAAATAAACTGCGAATAAAAAAGGAGACAACACGATGCAGGCAAAGTCGATGCGCGCAAAACCGAAGAATCAGTTTGCAGCCGGTTTTGTTATGGAGGCGTTGTTTTCTTTTTGGATGAATTGACTTTTCCCTTTGCTGGGAAAAGTTTTTTTTTGCCCGAAAACGGGCAGATACGCGAACGAATCCGACAAATTGGAGGTACATTATGCTGCTTGTAAACGCTGTCAACGCCGAGGGTCGGCCCACAGAGCTGTACGTCAAGGACGGAAAGATCGCAGCCGTCGGTCAGGAGCTGTCCGCACTGGCGCAGGAGAACGAAGTCGTCCTCGATGCCGGTGGCCTGACCGTTCTGCCGGCCTTTGTAGACCTGCACTGCCACTGGCGGACGCCGGGCTTCGAGTACAAAGAGGATATCGAGACAGGCAGCCGGGCAGCGGCCGCCGGTGGATATACCTTCGTTAACCTGATGCCCAACACAAAGCCGGTCTGCTCCTCGGCAGCACAGGCGCAGATGGTCGAGCAGAAAGCGGCAGAAGTTGGTCTGTGCGATGTCAATCAGACCGTCTCCATCACCGAAAATTTTGACGGCAAGACCCTCGACCACCTCAAGACTCTGCCGGCGTCGGTCAAGTTCATCACCGAGGACGGCCACGGCGTGCAGGACAACGCGACGATGGCAAAAGCCTTCGCTATCTGCACCCAGCGCGACATCACCGTGATGAGCCACGCCGAGGATATGGAGATCAGCCCGTGGGATTACCGGCTGGCCGAAGACCTCGAGACCGTCCGGAACTGCTGGCTGAGTGAGTATTACCAGACCCGGCTGCACATGTGCCATGTCTCCACCCGTGGGGCCATTGACGCCATCCAGATGGCAAAGCTGCGCGGCGCACCGGTCACTTGCGAGGTCACACCGCATCACCTCTGGTTCACCAACGATACCTGCGATTACCGCGTCAATCCGCCCATCCGGACGGCGGACGATGTGCAGGCACTGATTGACGCCATCCGTTCCGGCGTGGTGGATGCCATCGCGACCGACCATGCGCCTCATTCCGAAGAGGACAAGCTGAAAGGGATGGCCGGTATGGTCGGCAGTGAGACGGCGTTTGGTGTCTGCTACACCAAACTCTGCAAGGAAGAGGGACTGCCGCTGGAACTGCTGGTTCACCTGATGAGTACCAGCCCGGCACAAATTCTGGGTTTGGCAAAGGGTCAGCTGGAACCGGGCTACGATGCAGACTTCGTTCTGGTCGACCTCGACACCCCCTATGTGGTGGATAAAGACAAGCTCCACTCCAAATCTCACAACTGCCCCTATGACGGTGTGCAGCTGTACGGCAAGGTCTGTGCCACCGTCAAGGGCGGCGAGCTGACCTATCAGGCTGAGGAATAATTTTCACATTATTATATAAAAAGAGAACGATCAGGAGGAACACAACAATGACGAACATGGATAAACTGTACGAAGCAGTCGAGGCACGCGGCCCGGTCTGCGTTGGTCTGGATACCGATTTCAGCTACCTGCCGGAAGATTTCGTGGACAACACCCTGTCCAAGGGTGAGAACATCGTCCGCTTCAATCAGAAGCTCATTGACGCCACCAAGTCCGTGGCCGGCTGCTACAAAGTCCAGATCGCTTATTATGAGTCTCTGGGTCTGGAAGGCCTGCGTGCTTATGCGGACACCCTGAAAGCTGTCCGTGAAGCTGGAATCCCGGTCATCGCTGACATCAAGCGCGGCGACATCGCAAAGACTGCCGAGATGTACGCAATGGGCCACTTCACCGGCGATTTCGAGTCCGATTTCGTCACACTGGCTCCCTACATGGGCCTGGATTCCATCAGCCCCTATCTGCCTTATGCAGAGAAGCAGGGCAAGGGTATGTTCGTTCTCTGCCGTACCTCCAACGGCGGCGCAAAGGACTTCGAGTATGAGAAGCTGGCAGACGGCCGTCATGTCTATGACCTCGTTGGTGATAAGCTGAACGCTCTGGGTAAGGATTACATGGGCGAGCATGGCTACTCTTCCATTGGTCTGGTCATTGGCGGCACTCACATCGAGGAAGCGACCGAGATCCGTGCAAAGTATCAGGATTCCTTCTTCCTCATCCCCGGCTACGGCGCACAGGGCGGCAAGGCGGAGGACATCGCACAGTACCTTACCAAGGGCAACGGCGGCGTCGTCAATTCCAGCCGCGGCATCCTGCTTGCCTACAAGAAGCAGCCGGGCGTGGCATTCGACGAGGCAGCCTACAACGAGTGTGTGAATATGAAGGAGGCTATTGCTCATGCGTGCAGCCTGCTGTGAAGCGACCGTCCTGCGCAATGAGGTCATCGCGGACGATATCCGTTTGCTGACCGTCGAATGGCCGGATCATGAACATGTCCCTCATGCAGGCCAGTTCTTTACCCTGCGCAGCTGGCCGGCAAGCGAGGAACCGTTCCTCTCCCGTCCCATCAGCGTCCATCGCTACGATGCCGACAGCAACACCATTGAGTTCCTGTATCAGGTCATCGGCGAGGGCACCAAGAAGCTGGCAAAGCTCCAGATGAAGGACAAATTCCAGCTGACCGGCCCGATGGGAAACGGTTTTGATGTGCCGGAGCTGGTGAAGAAATACAAGAAGGTCGCCGTTGTGGGCGGCGGTATCGGCACCGCACCGATGTACCAGCTGACCCGGGAACTGGCCGCGGCTGGTGTAAAACCGGATGTCTTCTTTGGCTTCCGCGATCAGCCCTACTGCATGGAGGAGTACCGTTCCATCGCAAATCTCGTCAAAGTCTCGACCGATACCGGCGCGGTAGGTTTCCACGGTTTCGTTACTCAGCTGTATGACCCGGCAGATTACGATGTGGTTCTGGTCTGCGGCCCGACGGTCATGATGAAGAATGCAGCCCGTCTCTGTGCCGAAAAAGGGACGCCCTGCTACGTCAGCCTTGAAAAGAAGATGGCCTGCGGTATCGGTGCCTGCCTTGGCTGCACCTGCGAGACTAAGAGCGGCGAGGGCAAGAGCGTCTGCAAGAACGGCCCGGTCTTTGATGCAACGGAGGTATTCTGATGGCGGATTTGAAAACGAACCTGCTCGGTTTTACGATGAACAGCCCCATCATCGGAGCATCCGGCACGGTGGGCTATGGTGTGGAATATGAGGAGCTGGCCGATTTCTCAAAGATCGGCGGCATCTCCGGCAAGGGTCTGACCCTGCATGGACAGTATGGCAACAAGGGCGAACGTCTCTGGGAGACGCCCTCCGGACTCATCAACAGCATTGGTTTGCAGAATCCGGGCGTTCAGCACTTCATCGACGTGGAGCTGAACGAGATGCTGGAACTCAAGCAGAAATACGGCACGGTGGCGATTGCAAACCTCGGCGGCCACAGTGAGGAGGAGTATGTTGAGGGTGCGGCAATGCTGAGCGAGAGCGCAGTGGACATCATCGAGCTGAACATCTCCTGCCCGAACGTCAAGGTCGGCGGCATGGCTTACGGCGTCAAGGCCGAAGCAGCTGGTGAAGTCGTCAGGATGGTGCGTGCGGCCTGCAAAAAGCCCCTGATGGTAAAGCTCAGTCCGCAGGCGGAGAATATCCCCGACATGTGCAAGGCGGTCGAAGCCGCCGGTGCGGATGCCATCAGCCTGACGAATACGTTTCAGGCCTGCGCCATTGACCTCGAAAAACGCCGCCCGGTGTTCAACAACATCTTCGCCGGTCTGTCCGGCCCGGCAGTTCGCCCCATCGCACTGCGGATGGTCTGGCAGGCAGTCGGCGCAGTGAAGATCCCGGTCGTGGGTCTGGGCGGTATCGCGACTGGTCGTGACGCGCTGGAATTCATCATGGCTGGTGCAACGGCAGTTCAGGTCGGTGCGGCGAACTTTGCGAATCCCCGTGCGATGGAGACCATCGCCACCGAGATGGCCGACTGGATGGATGCTCATGGTGTCAAGACGCTGGATGAGATCCGCGGCTGCGCTCGCGAAAGTGTATAAAACGATAAATAATTGCATAATACGCAGAAATATTCGTTAAAAACAAGACAAATACGAATAAATTTGCGTTTCGACAAAAAGCGTGGTACAATACCGCATGAAGCAAGTTTTTTAAACAGAGAGGGAGAAGTAATTATGAGTGAAGCACTTGAGATTCTGAAGAGCTGTGACGCATTTCTGGAGGGTCATTTCCTCCTTTCTTCTGGCCGCCATTCCAGCGCATACTGCCAGATGGCATATCTGCAGCAGTACCCCGACCGCTGCGCTGAGGTCATGAAGGCTGTTGCGGACAAGGTGAAGGAGATGGATGTCGATGTCATCGTCGGACCGGCAATGGGCGGCATCGTCTACGCTTATGAGCTGGCTCGTCAGACCGGCAAGCGTGCCATCTTTACCGAGCGTGTGGACAACGTGATGACCCTGAAGCGTTTCGCCATCCATCCGGGCGAGAAGTGCCTCATCGCTGAGGACGTCGTGACTACCGGTATCTCCTCTCTGGAGACCAAGCGTGTCATCGAGGAGAACGGCGGCATCTGCGTCGGCATCACCTGCGTTGTCGACCGCACCAAACCTGAGGCTCCGTCTCCCATCCCCATCGTGGCAAGCGCACTGAAGCTTGATCTGCCCAACTACGCACCCGAAGAGTGCCCTATCTGCAAGGAGGGCAAGCTGCCGCTGGTCCATCTGGGCAGCCGCAAGATGAAGC
>ERZ808240.986-NODE-986-length-36266-cov-4.838309_pt1 | contig 36266 bp, 33 predicted proteins | sample MGYA00521084_ERZ808240 | MGnify/ENA primary metagenome ERZ808240 (study PRJEB31516, sample SAMN03275571) | gut metagenome | biome: mammalia-associated habitat; material: feces | host: Papio cynocephalus | place: Kenya | collected 2012-08-06 ... | reverse complement strand
GAACCTGCGGCAAGTTTCGGTACGGAAAAGCTGCTGTATTTTTTCGGAAAATAGATCTTCTCGATCGTATCGTAATTCCACAAGATATTAAAGACGTTGTCCCAGGTTGCCTGATAGTAGCCGATCGTGTTCTGCGCGCAGCGATTGTTGTCTGCCCAACAGATCTCATCTTCCGTCAACTTGAGGATGACGATGGAATGCTTCATGCCGGGTCTGGAAAGCACGACATGCGCACCCGCCTTGGTATCCAGAAGATATTTTTTGAGATTCTTTTCGTTGAACGCTACGCCGAGATTGCGGACACTGCGCGAGGAGGCCAGCAGGTTACTCACCTTTTCCGCATAGCCGTAGCACAGTCCGCTGCCCAGATAAGTCGTATAATCCGGATATTTCAATTGTACATAGTCGATAACCGATGCGGCAGTCGCATTATCGGTGCAGTCCTCGCCGCTAAAGTCGTCCCCGATCAGCGCAAAGCCGCTCTGTGCGCCCGCGACCGTCATAGACAAGATCAGAGTTAGGGTCAGTAAAATCGTAAGCAGTCGTTTTTTCATCTTGGGCTCCTTTCTTTCTGGCAAATCTGCTTTTCTTAAATTTACCACCTGACCGCCGTGCTGTCAATGCTAAGCAGGACAAAAAAGCAAGCCCAAGTCGGCTTGCTTTCTCATACTTTTTCGATTAAATGCAGCAAAGGATCGGCATTCCCACATAACCGCCTCCGCCGCAGCACATGCTCATGCAGAGCAGGCTTGTACAAAACTGCCCGCAATAGTTCGATCCCTGCATGGACGGATTGCCGCCGTAGTGCGCGCTGCGCTGCTGATAGCGCGTTTCGCCGCCCTGCAACTGACGGAGCAGATTGACATAATACGGATTGCCCGGTTCAAACGCGCAGGCGGTCTTCGCATGGTCGAGCGCGATGGCGTTGTTGCCGACCTTGTAGTTTGCAAAAGCGCTGTAATAGTACCACTGTCCTCTGCGCTCCTGTACCTGTTCAAGCACGTTCAGACCCTCGCGAAAATAACCGTTTTGAATATAATTGAGTGCGGAACGCATGTACTGCTCGTCTCGGCTTTCCTCATGCGGCTGATAATCGCCGCCGAACGGATTGCCCTGTCCGCCGCCGAAGCCCCAGAACTCACCGCCGAACGGATTGCCGCCGAAACCGCCGTATCCGTCATACGCGCCTCCGCTGCCGTAGGTCTGCTGCGCCTGACTTTTTCCCTGCCGCTGATCCATGATCATGCTGTAGGCCTGCTGAACCTCTTTGAATTTTTCTTCCAGTTCCTTCTGGTTCGGCTTTCCGACATTGGCGTCCGGATGGTACTTCCGACTGAGCATGCGATATGCTTTTTTGATTTCTTCTTCCGGCGCATCGTAACTGATGCCCAGTACTTTATAGGGATCCATCTGCTGCTTCCGCCTCTCCTTTTCCGTCTTTCTTTCCTGACTTTGCGACACGTTCGGATTTCGTTTTGCCGTAACGCACCCAGACACCGGAATATAAAATATTTCTAAGAATTTCCACGTTCTCCACCAGCGGCAGACGCTCAAACGCGTCCGTGCATTCACCGATCATCAGGAGCAACAGATTCAGCACCTGATCGTCAAAGGTTTCGCCGCCGTACAGCTCCTGAAACGGATTGTACGCCCCGGTCTTCCGATCGTCCTCGATGTCCTCGTAAGCATCTAAAAGATAGATATATTTTCCCAGGAAAAAACCGATCTTATACAGATCGTCTTTCCAGTAGTCATTCTGATAGACGAACACTTCCGCCAGAATCTCCCCGAAGACTTTCGCTACCTTATCGATCGGCAGGCTGCGGGCGCTTTCCACGATTGTCAGCATGTTCATTTTTTTTTCAATGAAGGCCGCTTTTTCCGGATAGTTGGAAGCCACACGCTTTGCTTTCGGCTTCAGCAGCGCCTTGGCAAGTAGCGCCTTAAACTTATGCTCATCGTTCCAGTCATCCTGCATTTTATAATACGAGAGTAACACGCACATATCCGCGCAGTAATCGGAAACACGGCTCCTGCGACTGCAGTGTTTATGTACTGGGTGTACGATGCATCTTGAACATTTGGTCTCTTCCGGCAGATCATAGAGATCGGAAAGGATCATCACCAAGAAAGTCATGTCATAGTTCAACGTCATGCGTCCCGCCAGACCGTGCCGCTCCTTGAGAGCGTGGCAGAGCCCACAGTAATAGCTGCGGTAGGTGTCAAATTCTCGGATCTTCAATTCCGGCTTATTCACCAAAATATATCCAAACAAAATAAAACTTCCTTTCGCTGCCGCAGGGTCTTGGGCGCGATCCTGCGGGTTCATTCACTTTCTACATCTTAACCCACAAAAGCACACAATGTGTGTGCTTTTGGTGAATTTTGTTTAAGAGAATCTCCATACGAACCTGACGTTTTGCCTATCTGCCGACCATATTCCGCGGCACCACGATGCGGTCGAATTCCTCACCGGTCAAGAACCCAGTCTTGACGCAGGCTTCCCGCAGTGTCAGGTTTTCCTGATGTGCCGTTTTGGCAACGATCGCTGCCTTTTCGTAGCCGATATAAGGGTTCAGCGCCGTCACCAGCATCAACGATTTTTGCATATTTTCTTCGATCTTTTCTCGGTTCGGGCGGATTCCCTCCGCGCAGTGAATGCAGAAGGAGTGGATCGCGTCGGTCAGCAGCCGCGCGGATTCCAAAAAGTTGCTGATAATGACCGGCATGAAAACATTCAACTGGAAGTTTCCCTGCGACGCCGCGATACCGACAGCGGCATCATTGCCCATAACCTGCACGCAGACCATAGTGAGCGCTTCACATTGTGTCGGATTGACCTTGCCCGGCATGATCGAGCTGCCCGGTTCGTTCTCGGGGATGGTGATCTCTCCGATGCCGCAACGCGGTCCGCTCGCCAGCCAGCGAACATCGTTGGCGATCTTCATCAGGTCGGCAGCCAGGGCTTTCATCGCACCGTGACAGAATACCAGCGCGTCCTTGCTCGTCAGGCTGTGGAACTTGTTCGGCGCCGTCTCAAATCGTCTGCCGGTGATCGCGCTGATCTTTTCGGCAGACAAGCGGTCAAAGCCTTCCGGCGCGTTCAGTCCGGTTCCTACCGCCGTACCGCCGAGCGCCAGCTTGCGCACGCCGTTCAGCGATGTGAGCAGCATCTCACGCGTTTCGCAGAGCATCGCGCGCCAACCGCTGATCTCCTGTCCCAAAGTCAGCGGTGTCGCGTCCTGCAAATGGGTCCTGCCGGTTTTGATGATATCCGCATACGCGGTCTCCAAATCTTCCAGGACCTGCGCAAGCCCGTCGATTGCCGGGATCAGTTCCTCTTCCACGATCTTGACCGCCGCGACGTGCATCGCGGTCGGAAAGGTGTCGTTGCTGCTCTGCGACTTATTGACATGATCGTTCGGATGCACCAATTTACGGCCGAGGATCTCATTTGCCCGATTCGCGATGACCTCGTTGACATTCATGTTGGACTGCGTGCCGCTACCGGTCTGGTAGATCACGAGCGGGAAATGCTCGTCCAACTGCCCGCTGGCGACTTCTTCCGCTGCCTTTATGATCGCGCCGGCTCGTTCTTCATCCAGCACGCCGAGCGTCCGATTTGCCTCTGCCGCCGCCCGCTTTAAAATGCCGAACGCATGGATGATCTCCTCCGGCATTCGTTGCCGGCCGATCTTGAAATTTTCAAAACTCCGCTGTGTCTGCGCGCCCCAGTAACGGTCGGCAGGCACTTTTACTTCTCCCATCGTATCGTGTTCGATCCTATATTCCATTTTATTGTCCATCTCCTTGCTGTCCATTTGCTGTTCGTTCTTCCTGCATGTTCCGATCGCGCGCTTACGCCTGCCGCTGGGCTTCGCGCATCACAGCCTCCGCGACCGCATGCACGACTTTCTTGTTGAACGGATCCGGCAGTACATACTCCGCGCAAAGCGACGCATCGTCAACAACCGATGCGATGGCGCGCGCCGCCGCTTCTTTCATTTCCTCGGTAATGCGGCCGGCTCTCGCGTCCAACGCGCCGCGGAAGATACCCGGAAAAGCCAGCACATTGTTGACCTGATTCGGAAAATCCGAACGTCCGGTCCCGACGACCGCCGCGCCGGCTACTTTTGCCTCATCCGGCATGATCTCCGGCACCGGATTGGCCATCGCGAACACGATAGGGTCCTTGGCCATCGAGCGGATCATATCCTGCGTGACAACGCCCGGTTTCGATACCCCGACGAAGATATCCGCGCCTTGCATCGCGTCTGCCAGAGAGCCTTTCTGACGGCTGCGGTTGGTAACGGCCGCCATGCGTTCCTGCTCCGGATTGTTGTATGGCGCGCCCGGATAGAGGATGCCCTCCTTATCGCAAAGGATCACATCGCCGAATCCCAGCCGCAGGATCATCTTGGCGATCGAAATCCCGGCGGAACCGGCTCCGCTGATGGCAATCCGCAGATTTCCCATCGTGCGTCCGGTCACTTTGACAGCATTGAGCAGGCCCGCGCCGACGATGATCGCGGTTCCGTGCTGATCGTCGTGAAAGACCGGAATATCGCATTTTTCAATCAGCCGCCGTTCGATCTCAAAGCAGCGCGGCGCGCTGATATCCTCCAGATTGATGCCGCCGAAGCTCTTGGAAATGTTGTAAACGGTATTGACAATCTCATCCGGGTCTTTGCTGTTGATGCAGATCGGCACGGCGTCGATATCCGCAAAGGTTTTGAACAGGGCGCATTTGCCCTCCATGACCGGCATGCCGGCGGACGGCCCGATATCGCCCAGACCAAGAACCGCTGTGCCGTCCGTGATCACGGCCACCAAATTGCCCTTTCCGGTATACGTATAAGCCAGGCTCTCATCCTTTTGGATCGCCAGGCACGGCTCCGCGACGCCCGGGGTATAGGCAACCGCCAATTCTTCCTTGTTGGTGATCGGCGCCTTGACTCGTGTCGCGAGCTTGCCGCGCCATTCTTCGTGTTTCTTTAACGCAAATTCTTTTTTGTCCATCTTCTGCTGCCTTTCTTCTTTCCTCGTCTTTCCTTTTGCAGTGCTTCGGTCTGCCTTGCCATCCGGCTGCAGTTACTGTCTGCTGCCGCAGCCGTCCACGCCACAGCTCGCGCAGTCGTGGGTGCAGCTCTCCGGTACCTGCGGCATCCCGTCATGCTTGTTCGGATTGACGGCTTGCAGACAGGCTTCGACCATGTTGTCCAGCCAATCTCCGTCAAAAAGCTCGATCATGCCTTTGTCGCAGGCTGCCGCGATCTTCTGGTTGATCGGAATTTCCGAGATGGTTCCAATCCCATATTTCTCCGCGACTTCGCCGACATGACCGTCGCCGAAGATCTTATGCTTGGCGCCGCAGTCCGGACAGATATAATAAGAAAGGTTTTCGACGATGCCGATGACCGGTACGTTCATCAGCTGCGCCATCTTCACGGCTTTTTCCACGATCATGGAAACCAACTCCTGCGGGGAAGTCACGATCACGATCCCGTCCAGCGGCAGCGACTGGAATACCGTCAGTGCCACATCGCCGGTTCCCGGCGGCATATCCACATACATCACGTCGATATCACCCCAGACCACGTTGTTCCAGAACTGATCGATCACGCCCGAAAGCACCGGGCCTCTCCAGACGACCGGATCGGTGGTATCTTCCAGCAGCGCGTTGATGGAGATTACTTTGATGCCGGTTTTGGATGTGACCGGTATGATCTCTTCATCCGTACCGGTCGCTTTGCTGCGGATCCCAAATGCCTGCGGGATGGACGGACCGGTAATGTCCGCATCCAGGATCGCCACTTGATACCCTAATCTCTGGGTTGCGACAGCCAGCATTGAGGTGACGGAAGATTTCCCGACACCGCCCTTGCCGGATACCACACCGATCACTTTTTTTACATTAGATTGATTGTTCATATTATCTTACACTCCTTTATTTCGATCATCCTACAGATTTTATCTTTTCCGATTTAGTTCTACTTTACGCTCTTTTCCTTACGGCTGTCAAGAGGTGTTTTTTCACGACAAAACAAAAACCGATCCGGTGCATGCCTGCATCGCAGCTCGGTTCTCGTCTTGTTCGATGAGTCTTTTGCGACGGGTTTGGATGATCCTATCTGCTTACAAACTGTTTTCCGCATCTTGAATCGTGGCATAGCCGTAAAGCTTTGTCATGATCTCCCGATCCAAAACCGAGATCGATTTTCCGTCTTCGCGCAGCTCCTGCAGATAGTCAAAGTATTCCTGCAGCAGCTGTTCCGGATAGGTCGCGAGTTCCCCCCGCGCATAGGTTTCCATCGAGGTGAAGCCGCTTGCGTCACCGGTGGAAAGGATCGGTCTTCCTGCCCTGCCGAGCTTCGGATACTTGCGGCAGAAATCGATCTCCCAAGGGATCAAAATCTGCACGATCTCTTCGATCAGTCTCCGCGCGGTTTCGGAAAGCGCCGGGATCTTCGGCTCAATTTCCTCTTTATAATACTGCGGCTCTGTAAACTCCATCATCCGTCCGTATTTTTCGGCGATCAGATTGCGTCCGTCCTGTTGAGATCTCAGAAGATGTTCCAGATAAAGACGCAGCATCGCATCCGTCCAGTTCTCGTACTGGCTCAGGCGCATGATCTCAAAAGTTTCCCGGTCATCCTGGCAGGACGCCCGGCCGCCGATGTTCTGCACATGCTGAAACATATCCCATTCAATTTCAATGATCTTTGCGATCATAGCTTTCTTTTCTTCCATTTTTATTCCTTTCCGGCCTCCGTCTAAATCCCGTAGTCAAAGATCGGCGGCAGCCTGCGGATCTGCTCGTCCCGGATCTCTGCCATGATATCCGGCAGATGTTCCTGCAGGAACGCGCTCCGGCTCTGTGAAAATTCCTGCCGGTTCAGCTCTCGCACCGTATCCTCGCAGATCATCTCCGTCTGTTCAAACGCAAGCTTTTCGGCCGCTGCAAAATCTCCGCGATTGACTGCGGTAAAAATCTGCGGCAAGTTTCCGATCTTTTGAACGGTCTGCTGCATGTTCTCCAGTTTCCGTGCGCCATGAAACGCCCATTTATAGAACGGCATATATCTCCGGTTCAAAAGATACAGCATAGACAGGGCGCTTTCCGTAAACCGGCTGAGTGCGAACATGGCCGCCATAGCGTCCTGCCGACGCAAACACCGCAGCAGATTATACTGTCCTGCCTGTGACATCACAGCAGCGCGAGCTGCAATCTTTTTTCGCAGGATGTCCGGCGGATAGAACTGCAGCAGCGCCTCGCGGAATCCGGTAAATTCACCGCACTCGTCCCGAAACACCGCACCGTTCGTGCACAGCGCGAGATCCGTTTCTTTAAGAAACAGCCACGCACGGTTGGTGTCCGGCGGCTGCTCCAACCCCAGATATTTTCGGTAAAAGCCTTTGACGGTCATGACGCCGACACGGCTTTGATCTTGTAGATTGCGGCGCGTGAACCCAAGAAAATCTTCCGGCAATGCCTGATAGGCAGCTGCCAGTTTTTCGCCGTATCCGGTATATTCCTGCTCACGCATCCAGATACAGAATCCCGGTCCGAAATCGTGATCCTGCGAGATCACGTCATCAAACCCGAAGCACTGCGATCCTTCTCCGACCAGTCCGACTGCGATCCGATCGGCGAGATCGCCGCAGGTTTCCGCGATCATCGGCGCGCCGTAGGTTTCATAATATTTTTTCGCAAGTTCCATTCCCTGCATTGCTCACACCCTCTCCCGTTCCTGCCGTTTCTTCTGTTCGTTTTCCTGAAACTCTCGTTTTTTTGCCATTGCTTCATCGCACAGCTGCAAGTTGCGCGTGATCGTCCGGTAAGTATCGTTTTCCGTGCCGTAATCGCGTTCCGTCAATTTCGCGGCTGCTGCGAAAAGCGCTGCCGCGTCCGCATACTGTCCCTGCGCGAAATGGACTTCCGCCAAAGCGCAGACTGCCGCCGCGTAATGCACGTCCTGATCCCCGGATGTTTCCGAAAAAAGCCGTACCGACTTTTCCGCATATTCCTGCGCCGTATCCAGCCTCCCGATCTCACGATAAACGTTCGCCAGATTGCTGTAAGTGATGGCAATCTCAACCTCGCTTTCTGACAGCTGCTCCAAGATCAGCAGCGCCTTTCTCAGATAGGCAGCTGCGGTATACAGATCCGCCTTTTTCCGATAAAGCCCGCTCATATTGTTGTACAACGCCGCGATTCGGTAATCCGCCTCGATCCCGCAACTCCGCAGCATACGAATCGCCTCTTCGTAACGCTCCAGCGCCGCGTCCGCTCTGCCTGCCAGATTCAAAATGGTCGCGTAGTTGATCAGCGTGGTCGCGCAGTTCTCATCGTTCTCCATCCCGAGTTCTTTCAGATACCGCAAAGCCTTTTCGTAAAGCGCGATGCCCTCCTCATAACGTGACAGGCCCCGAAAGAAACCTCCCAGCTCATTGCAGGCCGCGACCGCAAGATCGTAAGCACCCTCCGATTCCGCTTCCGCAAGGGTCTTCTGTAAAAATGGTTCCACTTGTGCGATTTTTTTCTCCGCGAACAACCGATCCAGTTCCTGATAAAAATTTTTTGTTCTCACTGCTCGCATCCACCTCCTGTTTTCTTTTCGCAAACTGCCCGGATTATGATATGAAATGAAGCAAAATTCATGCTGTCATTACGTAAGGTAAAACACTTCTATTCCCTCTCTGCCGCCCGGCGCAGGAGCTGTGCCTCGTCTTCGGTCAGTTTCATCGTGATGCAGATCCGCTCGATGGTCTGGATGTCCGGTATAAAATCTGTCTCGATGCAGAGCTTTGTAAAATCGTTTTTGCTGATGCCGACCTGTGAAAACGTGATCGTTCCGTCCGCGATTTTCCGGTCGTAGAAACGGAAAAAAAGTGCTTTAAATGTGAGATTTTCCATCGTTGTTTCTCGCCTTTCTGTAAAGTATCTCAAGCCCGGCGCAGAAGAGTGCGATCAGGCAAAGGATCAAAAGCCCGCAGTGCAGAAAAAATGTGTCCGGCAGAATCGTGATGATCGGGTCGGTCTGCGGGTCAAACAGCCAGTAATCATTGTCGAAAAAGATGCTGTGCATCATCGCAAACGCACCCTCCCAGTCGATGAACGTCGCCAAAAGGACGATTGCGCCAAGTCCCAGCGTGAGAATCACCGCGCAGTGCATCCAACGGAATATCTCCAGAACGTCTTTTCTCGGCGGTGCTTTCCTTTTCAGGCATTTTCGGTTTTGGAACAGAAACACCGCAAAAGCCGCAAGCCCTGCAAGCGCAAGGATCTGCATGACAACGAAGATCTGTTTCACCTCTTCAAAGTGGATCGTTCCGCTCTCTGACATTTTCATCGTCGGAAAAGCCAAAATCTCACTGCCGCCCAGCACATTATAGTCGATCAGCGTATCATAATTCAGCCGGCAAAGCTCGGCGGACACGCCGGACATCTGCGGAATCTGAAGATATCCGATATCAAAATAATACAGCGGCCGGAACCAAACCGTGATGCTGACCGCAAGGCAGATCATCACCGCGGCTCCAAACAGCCCGAATAAGCAGTTTTTAATGATGCACGCTTTTGCTCTTTCGTTTTTGCTTTGCCTCATAACGCTCCCCTGTCTTGATTTTTGCTCGCACTGTTTGCTTCATGCTCGCACTGTTTTTCCTTGTATCTGATCCGCAAAAAGTGTTATACTGTGAGAGGATAATTCGCACCGCCGATACAGGCGGCCGCGCAAAGGAAGGATGGGATTTAAAATTATTATACCATATAATTATCATACACACACGAATTTTTGTGACGGAAAGAATACTTTAGAGGAAATGACGCGGGCGGCGATCGATGCCGGTCTGAAAATCATCGGCTTTTCCGGGCATAGCTATACAGCCTATGACGACTGCTACTGCATGAGCCTTGCCGATACTGCGGCTTATTTTAAGGAGATTGATCGGCTGCGAGAGCTTTACGCGGGAAAGATCATCATTCTGCGTGGGATCGAGCAGGACTTTGGCTCCGACGAACCGACCGATGCCTATGACTATGTGATAGGCTCTGTGCACGCAACCTTTGCACCGGCCTGCTGTGATGCGGATTCTCCTGCGGCTTGTGGTGCAGAGCTTTCTGCGGATTCCTTTCACGGCTTCGACCGCAGCCGCTTTTACTATATCGACTGGAGCACCGATCGCATCGCGGAAGCGGTTCGCACGGATTTCGGCGGCGATGTCTATGCTTTCATCGAGCATTATTATGAAACGGTCGGTATGCTGCCGGAGGTGACCGGCTGCCACATCATCGGACATTTCGATCTGGTGACAAAGTTTAATGAAAAAGAACCTTGGTTTGACGAAGCGCATCCTCGGTATCACGCTGCCGTCCGGCACGCGCTGGATCGGATCTTTAATGCCTGGCCGCAAAGTAAAGGCGCAGAACTTGCCGGCCCGGCTCCGATCTTTGAGATCAATACCGGCGCGATCTCGCGCGGCTGGCGGACGACGCCTTATCCTGCCGACTGGATCCTGCGGGAGATCCGCATGCGCGGCGGGCAGGTCATGATCAACAGTGACAGCCACGCGGCGGATACACTCACCTGCGCGTTCGAGCAGGCTGCCGATCTGGCAAGAGACTGCGGTTTTGATCACACGAAGATCCTGACGCAAAACGGTTTCGAAGACTTTGCGCTCTGATCTTCTCTTCCGTGCAAAAAAATAACGGACTTCATCGAGTTTTCCGGCAGTCAGCCGGATCCTCGCATGAAGTCCGTTTTATCATTTTGCTATCAGCCCGCGATGTGCTTCAAACAGCATTTTTCCGCCAGAGCGGTTCCGATTGCGGTTCCGTATTCGCCGTCCTTTGGCACATAAAAATTAAGATCCGGAAACATCGTCTTGATCATATCGCAAACCGCCTCACACTCCGGAAAGTTCGTGAGCGCTCCGATCAGGATAAAATCTTTCATCTTGGTTCCCCGTGAAATCAGTGCCGCAGTCTGGCAAATGGATTCGATCACCATATGCACGATCCCCGCCGCCTTATCTTCACAAGTCGCTCTGGAAGAAGCCTTGCCAAAGTTCGACGCGGTGACTTCCAGATTCAGTCCCGGAAGCGGCTTCTCGGAAATATCGCCGACACGCAGGTCGATATGTCCGACCTTTCCGTTAAGCGCCAGTTCCTGGATCTTATCGATGTCGGAGGTGTTCAGCATCAGCTTGGAAAGACCGATGATCGTGCCGCCGCCGATACCGATGCCGCCCAGATGGGTCGGAATGCCGTCCTTAACGCCAACGAAAGATGTGCCGGTCCCCATACTGACGACCATGAATTCCCGCTTACCTTTCGCGAAATAGCCGCCGCCGACGCCGTTGGCGGTAAATTCGTCAACCTTGTAAGTCGGCAGTCCGTAAATTGCCTGATCGACGGCGCTGCAGCCCACGCCGGTCAGATTGACCTGCTCGATATCTTCCAATGCCAGTTTATTATCATACAGGAATTTCCCGAATGCGCCGAACAGCGATGCGATCGCGTTGCTCGCCGAGATCTGAACCGGCAGCAGCATGTCCTTTCCCTGAAAGCCTGCAATTTTCGTCGTGCTGCCGCCTATATCAATTCCTACTACGATTCTCATTTGTGTGTCCTCTTTTCTGTGATAAGTAGTAAAACTTTGTTAATTGTATCACACGCGGACTGAAAAGTAAACAGATAATTTGTGAATTGGCCGTAAATTTAACGCCCCAAATTTAACGTTCTGTCTTACGCGGACGCATCCTTCTGCATAGGATCGCTGCCGCGCAGGCGCTCAGCCCCATCAGGAAGGTATAAAACAGCAGAGGACTGGTGTCACCGGTCTTCGGAACCTCCTGCAGTTCTTCCGGCTTTGGCGGCTCCTGCGGCGACTGCGGAGTCTCCGGTGTTTCCGGTACTTCTTTGATCGTTACCGTTTGACCCTCGTCGTCAAGGTCTTCATGGGAAGCGACCTTTTCTTCGGTTGGATTTTTATCCGCGTCAATCTTGATCTCAAAGAGCTGCTCAAAAACAACAACATCTTTGCCGGCCAACGCGGATCCGTCAAGGGTAAACTCTACGTCGATGGTCCCGTTCGGCGCGGCCGGTCGGAACGTCGTTTCCGCGATCACCGTCTGTCCCTGTACCAAAAGCGGTTTTCCGGTCGCTTTATCCATCAGGATTCCTTTCACCTTATATTCCTGACCGGCACGCAGACCGGAGAATTGTACGGTATCGACGATGGTGAGCTTCTTTGTTGCATAAGCAATGTGATCCCCGGTTTCGGCGTTCTTTGCCGTTGTCCGGATCTTCGGCGTCGTAGTTTCCGGATACGTCGGATTCTGCGGTGTGTCTGGTTTTACTGCGTCATTTTGAATCGCAGCGGCATGGAGACCGTCCAGCGTATGGATCTTGATCTGCAGCGTCTTGGCGCTGTGATCCTGACGCGCGAGCGTCGTGGATTTTACAAAGGCAACATCTGCTGTCCGATCCTCTCCATCTAATGCTGCTTTCACGGTTTCATTCTCCTGCAGCATGCCGCAGCTTGTGCTGCTGATGAGCGTTTTGAGACTTCCGTTTGCGTCCAGCATCAAGGTCACGTCTGCTCCGGACGGTGCGCGGAATGTTGTCATATCTCCGGCGGCCAGTGTGATCTCTTCCGGCATTGCCGCTGTCCCGTCTGTTTTCTGATAACGAACGACTGCCGTGTGCCGATAGGTCTGGCATCCCGTTTCGTCCAAAACGCCGATTGTTTTTACCTCAGTCGGAGAAAGGACCGTTTCCTTTGTCACCGGCGTATGGGTAAGGACCGCGACTGCTCGATCTGCGTCTGCACCGGCCTCGCTGACAACCACAGTCTGAGTTTTCGTCGTCAAATCTTCCCCTTTCGGCGCCGAAAAGGTACTGGTATATTTGCCGCTCCAGCCGGTATAGCTGACCTCAGGTATAAACTGCGCTTCGACACCGTCATAGGTATAGCGATAGGTATTCCCCGTCACTGTAATGTCCAGTTTTTTGCCGTTCGGCAGTGTGACGTGGCAGGTTTCACCGTCTTTTACCGTGATCTCCGCTCTGGAAATTTCTTTTCCGGCTATGATTTTTCGTCCGCTCTCTGTCCGATCTTCGGTCAACGCATACGTCGCGGCATTGATCTCAATTGTCGGCATCGGATAACGGATCTGTGTTTCAACGATGATCTTAGCGCAGCCTGCGCTCTGCATCACGACTTGCGCCGCGATGCCGTCCTCGGCAAGGATGCTTCCGTCTTCCCCATAACCGAACCGACATGGCTGCGAAGCATCTTCTGTTTCCTCTCGGATGACAAAATAAAACGGCATATCATTTAAAAGATAGCCGCTCTTTGCGGAAAGCTCCCGCAGATAGTAGGTTCCGTACGGAAGTTTGATGTTTGCTTTCGCCTTGCCGTTTTCATCGACCTTGATGATATCGAGCAAGGTATTCGCTTCGAGCCTTCCGATCAGCGCTTCGGTTTGATCCTCTGCGCAGTTTCCGGTCAGGACTTCCGCATTGTACAGTCCGAAGACCGCGCCGGCAGACGGCTGATAGATCCCGGATTCGAAAGCGGTCTCAAAGACTTTTGCCAGTTCCAGCTCAACGGTAAAGAACTCGTTTTTCAGGTTCAGCGTTTTCCAGATCAGCGGGGTAAACTGATCCTTGTATTTCAGTTCTGCTTCATACGTGGTTTCATTGGTCACATAGCCGTTTGGCGCCTTGCTTTCGCGGACGATGTAGCGGCCGAGCGGAAGCAGCTTTGACACTGCCTTTCCTTCCTCGTCGGTAGTGATCGTATCAACCAGCTGTCCGAGGCTGGCGCGATTTGTCTTATACACATTGTCCAGCACGATCACGCCGACGCCGTTTCCGGATTCTGCAGTATCCGCGAACAGGGTCATCGTATAGCCGTCCGCGAAGGTGATCTCCATTGGGTCATCCGCATTTTGGTCAGACACGATCTCGATCCGGTAGCTTTCCTGCTCCCCGGTCTTTGCGGACTCGATCCGGCTTGCTTTCCAGCTGACGCCCGGGATCGGAGAGCCGCCGTTTTCCGGCTGATCCGGAGTCAGTGCGGAATACCAGTCGATGAGATTGTCACGCCCGTCTTCCCGGAAATTCAAAGTCGGTACAACGTCGCTGTAGTCCTTATCGACGGCAGACTGCGGCAAGGTCAGGATGGTCTTCATGCTGCCGCCGGAATAAAACATTTCGGTCCGGATGCCGTCCTGCGATAAAAAATAGATCGGGGAAGACGGCTCCCGGCCGGTAAACGTCATCGTTTCACCGTCCTCTTGATAGGTATAGCCGGCTCCCACTTCCACCAGCGGCAGGATCGTAGCGTCCTGTTTGGTCACGGTCGTTACAGCGTTCCTATCTTCTGCCGAAGCGGCGGAGGATACCGCAAAGCCGTCCCATGAGAAGGTGAAGCCGTCAGGATCTCCGGCTTGCTGTTCATATCTTGCCTTGTATTGCTGTACCGTCATCTTGCAGAAGTTTCCGGATGCGTCGCAGGGCTGCCAAATGCCGTTGTCCAATAAGATCTGATAGGCTGCCGCACCTCCCTCTGTTTTTGTGATCAGAACATAGGCTCCGTTCTCGTCGCCGTCTCCGGCAGGCGGCAGGAGTGTCCAGCCGTCCGGGATCGCATAAGGGAGTTCTTCTTGAGCATTTTCTCGCTCATAAGCCCGCACGCCGATGTCGGAAAGATCGATCGGATTACCCTCAAGGTCCACATCTTCTCTGCCGTTTCGTTCGTAAGTATAGCTCTTTTCGGAGACGGAAAGAGCGGAAGCAGGGCTGGTGTCCAGCGGATCGTCCTTTGCCAGAAAGTTCTGCAGCGGGTCGAGCTGCGTTTCGCCCACGGATCCGCTCGGAAGCGTCACCGGAATGGTCAGGGCATAGCCGTCCTGTACCGAGGTAACCTTTGTCACTTCCACATCGGTAACCGCTTTTCCGCTGGCCTGATAGTTCATTCTGACCGCAACATCATAGCGGAATTTCAGATCTCCGGCCGTCGTCTCATAGCTGTAGGAATAGGCGGTATCTTTCTGTTCCGGCGAAACGTAGACGCGGGTATAGCGTCCGTCCTCTTTTGCCGCCCGGTCTTTGAGGTACCAAAGTTTTGCTCCGGAAACATGCGCAAGCTCTCCGGTCTCATAGACATCCCCGGATCCGCGGAAAAAGCGTGAAAGCGTACTTTGTATGCTTTCCAAAAGATTGTTGGCGTTGGTGGATGCGGTCTTTGGGATCTTCAGTTCTTTTTCGGTCTCACTGTCATAGACAGTAGGACCGTCCGATCCGTCATGCAGCCAGATGTCAACCGCCGCAAAGATCTGGTAAACAGCGCCTTTCAGCCCGTCGATCGCCGCGTAGACCGGCGTGAAAACGGTCTTTCCCTCCTTGACCTCTTTACGAAAGCCCTGCAGGGTCTCGCCCTTTTTTTCAATACCGATCTTGCCTTTTACCGGATTGTTGGCCATGCCGACGGCTTGGTAGTAGGTTTGGTACGGATAGTTGTCCGGATCATAGGACGCATCGGCGGCCGTGATCTTCCCGTCCTTATCGACTTTTTGTCCAAAGTTTCCGTCCACATGGGTCTCCTGCTTTTCGACCCGGAATGTATAAAAGTTAAAGACCTCATTCAGCTTGTAGCGGTCTTTTTCCTGATACGCTGCCGGAGTTCCGGTGTTATCATAAATGCCGACGAGATCTTCATAGGAATGTCCCTCCAAAGCCTTTCTCTGCCCCTCCTCGACAGTACCGTAGTCGTGGCTGCCCGCGACTCCGCTGCCGTGATATTCTCCGACAAAGTAGCCTTCCGGCAAGAGCCATTCTTCCAGACGGTAAGTGCCAAATTCCAGTTCATACAGGATCGTGATCTCACCGTTCTCATCGGCCTCAAACGTATACGGTCCGTCTGCCGTGATGCTTTCCGCGTTCGGGAGCAGTCTTCCGTAATTTTTAGAGGTGGTCGGATCTGCTTTCAGCGGATTGCCCATGTAACGCACATAAAACTTTGTACCTGCGGCATAGACCTGTTTCCCGGTTTCCGCATCGGTCTTGATCACCTTGACCTTGTTGGTTTTGATCTTGTCGCGGATATTGTAGTCGTAGCGATTATCATTTTCTTCGGTCGCAGTGTATGCGCCGCTATGCTCGCCGATGACCAGCCGGAACTGTTCTTTCAGGTAGCTTTCGTCATCTGCCGCGTATTCCTCGACCAGATAGGTTCCGTACGGAATATCGTAAACGTACAGATCCCCATTTGCGCCGATCTGCATGGCTTCTGCCGCGTTGTCTGTCCCCTCGGTGCTGCGCACGACCCGATATACTGCGGTGCCGGATTTTTCATCTGCTTCTCGCACAAACGACAGATACGGATGATTTTCCCATCCGCCGGATTCCAAACGGATCTTCCAGTAAGAACTTTGCGAGTCTTTTTGTCCGCCTGCCATACCGCCCTGCGCCTCACTGAAAACGTCTTCGTTCTGCAGAGACTTCGACAGCGTAAATTTTCCGCGATAGCAGTCATTTACAAAGGTCTGCAGCCCATAGATCAGGTTTTGGTCCACTTCTTCCGCTTTGCCGCTTCCGCTTCCGCTGCCTGCCGTATCGCTGCCGTTCGTAACACGGAATTGGATATCATAGCTTATTTCGGACCAGTTCTGCGGCTGATCTGTGCAGGTACGGCTGTCCTCGGTCACCGCGTAATAGCTTGCTTCATATTCTCGTATTCCGGTATCCGGTTCGATAAATCTTCCATCCGGTCTGGTTTCCGTCACACGATAACGCACCGTGCCGTTCCATTCTGTCCGGGTCGGCGCCACCGTGCAATGGGTCTGTGTGACCGGCGGTTCTCCGGATATCACGGTATGGACATACTCTCCCGACTCAGTCATCGCAAGATCATCCGCGCTTTGCCATGGCTGGTCGGTAAAGGATCGCGTGCTGCCGAACTCGTCCAATGTGAGATGATCGATCGTTTCCCATGCTCCGTCGCCGATCTGCCGTTCTAAGGTGTAAGATGCCGCCAGTGACGCGTCTCCCATACCGGTGTGCAGATCGCCGTCCCAGCCCGGATTCGCATCCTGTTTTTCGACCGGGATCTCAAATGTCGGAAAATACAATGGCTGCGGACGCTCATTCTCCGGCGTCGGTTCCGGTGCTTCCGCCGCAGTAAAGCGGACATAGCGCGCGATCGGATCTGCCGCGCCGGTCGCAAGCGCCTGCAGATGTCCGCCTCTGCCGTCTTTGCATTCCCATACCAGCAGGTCATCCGGCTGTTCCTGCCGTGGTGCAATGCTGCGCTTGACCGTATAGACCGTCTTCGTATTTACAGCTCCCGTTACTTCATATTGAAAATATGCCTGGCCGTTTTCCTTTCCGGAAACCAGCTTGACCGAAGCCGCCGTTTTTCCGCTCGGAAGTTCCACCTTCAGATCTGCCAGCATGCGCGCATTGACAAGAAATTTTTTGGATCTCCAGATCCCGTCCTCTCCCTGCTGCAGCGAGATCTCCTGCGGCCGGCTTTGTGAAGCCGCGCCGATCCCGGTTGGGAAATTGCGATGGTTCTTGATCAAAACCGCCATGTAGTTGTAAATGTCCTTGGCTCCTTTCCCGTTCAGCGGATTAAGGTAGTGATTCTCACGGATCTTGCGGCCGTTTCCCGGATACCGTGTTCCGTCGGCGCGTTTCAAGCCGTCGGTGTATTCCAGACCGTTTTGCTGTTTGCTGAAATTCTCGTCGCGAAACCGCTGCTGTGACTCGTGGATCAGCTGTCTGGTTGCCGCTTCCCAGTCGTCTAGGTTATACTTCTTTGCATTCTGTCCGTAAAAAGATGAAGCGCGGAAGCCGAGGCCGCCATTCTCCGGACTGTTCAAAAGATCCAGGATCTCACTGCTTTCCTGTCTGCCGTAGAGCAGGCAGAGACTGATGTTTTCCAAAACATAGTCCAGTTTTTCCTGCGTGTAGATCTCTTCCAGATAAGATCGGCTCAGAGTTCTGGATGTCAGATTGGCACCCGGCGTGATGTCAACGCCGTGCTCAATGCAGTAAGCCACCTTTCCGTTTACCCGGTAGGCCCTAAGCGGCGCGACCTCTATGCAGTTGCCGATGGTAAATCCATTCTTTACATAGTCGACAAAGAAAATCTGCATACATCCGGTTTCGCTGTCCGCAAAACGATAGGCTCGCCCCTCCACGTCGGAAAGGACGCCGGCAAAGCCGAACGAGCCGGTCACGCCGGTCGTCGCTTCCGCAGTGCTCTCTGATACCGGCATCATGGTAAAGACCAGTGCGAAAATCAGCACCAGCACACTGATTTTTTTCTTTTTCTTCATGTTTTCCTCCTTTGGTTACATCTTTATTTTTGTTTTATGGTCAGGACGCGGGCGGCCGCAAGTACCATCGCAAGTTCTGCCGCCGCTCCGCTTCCTAGTCCAGCCACCATACGCGCCAGGTTCCGTCTCCCAGATCACGCAGATACAAACTGCCGTGTGGGGCTTCCTCCCCTTGCGCAAAATAGTTTTTCTTAAAATAGTTGTTCAGCTTGTACGCACAGAATTCCCGCAAGACTTTTTCGCGGGAAGCATAGCGGCTGATCGTCTGGCAGTTTCCCCATTCGACGCCCCAGTTTGCAGTTTCGGGCGTCAAGGCTACCGAAGTTTCCGGGAGATAGCCGGGGTACGTTTCGCTGACCCAGGCCTGCACAAAGCTGCGCAGTTCCTCCGCGGAATCCCAGACCGGTTCCATCCGCAGCGGCGCGGAATAGGCCCCGAAGATCTTTTTGCCGTTTTCCTTATGATAGGCTCGAACCCGAAATTGAAAAGACGCTTCCCCGGATGACAGATCCCACCGCGCAGAGGTCCCTTTCAGATAGCGCTTTTGCTGATAGTCTCCGGACACTTCACGCGGTCTTGACACGGTTTCCGCATCAAGGCGGTAGGTGTCCTGCCACTTGCTGTCGGACGCAGTTTTGATCTGCAGCTGATAACCGTCTGCGCCGCGCACCGGCTTCCAAGTCAAAAGAAAAGCTCCGGCCATCTGATATTCGGCCGCAAGGCTGCGGACACGGATCGGACGCGGAGTCGCCTTTACGATTTTAGAAAATCGGACAGCACCTGTTTTTTTACCATTTTTCTGCACCGAGCGGATCTTATAGTAATAGGTCTTTCCGGTCTTCAGCCCCCGGTCGATATAAGCGGTCCGGGAAGCCGCGGCCGTGTGAATCCTTTTATATTTCCCTTTTGCGGAAGCTGCCCGATAAATAGCATAAGCTTCGGCTTGTTCTGCGCGCCCCCAAGTCAGCCGGATCTTATCATAGGAATAGGACGCAGCCCGCACGGATACCGGCGGAGACGCCCGTACGGCAGGTGCTCGGATCGTCCATGCTTCTTCTGCCGCTGCGGTCTCACAGGACAGAAGAAGCAGGACGCAAAGTACAAGCGCTGCGGTCTTTTTTCTCATTGAAGTCCTCCTTTTCATTTTACGGCATAAAAAATCCCGCTTTCCGGCAGGTCGGGCTTTTGCCCGATCCGCCGGAGGCGGGATAGTAGGTTGTTCGTGTTGAATCTGTAGTTGCTTACACCGCGGAGACACCGTTTTTAGTTCTGTCCGGATATTACCTTGCGCTGGAAAAGTTTTACAATTTCCACGATTGGAATGATCAGGAATGCCAAACCCAGTGCGATCGCGTATTCGGTGAAGCTGATATGTTCAAACTCGAAGACATCGGAGAGGAACGGCACGTAGATGACCAGCGTCGTCGCTGCCAGACTGGCGAGCGACGACCAGATCAGCGCCGGGTTCATGTACTTCATGTGCAGCAGGCTATCACGCTGAGAGCGCATATTAAAGCTGTGGAAAATCTCCGCCATAGACAGCGTCAAAAATGCCATCGTCGTTCCGTCCGGGCTGGTCGTAATCTCCCATACACCGGCTTCGATATAATGGCCGATAAAGTACGCAGTCAGCGTAAGCGCAGCCAAAATTGCGCCTTGGTAGAGCATATCAACGCCAAGACCTCCGGCAAAAATACCGTCGCTTGTCTTTCTTGGCTTTCTGCGCATGATGTCTTCTTCCGGACGCTCCATGCCGAGTGCCAGTGCCGGGAAGCAGTCTGTAATCAGGTTGATCCACAGCAGATGTACCGGTTGGAGGATCACGAAGCCGAGCATCGTTGCCGCAAAGATGCTCAGAACCTCACTCATATTGGATGCAAGCAGGAATTGAATGGATTTGCGAATGTTGTCGTAAATCCGGCGACCCTCAGCAACAGCTCCGACGATCGTTGCGAAGTTATCGTCTGCCAGTACCATATCCGCGACATTTTTCGTAACGTCGGTTCCGGTAATGCCCATGCCGACACCGATATCCGCGGATTTAATACTCGGCGCATCATTGACGCCATCGCCGGTCATTGCCGTCACATATCCTTTTTTCTTCCACATGTTTACAATCCGTACTTTATGTTCCGGTTGCACACGTGCGTAAACACTGATGTGTTCAATTTCTTTTTCAAATTGCGCATCATCCATCTCATCGAGCATCGCGCCGGTAATTGCGTGATGCTGTTCGTCGAGAATGCCAAGTTCCCGTCCAATCGCCGACGCCGTATCGATATGGTCGCCGGTGATCATGATTGGGCGGATGCCTGCCTGATTACATTTTTCAATGGCTGCCTTGACTTCCGGGCGTACCGGGTCGATCATGCCTTCCAGTCCGATAAAGCAGAGATCATGTTCGACTCCTTCTGGCGTCAGATCGGTCGGCATTGCATCATAAAACCTCATAGCTGCCATCAGTACGCGGAGCGCTTTGTCTGCCATCCGTTTGTTCGCCGCCGCGATATGCTTGCGATCCTCTTCCGTGATCGGCACAGCCTTTCCGTCTTTCCAGATTCTTGTGCATTTTTTGAGCACCTCATCCGGAGCTCCCTTTGTATACTGAATGATCTTCTGTGTATGCTGATCTTCATGAAGCGTTGACATCATTTTACGGCTGCTGTCAAACGGTACTTCACCGACACGCGGCAAAGTCTGTTCTATATCTTTTTTATTCAGTCCGAGCTTCTGCGCGTAATTTACCAGAGCGCATTCCGTCGGTTCTCCGATTGCGGTTTTCGCTCCCTCTTCAATCTTCGCGTCACTGCAGAGTGCCATGGCCTTCGCAAGCAACTGGATATCTTCCCCATACTCTTCCACAACCGTCATTTTATTCTGGGTCAAGGTGCCGGTCTTGTCAGAACAGATGATCTGCGCGCAACCAAGCGTTTCGACCGCTGTCAGTTTGCGGATGATCGCGTTCTGTTTGCTCATGTTGGTCACGCCGATGGAAAGCACAATCGTGACGACTGCCGCAAGACCTTCCGGAATTGCAGCGACTGCCAAACTAACCGCAATCATAAAGGTATCCAGGATTACCTTTCCGTTTATCGTGTCCGCACGTAACAGACTGACCGCAAAAATCACGGCACAAATAACCAGGACAAGGATGGTAAGGATCTTACTCAACTGTGTCAGCTTGAGCTGCAACGGAGTTTTGCCGTCTTTTGCCTGCGACAGCGCATCTGCAATCTTGCCCATTTCGGTGTCCATTCCGGTAGCGCAGATCACAGCAGCACCTCTGCCGTATACAACCGTGCTGCCCATATAAACCATATTTTTTCGGTCACCCAGAGGTACATCCTTTGCGCCATTCAGCGAAAGCGTTTCTGCGGTCTTGGTGACCGGAACACTTTCACCGGTCAGCGCGGCTTCTTCAATTTTTAAGCTCGCGCATTCGATGATTCTGCCGTCTGCAGGAACTGCATCACCGGCTTCCAGCAAAATGACATCGCCGACAACCAGATCTTCGCTTTTTACTTGCTCGATCCTGCCGTCACGCAGCACCCGACTCGTCGCAGCCGCCATTTCCTGTAATGCTTCAATGGCCTTTTCTGCTTTGCTTTCCTGGTACATACCGAGGAGCGCATTGATGATCACCACGGCCATGATAATGATAACATCCGCAAAGCTTTCGCCTGCGTAGAACGAAGTCACGCCGGAAACCGCCGCAGCCGCGATCAGTACCAGGATCATCGGATCTGCCATTTGTCCGAAAAAGCGTTTCAGCAGAGAATCCTTTGGTGCTTCCTCTAATTTATTTTTTCCGTTTTGCGCAAGCCTTTTTTCTGCTTCCGCACGCTGTAGGCCTTTCACACCTGTACCGACGGCTTCGCAGGTTTCGTCAATTGTCTTCAGATAATATTGCATTTCATTTCCTTTCCCGATAAGAATCCAAACAAAAAAGGCTCTTACCATATAGATTCTATACGATAAAAGTCTTACTATTTAAGATATCTGCGAACCGCAGATTCGATTCCCTACGGTTGGGATGTCGCAGATACCACATTGCGCACGGATCGCGCGCAACGCCAGCTACTCCCTTTTACATATCGGCTATTCTACTACACGGCAAAGCCTTTTGTCAATGCTTTTTCAGAATCTTTTCAAATTCTTCAAATTCTTTTCAGATTTTTTTCAAGACTCATCGGGAACTCTGCTATCGGATTCATCTCATTCCGAAGGTACTTCCAGCTCCTCACGTTCAGCTCCGTCTGAAATTCCAGCAGCAGGCTCATCAGGATCATCAATCCCAGGGTGATCATCAGATTCTTCATTTTCTATCCGTACTCTCCCTTCCGCTGTATAAAGAAATTCGTTTTCCGCGTCCGTGATGCCAAGCATGGCAGCCGAACCGATTATGCCCCGGATCGGCGCTTCCACATGATATGCTCCGTCCTGCCAGGTATTTACCGTCACTTCCGTTTCCGCACATTGAACCGCCGCCGCGATGCGTGAGCGCAGATCGGTGATCGACTTTTCCGAGATCTCTGCCGCTGTCTCATTTTCAATACGAAAGTTCCGAACCGCATATTCTGCTCCCATGATTTTGGTATAGGTCACCTGATTGGCGGTAAACTGCAGGAGAAACATCATCAGCACCAGAACAGACGCAATCGTCGTAATCAGATCTTTCATCCGTATACCTCCATGGCCTGCAAAATTGCCTTTCCGGAAATCGACTTCAGACTGTCCGGACTGTCTCCGACCATCATTTCAAAAAGAAACACACCAAGCAGAATACAACCAATAATCACAAGTAACTGCTTCATCCTAAAATCCTCCCGCGCCGCCGGTGTTTCCACTCCCCCGACCAAAATTCACCGCGTCGGAGATCGCCGCGGTTCCTTCCTCCATGATATCATTCGCTGCGCTTTTCAAGGAATGATCGTCACCAAGCACCAGCGTGTTGACAATGAACGCGCCCAGCAGAATGGTTCCAATAATGATGATCAGATTTTTCATAAGTTTTGTCTCCTTTCTTACTTCGCCTGCCTCCGTTTAAAAAACAGATTCCAGCATATCCAGTGTATTGAGAAATACAACGACCACAGTAAAATTGATCAGCAACGCAAAAATAGCTGCGCTTGCCCAAAGTGTCATCCATAGACCATTTCTCTGCGCACGCTTCATGGCCTGCGTCACCCGTTTTTCCGCCATCAGGTTTTGAAAAACCTCCATCTGCGCAGTCAGCTCCGCGGGATTGACCGCGTCCAGCTTGGCCAGAATGGAGGCAAAGGATCGACCTGTTTTGCTGCCGACGGCCTCCGCGAAGAACGTAAATGCCGCTTCGTCCCGTCCGCTGCGATACAAGGTCAACATACCTGCGTATGCAGGTCTCAACCGGATCGCGTTCTGCATCAGAAGCTCATAGATATAGTCGGCGGAAAGCGGCGTTTCGCGTCGCACGAGCGCCAGATTTTTGAGCGTAATGCAGCTGTCGTAAAGTTCTCCCTCCGGACTTGGTGTAAAACGAGCTTGCAGCAAAAGATATCCACGCTGCAGCACTTCCCGGTATCTCGTCAAACGACTTTTTTTCTCCATTGTAATATCCGCTCCCTTCTTATAGATCCAACCGTCCGCGCCGCAAAAATCCATACAACAGCAAACCGCTCCCATAGAGCATCCCGGAAAGAACCAGCCAGGTCAGACCCATCTGGGTCTCCAACTGGTAGTGCAGAAACTGACCTGGCGAAAGTCGAAAACAGAAGATCCCGCCGATTACCGTCAGCAGATAGCAGACAGGTGCCAGCCAGCGCAGCATCATGCCGGCTTCTTGATTTTCACGTTTGGCGTATTCATCCACCTTTCGCGCCTGCACCATGGTTTCAGTCAGATCCTGAAGTGCTTCCGTGATCTCCGCTGCGGACAACAGCGCAAAGCTAAGATTGGCCGTCAGGATATTCGCCCACGAGGTATGGATCGAAAGCCGGAATTCTTCCAACATTCTCCTTGTCTGCGCATCATCCAGACCCCGGTTCAGGCCTTTGGACAAAGAAAAAAGAAGACGCCTGGCATTGGGTGCTTCCTCCATGGTCTGCGCGGTCAGTTCGATCGCATCCCGCATATGAAATTGACAGATCTTGTAGTTTTCCAAAAGTTCCGTCAGCAGAATCTCTCCTTCCCTGGATGCCGCATTTCGCTTTTGTTGCAGCATCAGCTGCAAACCGGCATAAGGGAACACCATCGCGAGCAGTGCCGCGGACAGGGCGAGCCTCATAGAAACCCGATGACCGAGCAGCAGGATCACCAATCCACCGCAGCATCCGCAAAGTACGCCGAACACCCGCAAGCCTTTTTCGCTTCCGATACCGAGTGTCAGCTGCAAAAGTAATTTGATGTGATGGGTCAGACGTCCATCCGTACTCGGTACTGTTTGTTCCGCAAACACCGGAAGTTCCGCGCGTTTGAGGCTGTTGTACCAGCTTGCCGCGCATTGCCGCAGTCGAATCGCGATATCTGTAAGTATCTCCCAAAACAAGGATGCGGTTCCAGAAATCAGGAGCAGGAATAGAATTACTTCTGTCATCTGTCTGTCCTCCTTTCCGGCGCGCTCTCCTTTCGATTTGGTTCAAAATAGCGCGGATAAATCGTTGTTTTTTCCATCAGCGGATTCCGCTGCTCCAGTTCTTTCAGCAGATGTTCCATTTTCTGTACCTCCTCCGTGCGTAGCTTTCCAATCTCTTTTTTATCTTTCCCCAAATGCGCATTCCAATTCCATCGATCCAATACCGCGTCATACCGGCAAATCGTGTGTACACAGGCTTTTCCGCTCTCCGGTTCATAGCTGTATTCCGAAATGCTGACCAGCTTTTTTCGCGCGCGGTTGGATTCCTCCTGCGCGAAGAGAAAGATGTAATGGAAATTTTGAAAAATCTGTAAAATCATGTTCTGCTCATCTCCTCCGTATCGGCTGCGAATTGCGGACGCGATGCGATAGGGCAAGCCCGCCGGTTCCTGTGTATGCACGGTACATTTGCAGCGTCGCGTACCAATCGCGGTGATCTCCAGCAGCAGACGATAGGCGGTCGCGTCGCGCATTTCCTCCAGTAAAACATAATCATTGTCTCCGCGCAGCAGGGACTTTGTCAATCCTGCAAGCTCAGCCTCGCCGTCTGCGACTAGCTGCATAATCGGCGTATCCGGCATCAGGGTATGCCACGGTGTTTCCGGATCTGTGGAAATAGCCAGACCCTCCAGCTTGGGATCCTCTTCTTTTTGCCAGATTTGCAGGAAAGTTGTTTTGCCGCTCCGCACCGGACCTCCGATCAGAATGTTGAAGCCGATACGGATCATGCTGAAAAACAGTGGAATTGCCTCCTCCGGAATGGTTCCCAATTCTGCCAGCTGTCGGAAAGAAAGCTCCTGCATCAGATATTTGCGGAATACCATCACGTCCTGGTTCTCTTTTGTCCGCTCGCCCGCGTAAATTGTCAAACGAATTCCATTGTGAAGATAGATCTCATGAAATCCTTTTTCCGTACGTTCCAATGGTGCAGAGAGCAGAAGCGCGCGGCGCAGTTGCTCGCGACGTTCACGGGGAATCCGCTGCGGCTGCAGAACCGATACGCCATCGATCAGGCAATACAGTCTCTCTCCGATCAGTTTGGCCGATGAGGAACGGCGATAATCTTCGGTTTCATCATATACCCACGGCGCAAGTCCTGCCAACCCATAAAGTTCGGCAAAGATGCCATCTTCCTCGCTGCGGTACCAGTCCGGTACGTCAATCTCGCCCAATCGTGCGTCTTTCAGGATCTCACGGATCATTTCTTTATAAGTCGCGATTTCCTCTTCATATCCCATGATCGCTCGCTTTTCGCGTTCCAGAATCCGTGATTTTTCTCCGTCATCCGCGGCGCGCCAACGGCTTTCCATCACGTTATGCACCCAACTGCAGGCATCCGCAAAGTTTGTCTTTTTGTTTTCTTTTACTTCCATATGTGTCACCTATTGATACAGCAGCAGAAAGCGATTGCCCTTGTCCGCGAGTTTGGCTAAAAGCGAAGCCTGTTTCGCGTCGACCACGACTTCGATCCGCTGCACACTTCCGGAATCATGCAGTCGCTCGTTGCTGCCGGAATAGACCTCCTGATTGTTTCCGTCTTTGACATGCGCCACCGCAACGTCTGTGACCACCTCTCCGCCACAATAAAAAAAGAGCCGATCACCGCGGCGAACCGTCTGCGGATAAGCTGCGATCCAGGACTCCGGCAATGCCAGAATATAACGTCCGGAATCCTCATCTGCCACAAAGTCCGGCTCCGTAAAGTAAGCAGCGTACAATGGCTCACCCGCCGGAATGAACTGTCCCGCCGCAAGCCCCTCGACACTTTGGCGATCCGCAGCGGACAGGGTTCCCTTGCCGGGATGCTCCAGCGCTTTCACAGTCAGCATTTCGGCAGTGATGCAAGTGTGTGCAGGTGCATCTTTTTTCAAGACCAGTACTTTGTCGCAGCCCAGGTGACTGCGACCCCAGAATTCCCAGAATCCAAGAGCCGCCAGGGTTGAAACGATCAACGCCAGTCCGACGATTCGATTTCGGTTCCATTTCATATTTCCATCCTTTCTCTATTTTTACACAATTTTTTACAGTATCATTATAACATATAAAAAAATAATTTCCAGTACATTTTTTGTTTTTTTAAAAAATTTTTAAATTACACGCAATGGCATAGAGAACGATCTGCTGCCACTTCTTCCATGTATTGCGATGAAAATTCTCCGGATAAGCCGTTCCGAAGCTCAAATGCTCACGCAGCCCATTTCGGTATTTGGGCGGCGCAGCCAAAAAACCGTCCTCGATTGCGCGGATGCGCAGGGTGAGCTGTGCAAGCTCGACTGCTTTTTTTGCGGTGATGTCGCTGATATCCGCGCAGTCCCGGACGCGAGCCGGTCTGGACGGATCCGCTGCGCCGAGCAGATCCGCTGCTTCCTCCAGCTCCACAAGCTTCTCCTGCATGCGCGGCAGATCTCGCGTTGCCCACAATGCCTGCCGGTAAACCGCTTCCGGTAGCTTGAACCTGTTTCGTTCCATAGAAAAACACCTCCTCTGTCTTTCTTTTTATCACAAATTCAGACAAAAAAGGTGTTTTTTCTCTTCTCTTATTTTACATTTTTCGACTTGATTCGCCAAAGATACGTGAAATCGTGCCGGGCGCCTATAGTCGTTCCTTCAGCAGCGCATGAATCTTCTCGTTCAGCATATCAAGCGCGACCTGATTATAACCGCCCTCCGGAATGATGATATCCGCGAATTTTTTGCTTGGTTCGACAAACTGCTCATGCATCGGTTTGACTGTTGTCAGATACTGTGTTACGATTGAGTCCAAGGTTCTGCCTCTTTCATTGACATCGCGGACGATCCTGCGGATGATGCGCACGTCCGCGTCGGTATCGATGAAAACCTTGATATCACAAAGATCGCGCAGTTCTTTGTTTTCGAAGATCAAAATGCCCTCTAGGATAATCACCTTGGCCGGTTCTGCCGGCACAGTTTCATCTACCCGGTTATGGATCGTAAAGTCGTAGACCGGCCGATAGATCGTTTCACCTGCAGACAGCCTGCGAACGTGTTCGATCATCAGATCAGTGTCGAAAGAATTCGGGTGGTCATAATTCAGCCTCTTGCGTTCCTCAAACGGAATATCATTGTGCTGCTTGTAATAGTAATCATGGCTCAGCATGGTGATTTCATCACTGAATTCTTCCTTGATTTTTTTGATCAGAGTACTTTTGCCGGAACCGGTTCCTCCCGCGATTCCGATCACGATCACGTCTTTCATGTTTTTTCTCCGTTTCGTTTTGTACGTCTTGTGCTGTTTTCACTTCTACTTCTGCTTCTGCATCTGTTCGGTTAACGGCGTTTGATCCCGATCCTCTGCCGTGATCGTCGCGCCTAAATTCACGGAAGCCTTCTCAAGCTCCAGAACTACGTTGTTGATTTCCTGCAGCCTGGTTGGGGAAAGCCTCTTTGCCATCACGCCTTTGGTGCTCTCGATGATATCATCGAGTTCATCCTGAATATTCTCCAGTTTGTTTTTGAGCTTTTCGACATCCTCTTCATCCAACGCGTCCTGAATAACCGCATCCCGGCTCAAAATCTCGCCGGTTTCCAGTTCATATTCCGTATTGCCGTTGACTACGATCGGCTCATAGCCGTAAACTTCCTTGACTTTTGCCGCAAAGTCAAGCTTGGACTGCAGTTCCCCATGCACCAGAAAAATTTCTTTCGGTTTTACCTGAAAGCCTCCCAGCCAGTCCAAGAGTCCCGCTTGATCCGCATGACCGGAAAATCCTTCAAGATTGTAGATTTCCGCTTTGACCACAATCGGCTCGCGAAACAGATGAACCTCCTTCGCGCCCTCGATCAAAAGTCTTCCTAAGGTTCCTTCTGCCTGATAGCCGACAAAGACGATACTGTTGCGGCTGTCCCAGAGGTTATGCTTCAGGTGATGGCGAATCCTTCCCGCTTCGCACATACCACTTGCGGAAATGATGATCTTCGGATGTTTATCCACATTCAGCATCTGTGAGTCAGCGGTGTTTCTGGTAAATTTCAGATTCGGAAAATCCAGTGGATGATCACCACGCAAAATGTAGTTTTTGGTTTCCTCATCGAAAACCTGTGCATTCTTCTTGAAAACCTCCGTCGCAGTCGTCGCCATCGGACTGTCAATGTAAACGTTGACCTTGCCGAGGATATCCGCATATTCCGGATGGTGTTCATAAAATATGTTAAACTGATAGATCAGTTCCTGCGTTCTGCCAACGGCAAAGGACGGAATGATCACATTACCGCCTCGTTTGATTGTCTTGAGTACGATCCGGATCAGTTCGTCGATACTGGTGGCATTTTTTTCGTGCAAGCGGTTACCATACGTCGTTTCCATGATGACATAATCAGCTTTTTTGATCTTGACCGGATCCCGCAGAATCGGGCGATTCATCACGCCGAGGTCTCCGGAAAATACCAGTTTGGAAGTCTTGTCACTCTCCGTCGTCCAAAGTTCGATGATCGCGGAACCGAGAATATGACCCGCGTCATTGAAAACGACTTTCATATCATCATTCAATTCAATCAGCTGATCATACAGCACCGGTTTTACCAGACGCAGCGCGTCTTCTGCGTCACGGATCGTGTAAAGCGGCTCTACCGGAGGTTTGCCGGTTCGCGCGTTCCGCTTACTCTGCCATTCCGCGTCCTTTTCATGGATGTAAGCACTGTCCTTGAGCATAACGTTCAAAAGATCCGCCGTCGCGTCTGTGCAGTAGATCGCACCCTTAAATCCGCGCTTGACCAACAGCGGCAGTCTGCCGCAATGATCAATGTGCGCATGGCTGAGCACCACACATTCGATTGCGGTCGGATCAAACGGAAACGGTTCTTCGTTCATGTGTTCCGTTTCTTTTCCACCCTGGAATTGACCGCAGTCCAGCAGGATCTGGTGCTTGTCCGTTGATATCAAATGGCAGGATCCGGTTACACCGATAGACGCTCCGCAAAATTTAACCTTCATACTTTGCTCCTCCTTTTCATCATGCTCTGCTTTGTTTTTTCAGATTTCACCATGCGGTTTTCTTGTCGCTCCGGTGTTTCCCGCTATTTATCGATAGTTCCAAAGCTCTCGATTCGCTGTCGAAACTGCCGTGGCTCCGGCTGCGATCGCGCTGTCTACATCTTCCCGGAATTCGATCAGTCCACCTGCAAGAATCGGTGTATTGCGCACTTTTTCAGAAAACTCGCGAATCTTCTTGCAGACAACGCCAGGCATGATCTCCACCACATCCGGTTTTGCGATACGGATGGATTCAACTGCCGTATCCACCGAGTGAGAATCCACGATAAAAAACCGTTGTACCGTCACCAGTCCGATATCCTTTGCCGGGCGGATCATATTGGTTTTTGTTGTCAGAATCCCATCTGCGCCTTTCAGTCGAATGAACTTCAAACCTGCACGATCCTTCCCGATACCCTCTGCGAAATCCATGTGAATCAACGCTTTTTTCCCTGCCTCATGCGCACGCGCAATCTGTGTTTCCACCGTCATAATGCTCGAATACAACAAAAAAATCACATCAACATCAGACTCCAATGCCGCGCTGAAATCCTCCTCCGTTCTCACTGCGGCTGCAACCGCTCTTTTATCAAATAAAGACATTTCTCCATTCTCCAGTCCTGCTTGTTTTTTTAGCTCATGGTACGCGCCGCAACCAGGCTTGCACCCGTGCCGCCGCCTATAGGCTCTGTTGTCTTATTCCTCTCCGTGAAAATCCGAGCCCTCGGTAATGTGCAGGTGCAGTTTTCCCGCAAGCTCGACAAAATGATAAATTTCCGTCTCGGAATGGTTTGGATGATAACATTCCAAACCTTTTAATCCCGCTTTTTTAAGCTGCAGGATCAGAGCGTCCAGATTCATCCAGTAATTCTTGGAATCGCGGGGACCCAGACCTCGGATCTTTCCGGGATGCGCCAGAACCGGCATACCGCCCGCCTGGCGGAGCAGTTCGATGGCTTCTGTCGTCGGAAGTTTTTTCTTATGGATCGCTTTCACTTCCGGCGCATCAAAGAATTTGCCGTCTCTCCAGGCATCGGAAACGGTATCAATCAGCCCTTGCTTCACCCAGACTCTTGCGATATCCGGTTTTCCGACATAGTCGCCCTTGCTTTTGGCTGCCAACGCCGCAAGATCGATCGGGTATCCCATTTTGGCAAGCACCTCTGCCAGTCTATCGTTTCTCTCTCTTCGCCACTGTGCCATTTCGGCAAGTTTCGCATTCAGCGCGGGATCTTCGACATCAAACTGATAGCCCAGAAGATGCAGGTTCAGCTGTACCGTGCTACCTGCCGGATGCTGCGCATCCGCATCCGCGACTAATACAAACGCATACTCCGTTGACAACTCCACGCCGGAGATGAGTTTGATTTTCAGAGCCTCTGCTGCAATATTCGCTTCCTGAAACGCGCCGATGCCGTCATGATCCGTGATGGATAGGATATCATAATCCTCATCCTTGTATTTTCTTACCAGTTCTACGGGCGTCATCGTTCCGTCCGAATAACAGGAATGAATGTGATAATCTACTTTATAGTCCAATTTTATTCTCCTATTTCAGAATCAATTCTTCTGCAAGTCCTTGGCTTGTTTTCGCGCCGCAAAGTGCTTCGACCAATGCGAGCGCAAATTGCATGGCGGTACCTGGTCCCTGGGACGTGATCAGATTCCCGTCCCGCACGACAGCCTTGCTTTCACAGATCGCACCGATCAGGAAATCTTCCATTCCAGGATAAATGACCGCGTGCTTGCCATTCAGAATTCCAAGGCTTCCGAGTACCATCGGCGCCGCACAAATCGCGGCAACCCATTTGCCTTCATCCGCGAACTGTTTCAGCTTCGCGCAAAGTGCGGTATGCTCACCCAGATGTTTCGTTCCCGGCATGCCGCCCGGGAGCACCAGCATCTCGCACGCCGCGTCCTCCGCGTCTTCAAAAAGACAATCCGCCTGTACAGTAATGCCGTGCGCACCGGTCACGGAAAGTGCACCGGTCACGGATACCAGCTGCGCATCCTGCCCTGCTCTTCGCAGAATATCGGCGGCTGTCAGGGCTTCCACTTCTTCAAAGCCCTCTGCCAAGTAAATGTATATCATGTTTTCTCTCCTAAATCATGCGCTTCAATAAAAGATCCGTGGCGGTCTTGTCAGACGAAGCAACACATAGGTGCTGACTGCCAGCAGAATGAGCGCAATGATGACATAAAACGTATTCGCCATCGAAATAAAGTCATTGCCAAGCAGGATCGTAAGCGTCGTCGTCTCTTCCGGGATCTTCAATCCGACCTGTTCCGCAAGCCAAAGCCTGCCGTTGTGCGTGGATACAAATATAAACGAGCCTGCAATCAGAACCCCGCTCAGCGCAACGCTGATATAAGTTCGGTTTCGTAGCAGCTTTTTATAGCCGTCCCGCAGCAGCCAGCAGCAAATGGCGACAGTCAGGATCAAGCTTACCAGGCAAACGATCAGACTGATATCCAGCCATTTTTTTACCAGCATCATGCTGTCGCTTTCGTCGGGTTCAAAAATTCCCTGCATATCATAGCCGGTATCCTCGTAGATCTGAAACGCCTCCGGTCGAAAGCTGTTCATGAAATCCGCGATTCCATCCGCCATCTCACTATTTGTCAAATTTGTATAAATCCGATCGACCGCGCCGGAATCATTAAAATAGAACAGATAGATGTCAGCAGTCCGCAAGGTGATATTCTGTGCCGCGGTCACCATGCACAATGAAGTTGTCAAAATCACCAGGACTGAACATATCACGCGAAAAATCTTCATATTCCGGTTCCGTTCCCTCCTTTTGCCGTATGATGAGAAAGGGCGCTCCTGCTAGCCTTCCAGATAGGACACATACGGAAGATTTCGATATTTCTGGTCGTAATCCAGACCATAACCGATCACGAACAGATTTTCGATCTCAAATCCGACATAATCCGCTTTGAGATCCACCAGTCTTCTGGACGGTTTATCCAGCAGCGTGCAGACCTTGATACTCTTTGGATTGCGATCTGCAAAATGTGCCTTGAGGAATTTTAGTGTAGTGCCGGTATCTACGATATCTTCGACAATGATAACATTCTTTCCGTAAATGTCGCCGTCGAGGTCTTTTTTCACTTTTACAACACCGGAGGATGTCGTGCCGCTGCCGTAACTGGACGCGACGACGAAATCGATCTGCGCATCATTGGTGATGTTTTTCATCAGGTCTCCCATCCACATCACCGCGCCTTTCAGCGTTCCGACCAGATAAATCTCTTCGCCGGCGTAATCCTGTGAGATCTGTCTTCCGAGTTCCGCAGCTCTCTGCTCGATCTGTTCTCTGGTAAATAAAACTTTTCCGATTGTGTTGTTGTCCATTTTCGTTTCTTTACTCCTCATCTTTTGTATTTTTTTCTGTAGGATGCTCTACGGTATAATCTACGCCTTCAATCACGTTTTTACCTTGAAAATCTTTGGAAAGATCCACTTCCTTTTCTCCCAGCCAGTACTGATCCAGAGTATCCTTTAAATGCCAGATGATCCAAATCCACAGGATCGCGTCGTCGATGAAGCCCACCGGCCCCAGGATCGGCGGGATTAGATCCACCGGAAGGAACAGATAGATCAGACCGAAGATCACCAGCGCCTTTTTGCGCTTCGGCACGGTCTTATCCTTCATCATGCTGGCGATCGCCCGCAATCTTCCTCTGATAAATGTCCAGCTTAAAAATTGCATTTATGCCTCCAAAAGTTTTTCCATCTCTGTCAAAAGCTCCTCATAGCCGCTCCGCTTGAGCGCCGACACTGGGATCACCAGATCCTCCGGTCCCAGCTTCAGCGTCTGTCGGATGGTCTTGATGCACTTTTGCAGCTCGTTTCGCGAAACCTTGTCTGCCTTTGTCGCCACCACGATGCCGTCCAGTCCGTAATGCCGCAGATATTCATACATCTGCTGATCCTGCGCGGATGGCGCATGGCGGATATCCACCAGCTGAACGACCTTTTTCAGACCCTGCCGGTTTTGGAAATATTCTTCCATCATCGCGCCCCAGTTCTCGGTCACGCTTTTCGATACCTTCGCGTAGCCGTAGCCCGGCAGATCCACAATGCGAAAAGCGTCGTTGATGCGGTAAAAATTGATCGTCCGCGTCTTGCCCGGATTGCCGGATACGCGCGCCAGACTCCTGCGTCCGGTCAGAAGATTCAGCAGGGAAGACTTGCCGACATTGGAACGTCCCGCAAAAGCGACTTCCGGCATTGTATCCTCCGGATACTGGTTTCTGCGCACCGCAACGGTTTCCAGCTCTGCCTTTTTGATTATCATCTCTCATTCTTCCCCTTTGCATACTATAATATCTTATGATAGCACATCAAGGCTCTGCAAGTCAACGAAATCATGGGTTTTATCATTTTTCTCATGGTTTCGGCAGCGGGATCGCCTGCCGGAGCATCGTCTCATCTTTTGTATAAAGGCTTTCCGCAATTTTATTCGCTGTTGTCTGCGTAACCGCACCGACATGAAACAGATGCGACAAAATTTCACTTTTATAAACTGCGGCGATCTCTTTGTTCGGTATGGATACCTCACATAAATAGGTTCCATCCGTCTGCAGTTCCTTTTTAGGTGTCTTCAAATAGCCCGCAACCAACAAAAGGCTGTAGATTCCGGCCGGTTCTTCCGCAAGGGAGCGATACGATACGTTCTGGTCAATGCGCGCGATCACTCTTTCTCCCTGCAAGAGCGCAAACAGACGCTCCGTGATCTCCTCTGTGGCCGACTGCAGAACGTCTTCCAGAATCTCATTTCGTCCGGTGTTCACCCAATAAGCCTGCGGCACGCAGCCCTTTGCGATATAGTTGATCACCGACCACGGATTGTAGATTTCTTTGCTTCCGAAGCAGTAGCCGTCATACCATGCCTGCAGTTCGCTCTCCTTATCGACAGCGCCGTAATATTCCAGCATTTTATGCACTTCTTTTTCATCGAATCCAAAGCAGCTGTCGTATTCGTCATCCAGAACAGAATTCACCGTCAAGTTATTGAGCCCGCTGAAGATACTCTCTTGTGCGATCCTCAAAATGCCGGTGAGAAACCCGTAAGAAAGATTTCGATTGTCTTTAAAAGCGCCTGAAAAAAAGTTCCGCATGAACCCGATGATCTCATCAAAGAATTCCTTTGCATGACCTTCTTGAATCGGCGTATCATATTCATCGATGATCATGATCGGCGCTTTGTCATAGTGAGCCGCCAGCATTTTGGATAATCTCTCCAAGGCAAAAGTAAGATCGACCTCCGTTGCGGTTCCGTCCAGTACCTTTTGAAAATATGTTTTTTCGTAGGCTGCAAGTTTATCGCTCACAGCAAGCTCCAGATGTCTTCCGTATTCCTCTTGCAGCAGCGCGCGGATTTTATCCAATGTCGCAGTCCAAGTATCAAACTTGACATCCTTAAATGTCAGGAAAATAACCGGATAGCGGCCCTGTTCTGCGCGGTACTTTTCTCCGCATTTCCAAATCGCTTTGTCACGAAAATAGCGGGCGGTATCTTGCTCGGAAATTTCAAAGAACACGCGCAGCATATCCATGTTCAGGGTTTTTCCGAATCTTCGCGGTCTCGTAAACAGCGAAACAAACGGCTTTCGATCAAGGAATTCTTTTATCAGGAGTGTCTTATCCACATAGTAATACTCCGCTTGCGCCCGCACATAATCGGAAACGCCGATCGGCAGCGGCTTCTTTCCTGCTGCATCTCCCTTTACATACTTGCCGGACCTGATCCGCTCGTCTGCAGGTCTTGAGGCTTCATCCGGGATCTGCCATTTCCAGCCGTCCTTTACCGCCCCGGGGATTTTTCCTTTTTGGCATAGGTCACTGACGCTTCGTTCTGAGATATTCCACTCGCGCGCCGCCTCTTTACAACTTTTCATCGCACACCTACCTAAATCTTTTGCTCTTTCTGTTACCATTCTATCACGAACTCCGCAATTTATCAATTATTTTCGATTTATTGCGGAGTCTTTTGATATATTGCGTACAAAGGGGCTTTCGCATGAACGAAACATGCCCGTTCATGCGAAAGCCCCTTTGCGTATATACCGTTTATGCACTTGTCATTACTTCTGCGCTTTCACATAAAAGCAGCTTTTATAGTTGCTTGACTTCCTCCGGCGTCAGCCCGGTACTTTTTGCGATCACATCAATTGGAATTCCGGACTCCTTCAGATTTTTCGCAATCTCACGCTTCTCCTGTGCCGCACCTTCCTCTCGACCGTCCTCATATGCACGCTCTGCTTTCTCTTTCACATAATACTCGAATGTCATAAACTTCTTCC
>ERZ808240.985-NODE-985-length-36293-cov-10.945720_pt1 | contig 36293 bp, 45 predicted proteins | sample MGYA00521084_ERZ808240 | MGnify/ENA primary metagenome ERZ808240 (study PRJEB31516, sample SAMN03275571) | gut metagenome | biome: mammalia-associated habitat; material: feces | host: Papio cynocephalus | place: Kenya | collected 2012-08-06 ... | reverse complement strand
CCAAAACGCTCAGGAAAGTGAGCTAAAATTGGAACAACGAACTGGACACCCTATTTATTTTATCCGTTACAAATTTAGTTATTATATTTTACATTTGCAAGCCTATCGGTATAAAAGTTATACAGAAAAGGCGTGCTACTTTCACAAGCCGCACGCCCGAACAATGTAAAAAAAATGTATATTCTAATTATTATGGGTTTACTCCATCTGTATCGGCGCCATGTCTCGCCAGATAGCCCAGCGCAGCTTTCCGTCTTCAGTTGTTACGAATCCGTATCCGTGTGCCTCCATATAGTCGTAGACAAACGATGTGCTGATAGTGTCTTCCATCTCCATGAGGTCGTCGCAAATCTCCGTGGTGCTCTTCGGTTCCGGCACGAGGTCATCGCCCTGCAGGTTCTTTCCCGGTAGCGGACTGCGCGTCTGGCAGTAAGCGTCGAGCAGCTTTGCAAGCATTTCGTCTTCGCTACATTCAAGAGTTTCTTTCCAACGCTCTATTCTCTCCTTTTCCTCCGATGTCATTTCGTGGTAAATCATAGTTCGCCTCCTTCCCTTTTTTTCTGTTCAGCTTCAATCTCGGCGCGACGCTCGCAGAAGTGCAATTGCCGTTTGGCATCTATCGCCATTTTCTTTTCCTTGAATGCGCACCGCAGGTCAGCTGTCTTCTTGAGGTAATCCCTATATGCAGCCGTCTTGTTTGTGCGGTATTTCACCATAAACTCCCTTTCATCTTTCTTCTGCCTGTCGGTAAACTCAGCCTTTGCCATGGCGAGATCTTGAGTAATTTCCTCGTATTCCAATTTTACCACCATCAGGTCATCCTCATACTTTCTTGTAGCTTCAGCCTTCTCTTCGTTGAGCTTCACAATCACCTCGTCGTTAAATTCCTTGTAAGTCATCATAGTTCGCCTCCTTTCTGTACTTCAATTATTCTGTTGATATATCTGCGACTGACAGTAATTCGTGGTTTGTTTTTATTACCTACAATAGTATTTATCGTTACTGTTGCGGCATTGAAATCTACTTTAACAATATCAGAATTAAAAAGTAAAAGACTGGCAATGTTTTTCTTCTCAATAGCCTTCCTTTTTCTTATACTTGTCATAGTGTGCCTCCTTCCTCTTCTTTTTGTTTTTCACTTCTGTTCAGTCTGTTCACCATCCATGCCGCGCATGCTGCCGAAAGCAGCGAAGCCACCGGTGCCGCCTCGATTACGAGTGCGCCGACAATCACGCACACCGTAACGGCATTTACTCTTACCACCGTGCGGTTGGTAATGGTAAAGTCGGCAATGCGAGAATAAAATTCCGACTTTCTGTCGAGCCATCCGTTTATGGCTGCCACCTGGTTCATCACTCTGTCCTTTACTTCGCTGACCGTCAGGTCAACGCCTGTGCGCTGGACTCTCTGCGCCTCGATTGTTGTTGTACTTTGCATATTGCATCGTTCTTAAACCATTTCCGGAACCGCCGGAGCGGAGATACAGAAAAGCGGCTGCACATCCCGCTGGTTTAAGAACGATGACTCTACCCGAAGGGCAAATTCAAATTCTACGGAATGGCAACCGCCATATATGTCTGGATTATGGGCATAAAAAAAGCCCATGCAATCATGCTGAGCAATAACCGCTGCTCTCCGGGATAGATTACTATCGTTCTTAAACCGCTGCAAAGATACGCATATATTTGAGATCTGCAAAGAAAAAGGGGGAAAAGTTTAAGGGGAAAGTGTAAAATTTTGACGTTAACGCAGTGGGGAGCGGTGGGAGACATTATTATATGGGGGAAAGAAAAGCCCCGAAGGGAAATCTTCGGGGCGGGTATGGTTATTTGTTAGCTTTGTTTCCAGCATTGACTTTTGTTGAAACTCACCCGAACATCGTTTTCCACGTTTTTTCGGTCTTTCATAAGATTTTGCACGTCTGTAGACCTTCCAGAATGTCCATAAAGTTCGTTTCTGAATTCACGCACTATGTTCGACTCCTCATTATATTCTCTCGAAGAAGCTGCACGCAATACAGAAACACCTTTCCTGACAAAAGCACGGATATTACTAATAATGCACATTTCTACCTCCATATTTATTATTTACCCACTGCAAATATAGATACATTTTTCCGTTCCCGCAATTTTTGGTGTAATATTTAGTGTTAAATTTTGACGTAAAATGGGGAAAAGAAAAGCCCCGAATGGAAATTTTCGGGGCATATATGGTTATTTATTTGTTTCAACTTCTTCCTTGTCTACCGATATGCGCAAACCTCCGATACTGTATTTATTCACGACCGATACGGAAAGCCATAGTATGATAGCAAGGACAAAAGCTCCCAAAACACTTTGAGCAATTCCGTGAAGATATTGCTTCCAAGTAGGCGTCAACACCGATTTGAATACACTCTTAATGTGTTCATCCTGATTTCTGATATAGTCGCTTTCAATTTGGTTTGCCACAGCTTGCAAGACTTCGTTGGAGAACATTCCCAATATAGTCTGTGCGTGATGTTTATATTCTTCAATTCTTGCCGGAGTGCAACAACTATTATGAAAAGCATTCATCTCTTCTTCCGAAGGTTCACGGTTGTTTTCTTTCTTAAACGTATCCAGATAAGAAACCTTGTCGAATTTGTATATGGCATAGGCTATATGACCGCATATATCATTCTTGTCTCTTACGAGTTGCTTGAATATATAATTATATTTCCTTGCCATTATCTGTTGAGGGTTTTTTCCCATGCACGCCCGTATGCCTTTCGCATCTCGTCCATGGTAATGCTTCCATGATATTCACCGCCCTTGAATTTTACGGAAAGACTTATATCGCTGTTCTGCTTAGACTTGCCGGCAGCGTACTTCTTCCCATTGTCTATGGTGCGTTCACAAGCTTTCCTTATTGTTTCTTGAGTAATTGTGCACATGATTATTTACATTATATATTTTTCCACTTGCAAATATAGATACATTTTTCCGTTCCCGCAATTTTTGTGTAATATTTAGTGTTAAATTTTGACGTGAACAGAATATTATAATAAAAGAAAAGCCACCTACACGTCTCGTGCAAGTGGCTCGGATAGTTCTTTAAATTTATATTTTCAAAAAGAATGAAAACATCAAGAGTATAAAGAAACGTCCGCCAGTTCTCTTCCCATCGTCTGAATAGCAGACTGGATTTCAGCAATACGTTTGGCGCTCGGTTTCCTGTTCCCCGAAACATACTGCCTCATAAGCGAAGGGTTGACTCCTATGAGCTTTGCTATGGCGGAAATGTTCAACGGATATTTGTCGAAAAACGCCCAGATGTCATAAGTAAAGCTCATTTCGAGCTCCGGGATATTCCTGCCTTCCTCTATCATCTCGCGCCTTGTTTCGAGAAGGTCTTCTACAGCTTTGTCCACCGTTTCGCCATACCCGGCCAACATACAATTGTCAATAGGCTTCTCAATGAAGCAGGAACAGTTCTTCTCGCCAGCCTGCTTCTCAACAACAACTACTACTTTCATTTTTATTTTGCTTTGTAATATTCCATAAAAGAGAGTTCTCCACATTATCTCGAGATGAAATCCAAAAGAAATCCGACACTTACAGTAGCCGGATTTCCATTTAGATTAAGCAAGAAGAGCTTCCTTGATGCTTTTAAGCGTCTTGGTCTTCACTTCCTGAGCGTTGTGCCTCGGCACAGAGGCTGTCATTCCTGTTTGTGGATTGATCCAGATGTCGTGCCTTGCACCATGCCTCAGTAGCTGGCATCCGCCAGCCCTGAGCAAACGTTTTAATTCGCTTGTCTTCATCTTTCAAAAAATTTAAAGAACTCTTTTGTCTTAAAGACGGTGCAAAGATAGCGATTTTGTTACATACTACCAAATAAAAAGATAACTTTTTTGCTATCACGTAATAAAAAAGGCATCACGCTTCGCAGCGCAATGCCTAAACAGAAAAAATAACATGAAAACACGGACAACTATTTATCCACCCCTATATACCGTTTATATGATAGCGTTGAGTGAGGGTTGTAGTTAACGACCTTCACACGATAACCCTTTGTTCCCCACCGCCACCAGAGGAAGCGGTGTTTATATTCCCGGTATACGATGGTGGAGAACGAGTCGCGGACTGCATAGCGCAGCGTGGAGTCGGCGACGGAAAAGCGGAAATCCACCCACTTGTCGCGGTACAGGTAGACTGTAGCCGGAGACATACTGTCAAGCAGGACCGGGGCATGTGGGTACATCTTTACGGAGTCGCAGACTTTACGTGCGGTAATGTCTGCGGTCTCCACAGCCGAAGGCTTCACCTGGATGTCATCCAGAAGCTTCCTGTCAGGAAAGACCCTTTTTAAATCCCCCTTGTCGGCTATAACAACCGGAGCGGAACAAACAGGCACAGTGTCGCGTATAGTATCAGCCACATGCGGAGTGTTGTCAACAGCAGCAAGAATGGCATGCAGGTTTTCATTCTCCTCTTTCTGTCGGCACCCCTCGAATGAAAGTTCGATAAGAGCCGACAAGACACACGCAAAGACGACCCATAGAAAAATCTTTCCCCATGGATCCCAAATGAATTCAAGAAACTTTTTCATACGTGTCAGATGTCTTTATATTCTTCAATGGCATTGAAACATGGGCACGACTTTTTCCATTTCCCCGGAGTGGCCTCGCCCCAAATGCTACGGTGTCCCATAATACGGGCATCAGGGTATCTTGCACGGAGCTTCTTCAGGAGTTCCAGCAAAGCAGCCTTCTGTTCCGGCGTGCGGTTATCAACAGGAACAATCTTGCGGTTCACCTTCTCGATGCCCCCAATATAGGCAATATTAATAGACGTGGCATTAAAGCCCTGCACACCGTTGCTGACAAGTTTCTCGTCGAGCAACTGCGTTACCGAGCCGTCGGGCGAAACAAGATAATGATAGCCAGGGTAATGCCATCCTTTCATTCGGAACTCAGCAAGAATTCCGCTTACCGTCGTATGCTGCGACGAAGCCGTGCAGTGTACGAAAATTCTCTCAATTTTTCTCATTCTATTTCGATTTTAGTTTTGAGGTTAAGATACTCGCGAAGTCCCGGAATGCGCTCGATGAACTTGCAGCGCAACAAGTAATAGAGAAACGCCACCACATGCCATGGAGTGGTGCCCGGACGGAAAATCTTTTTCAGATTCTTCAGAACGTTGAGAGTATAGAAATATACAATCACGTAAGTAATGAAGCTGACACACTGCAGCGCCCCCTGCTCCTGTTCCTTCATCTTGCCTATGGTGAAGATGGCACAGCAGAGCACGAAGAATACCGTTGCCTCCGCCCCACAGCGCAGAGCCTTCTTTATGTCGAAGTCCTCATGTGCAGCAATCATCCCCGACAAATATCCAAAAAAGAAATTCATGAAGAACACCACGACGAGCGATACGAGCTCACCCTCGATGGGTTTCAGAAAAGCCAGCATAGCCAGAGCGATGCCGACAAAAAGGTTTTTAATCTGATCAATCATATCCTTTACCAATTAGTTATACGGCAAAGTTAGAGGCAAAGGAAAAGGCATAAAAATACGGCACTACATCCAACCCGTAGTGCCGTAACCCGGTTATCCTACAACTTTAAGCCACCTCTTAGCTATGGTGACAGCCCTGTCGGCATATTCACAGTATTCGGAGAACTCCTTTTCGTAAGCCTCCGGATCCTGTTGATGATGCCTCTGCAAGGCAAGTTCTTCGGATACCGAATACTTTGTACGCACGATGGCATTAGCCACACTGTGATAGTCCGTCGTATCATCACACTCAACGATAAATCCGCCGTCGCTTTCACAGCCTTCATACTGATACGCCGTGAAAGGTTCAGGTTTTTCATTGTCATGAGACTCAGGAGTGTAATTCTCGATCACCGTCTCGTTAGGATAAACGATGATACGCCCGGCGTCATACTTCAAAAACGTCTTGGGCTGCGGATAAACCGCTGTAAATGTTTGCTTTTCCATACTTATGTAAATTTAAAGAAAGTCTGTCCGCCTTTACCTTTAATCTGCTTGATGACGGTAGGGCACGGAAGATCATCATGAGAGAAATCCTGTTCAGCCTGCGATATAAGAATCTTAGACCCCGTGAAGGCATAAAACTCAGCATCAACAAGAGTAGGCATTCCGTTTTGGTTCTTTTGCTTTTCAAAGACATACTTCTCAGTAACATTACCGTCCGCATCAGTTACCTCTTCTGTTTTAAGAATTTTCTTGAACCTTATGGCGAGAGCCTTTTCAGGAACCACTTTCACTACATTCCGAATATTTCCCGAAGAGTCGGGCACGGCAACAGTAACCTGTTTCTTGTCGATTTTAGAATCCTCCACGACATAGTCGATAAGAAGGATCTTTTTATTCCATGCATTGGCAAAATTACCCATACGGGATTCAGCCAACATGGAACAAATTTTAGAGAACGTCTCCTTTTGTTCCGGTCTCATACCTTCAAACGGTGGTTTGATTTTTCTACGCTTGATAATTTTTCCCAAACTATTTTCCATACCTAAGCATTTAAAAAGATTTATGCAATTAACATGTTTGGCATACCCGAAACGGGAAGCCTGTCTTATTCTTATTTCCTCCTCAGAAATATTCTTCTTTCTCAGTCGTGCCATATGACTTGCAAGTTCACGTTTGTTTCTCTTTCCGAGCAGCACCCTGTCATGAAAGAACACATACCCACAGATGCGAATTCCCATATACGTGGGTCGGACATTGTAGTCCTTATTCATTGTAACATGATACCTGGAGGCGAGTGTAGCGACAGCAAGGACCTTAACGATACCGAGAACAGTCTTGTCGGAATGGAAGAAGATGATATTATCCACAAACCTGACATAATTTTTCAAGCCCTCCTCCACATAACTCCGGAACAGAGAGGCAAGATACTGTGGGCCACAACAAAGATCCTCGTAATCCCTCCGTCCTTTTGCCGTTACGATACGTCCCTCTATATATTTTGAAGTCCAGTATTGCATCTTTTCAGGGTCTTCGTCAATATCAAAGAACCTCATAGCCAACCTGTCAAAGTCGGCAAGATAGAGCATACCGAAAATCTGAGACACCTTGATTCCGAGAGGAGCGCCATGAGGGTAGCTATCCACAACTTTATAGAGTACACGCTGCAATTTCCCGTCTTTTACCTTTCTTGAAATCTGGCGTTTCAATATATCGTGATCCATAAGCGGAAAGAAATGATGGGCATCCATCGACAAATTGTATGCCATATCCTCCTGGCTGTGGTTGAAAAGCATATTACGGATATGCCTGAGAAGGGCAGCCTGTCCCATGCCGGGACGGACAGCCGGCGCCTGCCAAGCTATATAATCGTAAAACTGCTGTTCATAAGGCAATATGGCAGCAGCCTCCAACACATGGTCATGTATCGGAGCCTTGGCAAGTTTTCTCGTTTTCTTTTCAACGATTGTTTTTTCAACGTATGGGGATGGGGTCCAGGATTCTCCAACAAGTTGGCGAAGCACCAAATCAAGATTCTGTTCAAGATACTTTTCGTACCGTCTAACGTTCTTTCTGTTGTGCTTGTTTTCGCTAAACCTGTCGTAAGCCTTGCGCACAATATCTGCCGACATCTCCCCAGTATCACGAATTTTTCGCATAACGGGTAATGATAAATTAAAAAAATGGATCAATTCGGGATTTGTGGAAATGTCGATTTCCTATTATGGGTCTGTTGGTCTGCAATATCAGACCGACGGGTATGACGCTCGCCCTGAGGTTACGAGTCTCGCCGTCATCTTGCGATATGTTTCTCCAAATGGGAGAGGCTCACTCCTACGTTTTAAGATATTGTTGAGGAACGCGCCGATGTTCGTCCTGGCATTCGAGGGCGCATTGTTACCATTGAGACAGCCCACGCCAGCAGAGCCACCATTGTGAGCGAGGCCGAGAGCAACAAGGCCGCGAAAACCGGAGCAAAGGAGTTCTACCTGCAATTACTGCAATGCAAAGTTAATCACATTTCAGCATATATCCAAATTAATCACTAAATTTGACATAAAATAATTCAAAGAACAATACATTGGCGAGGGGCTTCGCCCCATAGTGCGAGCCGCTCCTAAAGTCGCGGCGGTGTACTTTGGGCTCTTCGCGCCCCTTGCCAACAATGCCACCCCAGGCAACTTATGCCACCCAGACAGCCTGCGTATCCCAGTCTTCTTCTGCTTCGCAGAGGAACGCGCCGATGTGCGCCCCGGCATACGAGGGCGCAAGGCTACCATGGAGACAGCCCACGCCAGCAGAGCCACCATGGCGAGCGAGGCCGAGAGCAACAAGGCCGCGAAAACCGGATGTAATAGCATTATGATAGAATCCGTCTCCATAATATGTCCTTTCAGAACCTCCGAATTCAAGAGGAAACATATTCATATTGTCGAGATTCATTTTTTTTGTCCATACCCAGCTCGCAGAGTTTACGGCAGGTATTGTTCCTATTTTCTTAAAGCCATTGGTATTAGAGGTATTTACCGCAGCAGAAGTCCATTTCTCCAAAATATAGACGTCAGCAGACCTGTCAGAATTATAAGAGATAATATTGCCGTGCTGCATAACCCACACGTAATGATAAAAATTCTTGAGCCCGAAGAAACAAGGTATGTTGTTTATCTTCTGTGAGGTTCCATCCCCCTTGTCGACAGACAGAGAGAAAACGCCCAAAGCATCCCCCTTGTCGGCAAGAGCATCAATATCCACCGTGGCATATTGGTTGCCAAACAAATTATTCACATTATCGACACCCGGACCGAGACCACCCTGTCGCAGTCCGTCAGCAGTAAGTTCAGACTTATACGCCGCCTGAATGTCCCTGTTGTGGAAAACTATCCTGCATAGCGCAGCAAGAGCAAATACCACACAGCTCATTGACGCTCCCCAGTGAGGACCGTTTTTTTCGGCATAATCCTGTAGAGACTCCGAATTGACGTTTACTACCGGCTTGCCGAGCATAGTATTCCACTTTTCGTCAAGCGAAGAATCATTTGTTCCTCCACGATACTGCGCCGTTCTGTTGCAGAAGCTGACAAGAATATTGTTTGTCCTGTCAAGAGCAGCAGCCCCTGAAGCCGACATTGAGGCAACTGGAATCTTGTAGTTCCACCTGCCGGACATCGGAGCAGTAGACAATGCCTCGTACTCAAAGATATCATCCTCCCAGTGAGCGTAATACCAAGGAATGTTCCATCCCCACTGATAATGTCCCATGGTTCCGTCAAGCTTTGCTGCGCCGCCAGATGCAAACTTGAAGTGAGAATCAGCTGCAAGCTTTCTTCTTGAATGGTCGTTCTGTACAAGATAGCCCCCAAGACCAAGTATAGAAGGAAGATTCGCCAGCATCTCCAGGTCTCCGAACGGTTCACCCTCAGGCGAGGCACTGTCCTTACGAAACCGCACACCACAATATGCCGTTTTCGATGTGATAGACGGTAGTGGCACAAAACCCGTCTTGTTAGTTCTCCGGTCGTAGCCAAGAAGACTGACAGAACTGCTAATGTTCTGCAGCTCTTCAATCTCCGGTAATTTAGTTGCTTTGTTTCCCATAATTTTATGTATTAACGTTTAAAATTCTTGCTGTATATTTAGTCGGATATCCGGCAATAGTAGCCGTCAGTTCCGGATTATAGCAAAGCTCCACCTCCATGCAGTCGCCTTTTGACATACTCTTAAATTCATAATTGTTAGCATTGTAGTCCGTCAGCACCGGGTAATCATCATTATCCCACAAGTATGCGTCAGAAGTATTCTTCACCTTGTTTCTCCCATACACCCTAAACAGTTCAGACCCGATATCGGCTATAATTGTAAGTCTTACGGAGAAAGGTGTGGTGTCTGCTATAGAAAGAGTCTTTCTCATAACACTAAGTGACGGCAACATCAGATAAGGAGTAGCCACAAGGGCCTTGGCATATATCTTGTTGCTTTTCAGTGGCTGGCTACCGTCGCCCATCTGATAGAACGAATTGCTTGTAAGAGCAATCGTTTCAAACGAATACCCTGTCATCAGTCCGTCAAGTACACCGTCCCCTTTCCCTTGAAAGGCAAAATTTGGATGTCCTACAGATCCGCTCATATTAAAATATATACCGCACTTTCCTATATAGTTCGACCGAGTATCTTCCAATACTTGAAGAGTTGGATATCCCATATTATCCCAAAGCCCAAACAAAGCCCTCATATTGTCGCCCACAAACTGAATAAAGCCGTCAGTCAACGACATACCATAGTCTTTGCTACCGATAATACCCTCAGAGAATCTCCATCCGGCAATACTTCCCTTATCTGCATCAATTTCCCCTTTAATCTTTGCATTCATGGCACACAAGTACCCGGTAAGAAAATTGAAAAACAAGTTAGGCACGAAAGCACCGCCTTCCGGATTAGAAGCGTCGAAATTTGTATAAGCAGTATCCTTCACGTTTGAACTATTGTCAACCGCCACCCCATTTAGCTTTCCATATTGCGAGAGCATGTAATCTCCGGAGAATACTGCAGATGCCAGTTTGCCGAACTGCGACATTACGATTTTTGCGAACACAATATCGTTCTCCATAAGTAAATCCCAGTAAGCACTGTTTGCCGACGGTTCGAAGCCGAGAATACTCCCTTCATTTTTCGGATACCAATACACATCATTGTGTCTTACTACAGGCATAGAGTACTTGTTTCTGGTATACGTTATATCACGTTGCCATTCCCCTGCAAGATATGCCATTGGTCCTTGCGCTCCCTGTTCACCTTGAGGTCCTTGCGGTCCGACAGCTCCCTGCGGTCCACGAAATTCGCCAAGATCCTCCCATCTCGTAGGCAGAGCCACAAAAATGCGACTGTCAATAATGTAAGCATCGCCAAGTTCAGGAGTAGAAGATGACACAGACAAATCATTAGCTACAACAATAACTTCCGGAGTACCATCACTACCACGCGACACGAGATGATTACCAATAGTACTTGTATCTGCATCTTCTGTTTCACCGACACACTCAACGGCATTCCCCTTAACTGTAAATGACGTACCGTCCTTACCGTCATTTCCATCTTTGCCGTCCTTGCCATTGTATACAAAAGCAATATCGATGGATGCCGCAATTTTGTTGTTAGTGTTTGGCAAGAACATGTCAAGGTGGATACAAGACAGTTTATGGTCAATGTCTTGCAGCAAGTCGTACGTGTCAATAGTGCGCGGCAATGTACCCTGTTCCGCATAACCTCCATCTTCAAGGTCGTGATTCTCCTGGAAAGTATACTTTACTTCCATGGGGTCAGCATCGCCTACAACCTTCCACCCACGAATAGTAATGCTGTCAGCATCAACCTTAGGTCCATAGCTGACAGTTACTACAGTCCTTGTTGCAGTCATGAAATACGACACGGCAGGTTTGCCGTCATTTCCATTCTGTGGAGCAGGAACCAATTTGTCAATAGCAGAGATTTTAACCATATATAATTCTATTTAGAAGCCTCGATGCGCACGGAAAGCCCGTTATGCTTCTTTATATTGTCGTAAGTCAGAGTCTTCTGCGTCACGTCGGACACAGCATTTCCCTCGCTGTCAGTAAACGAGAACGAGAAAGTCCAACCAGTAGAAACATTTCCCGAAGCCCTTTCATACACTTGCGGATTATACGTAACCGTCTCGCCAACACTGACAGATCCCGAAGGATTAGAACACCCCTTGTCAATATAGTACGGGTCGTGAATATCTGTAGCCTCACACATGCCATAATACACCTTTCCCGAAAAGCCAACAGCACAGCGGAACAAATCGACACCCTCAACGCCGGCATCGTAAACCTTCAGAGAATTTGCAGATATCTCCTGCACGTTGGCAATAGTAGACATATTTTTCCATTCCCCACCATCAAGTCTCTGCCATACAAACGAAATATCCCCCACGACAGGCTCACCAGTACGCAGCAGTGAAGCCGAGAACTTTATCCAGTCATTCTCGTCAGAAAGAACATTGTCGCCGCTTCCAGATGCGCCCTCAACGGAAATAAGAACTTGATAAGCCTCTCCTACAGCCTGTTGTATAGGTATGAGCTGCTGACAGACAAAAGACTTTCCGTCGTATGAAGACGAATAGTATATATACTTGTCGGTATGGTCATCGGCCGTTGCAAGATTATCCTTTATTTTCAGAGCCGGGAATTTCTGTCCGTTCATCTCGACAGTAACCGCCTCAAACAAACTCTCGAACTTATCCTTGACCGCTCCGTCCTGCAATATTCCGCCTTCAGTGGATATGTTGCCATAATACCATTGCTGTCCGGTAGTCTCAGGCAATACTATAGCCCCCTTCTTTGATGAATACGGTTGTGGATACAGAATCACCGGATGCTCTTTGAAGTCCGTTGCAATAACCTTCCCCGTTGTAGGATTCCAATACTGCTGCAGTCCCAGTCCCGTTTCTCCGTTAGCCCATCTCACTCCCATTCCAGGAGTAATGGTGTCGCCATCCTCAAAAGCATACAGATGGTCAATAGCTGAAATACTGTTCATATAAACTATAATTTATCGATAAATTGTTTAGCCTCCTTTTTATTCACTCTCCTTGCACCGAGTTTAACGGCATTCTGCAAGCCGATTCCTGCAAAATCTCCTGAATTGACGAGATAGCCCACATGAGCGTTTCCCCGTCTTATATCCTTTACACCAAGCCTTTCTGCCAAGTTGTTTTGAATAATATAGTAATCCATAGTTGCTACGTTTAAGTTGCTTCCAAATCATAAAATCGTAAAACGGTGTCATTCCACCTCCTTTTCCGATGTAGGAAATTGAGCCGTTATTGGCTGTCCGTTTTCATTCTGCAGTTCCGTTCCATCCGGCAGCAGTATTCTTTGAAACGCCGACAGCTCGCGGCAGATGTCGCCCACCTCATGGTTTGCCGTAAGTTTCTCCCCGTCAACCACGGCATCAGTAACATTTCCCATACTCTCCCATTCTGCTTGAGGTGAAGACCGGTAGAACAGTTCCACATCGAAGTATTTGAACGGATTGCTTATGTCCCCCTGTCTGTTGGTCACTTTCACCGATACGGCAGTGCGTCTCATGCCCTTCTGTAAAAATTTGGCATAAACAAACTGAGGTGTATCCTCCCACTGACCGTACCATCGTCGAAGCAATATCGCATCCGAGAACACACTGTCAGGATAAGCCTTAGGATAGGCAGTAATCCTAAGCATCGTATGCTGTAAGAAGTCTTGATCCACAACAATACGTGAGCTATTCTTTCCCGAAACATACCAAAGGTCATCCGTATCGCTAATTTCCCTCCAAGCACGAGAATCCTCATCAAAAGTCTGCCAGAGATAAACAGCTTTGTCTTCAGTAATCACGTCAGCACCGTTTCTCAGCACCGCTTCAATAGGAAACTCTCCATATTTCTTGAATGGCGAAAAGTCCACCTTGTGTGGTGCCCTCACTTCGAGCGACAGGTTAACCGATGTTTCCTCCATCGTGGTAAGTGATTTTCGCCATGTGAAATGAGCCGTTTCCTCACGAACCCTATTAAGGTAGTCGGCAGAAAATTCCACTGTCACTGTATCACCTACACGTATATTCTTAGCAAAAGACAATGCATTGACACTGTCTACGGAGTAATCTTTTCCGGCAGTGAGCACAGTCTTCTCATTATCGCTGTACAGCGTTACTTTCCACAGCACATTGACAAGAGCCGAAGAATATTCGCCATCCGGAATATTTCCGTCAGGATCAGAGATGACAAGCTGCGGTTTCATTGTATAAGGAGTAAGAGTGCGGTCGGGGATAAACTCTCCCGACACGGCATCATATTTCTGAACGTAGCTTCCTCCAAGCTCCAGCATATTAAAAGAGTATGACAAGGGTGAATGAACGACCCTTCCTCCAACAGACTTCAGTTTCATATACTAAACAGTTAATTAATAATCGAATAAGTGGTAGAAACGCCAGCCCCGTCAGGCAACGTAATTAAAATTTTAAAGCCCACAGCACTGCCAGCACCCCACACAGACGGGATATCAACATCAGAGTCTATGCTCAGCGTCAGTCCCACAGAACCCGTAGGATGCTTAATGTTCCATGCCAAATCTCCGTCTTCGTCGTCGCTTATACGCAGCCACGTAATATTGGCAAGCTGCAGTTCCTCTTGCGTCAGTATCATTTCGGCATTTCTGGCTGTTGCCACAAGGTCTGTTTGCCAGTGGGTACCGGCGCGAAAGAAGTTCCCCATGGACGACACTATCGACACAGACATGTTTCCGCCGCCAATCAAACAAGTCCAGTCTGTATTGTTGAACCTCGGTTCACTACCCGATGAGCTGTCCACAGAACACTCCCAATAGCATCCTCCCCACCATACGCGGTCAGCATAATACCCGCGAGCCTTTTCATCATACCCATGAATATATTTGCGCGAAACATTCCATTGCCCGCAATCCCGAGCCGTATATTCAGGATTGCCCAGATAATCAACCTTGATAAGATCCTGCACCATGATACCCCTGAAGTATAGATAAGGCTGGTCAGCAGTGATGACACCTTTTTTCAGAAGATCCTTAGTTGCAGAAATTTCCGGTGGCAGACCGATGAAACCGGCATAATTAGAACCATTTTCATTGTCATCGAGCATAGGTTTGTTCACTCCTTGCAGGAAAAGCCACCTACCGTCGTTAGACGACACGAACCAAACATTCTGCCTCTTTTTGTCGAGAGTGTTACCCCAGCGGATGACCCTTGCACCGGCAACAGGCGAGTAATTCTTTCCGCCAGGCACATCCGCACCATTATACAAAGAGCAAACCGCCCGGTTATCATCAGCAGAGACACTGTCCACCCTGAGCCAGAAAGACCGAAACGTCTTTCCCACATCAAGATTGTTCACCCTTCCGAGCAAAATGTCGTTTACATGGAAAGTAACCCTGTCGTTTTCGTATTCCTTGCGGAAATACACGATATACTGGTTAGAACCGATATATTCAACGCTGTCTATTATTGAGCGGTCAGTAAAGTAAGTGTCGCCCTCAAGCACATTCTGGTGGTTAAACACGAGTTCATCAAACACAGCGGAGCCATTGACATGTATCGAACCACACGAAATATTTCCGTCTGGCAACAACTTAATCTGTCCGCTCTCCCCGATGATGCAGCCCTGCAGCAGATGCAACAGGAACATAGCCGTATCTTCCCGGTCCTTATGCAAAAAAGGTGATTCCTCCAGATACGACAAGAGCGCAAGGAAAGCATTGCCGATACGCGTGGCAGTATTGGCATAAGTTCGCCGTTCGTCCCTTATGGTCGTGAACAGAGAACGGAGTTGTTCTATTACTTGAGCAGATGTAGGCATAGACATTTGTTTTATGCAAAGATAAACGTGGGAAACCGACTTTTAAAATACAGAAAGGCCTGCTTCTTAATGGCAGAGCACTGCTTTATCGGGAGCAAAGCATTGCTTCTTTGCCAACAAAGCATAGTTTCTTCAGAATCTGTTGGAGCGTATCGTTCTCTTGTCGCTGTCGAGCGATGCAAAGAGAGTATCGAGGAATGTAGACGTAAGCCCCTGGTAAGCCTGTCCGAAGAAAGCAGCATTTGTCTCGTTTAACCTTCTTAGAGAGTAATAGTATTTCTTGAAGAACCAGTCGCGGCGCTGACGGGTATTCCCCGACGTAAGAGCGGCCTCCTTACCGGCATTCGGTCCGTGCTGCACCGTTATATGTGCAAATTTCGGCGATTTCATCGCTTTTTCCGATAGTCCGGCACCCACTTGACGTACACCATATTCGCCGTGCATCTGTCTGTACATATCCCCCATGAAGAGCAAATCTCCGCCGTTGCCATGGGCAAAACCCTTTCCCACGCCGGCAGCCACATAAATACCATACATCAGGAATCGGTGCTCAATGGTCGTTACCGTTCCAGTCTGCACAAGTTCCTTTATGGAAGAATACAAGCTGCCGGAATCAGAAATCTTCAGCCTGTCAATTTGTTCTTGCAGAATATCCACCATAAACTCCGACCATCCATGGTTGTACGCGTCAAGTTCGTCCTGCGAGAACTTGAACAGAGAACCGCCGCGCCCAGCAGCCTGTCTGTTCTCCATGGAGCGCTTCATCAGTCCCATGTGTTAGTCCTCCCATTCGTTAGAGTTGTAAGTCAAGTCAATCGGCTCATCGTTATTCACCATAAAGTAAAGCCCCGTCACCCCATTCATGGAGTAGCGCGACATCTCACGACTGTAAACCGACGCCACGTCGAGCCATTCCATCATATCCCCGTATTCCATGTTCTCCTTGTCGAAAATCATACGGGAATGAAATTGCCGGAAGATCCTGCGGCAAAGTTCCAGCTTCTCCTGTCTGTCCCCCATGTCGTCGATACGGTAATGAGCAAGGATAAACACGGTATATACGTTCTTGTCGAAGAACGTCACGCCGCGCGAATAAGTATTCTGCGAGGTAGTGTCATCAATCATAATGAAGTTTTTCTGCTTCCGGAAATTCTGCATCACTCCGTCAATGCTTTCCGGACCGCTGCAAAAACAGGGACAAAAACCATTATCCTTTGCAAGACGGTTGCTCTTTGCCAGATGTTCAAAATAGCCGAGAGCATTAAAAGTATAATTACTTTCCATTGTTTTTCAATCTTTTGTTAAACTCCTCCGCCTCACGTGCCTTCTGGTCAAGCTCCGTCAGTGCACGCCAGCAGTCAATGTTGTAAATCTCCTTCTCCTTAGTAACATCCCCGTCCGTAAGAGCTCGAATCTGTGTATTCATCGCCTTGAGAACATCAAAATCGGCGGTTTCATCGGCAGGAAGCTTCTTGAAGAAATTGGGAAATTCACGTGAAAAGACACTCTTCACATGGGCATACCAAAGATAAGTGCCGAGAGTTTCGGCAGCAGAAAGCTTCAGATAACTGCGCTTGCGCCCCCTTTTATCGCTGTAAAGCACTCCGGCAAGTTTACGGATCATCAGCTCGTCATGACTTACGTTGTATGCCTGGAAATATTTTTCAGCATTAAGATAGTCAAGGAAACGCACACCGTGCAGCAACACATCCACAGCATGAAACCTCCCTATCCTGTCAAGTCTGACATCCATATTCTCATACGAGTCAATATAATCCAGCTGTTCCAGCAGTCCCTGTATCTGCCAAGTCTGTATACTGAAAAAACGTTTTCTCTTCCACCATGCCGAACGAAAATAGCAAATCCATCCGTACCTGTCCTTACTCACCACATTGATTCCTGAGAAACGTATCAGCATATACGTTTTTACGACAACAGCATTTTCGAAAGTTGTGAGCAGACAGAGCACGTAGTGTAGCTGCTCTTGAGAAAGCTCCGCCCACGACTTTGGAGCCGTGAGCGACACCGAACCGTCAGCATCCGAAAACGAAGGCCGTTGAGTCCTTAGAGTTCTGAAAATTTTCATGATGATTACGTTTATAGGCGTTACTGTTAAAATAAGACTTGAACACTTCCGGGTCGGACTCCACGCAGCGCATCAAACGGCGGAACACCGGCTGTCTGGCAGCATCCTGCCCCTTACGGCTCCACATATCGGTAAAATCACGTATCAGAGCAATAAGTTGAAAAGAAGCCAGACTTTTCCAATCCTCGTTTTGTCTATATAAGCAAAGCAGTTCGTCCATCAGTTCATCAGAGATACGTGTGCGTAGAAATTCGTCGGCATCCACTATTGCCGGCTGCATATTCTGCCAGTCCAGATATGTTACTGCAGTCGATTTAGCATAGGCAAAGAACGAATAAGCCGAAAACAGATGCCGTATATAATTCTGTGCCTGTTCTGACTTACCCCAAGCCTCAGAGCGTAACGAGTCTACCATCATTGCCAGAGCATAACACTGAGCCGTGCGCAACTGTCCTTCAAGAGCGTCCACACGCTGTTTAGAAGCCGGACTCACCATATCGTTGCTCACGATACCGAACCCGGTAGGAGTGAGCACGAGGTCGAGCTGACGGAACACGGCAAGGAAAGCCGACACACACACAAGTCTTTTATATAGTGTCAGCAGCACCCCGTCTTCCGCCTCCATAACCATATTCTTGCCCTCTTCGCCCAGTAGAGCCATATCAAAAAACTGCACCTGCAGCTGGCACTCAGGAGCCACGGCGTCGAAAACTTCATCATGTGCGCTTGTTCCTACAGGTAGCGCGCGTTCAAAATCATCCTTACTTATTGTTATTGTCATCGTCATTGTTGTCATTATTAGGTGAGTTACTGTTTCCCGAAACCTTCTTTGCATCCTTGTTTTCGTCAAGCGTAGTGAGCATTATCATCGGAACGTCCACTGTTGCCTTGTCTTCCCAGTGGTTGAAGTGAAGAATCACATGGTAAGGCTTAGTCATCACATCATGGAACGGCTTTTCGAGCGACTGCTTCAGTGTGAACAATTCACGTTTGTCAGAGCCGGAGTTGTTCATCTGGCTCTTGCCCGGTGTTGCCCCCACAAGATTAGGATGAATACCGAAGGCAAAACAAAGAGCGTTGGCAGCCTCCGACATGTCGTCGCTCCAATTTCCGCCCTCTTTCTTCGAAGCATCGTTAAGCGGTGTAATGCGCACCATTCGGTTCTCTTTCCCGTTAGGATCCACATAATATCCGCTGATGATAGCCTTGCCGGCATTCTCCACACCCGTTACGAAATCGATGATATTCTCTTTCTCCCTTAGCTTTCGTACCACCCTTGCGTCCTCGTCCTGGATATTCTCGCTGTCGCAGACAGTATCCCAGTAGTCATTGTGTACCTCAATCTGCACACGCGGAGCCGATGTGTTTTTTATCATATAGCGCTTGCCGATACCTATCAACCGGTAAATGTCGAGCCATGCATCACGGAAAATACTGCTATAGTATGGGGTAGGATAATACTGGCATCCCGGTGTCGGTATGCGCGAAAGAATGGCAAACTTCCTTGTCCTTGCAGGAGTGCGCACCTTTCCGGTCTGCGGATCACGCGCCATCCCCATACGCACCTCAAGGTCGCCAAGCGGATCCCAATAGTCGAGAAGGTCAATTACCTCGATGTTGTTCTCGTCCATGGAACCGAAACGCCAATCGCCGTAGAACACGTGCTCAATCTTACCAGATTTTGTAGACGGCGCGTATTCCAAACGGCAATTGACTACATCTTTGTTTCTTACCTGTACAATCTTATTACCTTCCCTATTCAATATTATTACCGTTACACTCCAAAAAGAAAACTTAATGTCTGTTGCCTGCTCCATGAAAACCTCATGCAGAGAGTTTCTCAGGCAGAAATCAAGAATTTCCTTGTCGTTCACATCTTTCTTTGTTGCGCGGTCAACAAAGCGTACGCCCTGTCCATAGCATGAAATTATGTTGAACGACTGACACTGAGCCGTTATCATATTAGACAACAGCTGTTCTTTAACCTTGTATGGCAGTTGGTCATCAACTCCCCACGGCACGTATTTATATTCCCTGCCGTTCACTGTGATAGGCTTTTCCTGAATGTTTGCAGCAATGCCTCCATCGTCAAACACAGTGGAAGAGTCGCCGCCGTATTCCGTGTTGATATTGTTAGCAAAACGGGATTCTGCCACGCCACACGGCACTACCCGGTAAGTAGTGCTGTCTGCCAGACGAGATGTCTCCTGAAGCCTGTATCTGTTCTTTGTCATAAGTATACGGTTAAGTTGTTAATTTCAAAAATGAATATCTGCGGAACGAGGCGCAGTTCGTTGTTGAGCGGATTTTTCAGCCTTACATATCCACCACGCCAATAGTCATGATGCACGAGCCATCCTCGGTATTCCACAATGTGCCCGTCAGTCTTCCACGCCTTTACGTTCAGTGTCTGCCGTCGTTCCTCGGCAATGGCAATAAGGTGAAGCATCTCCGAAAAATGGATAACACCACACTGTTCCGTTTTGTATTGTCTGTATTTCATACCATTTAATTGAAAGTATGGTCAAACGTGTTGTCGAATATTCTTCCGGCACGCTGCAAGTCAACTACATTAGGGTTGCTTTGTGCGTATTCATAGCTGAAGGTGAAGCGAGGCAGCGTATCGCCGTTGTTGTCATACTCCGACTTTGAGTCCGTTATTATAATCTCTTTTCCGATATTAGGATGACCGCTGTAGAAGTTTACAATCCGTACATAGTCTGAACGGAAAAGCTCATCCGCCCAGTTTGCCATTGCAAAATTCAATACTCCGGTATCCGCTTTGAATGTACGTGATTCCTTTGTTTTGTAATTTTTCTGTGTCTTCCCAAAATATGCAGATTCACGCTTGTAAGATGGAGAGACGGTATGTGTTCCTGTACAGTAAAGCAGTTCCTCCACCCCAAAGGAATTGTCGAAAATAAGAATAGGCGCACAATCTGGTGCAAGGAAATCAATCTGATACTCCTGAGTTCTGTTGCCGGCTTGCACCGTGTATGCAGCCAAAGCCTTGCCTTCCGTACAGAACTGCGACGGAGAGGTGTCGATAGTGGTATATTTGTCGTTACCCCCAACAGCAACGAGTTGAAACCCCTTTCTTGTTCCATCACCGTAAAAGGCAGTAACTGTGGCAGCATCGGTACCTATATAATGAAGATATTCAAGTCTACCCAAAGATGTAATTTTCACGCCCGTCAAGATGGAAAGAAAATGGTTTTCGATAAAATCGGTGGCAGAAGTGCCAAAATCGGCAGCACAATAGATGATATCTGCCGAAATATCTTCAGTGTATGAAGTTTCCGAATTTTCATATTCTTCCTTTATTTTTATCTTCATGGTAGAACGCAATGCGCGCTTTACGTATGAAGCCACCAGCGAGCTAATATCTACAATACTGATATTCCCGTCTACAGGATACAAATATTCACTGTATATCTCACTGCCGTCAATACTGATGATGACAGCAGCTCTATATCCGTTGATCGAGAATGACACATCGGGTATGGTACAAGAGAAGTATGAGCCTGAAAGATTTTCCTTTATAGTAATCATCGCATCTTTTTTCAGCAAATGTAAAAAGATGCATAAGGCAGTAAAAATACGTCAGCAAAAAAAGAGAAACGACACAATAAGTATGTCGCCTCTCCATGAGATATGAAATTCGTTTGGGATTGAATTTCACTTGCAAAGATAATGGAAATCGAGAGAAGAACGAAATGAATCTATTCATTTCTTATTCCGAGATGCAGCTTATCTTATATAAAGATACATAATTTTAATAATATACAAAGAGAAAAGCCACCTACACATCACGTGCAAGTGGCTCAAATAGTTCTTTTAATTATTTTAATTCATGTCACCATGAAACAAAATCAGTACAACACGGCAGACTTCATCTTATCTGCAAGACTTTTAAAACCTGCCTGTATCTGGGCTTTACGCTCAATACTCGGCCTGCGTATACCGATAGCGTACTGGCGCATCACAGAGGGATTAATCCCAATCTCCCGTGCAACCCCGGCAATATTGACAAAATCATAGTAGCTAAACAAGGCCCCGACATCAAATCTGTATTCAATGTCAAGAACCGGAATCTCCTTATTTTCTTCTTTAAGCTCATCTGTCACGTCATGCCAACCATTCTGCATGTCAGCAATAGCAGCCTTAGCAGAAGTACCAGTTCCGAGGATTCCCGTTTTTAAAGCTTCCACATTCATGTGGCATGAAAAGTTTTTCTCTCCAGGTTCCCTTTCAACGTTTGCTATAACTTTTATCATATTTATAATTGTTTATATCCACAAATAAAGTTCTTTTACTCCGTTCCCATTCATTAAAAAGGGCAGTCCGGAATATTCCGGACTACCGCTTCTTTAATCAATCAAGAGGTCGTTAAAGATAGCACGCTTTGTCTTTTCTTTAATTTCCCTGCTTCCATGCCTCGGCACAGCAGTCTGTCCACCAGTCTTTGGATTAATCCAAATGTCATGCGAGGCACCATGTCGTCTGATTAAGCATCCTGCTTTAATCAAAGCCCTAATTAATTCTGAATGTTTCATGATGTAAAAGAACTATTGTCTTGCTTTATTAAGACGATGCAAAGATAACAAAAAAGTTACCACTTTACCAAATTATTTGCTAACTTTTTTGTTATTTTCCTATTTTTTAGACAAAATTCAACCGCTTTAGGCTCTCCAGGAAAAAACATCAGAAACTGCCATATTATTGACTTCAATAAAATGGTTGTTTTTACAAAAATCCCCTCGGAAAGTGTTGCAAGACTCTTTCCGAGGGGCAAAATTCGCGACTTTCAACGCCCTGAAAGTTGCGAGACCGACTTCGGAAACGTGCTTTTTGCACGTAAATTCCACTGCCGAAAAATTTAAACATCTGAAAATCAAGGAGTAAACGAGTTGATTTTCAGAAAAAGCGAAGCTTTCTGCTTTAGCAGCCCCCACCGCCCTACGCTATTTTGGCAATTGCCCCTCCCTTTCAGAGCGGAATATGTAGGCGACCTGTAGGTTTGTGAAATGCAAACACGTGATTTTTAGGTTACGGCAATTGCCATAACGTGCAACTGCAAGTTCATCCTCGGTATGAGGCATCATAAAAACAAAAAGCCCCGATGCTAAGCACCGGAGCCACACTCTTGAAGAGTATCGTCAAATAACAAACATCAGAGTGTTAGACTTAACAATTCAGAAGCAAACTTATGTATTCCATTCATTATTCTTTCCGCTTGTTTGCGTCGAGGAGTAGAACGATGGTTAAGATAGTTAGAAAGTTGCTTTTGATGTATGCCAGTTATGCGTTCCATACCAGCTAAAGACATGAATTTGGAATAATATTCAAGGAAACTTTGTGTGTCAAGTTTCCATTCAATCTCAAATTCCCCTTTAATTTCTTTAGGCCAGCGTTCTTCTGGAAGATTCTTTTTTATAAGTCTTATTGCTTCATAGGTATCTTTCTTTACAGCTTCAATACTGTTACCGGCAGCATATATGCCGTCGCAATTATCAGAGTAAGCACTAAAATAATCCTCTGATTTTTCAATTATCATTATAATCTTTTCCATAGATATGAACCTTTATTTTAAAAAGTGCGGAGCATTAAACTCCGTACTTTCTGATTAGCTTGTTTGCAAGTCCCTTTCCCATTTCATGCGCTCCGTGGTATGGTATCGGCTCAGTAAGCACTCCATTCTTCATGTAGAAGTAATGGCTTCCCTCCGCATGGTCAAACTTATAACCGGCTTTGACAAACCGTCGATGTAATTCATTACTCTTCATTTTATATTGTTTGTTATTTGACGATGCAAAGATAGTAATATTTCTATTAATACACAAATAAAACAATAGAAATTTTACTATTATACATAAAAAAAGAAGCCACCTTCTCACGAAGATGACTCCCAAGAAAATAAACAGAAAAATATAGTAGCTTATGTATATGTTATAGGAATAATACCGCTCGACTGCATAACAGGGAAACGCTCCACGCCAATACACAAAGTATCAAAAGCGTCGCTTCCATCGGTTCTACCCTCAAGTTTGTCCTCCTCCGTCTCAGCAAGCTTCTCTCCACGTTTGTCTTTCTTTCCGTTGAATACACCTGCAGAAGTAATGGAGATGAGCAAATCCGGGTTATTGTCGCGGTTGATGAGCACAGTATGCTTAGCTCTGCCACGGAACATACGGTTGATAAGGTCATTCTTTATCAAGTGGTCAAGCGGTTTACCAATGTATACAGCACGTACAGACCACTGCAGCCGGCGCAAAGTCTGTTCAATGTCTTTATGGAAATCATTGTTGTGAAGCGCATAGTTATTACCTACAAACGTAGCATCGTAATAGAATACTACTTGCCTGCGCTTGTGATACCTGTAATACTTATGGAAGTCTTCAACCAGTTCAGGCAATTTCCTCTCGTATTTAACGAAAAAAGATTTGAGAATCCGCAGTTTCCCGTCCTTGCCAACCTGTCCAACGACAAGCCAGTTAATAAGGTTGTTGGCATCGAAGGATATAATGAGAGGCAAGTTTGGATCCAAATCACCGTCAAGCCTGCAATCATCCACAATATTCTTGCCATCAAAAGAAGACAGGTTGAGTCGGGATTCATCCGGTGCCGTATAAAGATTTACATCCTCACGCATTCCACCATAGAAGCCATCTGCAGATATGCCGATTCGTTGACACATTATAGAAGTTGCAAACGTAAGAGGCGGAAGGTCGCGCTTAGCCCTGCGGATAAACTCCTCACCGAGAAGTGCGAGATTTTCTATAGAAGAGTATTCTTTGTATAGTAAGCATTTCGAGCGAAAGAACGAAAGCTGACGGTTAAGGTAATAAATTTGCTTTTCAATTTGCGGTGCACGCTCCGGATGTTTGTCGCGTTTCACCCGAAGCTTCCAAAGTTGGAAGATAATCCCCTCGATAAGCTGCACCAACTCCGGGTCCGTTTTATCCCGATACGACAAGAACCAAGACCCTTTCTTGGTAATTGGCATATCAGAGGTTATAGTCATGCCATGATGTAACGGGAAACTGGAGAAGTACATTTCATTGCCACGATTAGCCTGAAAAGTTTCATCTTTAAGCTGCTCAAAGTTTATGAATTTAGCTTCGTCGATAATGAGGTAATCAAGAGACATGGAATTTGACGTGCCACTACGATCCTGGCTGATAACGTTGCATACAGAACCATTATAGAAAGAGATAGTATTCTCCCAATTCGCAGGCGTAAATATAGGACTCTTCCAATGAAGTTTTTTCCAAGGCTTTTTCCCAACAACATAATGGATATCACGTTTGAACCCCCAACGCTCCAGATGAATAAGCATTGAAGGCAAGATATTGGTAAGACAGCGTTTCACCGACGGAGCGACAAAACCGCCCATAGACCCCGGCATACATTGAAAACAAGACTGCAAGCGCCGCGCCTGGATAGCACCTTTACCCAATCCACGCCCAGCCACGACGACTTCGTCATGGCAGTCCATATTAAGCATATAAAGCTGCGCATCATTGAAATACTGTCTGTTAGTCTGTTGCTCCATCATCATCTTCCTCTTTTATTTCCTCGTATTCGGCAAACTTAACGGTGTTGTCGGAATATTTTTTAATCAGTTCCTTTATTCGCCCCCTCAAATCCGGCAGTTTCTTAATTCCGAGTACGCTCGGATCGTCAACAGGGACGAACTGCTGTGGAATAATCTTGTCGAACTCCAAATCAAGTTCATCCTCTTTATCCGTACGATTATTGAGAATTCTATTCTTTTCGATTGCTGCTACAGAACGGTGGTCTCCGGCACGTCGTGCAGCCTTCAAGTCCTGTTCCAGGTCTTGATTTATTTTCCACCGCATAAAATCCTTTGATGCCTGCTGAAGATTACCAAGTATGAGACGTACAAGATGCAGGTCATCGTAAGCCTGCGATTTGCCAACCTTAAACATAGCCATATCATATTGTACGATATCCTGATCAAATTTCTGAGGGAACTGCAACCAGTAGGCATACAGGCCACGAAGCCTGTGAATGCGCTCAATGACAGATTGAGCGATTCGTCGCTCAAACAGCTCATCATCGCTTAATGTAACATATACGGAGTAATCCTCCATGCTGGCAAGTGGTAAGCTCATATCTGTATTGTTAATTAAAGTTTTATTTCAGCCATCTGCCGGGTAATAAGCCGCTGACATTCGGCAATAGAGAATGGAGACCCCGCATCAGCAAGGTCACGAATGCCTTTTCTTATCTCGTTTGCGGTAAAAGCCATACCCTTGAAAAAGGCCTTCCGAGCAGGATTGCCAATAGAGTTGACATCATCAAGCAGAGTCGTTTCGTCAATATCCAAAAGGAATGATATCTCTGAGGGGGTCATCATCTCCCTTGCTTTCTCTTCTAACTTTTTCAGTAAGTCTGTTGAATAATCCATTAAGTTCAAGAGATTTGTCATTAACAATATGCTTCAGTCCGCAAAACAACTCATAGAAAGCCTCCTGAGAAGTTGTAACCATGGTGCATTCCGCACGGTCTCCATACGTTTGATTCTGAGAAGAAATCACAGAAACAGTATATCTGTCATTCTGCACAAGAACGATTTTAGAATGATTCTGTGCCAAATAGACATGATTAAAACAACTCTGCATAATTCTATACAGCTGTAATGTTTTCTTTGAAGCCTTCAAGTCAGCAACGAGAGAAGCATTGCCTATAAGACCTTTTTTCCTCAATCGGTGGAATCCAGAAAGGAAAGCATCAGATGTAGAAAAAGTGCTGACGTAGACATCAGCACGCCCGGTCTGCTCAAGGATCCAACCGAGCAGACCGAGAGTATGCAGTCCTGTACCAAGGTAATACTGAGTAGGATTAATCTCCAGGGGCTTCAGTATCTGATTTACTTTCGTTTTCCTTGTCATCGCCAGTCGCTTTTTCAATCTCCACACCACCCTCAGCAAGCTTCGTCAACACATCATCACCGACAACCTGAGAGTTGTCCAAAAGGAGCGAGAGACGCTCACGTAGACTTTTGCAAAGCTTATTGTACTTTTCTATATCTTTGTCCGAAGGATTCTCGGAAAGAGTCACATCCTTCAGCTGCTGGAGCTTATCAATATTCTTGCTGATATAAGCTCTTGCATTGGTTATCTGCTTGATAACTTCTGACGGATCAGATTCGCCATCATTTGGAGCAGGATTCGGTTCAAAACTATCATAACGCTCAAAGTCAGCCTTATATTTATACCAAGTTTCCTTCAGCTGCATAAGCAGTTCGTATCTGTCGCATGGCTGTGTCAACGTCTTCAACTGATTGAAGACAAGTTTTATCTTTTTCCAGCGTATTGCGTTTTCTTCCCAGATAGACTTTATGTCGTCTGGCAGGCTGTCGTGATCAGAACGTTTTCCGCCATGAGCCGGTAAATCCTCCTTTTCGTTCAATTCATCATCAGCACTGCCGGTTTCATTGTTTATTGCATCCTGAATTTCAGGAGTAAGTTCTGCATCAAGTTTTTTTACATCACCAATTGTCATCCTATTGAGACGCATAGGCAAGAACTTCTTGAGCTCATATTCAATTTTTGACACATATTTTTCCGGACGGCGAGAAATTGTATTGAACAAAGCCTGATTTCGGTTCAGTTTCAACAACATCTGAGCTCCCTCCATTATATCCTCATTATCGGTATGGCTTCCATTTTCGAGCCATGTTTTCAGACGTATTGTAAGATTATTGTCTATCATACTAATAAAAAAAATAAAAGCGGACGCGACCATTAATGCCACGACCGCTCATTCAACTTATATAATAAAACTCACACTGGCAATCTATGCATGCTCGGCAGCTATTTTCAGTCCTGTTTCGCCAGAGATATCACCGTCTTCCGTTTCTATCTTACCATGATAGAAAGGAGCCGGAAATTCATCATCAGCTACGGCAGAAACGGTGGTTGAATTGGCGTCTGTAGCAGCCTTGCCTGTATCCTGCGACAAAGAAAGCTCAGGCGTGAACGCCTCGGACCCAATCACTCTTGCCTTTCCGTTTCTCTGCACTACAAGAAAAACCATTTCGTCATTATTGGCTTCTGCGATATACCCGGAAACTTCCTCTTCCGTACCAGGAATTACAATTGTTGCCGTATTCTTGAAAGATTTAGATCCGTAAGATCCTTGAGATTCGTCCTGTATCTGTCCTTCATTCGGAATCATGCCGATAACATGCCATTTCTTATCTCCAGCGAGTACGAAGTCCCCTTCGTAGACGGCAACGGTAGAAATGTCTGTATCAGCTGTTTTCTTTTTAGATCCTATCAGCGGCCATGACAAGATATCACGTTTACTGATACCATACACGTTTCCGCGCACTCCTGGCAGCGACTTCTTCCCTCTACAGAATACTATATCGCTATAGATAGATTCCTGATCTGTACATTTACTCATAATTCTAATGATTAATGTTATACAATTAACCGGCAGTTTTCTCGTATACGGAGAAAACTTCCTTGCTTACGCTCTCGAACTGAGTACCAAAGAACATATTGGCAATAAAGTCGACATCGTAATGGTTGTCAAGAGAACGCTCCACAATGAATTTCTCGTCATCGGTCTTTTGGTTGTACAAAAGATAGATATTGCTCTTAGGAGTGAGCAACAAAAAGTCATTCGGAACATTAGACAATGGTACAAGCTCTACATTGGATGCACCCTCAAGAGTTCGCTTATCATAATTCTGGTTGTACGGAAGTGAACCATGGTTAAGCTGATAATCCTCTGTGTAGTAATGGTATGTCATGTCAGACATGAACATTTTAAGTTGCTGACCACGCAACTTATCATTGCGACTCCAGTAAAACTCTTTCAGAACGTCTTCAGCATTATCTTTAGATATAGATTCCTGTGAAGTCATGAGGTTTCCGAGTTCAGATGAAATCTTTACCTCTGTATCTTCATTTGTTCCAGCAATATCCATATCAATGATAGTCTTCAGTCCATTGAAGAAATCCGCGGTTTCATCGAATTTAGAGCCATTATGTTTTGCAGTCCAGGCGTTAAGATAAAGATTCTCTCCCAACTGCTTCATAATGTAAGCACAAACCTGAAGCACGATAGGCACATTCTTCAAGCCTTCCCCTTTTGTTACATTGCTGCCCCAAATAGACTGGTAGATAGCATTAGGGTCAATAGGCTCTATACAGTTTCCAAAGAAAGTCTCAAACACACGAGCCCTGAAGTCTACAGCCCCCTTGCCTTTCTTTTCCTTTTTGTAATTACCAATCTGGAACTTGCCACCCATCTGTGTAACTGTTTCGCGGTAACGAATTCCTGTGCGAATATTACAATGCTGCTGAAGCTTTTGAAGCGCCAGCATCGGCATTACGATAAGATCCTTTCGATAAGTTTGAAATGTACGTGACAACTCCTCAGGAGTAAAAGTCACATTTCCTTTTACAGTACTTGCCATAGTTTTTAAACATCTGCAATCATGTTGTACAAATCCTGTGCAGTAACGGAGTCTTCGCCCTGCATAGGCTTTTCGTCAGTATTGTCGCCGGCACCACCTTTCAGCGCAGCAATCTGATTGTCTTTTTCCTTTGACTCGTCTTGGGCTTTTTTCAGGTCATCCTTGAGCTTTTTCAAAGCATCGGCACTCGCTTTCATGGCTTTACCGTTTTCATCGTTAGTCCGCTCAAGTTCCTCAAGACGATCATTGATTTTCTTCATCTGGTCTTGAGTCAAAGAGATGCAACCATCTGTTTGTGTCTCAAAACCATCCTTAGCATCGAGCAACGATGCTACAGCATTAAAAATTTTGATCATTTTGGTATAAGAGTTATCTGCGTGTGGGTTATGGAACAGGCTCTGAAGTCCCTGCCACGTCTTCTGCAAGAAACTTTGAGTTGGATTACCCTCCCCGTCAACGACAGCCGCAAGATTTGTACAGCTTTCGCCTTCAGGAAGCGGCGGTATGCCTGCATCCTTGAAATGGTTAGAAAATGTATATGAATTTACAAACTGATTGCTGAAATCGGCAGCTGCATCTTCTGCGGCTTTATCCTCGCGTATCGAGTCAACAAGTCCAAAGTCCACAGCCTGCTGAGCAGTGAGCCAGTTTCCCTTTTTCATCTGAGCAAGACATTCATCAGTAGACTTGCCAGTCTTGTCCGCATACATCTGTGCAAGAACATCATCAAAGGTCTTCAGTTCCGCACGTTCAGCCTGTAGCTTTTTAATCATGTCATCGAGCTGCTCTTTGTTCGCTTGTTCATACTTGTCAATAAAAGTAGAAACATTGTGAATAAGAAAAAAGCTGCCCTTCACAATATCAATAGACTTACATCCAAGCATGGCTATCGTTGAAATAGAGGCATTCATGCCGAACGCATGTGCATGGACTTTTCCATGATCTTTAAATGCCTGGTAAATTTCGAGACCATCCTTCACATAGCCTCCAAGTGAGCAAAAGCCCACATGAACATCCTTATCTTTGTTCTTGTTAAGGGTATATCGCACGAAGTCGGCAGAGCATCCGTTCCACCAACTTCCGATAGTTCCTGATATTACAATTGCATAATCCATCTTACATATATTTTTGGCAAAGATAGATAACAGCAGGAACGAATAAAAAAACCTTATATTATATAATATGTGGTATGGGCAGAGGCGAAGTATACACTATCGTGACCTCATCAAGCTGACTGTCCTTTAGCGAGTCGGGGAAATTCTTCTGTTTTGTAACCATCGGATATGGTCGGTCATTGGATCCAATTATAAGGTAATTTCCATCGGTAAGATGAATTCTAAATACATATTTTCCATCGGTGGGAAAATTATCTAAAGCCAATACTTTCAGTGTTGCAGTATAAATTTTGACATTATCTTCATATTTTTCCGACACAATAAGTTGCGCAGGTGTCTTTATGCAAATATTTTTCCACACAATACCATCTGGCAAACGAACGGAAGTCAAACCGGAACGCATCATACCATTCAGATTCAGACAAGAAGTATAATCCAAACTGTTTATCAATTTTAAACTCATAATTTAAATTTTAGTTTAGAACGGTCAAGAACGGCTGCGAACAAAACAAGCCCTCTTATCCATAAGATTTTTATAATTATTAACCTAATAATGAATTCTTTTCAAAAGAATCCTTCACCCTTGTTTTGCATCTAAGGTCAATACCTTTTTTCAGATACGAATTTCGCATCCTCTGATATCGCATTTTCAAAGTATAGTCATAGTCAATAGAGATGCCGTTAGCCTCACACCATGCCTGTATGCCTTTCAAAATAGAGCACCCACAGTTCTCCAGTCCGTTTAGCTCTTTCCACATCTGAAGACGAAACGTATCTTCTATACATTCTGCCACAGCAGCCTTAGCGTGCGGTCCGAGATAATTGTACGTAATCAAAGGCTTTTGCTTAGATTCCGGCAAACATATTGCAATCTCATCATCCTTGCATTGTTCAGGTTGTTTGCCTGACGGCAATTTAGTTAAAAATCTCCGTAAGCATGCATTCTCGGCACTTTGGTCCGGGAATACAACAGGATTACCATAATGGAAAATCATCCATTGCTTGATAAAAGGTTTAAGTTTGATATAAACGACAAATCTGCTCATAAGTATAACTTCTTGAAAATAATGGCAAATATAATAAAATTGTTCTGTATTTCCGTCTTTTGACAGAACTTTTATTTCCTTTGTTTATAAAGAAAATCTGAGATGATATAGTTTTGCACGAAAAGTTTGCAATTTTGTGAGAGTTGTGATATAAATTGTATGTTGCACAAAGTCAATATTTTACAAACCTTTCTTTGTGATATTGTAAATTTGTGATGAGGAAATCAATTTTGCAATAGACAAAAGTAAAATGTAAAGATAACAAAATTAAAAAGTTTGTGATGAGTTTGTGATGCAAGTTTGTGATGTTTTGTGATGTCCCGAACTCCCTTTATTTACTTATGTTTTCATGATTTTCAAACTCTCTATTACGAAATCACAAATTTTTTGTACAAAAAGAGAGAGGGGTTCGGGGAGAGAAACGAACGCCGTAAGGGATTGTTCTAAAAGTCGGCATTTGCGATCATGGGATGTAAAACACAAGAAGCCGACCTGCAAATAATGTTCGCAAGTCGGCTTCAGATAAAAGCAAATTGATTTATATAATATTAAAATGGCCTGTCATCATCAGGATCAAACAAGTCTGTTTGCATTTTTTTAGCATCTGACGAATCTTTTTTCAGAGATCGCAGATATATCATGTCCTTAGTCTTCACGCCTCCAGTGGCAAGCGTAACCGCTTTCTGAATGCGTCCAGAACTATTACACATCTCCGGTGGATTCAATATATCCACCCACGGACACAATTTTACGAAGTTTTTCAGTTTCTTGGTAAAACTCTGCATTGTTATACGGTTGATATTGGCAAAACGGATATAGTCCGCAAAGACATCATCACGTGGAAGCTCCACATCAAGATGTCCACTTTCGAGGGAAAAGTAACCATTCGCCCAGTCTTCGAAGTTAGACCCCATAGCAGCCTTCAGACGTCGTTTCTCCATGTTGGCCATAGGTGGTTGCGGTTTTATTCCGGAATCCTTTACAGACAAATAAAACCTGCAGCATTGCATCCAGAAATTAAAGTCTGCATTCCACTCTTCTTCCGAATAATCAAAGGCATAAAGAGTTTTGTTGAAGTCATCGCGAATCGTACGCGTTTCTTTGTAGTCGTTGTCTTCAGTTTTCTGATGATACCAATCACTGAATACCATATATAGACTACGGGCTTCACTCGAAGGATCAAAGTCATTAGGAACATAATTTGTCGTGAAAGCAAGTTTCGGCGATTCGTCAAACGGAATAGTAAATGATCGGTTGTTCTTTGGATTAACCGTCATGTCGCTTGTAATGTTATCATAGAACAAACCAAGGTTCAAATATCTGTCACAGTCATCGACAAGTAACATATCTGTATATTGAGTAACCTGGTCGAATACATGAGGATTGTCCATCAACTTAGGGTTGCGCCCCGAAAGCTTGACAGTCTTCATCATGAACGAGAGCACCTTAAAGAAGAAAGACTTGCCACTTCGCCCGTTACATTCGTCTTCTTCTCCGATTTTATTGTCCATAGCGAGGGGTGCCCATGCACGAACAGAATCCTTATAGCGATGCAACATATAACCCATGGTGAAAATCTTGTTGATAAGATTCAATTTCTGTTCCCTTATATCATAAGATGCAAGTCCTTCTCCTGCTATCTCAAACGGATGCATCTGCAAATATTCTTTTGCTGATGCCACATCTCCATCAAACCGCGTTTCGGTTTCCTTGCGCCAATACAATCTTGACGTGTTTATAAGATATCCAAAGAAATGGCTTTTTACATCAATGATATCTATGTCGAGTTCTGTCTTACCGTTGTCTTCCGTCTGAAGGATTCTGAACATATCGGGTAGACGCTTGAACTTGTGCGGAATGACATCATCTTCCCAAACATAGTTGTGCAAGCCATCAGCTCCAGGATCATATTCCTTCATACCGCCATTGTCCCCGGGAATAGGTTTCATGACTTCGACAGTTTTATTTGGGAAAAAGAAATATTGAGAATTTGGTGTATACGTTGTAAAATCAAGTTCTATCTCCTGAAGACTCTCGAGAGAAGCAGCCGTCAGTTTGGGCGAATTCAAAACGAGATTCAACACGCCTCTATCTTCAAATCTTTCCACAACCCATCTGCGGATAAACTCGCGAATATCTTTTACGTTCACTTTCTTTACGATATTCCCCATAATGCGGATAAACTGAGTAACAACAGAATTCTCATCACGCAATGCGTAAAAGCCATTAAGCTGCAGAAAGTTGTAAAGGCAAGCCGTATCCATGTCGTATTTCCATTTACCGTCTTTCTGAAGATTACTCACCCAAAATCTTGCAGGCATAGCAAGTTTCATCAAGTTCTTGAAATCTTTTTTCTCGGACCTTATTTCCATCCAATCGCGCAGATCTTTACGCGGTTTCCCTCTATTGTCGCGATACGTAGTAAGCCATTCCGGTAACCATACGGTATGTATATCTATAAACTTCAATGCGAGTTCCTTTCCTTTGCGCTTTCCTGTTTCGTCAATGTCTGGAATGTTATAAAGAATTTCAACGTATTTCATAATCTCTTTATATTCCTCGCCGGACAATTGGTAAGTCTCAGAATTGAACCAAAGTGGAATGAATCCCATACTTTTGCAGCAAACAGAATCACGTTCGCCTGAACAAATAAAAGCTTCTGGTAGCTTTTTCTCCTTATAAGGTTTGTCATCATCATGGGAGTCGCGCCATTCTCTTTCCTGTTCCGCATTAAACTTTGCATATGCTTTCTTTAGCTCTGACAATCCATTTATGAAATATCGAGGTTTCTTTCCTGCCGGTGTATAAGAAAAGCGGAAACCTTTGTCGCAATTCAGAGGTTCATACACTTTATAGAATTTTTCTTCCGGTTCATTCCCATGAGCTTCTTTAATGAGGCATTCACGAATAAATATAGGGTAATGATCATTGGAATACTTTTCCGTAACACGTCTGTCCTTGACATTGGTAATCCATTTTACAGAGTGCCAGTGTAAGTCATCAAGGTGCTTTTGCGTAACATTAGGTCCGAAAACCTTCAGTTCAAAATCCGTGAATTTCTCATTAAGAGAAAAATTACGACTCCCATCCGGTTCGTCTTGACGGGCTGGACGCTGACGGATGTCAGGTTTGTTGACGCTATGGTCAAGTTCATCCTTCACGCCATATTTCGCAGCAAGCTGCAATATTGCCTCATTAAAATGCGAGCGGTCAATATTGTGTTCACGCATATAAATATTGATTGCGTTCTCTCCACGCCCATCACCTCCGAAGTCTGTAACTTGCCAAATTTCGCCATAGCTCTTAGAGTTGAATTTTCTAAGTGATGCAGAAGGAGTCTTCTCGTTTCTTATGGCAAAATGTTTTTTCTCGCCATTAACGCAATTTTTTGCCTGAGGATATTCCTCAAGAATAATATCAAGCCCACCATTTGTCGCTCTAAGTATATCTTCAACTTTTATCATATTAATCAAATTTGCTTTTACAAAAGTATTTTCCAGCAATTGCGCCGGAAAATACTTCTCAGATTATTGCTCATCAGATTGCGAATTCACACAATCACAAAAATATTCAGTCCGGTGTTCAATATAACACTTCTTTCTTTTACACCATTTGCCGTTGATGCAATTTAAAGAGTATTTGCATGACATACATTCACTCAGCATATATTAGCCTTGTCTATTATTTCAGCAAAATGCATTGCGTCTTCTGTGCGAAGTTTTAGTGTAACTGTGTACAATTTATTCCTTGCCTTTGAGACCGTCATTGAATATGGCTTTTCCTCATTGTCAAGTATAGAGTACATCTTTTGCAATGCCTTTCCCGTGAGATATGCGGTGAACCGAGTTCCAAATTTTCCCATATTACTTAAAATTGTTCATTCTTAAAACTTTAATTATTTCCCTGCAATTTTTCAATTTGAGCTTTTCCTTTATGCGGTAAAGATGCGCCTTTACTGTTTTCTGGTTTTTATGAAGGATATCTGCTATCTCGGTGAAGCTGTATCCCTGCAGGTATAAGTCTGCAATTTGCTTTTCACTTTCGGATAATGGGACAGTAGATTTGGGTTTGCATATAATTTTCTCGTTCTCGCAAATGCCACGAAGTGGACATCTTACTTCCTCAAAATTTAGGACTACATTTTCAACATCATATGATAGGAAATCCTGCTCGCCGAAATTACACCTCACAAATCTGTTTACCATTTCAAATTTTTTTCCTTTATATAAGCTGCTTAATCTTGCATAAGCTTCAGGGAATCTCTCCCTTATCAAATCATCAAGGAAATCAACTACTTCAGTTTCAAATTTGGTCAGTCTTTTTTGTTCACATCTATCTGCCTTGAAATACACGTGTCCATCGGGGCTACAGTGGAATTCGATTCTTTCCATAGTTCATTATTTATAACATCATATACAACCATTTTTTCAAGAGTATTAAACTCTTGCCCATTACTGCCGAGCAGTTTGTTTCTTGTTGTATTAACATTCATTCCATAATGAAATGAAAGGTAATTAAGAAACATTCCTTTTTCTTTTCTTTCCAAATTTCGGTAGTAATCCCCAGGGACTACAAAATCCGCTTTCACGCTTTTTTTCTTTACCATATCAAATTTAATTACTAATTTTGACGCAAATATAAACAGAAAAATTATAAACTCTGTCAAATGAAGGAATTAAAATCCGTTATTTGACAGTATTTAACAATTATTGCATGAAATACGACTTCGACAAACTAAAAACAGGGAGATTAAGAGAATTGATAGCAAGAGCAAACTTGACGGAAAAAGCTTTTTGTAAGGCTTTATGGGGTGAGCAGACACATCAGGTATTGATAAATTTAGAACGTCGACCAGACGTCAGAGCATCAACGCTTGTAAAAATCGCTACAATTTTAGACTGTAGTATTGATGATTTATTTCTGCATAAAGACAGAAATGAGACAGAAAATCCGTCAGTTGTAGGGAATAATAATGTAGTAAATAGTCATTATGTTAATACAGACATTCCAAGTTTAAAGGCGGAAATCAAAGCTCTCAGAATGCTTATTGATGAAAAGAACGCAAGGATTGAAGATTTAAAGAAAGCCAATGATGAAGTAGGAAAACGACTTGATTTAGTCCTTTCACTCAAGAATAACGTTTTAAATAAATAGCTGTAAAGTGAAAGTTTAACAATAAAATATTTCTGGGCATTTCCTGCCTCCGCAACTAAAATGCTCGGAAGTCTTTTGTTTATGAAGATTCCGAGC
>ERZ808240.983-NODE-983-length-36296-cov-33.650699_pt1 | contig 36296 bp, 32 predicted proteins | sample MGYA00521084_ERZ808240 | MGnify/ENA primary metagenome ERZ808240 (study PRJEB31516, sample SAMN03275571) | gut metagenome | biome: mammalia-associated habitat; material: feces | host: Papio cynocephalus | place: Kenya | collected 2012-08-06 ... | reverse complement strand
CAGTGGCTCGACGACAACCGCTCGCTCAGGCGTGAGGCCGACACCTCGCTGGTCTATGCTCCGATTCTTGAGAAATACGGCTACACCTACGACGACTATCTGAACAGTGTCAACGCCTACATGAAGGATCCGACACGCTATTCGAGGATTCTCCGCAGGACTTCTGAGATTCTGAACGGCAGGCTCTCGGAGCTCAAGGCCGAGAAGAAGGCTCGTGAGGAGGCTCTGAAAGAGAGTCGCAGGCTTGACTCGCTCAGGAATCTCGTCCGTCTGAACGTCGATTCGCTGATGAGGGGCATGTCGAGGACGAATCCGTCTGACAGCGTGACGGTAGCGTGGGATTCTCTCAACTGTTTGGTATTCAGATTTGTACAGGCTACGGACACTACCTATGACGGTCCGGCCATGACAATCAGGACTGACTCTGCGGATGTCGCGGCGGACAGCCTCGCCGTGGTTTCCGACAGCATCAGGCTTGCTCCGGCGGATTCGTCCTGGGCTGTGCCGCCTGCTGGAATCAAGACTGCGCTGCCTGACAGTCCTGCCGCTCCAGCCACTCAGCTGAAGCTTGTGGGAGAACCTCGTCTCGTCACCGGGGATCTTCAGGCTCCGGAGAGCCAGCCGAGGCGCAGGCGTCTTCTTCCCGCCCGGGACAGCCTGACGCGTTGACGACGGGCAGGAATACATTGAATTGAGATAAAAAGATGCTGCATTTCGACAATATAGTATATGGCCCGATACACAGCCGTCGGCTCGGGACTTCTCTCGGGGTGAACCTGCTTCCCCCGAAGGGCAAGTTGTGCAATTTCGACTGCATATACTGCGAATGCGGATGGAACCGGGACAATTTCTCCCGGGGGCCGTTCCCGACCGCGGATGATTTCGGGACGGCTATGCGCACGGCGCTTTCGCATATTTCCGAAAAGGGGATACCCCTTGACTCGATTACGTTTTCCGGTAACGGTGAGCCCACACTCAATCCTAATTTCCCGGAAATTGTGGATGTCGCGCTTTCCCTGCGGGATGAACTCGCCCCTTCTGCGAAGGTCACGGTGTTCTCGAACGCCACGACCTGCGGAAAGGGGGAGATATTCGCGGCTCTGCGCAAGGTGGATAATCCTGTGATGAAGATTGACGCCGCGACTTCGTTCCTTGCAGACAGGATAAACAAGCCTGCGGGAAACTATGACCTTAACAGGGTTGTGGAAAGTCTCGGGGCGTTTGAGGGCGATTTCATACTCCAGACGATGTTCCTCCGGTGCGACGGGTTTGACTCGGCGGCTCCGGAGAACCTGACGGGATGGATGGACATTGTGAGGAAGCTGAGACCGAGGGAGATAATGGCCTATTCGATAGACCGCGAGACCCCGCAGAAGGCTCTGCATAAGTATTCCTCTGATGAGATAAGCTCTTTTGTGCGTCCGCTCGTGGAAGAGGGGTTCACGGTACAGGTCCGTGGCTGAAACGCAGGAAGGCTTTGTGCATCTTGGCATAATGGCTCCCGGCGGGTTGTAAAAGAGATGTGACAAAGGTTGTTTCCTTTTGAAGGATTCAAATTACATAATGATTAAAATATATAAAAATGACTGACTACTTTGATAAATACGGCTACTATCCGAAGCCGGAGGAGATTGACGCGGCAATAGGCAACATTTCCGCGAACATTGACGGATTCATGACCGAGGATGTTCTGAAGAACTGTTTCTCGATGCTTGACGTCACTTCGCTCAAGACAAATGACACGGATGCTTCGATTTCCGCCCTTGTCGATAAGGTTAACGAATTTCCGGGAAAGTTTCCGGGCTGGCCGTATCCGGCTTCCGTCTGCGTATATCCCAATTTCGCGTCGGTTGTACGTGACAACAGGAAGGGGGACTATCACATTACGGTAGTCTCCGCCTGCTTCCCGTCATCTCAGAGTTTTCTTGAGGTGAAGCTTCTGGAGTGTGAGAAGGCGGTTGAGAACGGAGCTGACGAGGTTGATATAGTGCTTACTCTCAACGCTTTCCTTGCCGGTGAATACGACAGGGCCTCCGAGGAAATCCGCGCTGTGAGAGAGTGCATCGACTCCGTCGCGCGGAAGCAGGGACGCTCCGTTCATCTGAAGGTCATACTCGAGACGGGGCTGCTTGGCTCTGTGGAGAACATCGCGAAGGCATCGTTTCTCGCAATGGAGGCAGGTGCGGATTTCATAAAGACATCGACCGGAAAGGTGGAGGTGAACGCGACCCCGGTCGCTGCCTTCGTGATGTGCCGGTGCATCGCCAAATTCTATGAAAAGACCGGAAAAAAGGTCGGATTCAAGCCTGCCGGGGGCATTTCCAACGCAAAAGATGCAATTTGTTACTACCTCATAGTTTCAGCGGCTCTCGGTAGGGAGTGGCTAAATAAGGATTTGTTCCGATATGGCGTCAGCCGCGTTGCAAACAGCATTTTGTCCGCCGTAGAGCAGAAGACGGTGGCCTATTTTTAAGCTTTTTGCGAAAAAAGTTTGCGCAAACTTTTTCTGAATTTGAGAAATAAATCGCCCTTGGAGATGTCTCTGAGGGCGATTTGTGCAATTAGCCGCTGAATATTTCATTCAACGGCTAATTGGTTATAGCTTTGCCCCGTAATTAAAAATGAAGCGATATGAAACGTATTCTTTTGTTTTTCGGGGCTGCTGTGACATTATTGTCGTCCTGCGAAAGAATTGACATCGGTTCCGGCAACAGCCCGGCCGGACCGGAAGGTGTTGAGGTCCCGCATGAGGCGATTGTGCTCGGCCGTCAGCTGGAGGATCCGTACAGGACCGAAAACATGACTAAGGCCCTGCGCGAGATTTATCCGACAAAGGCCGACCGTGTCAATGTGAGCACCACCGACCTCTATGTGCGCTTTCTTCCGGCGAATCAGGATGAGTTCGACCTGCTGAAGGCCTCCGGGGTCGAGCTTCTGGATCATCCGCTTGACTACGAGATTCTGCGCGAGGGGGACTGGTACCGGGATCCGTCGGTAGGAGAGGAAGAAATCACCTGGCAGTATGCCGTCGTTCCCAAGGATTTCGAGTTTCCTGACATCAGGCATCAGGTCCTGCACGAGTGCTACATCGCCGCACACGATCCTTCCACGAAGGCGGACGGGCTGGACTGGGAGGCTGTCGAGCGCAAGGCGTACGAGATTACCGGCAATGCCGGGATGCTGGCCTCCCCTCTCGTCACAAAGGCGGACAGGGTTAATCCGGCAGGGCGGATTACCATAGTGGACGAGGAAGCGAACGGCGGGAAACCGGTCGGCGTGGCAGGGGTTATGGTCAGCTGCAACGCATTCGTTAAGTTCGCCCGTGCATACACCGACCGGGACGGCTACTACAGCATGGACCGGCAGTTCTCGTCAAGGCTTCGATATCGGCTGGTGTTCAAAAACGAGAAGAATTTTGCTATAGGCTTCAACCTGATACTCGTGCCTGCCTCTGTCTCTACCCTCGGAAAGGCGGAGCCTTCCGGAGTCAGCCTGAACGTCACCGCTGATTCAGAGGGAAAGCTGTTCCGCCGCTGCGTCGTGAACAATGCCGTCTATGACTATATCGGCCGCTGCGGCAAGGAGGACATGAACATTTCCGCGCCTCCGGCCGACCTGAGGCTCTGGATAATGAACGGTCTTGAAAACTGCAGTTCCCCAATGATTCATCAGGGGGCGGTCGTGAGCCATGCTCTCATCGCCGGCTTTCTCGGCGTCTATTCCCCGCTCGTGAAGCTCTTTGCGCCCGACATCACCCTCGGAACCTCCGGGAAGGCCTCGTACAGGAGAATCTGGTCTGACACCGTTCATGAACTTGCCCATTCAAGCCACTATGCCAAGGTCGGGAACGGCTACTGGAACAAGTATGTGGAGTACATCCTGCGCTCGTTCGTGTCGAGCGGCTCGACCTACGGAACCGGGAAGGAGGACGGCGCCGGCTACTGCGCGGTGGGTGAGATGTGGGCTTACTATCTCGAAAGCGTGATGCACAAGGACCGCTACGGCGGATATGTTCCGGACAGCGGGGAAAGCTTCTGGTTCAAGCCCCAGATTCTCAAGTATCTCGATGAGAGGGGAGTCGGCCGTGATGTGATTTTCGGGGCGATGTCCGGTGACGTGACTTCCGTCACGTCGCTCAGGGACGCGATAGTCAAGGCCTGTCCGGAGAAGCGCACCGTGATTGAGCAGGCGTTCGCGAGGTATTCTGACCAGTAGAGGCGGAGGACGAAATCATGAAGGCTATCGTGAAGGCATCCGTGCACATTTTGCTCGCCGCGGCGCTGCTGCTATGCGGTGCAGAAACCCACGCACAGAGGTTTAACATATCCACAAACCTGCTGGAGTACGCGAATCTCGGGACGCTCAATCTTGACGCGTCCGTCGGGGTGACTAAGAACTGGTCGGTCGGGGCCGGCGTGCGCTACAATCCTTTCAGCTACAGTTCCGAGAAGCGGGGCGTGTTCTATAACCGCCAGCAGTCCTGGTCGGTCGGGGCGCGCTACTGGCTTTGGCACATCAACTCCGGATGGTGGTTCGGAAGCAAGCTCCGCTATCAGGAATACAGCTCCGGCGGATGGCGTTCCGACAGCACCGAGGAGGGAGACCGCTACGGATTCGGAATGTATGCAGGTTATTCATATATGCTTTTCCCGCATTTCAACCTTGAACTCGGACTCGGGCTATGGGGCGGCGGCGCGACCTACAGGCGATTCTCCTGTCCCGTCTGCGGAATCACGGAGGCGGAAGGCAGCCGGATGTTCGTCCTGCCGGACGACCTGCTCATATCCTTGGTATATGTGTTCTGAAGACTCGAAGGCGATGAAATCATTGTTTGAAAACAGACTGCGCCCTGCGGCGGCGCTGCTTCTTCTTGCGGGAGCCGTTTCCTGTTCGCCGTCCGGCAAGGTCAAGGCCATGTTTGACAAGGGAATCACGGCGGACATCTGCATCCCGGAAACGCTTTCGGAAAATCCGGAAGATGACGGGGCGGCTGCGGCGGAGAAACCGGCTGCGGAGGAACGGCGCGAAGAGGCAGGGCCGATAATAATGAACGCGATAAGGGACAGCGAGACGGGCGAGATGGTGGCTACCGACATCATCTCCGAGTCGAAGGTGGTGGCGAGGTTCAATCATGTCTCCGAGAGGCTTGGCAATGTCAGCGTCAGCTTTGACATAGTCGTCCCTTCCGCGCTGCTTGACTCCGACTGGCAGCTGCGCTTCTCCCCGACGATGAGGATAGCCTCCGACACCGTCAGCCTAGAGACGGTTCTTGTGACGGGGTCCAAGTACCGCGACCGGCAGCTGAGGGGCTATCAGCGCTACCGCGAGTTTATCGCTTCCATCATCACGGACACGGCGGACCTTATCATGATGCGTCAGCTTGAAGTGTTCGTGGCCCGCTACTACCCCGATACTTACGCCATGCGGCGGGACTCCTCCATAGTGCCGGAGCCTGAGGCTGAGAACCTGTTCGGGGTCACGCAGCGCGAGGCGATGGAGCACTATTCCAAGACCCTGAAACATTACATCAATGACAGGAAGAAGCGGAACCGTGAAAAGATGTTCCGCAAATATGTCAAGTCTCCGATGGATGGCAGCGGCATGAGGCTCGATACCGTGCTGCGGTCGGACGGCGGTGATTTCGTCTATCGCTATGTCCAGTCTTTCCGTTCCCGGCCCGGCCTCAGGAAGGTCGTCGTGAACATGACCGGCGGGGTCTATCGTTTCGGGGAGTTCATCTGCAACTTTCCGTCTCCGGACAGTCTGGAGTTCTACATCAGCTCTCTGTCCTCGCTCGCGGACGATTCACCGCGCTACAAGATGGTGATACGGGAGCGCGTGGTTCGTGACAACACTATGGCCTTCATAGATTTCGCCGCAGGAAAGTCCGTCGTTGACACTTCTCTGGGCCGGAACGCCGATGAACTCAGGAGGGTGAGGCACTGTGTGGGGGACGTGTTCGACAGAGAGGAACTTGAACTGGATTCTCTGGTCGTTACCGCTGCCTGCTCTCCGGAAGGCCGCTGGAGTCTTAACGCGGCTCTCTCCGGGTCCCGTTCCGCCTCGGTGGGCGAATGCATCTCCGAACTTTTCGAGTACGGCGCGGACTCGCTGCTCAAGACCTCCTGCCTTCCGGAGGACTGGGACAGACTTTCCCGCATGATTGCTTCAGACAGTCTGATTTCGGAACGTTCGAGGGACTTCTATCTCCGGAAGGTTCTGTCTGTGCGCGACCCTGACGCGAGGGAGGCGAAGATGCACGGGATGACAGAGTACCGGTACATCCGCGAGCGGCTCTATCCGAGGCTCAGGACAGTCCGCTTCGACTTTCACCTGCACCGCCGCGGAATGGTAAAGGACACTGTCCACACATCGGAACTCGACACGGCGTATATGCGCGGGGTGGCGTGCCTCAAAAGGCTGGAATATTCGGACGCCGTCAGGATTCTCGGGTCATACAGGGACTACAATTCCGCCCTAGCCTATGCTTCTGCGGGCTATGACCACTCGTCGTGGGACATACTCGGCGCATTGCCGGACAATTCTGCGGCAGTGTGCTATCTGAAGGCTCTTGTACTCTCGCGGCTCGGAATGGAGGGCGGTGCGCGGGAGAAGCTTGAAGCCGCGATTGCGCTGGATGCGTCATTCCGCTATAGGGCCAACCTCGATCCTGAAATGGAAAAGATACTCCATAAAACAAAAATTCATTAACAAATTAAACTCATTTAATCATGAAAGCAAAAATTTTCCTTGCCGCAGCGGCGGCATCCGCAGTCCTCGTCGGCTGCACCAAAAACCAGGACACGGTTACTGTCCGTGACAATTCCGCGGAGACTGCTGAACTCAGCGTCTGCATTCCGCTTGGGGACCGGACCAAGGCTTCGGGGACGGTCTCTGAGACTGACGAGAACACGCTCGCGTCAGTGCAGGTGTTTGTGTTCACAGACTCCGGTAACCTTGAGGCTTACAAAAGCGCCACATCCGGGCGGCTTGACCTCTCCTGCACCAAAGGCAACAAGACTGTGGCGGCCCTTGTCAATGCGCCGGCGATAAGCGACATCACCACACTCGCCGCACTTCGTGCCAGAACCACCGCACTTTCGGACAATGCCGCCAAGTCATTTGTGATGTATGGGCAGAAATCGGTTCCGGTGAACTCCGCCTCTGTCTCGGTGACGCTTGAGGTTCAGCGCTTCGCCGCGAAGGTCGTGATTCAGAAGATTACCAATAAGATGGCTCTCGCCCAGTACCAGTCCTCTCCTGTGGAAATCACCGGAATCTATCTCATAAACGTTGCCGGAAATGCCTCGCTCGCGGGCTCCTCGGTCCCGTCGCTTTGGCTTAACAGGCAGAAAAACGAGGCCGCTGCGGACTGTCTCTATTACGAAAAACCTTCCGCTCTCAGCGTCTCCTACAATTCTTCAGACTCCAAGGGGCACTATTTCTACTGTTATCCGAATCCTACCGTGGCCGACACTGCCGACGAAACATGGTCTCCGAGACATACTAGGCTTGTGGTTGAGGCCAGTGTAGGCGGACAGAAGTGTTACTACCCGATAACCCTCCCGGCGGTTAACGCGAACACTGTCTATACCATCGGTGAACTGACCATCACCCGTCTCGGAACAGACACTCCTGACATCGAGACTGTCATGGGCAGCGCGTCCTTCACGATTACCGTGGCCCCTTGGAAGACGGAGAACGTGGATTCCGTGACAATATAACTGAAATTCGTTTCAACGCCATGAGGAAGATTTTTCTGGTTCTGTCGCTGTCGGTCTCCGCCATCGCGTCGTGCTCGATTAAGGAGGACAGGCACGCTTGCCCATGCCTGCTCAGGCTGGATTTCAGCTCCGTGGAGGAGAACTCCCGCAGTGGAAGGCTGCTGCTTTCCGTGGCTTCTGACGACGGCTTTTCACTCTCCGACACGCTTGACATGACGGAGGTGGGGGATGTCCATGAGATTCGGGTGCCGAGAACGGGAGTGCGCGTAAACCTGTGGTCTGAAGACGCGGCCGGCTTCATCGGGGAAAACGGGCTTGTGATACCGTTGGGGGACGACTGTCCTCCGGTGAGAATGTTTTCCTCATTTGTCGCGACAGACTGCGAGACCTGCACCGAAGAGGTGAGCCTGCACAAGAACTACTGCCGTCTTACGGTCATAACAGACGAGGATGATGACGGGGAATATCCCTTCGACCTCGGGGTGTATGGCAATGTCGATGGGTACGATACCTCTGGCAGTCCGCGAAGCGGCGAGTTCTGCCACTATCTTGTCGGACGGCCGGACGGTTCCGGAGAGGCATCACGTGTGATTATGCTGCCGCGTCAGACCGACTCCTCACTGCAGCTTGACGTTTCCGAGGATGCCTCGGTTCTCAAGACGTTCGCTCTCGGAAACTACATAAGGCAGAGCGGCTATGACTGGACGGAGCCTGACCTCAAGGACATGGTCGTGAGGATTGACTATGCGAGCACCAGAATCGTCATCTCAGTGGGGGCATGGGAATACAGCTATGACGTCGATATAGAATTCTGACAAGCCCGGTTTCGTCGGCGCGGAAAAATATTTTGCCCTCGTCGTTCAGAATATGAAAAAGTTTTGTAACTTTGCACTCCATTCTGAGCGCGGGTGGCGAAATTGGTAGACGCGCTACTCTCAGAAGGTAGTGCCAGCAATGGCGTGCCAGTTCGACTCTGGTCTCGCGCACTGGACAAGGAGACGGCTCAAGCCCGTCTCCTTTTTCTTTCCCGCAGTTCGGATGATATGATATTTGGTAAATTTTTATACCTTTGCAGCCCGAAAGTTATAGCAGATAATATATGGAAATCAGAAACATCGCAATCATCGCGCACGTCGACCACGGCAAGACTACACTTGTTGACAGGATGATTTATCAGGCGAATCTGGTCAGGGGAAAGGAAAACCTCGAAGAACTGATTCTTGACAGCAATGACCTCGAAAGGGAAAGAGGCATCACAATTCTTGCAAAGAATGTGTCCGTAACCTACAAAGGGGTGAAAATCAATATTATAGACACTCCGGGGCACAGCGATTTCGGAGGCGAGGTCGAGCGTGTGCTTAACATGGCCGACGGAGTGCTGCTTCTCGTCGATGCGTTCGAGGGCTGTATGCCGCAGACGCGTTTTGTGCTTCAGAAGGCCATCGAGATGGGGAAGAAGCCTGTCGTCGTGGTGAACAAGGTCGATAAGCTGAACTGCCGTCCGGAGGAGGTGCAGGAGGAGGTGTTTGACCTGATGTGCGCCCTCAACGCCACGGATGACCAGCTGGACTTCAAGACCGTCTATGGAAGCGCGAAGCAGGGCTGGATGTCCTACGACTGGAGAAAGCCTACCACGGACATCACTCCGTTGCTTGACACCATTCTTGAGGCAGTCCCGGCTCCTGAGGTCCGGGAGGGAACTCCGCAGATGCTGATTTCCTCGCTCGAGTACTCCCCTTATGTCGGCAGAATCGCCATCGGAAGGGTAACCAGGGGGGAACTCAAGGCAGGGATGAACATAAGCCTCTGCAAGAGGTATGACATAATTCAGAAGCAGAGAATCAAGGATCTGATGGTGTTTTCGGGCTTGGGGAAGACCAAGGTCGAAAGCGTGCAGTGCGGGGACATCTGCGCGGTCGTAGGAATTGACGGGTTTGAAATCGGAGACACCATAGCCGACTACGAGAATCCCGAGGCGCTTCCGCCGATAGCCGTCGATGAGCCTACGATGAGTATGCTCTTCTGCATCAACAATTCCCCGTTCTTCGGCCGTGAGGGCAAGTTCGTGACTTCCCGCCACCTTAAGGAGCGGCTTGAGAAGGAACTTGAGAAGAATCTCGCCCTGCGCGTGAAGCCGGGTCCGAACGCCGACTCGTTCATCGTCTATGGCCGCGGCGTGCTTCACCTTTCCGTGCTCATCGAGACTATGCGCCGTGAGGGATTCGAGCTTCAGGTAGGTCAGCCCAAGGTGCTGGACAAGACCATAAACGGACAGCGCTGCGAGCCTATAGAGAACCTTACCATCGACGTCCCCGAGGAGTTCGTCGGCAAGGCGATAGAGATTTCTACCCGCCGCAAGGCCGCCCTCATCCACATGGAGAACAGGGGAGACCGCACCCATCTCGAGTTCGACATCCCGTCGCGAGGACTTATGGGATTGCGCAGCAACCTGCTCACCGCGACTCAGGGAGAGGCCGTCGTCGCCCACCGGTTCAAGGACTACGAACCTTACAAGGGCGACATCGAGCGCAGGACCAACGGCTCTCTAGTGTCTCTCGAAACGGGAGTTTCCGTTGCCTATTCCATGGACAAGCTTCAGGACAGGGGGCGCTTCTTCATCGAGCCGGGCGTGGAAATCTATGCCGGTCAGGTCGTCGGGGAGCATACCCGCGAGAGGGATCTGAACATCAACATCTGCAAGACCAAGAAACTTACGAATATGCGCGCGTCAGGAAGCGACGATAAGGTTATGCTTCCGCCGCCGATTGTATTCTCTCTTGAGGAGGCTCTTGAGTACATTCAGGAGGACGAACTTGTTGAGGTTACGCCTAAATCTATGAGAATAAGGAAAATAATACTCGATGAGACGGAGCGTAAGAGGAGGTCGGGCGCGTCTGCCGATGCGGAGTGATCAAGATGAGGGCAAAAACTGAGGACAAAAACTCTCTGATAAAATTGATTTTAGCAAAAATTATTTCTATCTTTGTCGGCTCAAATCTATTTTGGTGTCTATGGAGAATTTTTTACTTATAGCTCTGAATGGATTGCCTTCCGGAAAAACGGTATTTGAGGGAAGGTTGGGCAAGGAGTTCTTTGTCGAATTTGGAAATTCGGAAATCCTCGACGCGGATGTCAGGACGGTGGTGACCGCCGAGAAGAGCGGAAGCTGCATCGGAATCGACATGACGCTTGAGGGTAACGTGACGGTCGAATGCGACAGATGTCTCGAAGACCTTGTCCTTCCGGTCAGCCGCACCGTGCTTCTTGAGGTGAAGTTCGGCGACGGGCAGACTCCGGAGCAGCAGGACGGGGAGCGGGAAGTGATTCTTCTTTCGCGGGACAACACGGAGCTTGACCTCAGCCAGACGGCCTACGACTATGTCTGTCTGAGCCTGCCGCTCCGGCGTCACCACGAAGAGGGCGGGTGCAATCCTGAGGCATTGAAACATCTCCGCGGCCTCGGCGGAGACACCCCGCAGCATTCGTCAGGGGAGGTTTCCGACAGTCCCTTTGCCGCGTTGGGTGAAATGCTCGGCGGCGGTGCATTCTGCGGAGAATGAGACGAGATAATAAATAATTAAAAGTATAATAATATGGCACATCCGAAACGAAAGGCCTCCAAACAGAGGCGTGACAAGAGAAGAACTCACGATGTCGCTGTGGTTCCTACGCTTGCAACCTGCTCAAACTGCGGTGCAACCATAATGTTCCACAGGGTTTGTCCTGAGTGCGGCTACTATCGTGGTCGTCAGATTATAGAGAAGAAGGGTGAGTAGTCCCCGTCTTCCTTGATGGTCCCGTAGTTCAACGGATAGAATGGAAGTTTCCTAAACTTTAGATAGCAGTTCGATTCTGCTCGGGACTACGAAAAAAGGATGATTTGGCAGCAAGTCATCCTTTTTTCGTAACTTTGTGCTTCTAACGAGAAAAACAAGGAAAGTATGAAGAAGATCATAGCTACGGAGAATGCTCCTAAGGCCGTCGGCCCCTATTCGCAGGCGGTTGAAGTGAACGGAACGCTCTGGGTTTCGGGACAGATTCCGGTGAATCCTGCGGATGGGAGCGTGCCTGCGACGATTGAGGAACAGTCGCGTCAGGCTCTGAAGAACGTCGGGGCGATTCTCGCCGAGGCGGGCCTTACATATGCCGATGTTGTGAAGACCACCGTGCTTCTTGCCGACATCGCCGACTTCAAGGCCATGAATGCCGTCTATGCTGAATATTTTACCGAAAAGATGCCTGCCCGTGCCTGCTTTCAGGTCGCGGCTCTCCCGCTCGGGGTGAAGGTCGAGATTGAGGCAGTCGCCGTGCGGTAGGTTCGGGGCGGCTTTAATGTTTTGAAAAAATGAATAAGAAAGCTCTTGTCGTCGGTCTTTCCGTATTGGCGGCTATGGTCGTCGGCATAGCCGTGCTGATGGTTGTGCTGTTCGGCGGCTCCGCCGCCGACTCGCGGACATCGCCGTCAAAGAAATCGGAGCCGCTGTTCTGTGCGGTTCCGTCGAACGCCGTGATAGTGGCGAAATTTTCCGACTTGAGGGAGGCCGTGGCGGGAATCGCCGTTTCCGACGCGTCGAAGAACGGGCAGGCGGCGTTCGTGAGCAGGCTCGCCTCATCGGCCGCGCGGCTTACGGAACTCTCGGAAAGGCCTCTTGTGGTGTCGATGTTCTACTCAAAGAAGCTGGTTCCGCTTTTCATAATTGATGCTGGAAGCTCCTCAGGCACTGGTCTCGACTCCGAAGTCGCCCTGGTGTCCGGGCTGGCTGCGGGCTGCGGGCTGGCGGTGTCTGACTGCGACTGCTCAAAGATTCTGTCGATAGAGCCTAAACTGCGGGACAGCCGGCTTCTTCTGATTTCTCCGGAAGACAATGTGGTCAATTCCGCGCTCCGTCATCTCAATGATGGGGTGTCAATCTATGATTCCGAGGGCTTCGCAGATGTACAGGGACACATTTCTTCCAAGTCTTCACTTTTCGTTTCCGCGTCCGCAGCGGACCAGATTCTGCCTGAGGTTCTGTCCCCGTCTTTCAGGAGATACTACAGATTTCTCAGTTCATTCTCGGGCTGGACGGGCTTCGAGATGACATTCTCAGAGTCCGGGGCTGAACTCTACGGCACTGCCGTTTCCGGGCGTGACACGGATTTTGTCAATGCTCTTTCATGCATCGAGCCTGCATCGTCCGAGATTTTCGGAATGCTCCCGGCATATACCGTATGGGCTCTCACCATTCCGCTTTCTTCCGTTTCCGAGTATGAGGAGGCATACGACGCCTGGCTCGACAAGCTGATGAAGCTTTCCGATGTAAGGAAGCGGCGCGAGTCCATCGCCAAGTCTGCCGGAGTCTCTCCGGCTGCATGGCTGTCCTCATTGAAGCCCGAGGAGGTCGGGGTGGCATCTTTCCGCTGCGGGGATGTTCTAAGGACGGTGAACATGGTGAGGTGCGGGAAACTCAAGGACACGGATGAACCTCAGCCGTTTGGAAACGGCGGCTTCCTTGCCGCGCTGTTCGGAAGTCTTTTTGAACGTGATGACGAAAGCATCTGTGTTGCTATGAACGGCTGGCTCGTTACCGGAAGCCGCGAGGCCGTTGAGGAGTGGTCTTCCGGCAGGGCACTGGAATACAGCCTTTATTCCAAGCTTTGTGACGCCGGGCTGAAATCATCGGTTCCCTCTTCCGGCACTGTCATTTCATATTTCTCGGCAAACGAGGATGCTGCTCTCGCTGAGTCTGCCCTCGCCGGTTCCGTGTCGCCCGTCATGTCCCCGAAGCTTTTGGAATGTGACATTATGCCGGCATTTCTTTGCATATCTTCCGGCAGGAGGTCTCCCGTGACGTTGGATTTTACAATCCTGCGGGCGGACATGAAGAGATCGAAGGCGCCGGAAACCGAGCGCGACGTGCATATTTCCGTCCCCGACGGCCCTTTCACGGTGAAAAATTCTGCCACGGGAAAGAACAATACGCTCGTTCAGAATCCGAACATGACGCTCAGCCTTCGTGACGAGAACGGCAAGGGACTCTGGACGGTGCCTTTCTCCGAGAAATTATGCGGGACGGTCACCGGTGTTGATTATTTCTCAAACGGGAAGATTCAGTTCCTGTTCGGCGCGGGCTCGAAAATCTGGCTGCTCGACCGTCTCGGGCGCTTCGTGAAGCCTTTCCCGCTTGAACTCGGCAAGAAAATTGTTCTTGGCCCGGCGGCCTACGACTTCAGCGGCGCGAAGAAATACAACATTCTCGTGCTTCATGACGACAACACCATAAGGATGTATAACCTTCAGGGAAAGGTTCCGGAAGGCTGGCAGGACATAACTTCGGCCGACACGATTGTCTCGCTGCCGGAGCGCGTGGTCGCGGGGCAGAAGTCCTTCTGGGTCGTCAGGACTTCAAGGCAGACGCTAGTGTTCCCGTTCATGGGCGGCCGGACGCTGACGGATTTCAGCGGAGACTCGATGCTGATGCCGGACACCGCCGTCAAAGCCGATGCGGACGGCTCGCTTTCTGCCGTGAGCTACAGCGGAAAGACGCGGAAAATAAAACTAAAGTAATCGGTTCCGCCGGTTTATCGGCGGACGCAACAGTATTTGAAAAATGATTTACAAATCAGTTAACAAGATGTTCGAGCAGGCGTTCCGCGACAATTGGGAATGTCTCGCCCTCTCGAACTACAAAGGCACCACAATCTTTTACAGGGATTTGGCCGAAAGGATAGCCAAACTTCATATTCTCTTTGAACATTGCGGACTTCAGAAAGGGGACAAGGTGGCGATCTGTGCCAGAAATCAGGTGAACTGGGCAGTTTCCTTCCTGTCGGCAATGACCTACGGCGCCGTCCCTGTGCCCATTCTGCATGAGTTCAAGGCCGGCAACATACACCATCTCGTTAACCATTCTGAGGCGAAGGTACTTTTTGTCGATCCGATTGTATGGGAGGGACTTTCGGAGTTGGAAATGCCCCAGTTGCAGGCAATTGCGAGAATTGACACATTCAGGCTCATATATTCCGCGTCAGAGAGGATTACATACGCCCGCGAGCATCTCAATGTCCTTTTCGGAGAGAAATATCCGGAGTCCTTCGGCCCGCAGGACATGGACTATTATGAGGACAAGCCGGACGAACTGGCTCTGATCAACTACACTTCCGGAACTTCCGGTTTTTCGAAGGGCGTGATGATTCCGTACAGGACCATCCAGTCCAACATGGAGTTCGCGCAGATGGCATGTCCCTATATAGACAACAAGTCGAACATTGTCGCGATGCTGCCTTCCGCGCATATGTACGGGCTTATGTTTGAGGTTCTCTACCAGCTTTACAAGGGTGTCCATGTGCACTTCCTCACCCGCATCCCGAGCCCGAAAATCATTATGGAGGCACTTGCCGAGGTGAAGCCGGACCTCGTGATTTCGGTTCCGCTCGTCATCGAGAAGATTTACAAGAGCAAGGTGCGTCCGGTGCTTGAGAAGAACGGAATCAGGCAGATGCTGCGGGTGCCGTTGCTTGACCAATTGATACTCAATAAGATAAAAACTGAACTTGTGAATGCGTTCGGCGGCCGGTTTCATGAAATCATCATCGGCGGCGCCGCGTTCAACAAGGATGTCGAGGAGTTCTTCAAGCGGATTCATTTCCCGTTCACCGTGGGTTACGGAATGACGGAATGCGGTCCGATCATCGCCTATGACGACTGGACGACGACAAGGCTCTATTCCTGCGGGAAGGCCGCGCCGAACATGACTATAAGGATAAATTCCTCCGACCCCGAAAATGTTCCGGGCGAGGTTCTCGTCAAGGGGGACAATGTCTTTCTCGGATACTATAAGAATCAGGAGGCTACGGACGCCGTGTTCACAGAGGACGGATGGTTCAGGACAGGGGATATGGGCGTGCTCGACAAGGACGGCTACCTCTATCTCAAGGGACGCTCCAAGTGCATGATTCTCGGCCCGTCAGGGCAGAATATATATCCGGAAGAAATAGAGACCGTTCTCAACAGTCTCGCGTATGTCGTTGATTCCCTTGTGATAGAGGACAACGGCGGACTTACGGCGCTCATATACCCGGATCTTCATCAGGCGGAGATTGACGGGCTCGCCGGAGATGCCCTTCAGGCTCATCTTGAGTCCCTGGTCAAGGAGGCGAACGATGAACTTCCTAACTATGCGCGAGTCAAGACTGTGGAGATTATGCCGGAGGACTTCGAGCGCACGCCTAAGAGGAGCATCAAGCGCTATCTTTACCAGCGAAGCGGCAAATAGGTCTCTGACTGTCGGAAATTTTACGGAAAAGTTTTTCTCATGGAAAAGTTTGACAAGGCATATCTTGAGATGGCGGCGGTCTGGGCGCGCAATTCCTACTGCAAGCGCCGTCAGGTGGGCGCGCTCATCGTAAAGGACAGGATGATAATCTCCGACGGCTACAACGGCACGCCGTCAGGCTTCGAGAATGTCTGCGAGGACGAGAACGGCGTCACGAAGCCTTATGTGCTTCATGCCGAGGCCAATGCAATCACGAAGGTCGCCAAGTCCGGCAACAGCAGTGAGGGGGCTACCCTCTACGTGACGGCCTCACCCTGCGTCGAATGTGCCAAGCTCATCATCCAGGCGGGCATCAGGCGCGTGGTCTATAAGGATTCCTACCGTCTCACGGACGGGGTGGAGCTGTTGGAGCGTGCCGGGATTGAAGTTGAACAGGTTGATGAATAGATTCTTATGAAACGCAATACTTATGCTCTGGTTTCCGCCCTTTTGGGGGTTCTCATCGGTGTCATTGCGTGCCTCACTGTCATGAAGTTTGCCGCGCCCGCGAGGGAATTTGACGGGAACTACGACCGATGGCGCAAGCTGAACCTGATTCTTGAGCAGATTCAGGACAATTATGTCGATACGATAGACCAGAAGGCCATGACCGACGCTGCGGTGGTGGCGGCAATGGGAAAGCTTGACCCCCATTCCGTATATCTCCCTCCGGTCGAACTAGAGGAGTCCGAGACTGAACTTGCGGGCAATTTCGAGGGCATAGGCATTCAGTTCAATGTTCCGAACGATACGGCCATAGTGCTCAGCGTCATTCCCGGGGGACCGTCGGAGAAGGCCGGTCTCATGCAGGGCGACAGAATCATACGAGTTGACAAGAAGACCATCGCCGGGATGAATACTCCTCAGGATTCGATGGTAAGGCTCATGAAGGGGCCTTCCGGAAGCAAGGTCACGATTACGGTGAACCGTGGAGGCGAACTGATACCTTTCGACATCACGAGAGGGAAGATTCCGGTGCATTGTGTGGATGCGGCCTTCATGCTTGATTCAGAGACGGGATATCTCAAGCTGGCAAAGTTCACGCGGACGACCTATGTCGAGTTCATATCCGCCGTGGCAAGCCTCCGTGCGCAGGGCATGGAACATCTTATTTTCGACCTGCGCGGGAACACGGGCGGCTATCTTGATCAGGCCTATATGCTATGCAACGAGTTCCTTGAAAAGGGAGACAAGGTAGTCTATATGGAAGGGCTGCACCGCTCGCGTTCGGACTTGGACGCTGACGGCAGGGGTACTCTCAAGGATGTTGGACTGTCAGTGCTGATAGACGAGGGCTCGGCCTCCTCAAGTGAAATCTTCGCGGGAGCCATGCAGGACAATGACCGTGGCGTGATAATCGGCCGCCGCTCGTTCGGAAAGGGCCTTGTCCAGGAGCCTATCAATTTCACCGACGGCAGCGGGCTGAGGCTCACGGTCGCGAGGTTCTACACGCCTTCGGGGCGCTGCATCCAGAAGCCTTACGGCGACGACTATGCCTACGACATCTACGAGCGCTATGCCCACGGTGAACTGACGGACGCCGACAGCATCCGGGTGAACAAGGACGAGGTGTATTACACGGTCGGCGGCCGCGCCGTCTATGGCGGCGGCGGGATAATTCCTGATGTATTCGTTCCTATGGACACTACACGCGCTTCAAATTTCTATGTCCAGTGCAACAAGAAGGCGACGGCCATGCGCTTTGCGAGCGCGATGTTCGACAAGTACCGCTCAGAGCTCGCTCAGATTGACGATTTCGGACAGCTGGAGCATTGGCTGGACGACAAGCATCTTGACAGGCAGTTCCTTGAATATGCCGCCGCTAAGGACGGCCTGAAGCCGAAGAAAGGAGAGTGGGAGGAGTCCGAGGAATATATGATGGTACAGATTAAGGCGCTTGTCGGGCGCTACTCCAAGGTCGGAGAGGAGGCGTTCTACCGATTCTATGTCGGCATTGACAATACTCTTCAGAAGGCTCTAAATCAAGCTCATGAGAATCCGGCGTGACATCGGATGCAGATTATTGCATCGGCTGCCGATGTTCTTGACAAAGCCGAGCCTGTGCCCCTTGTAGGAGACGGTTATATATCCGAGAGGAGAATCCTCAAGCCTTATACTGTCGCGGTGGAGAAACTCCAGCGCGGCTTTTTTGTCGAGCGGAGCATCCGGAAACGCATCCGGGCTGAGAATTGCCGACAGGGCCAGGTCTGCCGACGGAACCAGACTTCCTGCCTTCATGGCGCCGGCGGCGACTCCCGCAGCTATGGGTTTCAGGCAGGCTTCGAGCGTGGCGAGTTCGGCCCCCACCCGCTGCGGCACCGCGATGATGAGCTCGTTCCTTACCCTGAAGGAGACTTCTGTCGAGAACATTTCCGAAAGCTCCTTGAAGGACGCGGCGGAACCGTCCCGCTTGTCCGGACGGCCTTTTTCAAATTTCCCTTCCTCAAATTTCCTTTCCTCAAGCTTCTCTTTCCGGAACTTCCCCTTACCGTAACTCCTGCCGTCCTGCTGCCGGGTATCCGGTCTTTCCTTCTGCGCGTCCGTGACGGCGGCATACAGGGTCCCGTCCCCGGTCTTTCTCATCACCGCGCAGTATTGCCCTTCGCCGGGCACATATCCCGGGGCAAGCGAGAATCCGAACTCTGTCCGCATCGGTCCCTCGAAAGGGCAGTCTATGCTCTGTATTTCCGCCCCGAGCTCAGAGGCAATCCACCCGACATTCGCGTCATTCTCAATCCTGTTGAAAGTGCAGGTCGAGTAGATCAGCGTTCCTCCGGGGGCGAGTGCCGGCCAGACATCGGCGAGAATCCTCCTCTGCCGTGCCGCGCACAGCCCGACGGTTTCTTCCGACCACTGCTCCGCCGCGCTTTCGTCCTTCCTGAACATGCCCTCTCCCGAGCACGGGACATCGGTCAGAATGACGTCGAAGAATCCTGCGAGTCCCGCGAATGCCGCAGGGTCGGCCGAAGTCACCACTACATTCGGGTCTCCCCACAGCGCGACATTGTCGGCGAGCGTCCCGACGCGGTTTTTCATGACCTCGTTCGACACCAGCAGAAACCCGTCTCCGAGCATTCCCCGCAGCCTTGCTGCGATGTCGGTAGTCTTGCCGCCCGGCGCGGCGCACAGGTCAAGCACCCTTATTGTTCTCGGTTGAGTTGTTTTCAGCAGAGCGACTTCTCCGCCTTCTTCCGGCTTTCCGGTCATCTTCCCGAGCGCCTGCCCGAACACGAACCCTACGAACATCGAGGACGAGTCCTGGACATAATAGGCGCCGGAATGCATCGCGGGGTCGAGGGTGAACAGCGGACGGCTCTCCAGAAGATAGCCGCAGTCGCACCACGGGACTCTTCCCGCGACCCTTTCCCCGGCGATTTCCTGCACTCCGTTACATTCGTCCCCCCATTTCGCCGGGTTGAGGCGTACGGAAACAGACGGCGGACACTCAAGTGCCGCCGTCACCTTTGCAGCCCCTTCCGGACCGAATGCATCTTCGAGATATTTCCTGAAAGCAGGGTTGTTCATCACTTCCGGAATCAGAGCCCGAACTTCGCTGCGTCGAATCCCTCCGGCATCTTGCCGTTGGAAGCATCGACGAGACCGTCAACGACCTTGTCGAGCGCGGACTTGATTTTTGAGCCGAGCAGGGTCTTCATCATAAAGTTCAGGTCTGCATCCACGTCAATGCTGAAGACAGTCTGTGAAGCGGAGACAGCCGGCTCGAAATTGATCCTGACGGTGAAAGCGAACGGCGCCCCGTCGTCCTTGAGGACAAGCCGCGAATAGGGAGTCCTCTCTATGATTCTCACGCCTATGTCGAATCCCTGCACCTTCGCGTGAATGCTGTCACAGTCGGCCGTCACCCCCTCCCTCTTGTCCTGAGGAATTATGTTCGCGATGTTCCTCAGGTCTGTCAGCGCCATATAAAGTTCATACGGGGCCTTTGCCACCGTTCCTTTCTTGCTGCTGTAAGTTGCCATTGCACTTGTTTTTTATTTGTTGGAATGTTGTCGTGTCCGTCGGAAAACCTTATCTTTGTGCTCCGTTGCACGATATGCGCATTGCATAAGACTGCAAATTTATAAAAACTTTCGGAATTGCCCGCCGTGATGCGGACTGCGGAACGATGGAAATGCACAGGATATACTTTGAAAGGCGATGCGTCATAATATGCCCGCCGACGGAACCCGCCCTCTCGGACCCGAACGCGGTGGTCTTTCTGCTGGCGGACAGGTTCGGCATACATGACCTCATCAATATGTTCGAGAAATCTGACTCGCTTCAGAGGGTCTATATCCCGACCCCGAACGTAGAGCAGACCTATCAGAAGATATGCGCCGAATTTGTCCAGGTCTGCGCCGGCGGAGGACTTGTCTCGAACCGTCGCGGGGACTATCTGCTGATTAACCGCAACGGAATGTGGGACCTGCCCAAGGGACATCAGGAGGCCGGCGAGACCATACAGACCTGCGCTCTGCGCGAGGTGCAGGAAGAGACTGGTGTGAACCAGCTGATTCTCAGGGAACTGATATGTGTTACGGATCATTGTTACCGTCGCAACGGGATGTGGCATCTCAAGCACACGTGGTGGTTTGATATGCTCTACAATGACCCGACGGAACTCACTCCGCAGCGCGAGGAGGACATTTCCAAGGCGGCATGGGTCCCGCGTTCGTCGCTGCCTGCATATCTTCAGAACACCTTTCCATCAATCATTGAAGTCTTTAGAGAGCGGGGCGCCTAAAAAGCGGTGTCCCCTTTCTTCAGGTGTCTTTTACCTAACCTCAAAAAAAAGTCTCGATTTTTGAGAAATAGTGAAACAAAATCGGAAAAATATCGTATAACACATTACTTGCACGGAAAGAAGTGCGTGCCTGCGACAGGAAATAAAAGTAATGTTATTATATGAAGCTTTCACAGTTTAATTTCAGCCTTCCGGCTGACAGGATTGCGTCCGAGCCGCCTGTATGGCGTGACGAGTGCCGTCTGATGGTACTCCATAAGGACAGCGGGGAAATAGAACACAGGATTTTCAAGGATATAATCGACTATTTCGGAAAGGGCGACGTCTTTGTCCTTAACAACACAAAGGTGTTTCCGGCGAGGCTCTACGGCAAGAAGGAGAAGACCGGTGCGGAGATTGAGGTCTTTCTCCTCCGCGAGCTTAACCGTGAGCAGCGCCTGTGGGATGTCATTGTCGACCCTGCCCGTAAGATAAGGATAGGCAACAAGCTCTATTTCGGGGACGACGAGAGCCTCGTGGCCGAGGTCATTGACAACACGACGTCGCGCGGAAGGACTCTCCGCTTTCTCTATGACGGCGGATACGACGAGTTCAAGGAGGCTCTTTTCTCCCTCGGAGAGACTCCGGTTCCGAAGTGGGTGAAGCCGGCGGTGACAAAGGAGGACGCGGAGAACTACCAGACCATCTTCGCCACCGAGGAAGGAGCCGTGTGCGCTCCTGCGGCGGGGCTGCATTTCAGCCGAGAACTGCTCAACAGAATGATACTCAAGGATATAAACAAGACGTTCATAACCCTGCATATGGGAATCGGCCATTTCCGCTCCGTCGATGTCGAGGACCTTTCCAAGCATAAGATGGATTCCGAGAGGCTTATCATCACTCCCGAAGCCGCCGAGGTGATAAACACCGCGAAGAGGAACGGACACAGGGTGCTTGCCGTCGGAATCACGGTGATGCGCGGGCTTGAGACTTTCGTGACCACGAATGATGAGGTGAAGCCGTATGACGGGTGGACCAACAAGTTCATATTTCCGCCTTACCGCTTTGCCGTTCCCGATTCGATTGTCTCCAATTTCCATCTTCCTGAATCGACCATGCTGATGTCTGTGGCCGCGTTCGGTGGCTATGAGAAGGTTATGCACGCCTATAAGGTCGCGCTTGACGAGGGCTACAAGTTCGGACCTTACGGTGACGCGCTGCTGATTGTCTGACACTCTTGTCGGGGAGTGCCTTCCGGTTGCGGATGTCGCCGGCTGTTTCAATTTCGTGAAAAACGTCAAAAAAATTTTATAGAACACATAAAAAAAGAAAAATCGTCGATTGAAATCTTCGAATCGGCGGTTTTTTCTTTTTGTTCGGCCTACATTTGCAGAAACGATTTTGCGGAACTGAGAAAAATGGAAAGCAACTATGAAACGGTCTGCCTCTGCGCGTTGAACACGATTTTCGGATATGAGCCGAGAGTGGCCGGCGCGCTTATGGAGAGCCTCGGGAGTGCGGCTGCGGTGTTTGCGATGACGGAGAGCGATAAGGACAGCGTGTTCGGCCCTTTCAGCAAGTACCGGGGCAGAATCTGCGGCGAGGAGCTCGACAGGGCCGAGTCGGTGCTCAGGGATATGCGGGAGGCGGGCGTAAATTTCATCGGGATGACCTCCGATGATTATCCGGAGCGGCTCAGACACTGCGAGGATGCCCCCGTCGGGATATTCGTCTGCAGCGGCAGCCCTCCGTCGGGGATTTTCGGGGGAGGGCATTATGTGGCCGTAGTCGGGACGCGTGAAATCACCCCTTACGGAGAGCAGTGGTGCAGGGACATGATCCGGGCGATGGCGGAATCCGGCGCCGCTCCGAGCATCGTGAGCGGTCTGGCATATGGGACGGACATCATCGCGCACAGGTCAGCCGTGGAGCTCGGACTGCCTACCGTGGCCGTTATGGCGACCGGCCCGGACTCCGTCTATCCTTCCCGTCACCGGGACTTCGCCGAGCGGCTTGCAAGGCTTCCCGGATGTGCGCTTGTTACGGACTATCCTCCCGGGACCGCTCCTGTTGCCGTGAACTTCATCCGCCGCAACCGGATAATCGCCGGGCTGAGCGACAGCGTGGTTCTCGTTGAGTCGGCGGTGAAGGGCGGCGGGATGATAACCTGCCGTCTGGCATTCTCCTACGACAGGTCGGTGTACGCGCTGCCAGGGCGGGGAGACGACATCCGCTCGCAGGGCTGCAACCATCTTATAAGGGAGGGGGTCGCGGAAATAATCGAGTCTCCCGCCGACCTTGTCTCGCGGCTCGGACTCCGCGCTGAGAAAAAGTCCCGGACGGCGGGAGACGCCGCCTCCGGCGGGGAAACGGCGCCGGATTCTTCGGCGGATATGAGGACGGGTGACTTCCGAAGCAGGATAGACCTCCGTTATTCTAAGATTCTTCCTGACGAGAAGATTTCCGCGATGGCCGACATACTCCTGAAAATCAGGGCCAGGCGCGGAATAGACATTGACTCCCTGTGCTCCGAGACTGGATTGCCGTACAGGAATGTGTCAGAGCTGACCTCACTTCTTGAGAGTGACGGGATTATCAGCATAGACCTGCTGCGCCGCTGCACGATAAGGGCCTGACAGAAACTGATGACCGGTTTTGTGGAATTCAGGAAAATTTAAACGGATTATAGGGCGGCTTCTCGAAACAGATTCGTAAATTTGCCGGCAATTATGCTGAACTTTATCGACACACATTCGCATCTCTATGATGCGGCATACGAGGGGGACGGCGGCGGTGCGGTGCGCCGGGCCGTCGCGGCGGGCGTCACCAAGATAGTGATGCCGGACACGGACAGTTCCGTGCGCGAGGCTATGTTTGCCCTGTGCGGCGAGTTTCCCGGGGTCGCTTTCCCGTGCCTCGGCCTTCACCCTACGGAATTCGGGGAGAACTGGCGGGAGGAACTTGACCTGCTGCGCGGATTCATCGGCAGGGAAATTGTCGCCGTCGGGGAAATAGGGCTTGACCTGCACTGGCGCAGCGACAATCTCTCCGTCCAGATTGAGGTTTTCCGCTCCCAGCTGGAACTCGCCCTCGAACTGAATCTTCCCGTCATAATCCATAACCGTGAGGCCACGGCGCACATTCTTCGTGTCCTCGACGATTTCAGGGGCAGGGGACTGCGGGGCGTTTTCCATGCCTACAGCGGCAGTGCGGAGACTTTCCGGGAACTTGAACGTTACGGGGACTGGTCGGTGGGCATCGGCGGCGTGCTGACATTCAAGAACGCCTCGATAGCCGAGACTGTGAAGTCCATTCCGCTCGAAAGCATCGTCCTCGAAACGGACGCGCCCTATCTTACGCCGGCGCCATATCGCGGAAAGCGGAACGAAAGCTCGTATATCCCGGTCATCGCAGGAAAACTCGCGGAACTGAGGGGAATCTCCATAGATGAAGTCGCCTCAGTTACGACGATGAACGCGGAAAAACTTTTTGGAATATGAAAACATGGAATCATAAGTCGTCGATACTCATTATATATACCGGCGGAACCATAGGCATGAAGTCCGATCCGGCCGACGGTACGCTCAAGCCGTTCAATTTCAGCCAGATTCTGGACGAGGTGCCTGAACTCGCGAAGTTCGCCTGCCGCATAGATTCCTACTCGTTCAGCCCGATAATAGACTCCTCCGACGTGGAGCCTTCGATGTGGCTGACGCTCGTCAGTCTGATTGAGAGCAGGTATGAGGATTATGACGGCTTTGTGGTGCTCCACGGGACGGACACCATGTCCTATTCCGCCTCGGCAGTGAGCTTCATGATAGAGGGACTGACGAAGCCCGTGGTCTTCACCGGCAGCCAGCTCCCCATCGGTATGCCGCGCACCGACGGCAAGGAGAACCTGATTTCCGCCGTGGAGATTGCCTCCGCGAAGGATTCCGACGGGCACGCCGTCGTCCCGGAAGTCTGCATCTGTTTCGACAACCTGCTCATGCGCGGCAACCGCACGACCAAGATGAGCTCGGACGACTTCAAGGCGTTCAGCAGCGAGAACATCCCGCCTCTTGCCGAGGCAGGAATCAGCATACGCTATAACTTGTCTCTCATCCTCAAGCCGCAGGACTGGAACAGGCCGCCGGTGTTTCACAAGAGGCTCGACACGCGGGTTTCCATCCTGAAGATTCATCCCGGAATGACCGCCGAGGTCGTGCGGAACATCCTGTGCGGAGTCGGCACCCGTGCCGTCGTGATGGAGACCTATGGCTCCGGGAACGCCCCGTCGGCGGAATGGTTTATGTCGCTCGTGCGGGAGGCCCATGACATGGGCAAGATTCTTCTGAACGTCACCCAGTGCCCGTCAGGCTCCGTCAATATGGACATATACGCTACCGGGAAATGCCTGAAGAGGGCAGGGGTGCTCAACGGCTACGACAGCACGACTGAGAGCGCTCTGGCCAAATTGTTCGTGCTTCTGGGCGAGCACCCGGACAACGCGGGGGTGGAAAGGGAACTCGAGAGGAGTCTCAGAGGTGAGATTACCGTCTGACCGTGCGGCGGCCGAGACGCCTCCGGGAGGCTTTCTGTAATTTTTCGTGGACAAATATCCCCGCAAATATTTTTTTGTATGGTTTTTTATTGCTAAATTGCACCGATTTTTAAGGTTTCGGCAATGTGGGATTGTGCATTCCGGACTGAGGGAATGACATATTATTGAAAAACAAACAATTTAATAGTACTAATTATCAAAAAACGTTATGAAAAAAGTTTTAATGTTTTTGGCAGCTATTGGCTTGATGGCCTTTTCTGCACAGTTCGCATCAGCTCAGGATCAGGCAGCTGACGCTGCATCCACCGAAGAGGTCGCAGCAGCTCCCAAGGAGGTGACTTCTCTCGCTGAATTGACTGCAGCCCAGGAAGAAGTTCCTCTTCACCAGGCTCTCAAGACCAAATTCATTGAAGGAGGTCCTGCGTTCATGGCCGCCATCATCCTCTGCCTTATCCTCGGTCTTGCAATCGCAATCGAGCGTATTCTTTACCTCGCGTTCTCAAAGACCAACACCAAGAAACTTCTCGAAGGCATCGAGAAAGCCCTTGACGAGGGCGGCGTAGAGGCCGCTAAGGAACTTTGCCGCAACACCCGCGGTCCGGTGGCGAGCATCTTCTATCAGGGATTCCTCCGCATGGACCAGGGCATCGAGGTTGTCGAGAAGACAGTCGTTTCCTATGGTTCAGTGCAGATGAGCCTTATGGAGAATGGCCTGAGCTGGATTTCACTCTTCATCGCCCTTGCCCCTTCACTCGGATTCTTGGGAACGGTGCTCGGTATGATTGAGGCATTCGACGCCATCCAGGCAGCCGGCGACATCTCACCTAACATTGTCGCGGGAGGTATGAAGGTCGCCCTCATCACCACCGTCGGCGGTTTGATCGTTGCCATGATTCTTCAGGTGTTCTACAACTATATCCTCGCTCAGATTGAGAAGCGCACCATCGAGATGGAGGATGCTTCCATCAGCCTCGTGGACATCTTGGTTAAATATCAGAACAAATAAATCGGAACACAATGTACGCAAAAGTAATTAAAGCAATAGAGTGGGTTCTCCTCGCGATTGGTGTCGTCCTTGCCGTATTTGGTTATGCTTACGGCTTCACGGAATCCGACGGCATCGCGACGGACATCCTGATTTACTGCGCGTATGCTCTGATTGTCGTTGCCATCCTCGCCGTTATCGGACTCGGTCTCTACTTCTCAATCAAGCAGAATCCGAAGTCGCTCATCAAGTTGGGCATCGGTGCAGTGGTTGTGGCCGCAATCGTTGGCGTAGCGTATGTGTTGGCTCCGGGCACACCGGCAGTCGGCTCGTCCGTGCAGACATCTGCAGGAATGCTCAAGCTGACCGACACTATTCTTAACATCACCTATTTCGCATGCGGGGCAGCTGTTGTCTCAATCCTTGTCGGAGTTGTGATGAACGCAGTACGTAATAAATAATTGCAGACTATGGGCAGCAAAAAGACTCCAGAAATAAATTCAAGCTCCACGGCGGACATCGCGTTCCTGCTGCTGTGCTACTTCCTGATGACCACTACGATGAATCAGGATTCAGGCCTGCAGCGCCGTCTTCCGCCGATGCCGGCAGAGAATCAGAAGGCTGAGGATCAGAAGGTCAATCGACGCAATATCATCATTGTGAAGATTAACTCCGCCGACAGGCTTTTCGCCGGAAATGAAGCGATGGAAGTCAGCCAGCTGAAAGACAAGATTAAGGAATTCCTTACCAACCCGACCGACGACCCTAAGTTGCCGGAGAAGAAAATCAAGGACATCGAGGGATATGGAGAATATCCTGTTTCCGAGGGTGTGATTTCTCTTCAGAACGACCGCGGAACGAGCTATCAGGCTTATATCGCGGTTCAGAACGAGCTGGTGAAGGCGATCAACGAGATTCGTGACGATTTCGCTCGCGCCAATTACGGGAAGCCTTACGACAGGCTCACCGAGGAGCAGCAGAAAATCGTGCGTGACGCCGTTCCTCAGAAGATTTCCGAGGCCGAGCCTAAGGATGTTTCAAAAAGATAGGAGGATTTAGGATATGTCAAAATTCAGAAAAGACGGTAAGAAAACGACGCCGATGGCCAGCACGTCATCAACGTCAGATATCGTGTTCATGTTCCTGTTCTTCTTCATGGTGACGACGAACCTCCGCAAGACGGAAAACAAGGTCATCGTGAAACTTCCTGAGGCGTCCGAGGTCGTAAAACTGGAGAGGAAGGACCTGGCCTCCTATATCAACATAGGTACGCCGGTGAAACATCTTCAGGCACAGTTCGGAACGGACTCCCGGATTCAGTTGAACGATTCCTTCAAGACCATTGACGACATCCGCGACTTCATCGCTTCGGAGCGCGACTCCAAAAGCGAGGCCGACAGGTCGTTCATGACGGTCGCCATAAGGGCTGACGAGAACACGACCATGGGTATTGTGACAGATGTGAAGCAGGAGCTTAGAAGATGCTCCGCGCTCAAGATCATGTACTCGGCCAGAAAGGCTGAAAAATAGTCCCATGCAGATGATATGAGGGATGCCCTGACGACGAAATGCCTGGGGCATCCCTTTTTTTTGATGATTAAGAAATCTTCAGAGAAATAAGTTATGAACAAGAGAAAGATATCTATTATTGTGGCGACCGTGCTTGTGGCGGCAGCGACGGTCTGCATTGTGGTTTCACTGAAAAAGCCCCAAGGGCAGAACCCTCCTAAATATGTGTTCCTGTTCATCGGTGACGGAATGGGGCTGGCTCATGCCTCTGCCACGGATTCTTTCCTCGCCTATCAGGATTCCTGCTATGGAGGCGGCTATCTCACCTTCACGCAGTTCCCTGTTGTCGGACTGACACGCACATGGTGCGCGGACAGCGGTGTGACCGATTCCGCTGCGGCCGGCACCGCGATTGCCTGCGGGCAGAAGACCAATACGTCGCGGATAGGAATGGCTCCTGACGGAGCGCCGCTCCGGTCAATGGCGTACGATTTTAAGGAGGCGGGCTATCAGGTCGGCATCATGTCCGACGGACCGGTCAATCACGCGACTCCGGCGGCGTTCTATGCCCACGCGCTCAAGCGCAGTCTCTACTATGACATCGCCAAGGAGATGTCCTCCTGCGGCTTCGACTTTCTGGGCGGTTCGGAGATTATAGACCGTTATGGGCGGAAGCATGATATGGAGGATGTCGTGAAGCTTGTCGAGGCCGACGGCGGCACCGATGTCTGCTTCGGGATTGATGAGCTGAAGGCTTCCACTGCTCGGACTAAGGTCCTTCTTCCTTCAGAGCCCGAGGATTCCGATGATTTCGACAACATGGACTCCAACAAGAACTATGACCTTGCCATGGCCGGACAGGGAATGCAGGCCGCGGATTTTGTCAGGGCCTGCCTGGGCACTCTTGACGAGGACAAACCTTTTTTTCTGATGTGCGAGCAGGGCTACATCGACTGGGCCTCACACGGCGGACGCACCATGAGGGTCATCGAGAGCGTGAAACTTCTTGACAAGGCCGTCGCCGAGGCTTATGAGTTCTATCTCAGGCATCCTGACGAGACGCTTATCCTTGTCACAGCAGACCACGAGACCGGCGGGCTTACTTTCGGCACCGAATCCTATCTTACGAACTGGAAGCCGCTCGACGATTTTTGGACGGAATCCGGACACGACGATTCTTCGCTTACGGATGACGCCAATGCGGAACTCAACAGGAGTGCGCATGTGAACTGGAGTACCCATGGGCATACCGGTTGTCCTGTCCCGATTTATGCGATTGGAAAGAATGCTGACAAGTTCACCGGGTTCTATGAAAACTCGCGGATTAAGGAGCGGATACTTTGTTCGGTAAAATGACGCGGGACTGCTATTCCCCGTGTGAGGGGGAGAGGCTGATGACAAAAAATCAAAACGGCCTCTCTTTTTTTTGAAAAAGTAGCGAGGGCTTAGTATCTTTGTAAGATTTTTGGTCTGACCGTAGAATGGCCGGACAATAATACTAGAGCAAATGGAAAAGATAATCAGAACCAAGGTCAAGGACTTGCTGGCGGGCGAGCCGGGCAAAACCGTTCTGGCGAAGGGTTGGGTCAGAACAAAGAGAGGCAACAAGAAAATCAATTTTATCGCCCTTAATGACGGCTCGACAATAAACAATATCCAGATTGTCGTTGATCTGGCGGCCTTTGACGAGAACCTTCTTAAGAGGATTACCACAGGCGCGTGCATTGCGGTGACCGGAGAGCTCGTGCCGTCACTCGGCAGCGGTCAGGCCGTTGAGATTCAGGCAAAGGAGATTGAACTCTACGGAGAGGCGGATCCGGAGACATATCCACTCCAAAAGAAGGGTCATTCCCTTGAATTTCTTCGCGAGATAGCGCATCTCCGTCCGAGGACCAACACGTTCGGCGCTGTTCTGAGAATACGTCACGCGATGGCATATGCCATACATAACTACTTCAACAGCAAGGGATTCGTCTATCTCCATACTCCGATTATCACGGCATCGGACTGCGAGGGTGCGGGACAGATGTTTCAGGTCACGACCCTAGACTTGGAGAATCCTCCGCGCACGAAGGAAGGGAAGGTCGATTACAGCCAGGACTTTTTCGGACGGCACACCAGCCTTACGGTGAGCGGACAGCTGGAGGGAGAGCTCGGCGCCATGGCGCTCGGGGAGATTTACACTTTCGGACCTACTTTCCGTGCTGAGAACTCCAACACGCCTCGGCATCTTGCGGAGTTCTGGATGATTGAACCGGAGATGGCGTTCTACGATGTGAACGACAACATGGATCTTGCTGAGGATTTCATAAAGTCGCTCATCCGCTACGCCCTCGACCATTGCATGGACGACCTGAAGTTCCTGAACGATATGTATGACAAGGAACTCATAGAGCGGCTGCAGAATGTCATAAAGACAGATTTTGTGCGTCTGACATACACCGAAGGCATAAAGATTCTCGAAGAGTCCGGAGAAAAGTTCGAGTTCCCCGTGTATTGGGGCGTGGATTTGCAGTCCGAGCATGAGAGGTACCTCGTCGAAAAGCATTTCGGCCGCCCGGTGATTCTTACGGACTATCCAAAGGACATCAAGGCGTTCTATATGAAGCAGAACGAGGACGGGAAGACCGTCCGCGGAATGGACGTGCTCTTCCCTAAAATCGGTGAAATCATCGGCGGCTCTGAGCGCGAGTCGTCACTGGAAAAGCTCAACGCCCGCATAGACGAGCTCGGAATGAGCCGCGAGTCGCTCGAATGGTATCTCGACACACGCCGTTTCGGCTCTGCTCCTCACAGCGGCTTCGGCCTCGGCTTCGAGAGGCTGCTCCTGTTCGTGACCGGTATGGCCAACATCAGGGATGTGATACCGTTCCCGAGGACTCCGAAAAACGCTGAATATTAGAATATAACTGAACAAAAAATATAAACATCTTCTTAGAACTACGCAAACAAGGAAAATCATGCTGATAATCGGAATTGCCGGCGGGTCCGGTTCAGGAAAGACAACGGTGGTGAAGGCGCTCACTGACCAGCTGAAGGAAAGGGTGGTCGTCATCCCTCAGGACTCCTATTACAAGGATTCCAGCCACCTCCCGATGGAGGAGCGGCAGAAGGTGAACTTCGACCATCCGGATTCGATAGATTTCGACCTTCTGATTCAGCATCTGAAGGATTTGAAGGCCGGCAAGTCAATAGAACAGCCCGTCTATTCCTACATCACCTGCTCGCGCAGCAAGACGGAGACAATTACTGTCAATCCAGCCGAGGTCATCATAGTTGAGGGCATTCTCATCTTCTGCTGCGCCGAACTTCGCGCTCAGATGGACATAAAGATTTTTGTCGATGCGGACGACGACGACAGGCTTATGCGCGTTATGGCACGCGATATCATCGAACGCGGCAAGACAGTGGAGACGGTGATTCAGAGATATTCCAGCACTGTCAAGCCGATGTTCCTCCAGTTCATAGAGCCAAGCAAGAGATATGCTGACGTGATTATCCCGCAGGGGGGACACAATAAGGTTGCCATCGACGTGATTGCGGCGACTATCGAGAAGTCGCTGAACTCCTGCCATCAGTAAAAGTTTGCCTTGTCATGCGCCGGATAGATTCAGAGGACAGGGCAGGGTTATATGTCACCGTGATATTCCATCTCACGGTGATTATTGTTTTGCTTGCCGTGCAGATTGGTGCGCAAGTCAAGGGAGACACGAGTTTTCTGATGGATTTTTCCAGACAGGATGAAATTGAACGGGAAGAAAGGGAGGCGGACTTCAAGGAGGGCATCAGCCGGCGGCTGGACGAGCTCATCGGCATGAGTTCTCCGGCGGGGACGGCGATACGCAATGTCACGGTAGATCGCAGCGCACCTCTCAAGGATGACCGCAACACTGACGCGGAGGAACTCTACCGCGAGAACGAGCGTCTGCAGCGGGATTTGAAGGGGCTGGATTCGCGTCAGGAGGATGCAAGGGACGAGACTGTTGACATGAGCGGGACAAACCGCACTGCGGAGGAACGCAAGACTGACGGCCGGCAGTATTCCGGTCCGTCTGTGCTGAGCTGGACGCTTGACGGGCGCAAGGCCAGCACGCTCCCGGTACCTGCGTACAAGTGCTACAACGGAGGGGATGTGACTGTGCTGATTAAGGTCAATAATTCCGGGGTGGTGGTGAGCGCGAAAATCGTGGAGGCCGTTTCCAGCGATGACGAGTGTCTGCGGAAGTCGGCCGTCAGGGCTGCCCGCACCTCGCGGTTCAGTATGTCATCCACGGCTCCGGCCAATCAGGTGGGGGAAATCACTTATCGCTTCATCGCTCAATAGCGGGGCGGGGCGAAGAAAAAGCGATCTCATCTTTTTCTTCATCCCCTTTCTTTCAGCATACTCAGTCGGAGTGATGATGCGGGTGGCCTTTGCGGTAGAGCTGGTATGAATTGAAGATGTTGTGCCATAGGCTGTAGAAGCCGCCGGCTATGCTCGTGACCGGAGTCATGAACGTGTAGGCCATCCATATGGCGAAGACCGTGTTTTTCTGTCCGAGCGCCTGCCCGGCCGTGATGCCGTTGCCCCATTTCGCGCCTATGCGGCGTCCCGTCCAGAACTGCAGGATGCAGCACAGCAGGGAGATGGCCGCCATTCCTACCATATAGCCGATGGGAATGCCGCTCTTGACTATTGCTCTTGTTGTCACGACAATCGCGAGCGGGAGCGAAACCGACCAGATGTAGAGCGCGAGGTCGTTGAAGTGCAGAATCCACCGATGAAAGCCGGGGAGCAGGAAACGCACGAGCCAGGCGCAGATGCATGGCATGATGAGCAGCGGGAAGGTCTTTGCCATAATCATGCAGAATGCCGTCGTGAACGAGATTCCTGCGGCCGGATGCACGAGAGGGACGATTGCCGGGACGATGAGCGCCGTCACGATGTTGATGAGTATCGTGTAGGTGATGATTCCGGGCATATCCCCGCCGAGTTTTCCGGTGATTACCGCAGCGGCCGTGGCCGTGGGGCATATCATGCATATCATGAAGCTCTCTATGAGCAGTCCGTAGTGCCCGCCTCCGCAGAGCATCAGCACAACTCCTGGAATCACGAACCCTGCGGTCTGGACGAGCAGCAGCCAGAACTGCCATCTGTGCGGCCGCATCTGCCTCGGCGCTATGCGGCAGAACGACAGGAACAGCATCAGAAACATCAGCACGGGCTGGATAATCTTCACTGCCTTGTCCAGATAGGGCCCCGCCGGAGCCAATGCCGGTATGCTGTGGTAGATAAGGTAGGCCGCTACTCCGGCTGCCATGGCAATCGGCAGCATCCAGTCCTTCCAGATTTGTTTCAGACTAACTCTCATATTACTCCTTTGTAAATGTGAAATGAACAGGCTGCATTACTCGTGATGATAGGGTTCGCCCTTGATTATGGTGAAGGCACGGTAGAGCTGTTCGACGAATATTGCCCTGACCATCTGGTGCGAGAAGGTCATCCGTGAGAGCGAGACCATAGAGTTACAGCGGTCATAGACCTCCTTGCTGAATCCGTATGCCCCGCCGACGACAAAGACAATGTCATGTGGCGAACCTCCGGAAATCTTGGCGTTGAGAACCCCCGACCACTCGACGGAGCTGTATTCCTTTCCGTGCTCGTCGAGCAGGATGACATCGTCCGCAGGGCGTATGTTCTTGAGAATCAGCTCGCCTTCCTTCGCCTTTATCTGTTCCCTGCTCAATGCGGAAACCTTCTTGAGCTCGGGAATCTCCATCAGGGCGAAACTCGTGTAGTGCCGGAGTCTGTCGATATAAATCTCCATCCCGTTTCTCACCCAGTCCCTGTCGGTCTTCCCGACTGTCAGCATAGTAATTTTCATGCGGCAAAAATAATAAATATTCCGCGCATTCCGGATGAAAGTTTATGGCATTTTCGGCTTCCATATCGAGTTTTATGTGCCGATTTGTGTCTTGCGGTCCTTTGGCTCTATCAGATTTCTCCACTCCGCTTCACCCTGGTCGGAATGATTGCTTTTTGCAATTGTTTTGCTATCTTTGTTGCAGAAATATAGAGATTGTGTCACAGTCAGCAGTAACACGGGTGTGAAGTCGAGCGATAGTTATCGTTTTTATTTGCTTATTTGCGTGAGAATTGCGACCTTTGCCCCGTTGAATGTGAAAGAGACAGATGAGACTTAACGGAATGAATGTTGGCGTAATGCGCTGTGCTGCAACCACCTTCGGGGGGGGCGGGAATATGCGTCCGTAGAGTCAGGTAAAATATTGAACAGGAATGTATCCGGAAGGGTGCTGAAGCCATCATAGGCCTCGGCGCCCTTCCGTCGTATATGCGCAAACGGACGAGCGCAGTACATTGAAATTATAAAGGTTGTTTGAGCCCCGCCGTTGAGAAACGCCAGTGATCGTCCGCACAGGGGCTCATTTTAAAAGGCGCTTGAGCGCCGTGCGAAGAACAACGAAGCGTGAGCCTTGTGCGATAGTGTGCACGGAGCACGACTTCCCCTGTTGAGGGGACGGGAGGGGTGAATAGAAGGCCGCACAGGGGCTCATTTTAAAAGGCGCTTGAGCGCCGTGCGAAGAACAACGAAGCGGACAAGAAAGAGTTAAACCTTATAAACAAAAACAAAATGAGTTACTCAAAAACAAACACTTATGAGACGCCCCTCGTCGAGGTGACGGGCGTCTCGACGGAAAGCGGCTTCGCCGGCAGCGGAGCGTCCACTCACAATGCCTACGGTCTCCAGGACATTACCGGAGCAGATGTAACCGACCAGTCCGGAGACTGGAACTAAAAAAGACGATGCCTTATGAAAACTTACAGCAAAATTTTCTTCGCGGCCGTCGCGGCCGCATTCGGACTGGCATCCTGCGCACAGGAAGAGCTTGCGCCGGCCGAGAAGCCTCAGGGCAGCCTCGTGACCGTCCATTTCGGGGCGGAATCTCAGATTGCCACAACCAAGGCGACCCTCACCACCGACGACGAGCAGACCTTCAAGTCGGCGTGGGAAGCGGATGACCGGATTTCAGTTTACTATCTCAACGGAGCCGACGACAAAGGAAACACCGTTAAGGCCACTTGGAATGGGCAGGCCTTTTCGGCGCAATTGCCGGACTATACGGGAACATGGCTGTATCAGGCTTGTTTCCCAGTCCCTGACGAGACGGACAATCATGTCGATTTCGGCGGCGCACGTACCCAGAAAGGCAACTCCTACAATAGTTCTTACGACATAATGGTGGGTTCTGCGGATGCCGACAATGCAGCGGCGGGGAAGGACGACAACGGAAATGACATAGTGTTCAAAATGACCCGCCAGACAGCGATTCAGTATTTCCATCTGAAGACTGCTGATTTTGATGAAGCAGTCACGAAGGCCACTCTCACCGTGGAGGGAGGAAGCATAGCCGCTCAATATGCCTATGTTTCTGATTTCACGTTTGCGCCTACTGCCGACCTCAAGGAAATTGAGGTGACATTCCCGGAATCGGCGCCAAAGGCCAGCGACTTCTCCGTTTGGTTTAATGTGCTTCCCACTGCGACTGAGGGGAACTCGGCCGTTACAAAGATGACCCTCACCGTTGAGACGGCCTCAAAGACACTGACCGTCACCAACACAAAGGGAGCAACTTACGAAGCCGGCAAACTCTACAAGGTCGTCAGGGAAATCCCTGCAAGCGACTGGGTCTCAAAGGATACGCCGGAACCGGAGATACCTGTCTATGCTTCGCTTTCGGAACTTGTGGCCGCAGGCAAGCCTTCTTCCACAGCCACAAATGTTACGGTCACCCTTAAGGATGAGGTAATAAAGACATTCAACGGGACCAAAGGCGTGAACCTGCTTGTAGGAAGCCAGGCCATACAAATCTACTGTAAGGGAGCGGCCTTTCCGACCGAATGGGTAGAAGGCGGAACAATCAGCGGAACGCTGACAAATTGCGAATGGGTGCTGTATGGCGGCAATACATGGGAACTTTGCCCTGAGGACTGGGACGAACTCACTTACACGGCGCCGACTGCTCCTATAGAGGTTCCTGTTTATGCGTCGCTTTCGGAACTCGTTGCCGCAGGTGCTCCTACGGAAGCGGGGGCTCAGGTCACGGTCACTCTTAAGGACGAGGAGATTACAAAATTCTATAAGACATCGAAAGGTTATACAAATGGAGTCTATCTGAATGTCGACGGGCAGGAAATTGAGATATTCTGCAGGGATGTTCCGTCTGCGTGGGAAATCGGCGGCTTGTTAAGCGGAACCCTGACAAAGTGCGACTGGAAAATATACAAAGGAACCTGGGAACTTTGTCCGGAGAATTGGGATGAACTCACATATACGGCTCCTCTTGCTTCTTGCGAAACTCCGGTTATCACGCTTGACGGCGCGGTGGCGACAATCACCTGCGCAACAGACGGCGCCACAATCCACTACACGGTCGGAGAATCTCCTGCTGACCCGACGGAATCCGATGCAGTCTATTCTTCTCCGGTTACTCTGACCGACGGCCAGACAATCAAGGC
>ERZ808240.981-NODE-981-length-36302-cov-13.234833_pt1 | contig 36302 bp, 28 predicted proteins | sample MGYA00521084_ERZ808240 | MGnify/ENA primary metagenome ERZ808240 (study PRJEB31516, sample SAMN03275571) | gut metagenome | biome: mammalia-associated habitat; material: feces | host: Papio cynocephalus | place: Kenya | collected 2012-08-06 ... | reverse complement strand
CGCATGAGCTGATGTGGGAAGGTCATGCGGCTGAAGCTGAGCTTCAGATCCGCGCGACGGAGCACTGCCGGGCTGAGGCCCAGCGATCCACCGATGATGAAGCTGATATCCGAGCGTCCGCGAAGCATCAGCTCCTGCATGCGATCCGCAAGCTGCTCGGAGCTCAGCATCTCACCCTCGATAGCCAGTGCAATCACATAGCTTCGATCGCTCAGCTTCGCGAGAATGCGATCCCCCTCGGTCTCCTTGATGCGCGCCTCTACCGTTTCTGCGGCGTGCTCCGGCGTCTTCTCATCCGCCACTTCCAGAATGTCGAGATCACAATACGCGGAAAGACGTTTTGCATACTCCTGAATGGCATCCCGAAGATACTTTTCCTTCACTTTCCCGACAACAATGAGATGAACCTTCATCTTAATTTACTTCAAAACGATTCCGGCCATATTCTGTGGCAAGGCCAGTCAAGGTCTGTACACAGTGCCCACTCGTATCGAACTGGTACTCCTGTCCATCAATCGTATAGGTCTTATAGTAGCCGACCGTGTCGCTCGCATACATGCCGCTCGGAATGCCGGTAGTCGCATCCGTTCCGAAATAGTAGTACTGCGTGCTGCCGTTCGTCGCCCGAATCTGTGCCCAGCCAGTGACGACCTTTCCGGCATCCGGGTTATTGCGTGCAGCATTGTCATACTGTGCGAAAAACCACTTGCCGCTGGCGTCCTGGAACCAGCCTTCGACCATATCGCCCTGCTCATCGAAGTAATAGAAGCTCGCACCGATCTGGACCCACTTATGTGCATAGGTCCACTGTGTGCTCGATGGCGTGAGATACAGAAGGCGCCAGGAGGTACCGGTATTCTCCCAGGCGAACTTGCTCTTCCTGGACGCCATCACCTCCTGAAGCTCTGTAAGGCTTGCGGCATGCTCTGCCGCCATGCCTGCAACCGGTGTCATCATTGAAATGGCCAGCGCCAGCGCTGCGGCCCATACCTGTGTACGTTTCATGATCTGTTTCCTCCTGCTGCCTTTACTTACTGAGTGCCGCGAGACGCTCGGTTACCTGCTGAAGAAGCTGGGTATTGCGCTGAAGCTTGTCGCGCTCCTCCTGTACCTTCTCGGCCGGTGCCTTCGAGGTGAAGCGTTCATTATTCAGCATGCCCGTGGAGCGCTTGATCTCCGCTTCCCACTTCTGCTTCTCCTTCTCGAGACGCTCCTTCTCCTTTGCGATATCTACAAGATCCGCAAATGGGATGTAGATGACGGCATCCGGAATGGCTACCGTTACCGCATCATCTGCGATTCCCGTCTTATCGTTCTGAATTATAACATCGGACGCGTAGGCGAGGGTAGCGAAGAAAACCTTACTATGCTCGAAGGTTTTTCTTACACGCTCGTTTTCAGTCACCACATAGGTTGTGGCCTTCCGGGAAGGTGCCACGTTCATATTCGTACGTACATTACGAATCGAGCGTACGGCTTCCTTGATGGTCTCGATTTCTGCTTCGTCCTCCTTGAAATCAAGCGCCGTGCTGAACTCCGGCCATGCCTGACGCATCAGCGGGGTTTCCGGATTCTCAAGGGTATCGAAGATTTCCTCCGTAATGAACGGGCAGAATGGATGCAGCAGCTTCAGCGAGGTGATCAGCACATGCTTCAGTGTCCAGAGTGCAGCGCTCTTCGTCTCATCCTCTTCGCTCCAGAGACGCGGCTTTACCATCTCGATGTACCAGTCGCAGAATTCTTCCCAGATGAAGCTCTGTACCTTGTCCAGGGCAATGCCGAGATCAAAGGCTTCCATATTCCGGTTGACCTCTACGATCAGGCTGTTGACCTTGCTCAGAATCCACTTGTCGGCCATCGTCAGATTCGACGGCATCGTTTCCGGAAGTGCCGCCTTATCCAGGTTCATCATGATGAAACGGGATGCGTTCCATACCTTGTTCATGAAGTTTCTGGAGGCCTCCACTCTCGACCAGTAGAAGCGCATGTCGTTTCCAGGTGCATTGCCCGTCAGAAGCGTCATACGAAGCGCATCGGCACCATACTTCTTAATCACCTCGAGCGGATCAATGCCATTGCCGAGGGACTTGCTCATCTTCCGTCCCTGATCATCGCGTACCAGTCCATGGATCAGTACCTTATGGAACGGTACCTTTCCGGTCTGCTCAATGCCGGAGAAGACCATACGTACAACCCAGAAGAAAATAATGTCATAGCCGGTCACCAGCACATCCGTCGGATAAAAATACTTATACTCCGGCGTCTCTTCCGGCCAGCCCAGGGTCTCAAATGGCCAGAGCGCACTGGAGAACCAGGTATCCAGTGTATCCTCATCCTGCTTGAAGTGCGTACCACCGCACTTCGGGCAGACCTTCGGCATCTCGGCAGCAACCACCATCTCTCCGCAGTCCTGGCAGTAGTAGGCCGGGATCCGGTGACCCCACCAGAGCTGACGGGAAATACACCAGTCCTTAATGTTCTCAAGCCAGTGAAGGTAGGTCTTTCCATAGTTCTCCGGAACGAACTGAAGCTCGCCGGTCTCAATGGCCTTGATGGCCGGCTTGGCCATTTCCTCCATACGAACAAACCACTGTGGCTTGATCATCGGCTCAACCGTGGTGCCACAGCGATCATGCGTACCTACATTGTGCTTTGTCGGAACGATCTTTACAAGGAGACCCAGCTCCTTCAGATCCTGTACCATCGCCTTTCGTGCCACATAGCGATCCATGCCATCGTACTTCGAGCCTGGGCAGTGAATGGTGGCATCATCGTTCAGAATGTTGATTTCTGGAAGATTGTGACGCTTTCCGACCTCAAAGTCGTTCGGGTCGTGTGCCGGGGTAATCTTCACCGCACCTGTACCGAAGGTCATATCGGCATGCTCATCTCCTACAATCGGAATCTCACGATCCGTCAGTGGCAGCTTCACCATCTTCCCGATCATATCCTTATAACGCGGATCCTCCGGGTTGACGGCCACGGCGGTATCACCAAGCAGCGTCTCCGGACGGGTGGTTGCGATTTCAATCGTACCAGAGCCATCTGCCAGTGGATAGAGAATATGCCAGAAATTGCCATCCTGCTCCTCATGTACGACCTCTGCATCGCTGAGGGAGGTATGGCAGACCGGACACCAGTTGATGATACGGGAGCCCTTGTAGATATACCCCTTCTTATACAGATTCAGGAAGGTGGTCTGTACCGCATGCGTGCAGCCCTCGTCCATGGTGAAGCGCAGGCGATCCCAGTCGGCACTGGAGCCGATCTTATGAAGCTGGTTCACGATTCTGGACTCGTACTCTTCCTTCCACTTCCAGGCCTCCTTCAGGAAGCCCTCACGCCCCAGCGCATGCTTGTCAATGCCCTGCTCCTTCAGCTTGTTGGTCACCTTGACCTCCGTGGCAATCGCTGCATGGTCACAGCCTGGCTGCCACAGTGCCTCATAGCCCTGCATACGCTTCCAGCGGATCAGTGAATCCTGCAGCGTATTGTCGAGGGCATGTCCCATATGCAGCTGACCGGTAACATTTGGCGGTGGCATCATAATGGTAAATGGCTTCTTGTTTGGATTGACTTCTGCATGGAAACAGCTGCCCTTCAGCCACATGTCATAAATGCGGTCCTCAACCTCCTCCGGATTGTACTGCTTTGCAAGTTCTTTCATAGTATTTCCCTTCTATTCTGCATTGATGCGATGGTCTCCGTCTGAGCTTCCTCGCCGTATGCATCGGCGGAAGCTCTTCCGTGTCATATCTTCTCTCGATAGGCCTTTTTCCACTTCACGAGCCAGAGCTTCGCCTCCTTTCGAAAGGCGGCACGGTCATGCTGATAAATCGCTTCGACCTGGCGGACATGCTCCGAATCCTCAGCCTGTGTCCATACATTATCATACTGCTTCTGCCAATCTGCAAGCATTTCCGTATCGATATGATCGAGATACTTGTCAATGGTCTTCACCGATGGCTCCAGCTTCGAAATGAAGTACAGCTTCCGAAGCGGTTCTGGTGCATTGGTCTCGATAAAGACCTCCTCAAAGATCTCCGCTGCCTGCCGGAACTGCATGACGGTCACATAGGTGGTCCCCAGCTTCATCTTTACCCGCATCCGGCCCTTGAACTGAAGGGCCTCGGTATAGGCGTCAATGGCTCGACCATAGCGCTCCATACGGAAATAGGCATCCCCGAGCAGCTCATAAAACTGATCCCGGTCGATGTGACGAAGCCGCTTGTACTCCGCCTCAAAGGAGCCGATCTCCTGCTGTGTATAGTAATTACTCTCGCGAAGAATCATAAGGAGCAGACGCTCCTGCTGTTCCGCGCCCTCTCCGCCTGCGCTCATGTACTGCTCGAGCTTCGCCGCAAGAAGACCCATGTGAAGTTCATCCCGGATCCAGCCCGTCAGCTTCCGATCCACCATATCACCTGGCAGAATGATCGGATAGTGGTAAATCACATAGCTCAGCTCCTGGATCGACCAGAGATTTATGTCCAGTTTTTCATAGTAAAACGGGTGCGCTGCACACCTTGTACATAGTAATAAGCCCATATGCTTCCTGCCTTCGTTATACCTTATCCGCGAGGTCGAGTTCCTCGGTGATCGCACGTCCGCTTGCCGGGAAGAGATCGCCGAATCCCAGATCCTGTACGGTCACGCGAAGGGTTTCCGCATCCACAAATTCCGTTGACATGCGGATCCTCGTCGTGCGGTTTTCCCTCTTCGGAAAGCTGTCCAGCATCATGCGAAGGCGAACCGGACGCCGTGGATTTGCCAGCGAGGTCACCTGAAAATCAATGTAATCCTGATCATCCTCGATGAAATCAAAGGTGGCCTTCGAATCCATCCAGCTGGTACCAGCCTTCACAATGGAAAGGTTCTCTTCCTTCTCATTCACAACGACACGTGCTGAAATATCTGCACCGACACGGGTATCACAGAGGATGGTATACTCCTCGCTCTTGCCCTCATCGAGATTTCGTGCATAAATTTCCGCGCCAACACAGAAGAGTCCCGGCTCAATCAGTACGCGTCGACGATTGCACACGAAATTCATGAAATTGGTTGCAAAATTCGTATCCCGAAATCCGCGTCCACAGAGAAATACGGAGGAATAGGAATCCTTCCCAAGGGCCCGTTCGGCAACCGTAGCCAGGATCCGATCGGCGATTTTCCCGCCGGAGGTGGTCTTCAGAATATCGAGGTTGAAGGCCTCCGTCTCTGCCTCAGAGCCGAGCAGCGCATAACGGCGCGTGCCACGGGACACCCGCATCTCATAATAGTAGAGGCACTGATTGTTGAGTTCAAACATGCCCACCTTCCGATTGTAGAGGCTCGTGTCCTGATGCAGCACGAAATGCGCGAAGCTCTCCGTATGGCTGATAATATGCAGGTGCTCCTGCCGGACACCGGTCCGAAGAATCGCTGCTCTCAGCTTTTCCACCATGGACCGGCTTGGCTTTCGAATCGTGACGACCACAATGTCCTCACTCCGATCCTCTTCCTTCGGGTCCTCTTCGGTACGAAGAAGCTCCTGAAAGTAATGGAAAACGATGTCCGTTGCCGTGTACTTCACACGGGCAATGGTCGCCGTCCCGTTCTTTTCGAGCAGACTGACCAGCTTATCCACAATCACACCAACACCGGCGAGGGTTTCCTTATAGGCTTCCTCCCCCACCGTCCAGTGATCGTCCTTTTTATTTCGAGCGATGACTGTCGGGAGCGGTTTCGTTACCGTCTCATCATTTATACAGACATTTGTATAGTCATCATCCAGTGAAATTCCTATATATCGACTCACAGAACTGCTCTCCTTACTCCATACTATCCATCTCCGTCATTTCCTTCGTAAAAAGGGCTTCAATGACGGCTTCATTCCGAACATAACGATGCATCACCTGGCGCAGCTCCAGGTCCTTATCCTTTCCCACCAGTCCGGACATTTCACTCAGAATATCGTAGGTGTCCCCCTTGAGGCGCACCGTACCATCCCAGGCAATGCTGCCACTTGCGGCCGGGCGTTCGTCCTTCGCAGATTCATAGATCTGATACTCCGCACGCTCACCGGCGAACAGCGTCACTGGGCGTACATAGATATTCTGATACACTCTTGTAATCTCTTCTTCCTCAAAATCTCCCTGGTCCGGAAGGATGCGGAGGTACAGCGACGGACGATTTTCCTTCTGTCCATGGTACTCAATATAGTACCGGTCCATCACACTGTCCGGAATCCGCACAAAGCGGTACAGGGTCCGCGTGTAGGCAAAGATCAGCTTCTTTCGGATCAGGTAATCCATGGTATCCTGCAGCACCAGCTTTTCGTCCCCACTCAGCTCCTTCTGCTCTGCCATGTGCTTCGACAGCGCAAGGAGATAGATCACCGGCACCCGCTCCTTATAGGATTCATCCCGCACGATGCCGTAAAGATCCTGAAAGACCCTGGTACGGATGATGCGACCATCGAGGAAATAATCTGCGGCGCGCTTTGTAATGTAAGCGCGAAGCAGCACATTTTCCGCCTCTGGAAAGCCTCGATAAAGCTCAAATACATCATCGAGGCCCTTTTCCGTCCGGCTGAACAGCATCTGCGCCAGCAGGCGCTCCGCCATTTCCCGCTGCCCGTCAACCTGGAGCTTCTCCGCGCGAAGAAGAATCGCCAGCATATCCTTCGACAGGCCATTGTAATTTTCCATGAGATAATGAAGAATCGTCCGATCCTTCGTTCCCTGTGTGAAAAGCTCATAGCTAAGCTGCAGAAATGCAGCGGAACGCACATGGCTTTCCTCGAGGATGAGGCTTCGCACCAGCTTCTCCAGCAGAGGGCGTTCCAGATCCCGCTGTCCACTGGAAATCAGCAGCTGATAGGCGTCCTCAAAGGCATTCAGCTTGATCAGTGTACGAAGCAGCAGCTTCTGCTCGCGGTGATCCAGGCTTCTCGATGAAATCCCCTCCAGGAAATCATACTCTGAACGGTCGACATCCGGATCCGAGTTCTTCGTGTGCTCATCATAGTAGCGTAAAACAAGCGTCTGAAGCTCGGCGCGGTACGGCTCCGAAAGATCCATCCCGGTCAGTACCTCTTCGAGGAAACGAAGCTCGGCTCTGTCCATGATGCCATTTCGGGCAATCTTCCGTGCTCTTGAAAGCTTCAGCATCGGATGCTCCGGCACAACCTGAAAGCAGCGCTTCTCCAGCTCCGGCCGGTCCATGATGCGTGTTTTTTCGTACTCGACGTCGGTATAGCGGTCGCCATAGGCATCCTGGAACAGCAGCACACTGTTTTCAAAGAACAGCGGAATGTACGCACTGCCCTCCTTCAGCGGATACAGCTCCTCTCGATCGAGCTCGAGATAGCGTACGACAACATAGCGCATGCGCGGGTCGCCCGTGGATACCCTGCAGGCACGCAGGATCGCTGGCAGCACAGAGCCAATGCGTTCGTCCACCATATCCACGAGAATCATACGTTCATACAGAACACTCAGCATCTGATTAAAGGACGACTGCAGAAGCTGGTCGATCGTATACTTCTGGATCTTCTTCTCGAAGCGCTGGTAAATGTCCTCCTCCGCGCTGAAATTCATCACCACATTGTAGTAGAGCGGAAGCTTTATGCTCTCCGGAATATCATACTCATACGCAAAGTAGAGATACACTTCCCATGGAAGCCGCCCCGCATAGCCCTTCGGCATGGCGTACATATAGTACTCGTACAGGCGCGTGATCGAGGACTTCATCTCGATCGCCTGCTGATAGATACGGAAAGCCAGCATGGACGTCGCCCCCGCATGAATGCAGGTGACCGCTGCCTCTTCCACCAGCTCGAGGTCCTCGAGTGTCTCCACCGGCAGCTCATCCTTCCCATGTGCTTCCTTCGTATGCGTCTCCGCAGCATTTCGCTGTGAATCCGCCGTCCGCTGTGCCGGATGGGTCAGCGCATAAAGGAAGGCCTGCAGTGCCTGCAGTCGGCTCGGTCCCTTTCGAAGCCCATCGTAGAGCGCGCGACAGCGTGCATCCCTCATAAACGGTGCACACACAAAATCATCATAATCAAATACGCGAAGCGCAGCGTCTTCGTCGCGCTCCGACAGCTTCACAAAATCCTCCGGGGTCCGAAGGTCCGGAATCACCTCTGCCGAGGCATAGGCACATACCTCGAAGTCAAACGGAAGGCGAGTCTCACCCCCATTGGACACAATATAGAGGCCACCCTCAATATGATCGCCGTCCTGGAGTGCCCGTGCATCCACGACTACGCTAAGACGGGTGCGGAGTCCCAGAAAGGTATTTTTCTGTATCGTCACATAGGGACTGTCGGAATAAACGAGTCCCTTCAGCAGGATGCCGTTCTCTGAGGTGAGCATGAGGTCCAGCTTTAAGCTCTCGCCGGCATTGATCATCCCCTGAAAAGCGGAATCACTCAGATGAAGCTCCGGGCAGGTCCGATCCACGATGCCCCTTGCTAATTTATTGATGCGTTCTTTCATAATCAAAAATCTCCATGAATGCATATTCTAACACAGAAAAGCCCGGTATAAAAGGTCCGTCTAATTGAAAAGCCCCCACTTTCCTGTTATTATAATTTCACACCGAGTGATAGAAAGGGCATTTTATGATTACCGAGCCTTTAACCTTATATAAGCTGATGATTCTCTACCTTCTGAAATCCATCAATTATCCGCTGACGAACAATCAGCTGAGTGGTTTTTTTCTTGATTATGAGTATACCACCTACTTCACCCTGCAGCAGGCGATTTCTGCACTGGAGGATGCGCATCTCATCACTGCGCATACCACAAGGAACGCCACACGCTATGAAATCACCCGGGAAGGTTCGGAAACGCTGGAGCTGTTCGGAAATGATATTTCCTCCGGTGCCATCGAGGACATGAACAAGTTTCTGAAGGCAAACAAGGTGAAGCTTCGTCAGGAGTCCTCCAATTATACGGATTATGAGCAGGATGACAATGGAAACTACATCGTCCATATGGAGGTCCGGGAGGAAAGCTCGATCCTCTTCTCTGTCGATATCAATGTTCCCGATCAGGATTCCGCAGAGCGCATGTGTACGAAATGGGCCAGCAATAATCAGGAAATCTACGCGCATATCATGAAGCAGCTCCTGAGCTGAAAGCGCCTGCTTCCTGTGCTTGATCATCCTTCTATGTCGATAAAAGAAGCGGTTGGCCCAGCCAACCGCTTCTTTTCGCTTCTATTGATTTCTTTTCGCTTTCTGTTTTATGCTTCCGTTTCCGGTGCGTCCAGCACCTCCACAGCCTGATGTGTCTTTTCTGAAAGAAGCTGTTCTGCAGAGCAGAGCTTCACGCAGAGACAGAACAGATTGGCAGCAATCTTCAGATCCTCCACTGGCGGGTAGGTCGGTGCGATTCGAATATTCTTGTCCTCCGGATCATGATGGTATGGGAAGGTTGCGCCGGCATCGGTCAGCTTCACGCCAGCCTTCTTGCAGTGATCTACCACCGCCTTTGCGCAGCCTGGCAGCGTATCGAAGCTGATAAAGTAGCCGCCGTTCGGCTTCGTCCAGTCGCCAATGCCTAAGCCGCCGAGCTCCTTCTCAAAGATGGCCTCTACGGTTTCAAACTTCGGGCGGATGATGTCCGCATGCTTCCGCATGTGCTCAATCAGTCCATGAATGTCCTTAAAGAAACGCACATGACGGAGCTGATTTACCTTATCATAGCCGATGGTCTGATGCTTCATCTGATTCCGGATATCATCGAGGTTATTGGAGCTCGTTGCAAGCGCTGCGAGTCCAGAGCCCGGGAAGGTGATCTTCGAGGTGGAAGCGAACTTGTAAACCATATCCGGATTGCCGGCACGCTTACACTCTGCCAGGATTTCGATGAGGTAATCCTGATTCTTATCATACAGATGGTGCACACCGTAGGCATTGTCCCAGTAAATACGGAAATCACGTGCCGCCGGCTGGAGGCGTGCGAAACGACGTACCGTCTCATCGCTGTAGCTGTAGCCCTGCGGGTTTGAATACTTCGGTACACACCAGATGCCCTTGATCGCATCATCTTCCTTGACGAGCTTCTCCACCATATCCATATCCGGACCGGTCGGCGTCATTGGCACATTGATCATCTCAATGCCGAAGTACTCCGTAATGCCGAAATGACGATCATAGCCAGGTACCGGGCAGAGCCACTTCACCTTGTCGAGCTTGCACCATGGCGTGGAGCCCATGACACCATGCGTCATGGATCTTGAAATCGAATCGTACATGACGTTCAGTGAAGAGTTTCCATAGATGATGATGTTATCCGGGTTATTCTCCATCATATCAGAAAGAAGGACCTTTGCCTCTTCGATGCCACCCAGCACACCATAGTTTCGGCAGTCGGTACCATCCTCGCAGTACATATCCGCGCCACTGGTCAGTGCATCCATGAGGCCCATACTGAGATCAAGCTGCTCCTTGCATGGCTTGCCACGGCTCATATCCAGGTTCATTTCCATTGCCTGGTACTTGCTGTACTGCTTCTTCAGCTCGTGAAGCTCCTTCTCGAGCTCTTCTTTCGTCATCTTATCGTATGCTTTCATGAAAAGGTCCTCCTAATGTGTATACACAACGAAACCAGAAAAAGTATAATCAAAAAGCAGTGCGCATGCAAGCATCAGTTATTTGCCATTTCATCCACACGTGTGCGAAGAAATTCGAGCTCCCGCGTCGCATCGGCATCGCCCGGATAGTTTTCAAGGAAGGTCTGTACCGCCGCATAGGCCTCCTGCCACTGCGCCGTCTTTTCCAGATAGACGAGCTCGTCGAACTGATAGTCCTTATCATTCGTAAGGCCTGCTTCCTTTGCCTGATCGAGACTCGTCCTGGCCGTGTCGGTATCCCCTTCATTCAGCGCCTTCGTCGCGGTCTCTATGTACTGCCGGGCATCAAGCTGTGTCTGAAACTCCAGGTACGCCGGCTGGTCGCCATCCACCTCACGCAGGGTGGCAATGATCTTACGCGCAGCATCATAGTCGCCGAGCATATACTCAGCCTCGGCCTTATAGAGCAGGATGTCATACTGCTCCGCGCCGACCTGTCCCTTGCTCTTTGTCATCGCTTCATCAAAGGTGGCAACCGCCTCCTCATATTTGCCCTTTTCCACAAGATCGATTCCCTCCAGACGAAGCGCATCAACCTGATTTCCGCAGCCCGTCAGGAAGAGGGACAGGCATCCGATCCACAGAGCCGCTTTCATTGTCCTCGGTTTCTGCATCGTTCTCGCCTCCTCCTAATTCTTTCCTGTGGAGCCGAAGCCGCCACGGTCTGGATGGCCGAGTGTTTCAACCTCCTCAAATTCGAGCTCTGGCTGATGCTCGAGAAGGCGGAACTGGCAGATGCGGTCGTTCACATGCACCTCGGTATCCCGCGTCGCATAGACCGGCATGCGGATGATGTCCTGATCTCCACAGTAGCTCTCATCGATCACCCCGAGGGAATTTGTCTGAATAAGCCCATAATTCTTAAAGGTGGAGCTCCGTGGCGCAAGCAGCATTTCGTATCCCTTCGGCACCTCCACGGAAATGCCCATGCTGATCAGGCGGAACTCGCCCTTTCGAAGGGTCACATCCTCTGCAACCCGTAAATCAATCCAGTCACTCTTTCCGTCAATGTACTCGAGCTTTCGAATCGCATCGGAATGATATTTGATACGCATCGTTTTATGCATGGTTTTCATCCTTTCCTTCCGGCTGTGCTGCACCTTCGCTGTCTTCTGCGTTTTCTGTGCTTCCTTCTTCTCCCTCTGCATGTCCCATGATGTCGACGACCTCTTCATCGACCTCCTGCTTGATCTCTGCGGCTACCTCCGGATTTAGGTCCGGAAGCTCCTCAATCGAGCTCACGCCGAAGCGGCGGAGAAATTCCTCGGTCGTCGCAAACAGGGCAGGACGCCCCGGTGCATTGAGACGCCCCACCTCGTAGGCGAGGCCGTATTCGACGAGACGATTCACGGCATGGTCGGAGCTCACCCCACGGATCCGCTCGATTTCAGCCTTCGTCACCGGCTGCTTATAGGCGATGATGGACAGGGTTTCCATGACCACATCGGTCAGGACCGGCTTTTTCGGCTGCTTCGCCACACGAATCAGTGCCGGATAGCAGTCTGGATCCGCCGCCATCTGATAGCGATGCTCGAGACGCTTAATGACCATTCCGCCTTTTCGTGCTTCATACTTTGCGATCAGACGATCAACGGCATCCTGTGCGATCTTTTTTCCGGCATTGAGTGCTGTAGCGATCTCATCAATGCCAACCGAGCGGCCCATCGTGAACAGGAGGGCCTCCACAATGCGCTCCTCCTCCAGCAGCTCTTCGGAAAACTCCTGGTCAATTTCCTTTGCCAGCTGTTCTTCGTTCTCCATCAGTCAAAATCCTCCAGTCCCTTCATATCAAGCTCCTCATCCGTTCCTTCCGGATGCTCTACCTCCGCAATATCCAGATCACCGAAGGGTTCCTCCTGTACAGCGGTGATGCGCCCCATCTTCATAAGCTCCAGAATGGCCAGGAAGCTGACCACCACATCCATCTTGTCTTTCTTTTTCGCCACCATATGGCGGAAGGAAACACGATGATGTCCCCGTACATACTTCAGCACATCCCGGATACGCCCTTCCAGTGAAATTTTCTCTCGCTTGATGACACCGAAGCGGGAACGCACCTGGTCAATGGATTCATCTCTTCGCTTCATCACATCCTCAAAGACCTTCTGCAGGCGCTCCAGGGTGACATCCTTGAGAAGCGCGTCGAGATTGATCGGAGGTACATACTTCTCCACCTCCTTCGGTATCGTCGGCCCCTTGTAAAAATAAAGATCCGCCTGATCCTCCTGTGCCTCGAGCTGCTCCGCCATGTATTTATACTTCCGGTATTCCAGAAGACGGGCTACAAGCTCCGCACGAGGATCCACCTCTTCTCCCGTTTCCTCATCCACTTCCTTCGGAAGCAGCATACGGGACTTGATTTCCAGAAGCGTCGCTGCCATGACCAGGAAATCCGAAACGAGATCCAGATCCTCTTCCTCCATCTCGGCGATGTATGCCATATATTCTGCCGTGATCTGCACAATCGGAATATCGAATATATCGATCTTATCCCGCTCGATGAGATGCAGCAGAAGGTCCAGCGGCCCCTCAAATTTTTCCAGTTTAAATGTTAATTCCTGTGCCATGCCTCTCCTGCTCTGGCCTCAGTGTAATGAGGCTGATTTCCGGCTTGTCATTGATACGAAGATTGATGGAATGCGTCCCCAGTCCACGGTTAATAATGAGATTTCCATCCCCATCCTCGAAGCGCCCTGCACATTCCCGCACGAAAAACTGAAACTGCGGCGTCATCAGGGCACCGAGCCCTGGGATACGAATCGTGCCGCCATGGTAATGACCACTCAGTACGAGCTTTTCTCCTTCTCGCAGGGCCTCATGCCCATACAGTGGTGTATGAAGCAGCAGAATCGGATACCTGCCTTCCTGTATCGCGCCGAGCTTCGCCCGGATGTCTTCTTCCGTGAGTGGCTTCCGCTGGTGCGTCAGCAGATTTCGAAAGTAGCTTAAGTCCAGCGTCAGTCCGGACAGCTCCAGCTCCTCTCGTACGACCCGCGTATTATCGATGAGCTGCACACCCTCCCATGCCTTTTCAAGACGGGCATAATCTGCCCGGGCCATGTTCTGTATATATGTATCATACTTGGCCCCACTCGTGCAATGCACAATCCCGGCTTTCTCCCGTAAACGCTCCTCATGATTTCCGATGGCATAATAGACCGGATAGCGGTGGCGGATAGCCTCCAGAAAGCGGCAGGTCACCTCTACACTGTCCCGATGGCGATGCCCGGACCATGGGCGAAGCTTATGACAGCGGATAAAATCACCGCCGATCAGAATAAATTCCGGATCCAGCTCCTCAATTTTCTGCAGGAGACGGGCATTTTCTTTTCCAAACTCCACCTCATGCAGATCAGAAAGAAAAAGAAAGCGATAAGGGCGGGAGACTTCCTTCGCATAAAGTGTATAGCTTTCTGTCTTCAGTGTACTTCTTTCGTATTCTGATATAGATAAACCAATTAGCATAACAAGCAAAAGGCCGATTATAACGAGCATCCTGAGCATTCGATCCTGTCCTCAAATTCTATACTGTTGTTAAAACACTCTTTGTCTGTTTGATACCTTCTCCCAAGCCAGAACCATCCTCCAGTTCATGCAAGCACTGGCTGCATCAAACGGCTGGGCTGTTCTCTGCCGTGTCTACCTCATCCCAAGGGATTCTATCGAAAAGGATGGTATCCAACATGCGTACGAAATCCAAGCGTTCCTACGAAAAAATCATCTCTTATGCACCCTTCTGGCGAACCCTGCGCCGCAAAAATCTGTCTCAATATGATCTCGTCGTGCGTATGAGCATCTCCTCAAGCATGCTGCATCGCCTACGCTCTGATGAACCGGTCTCCCTGAAATCCATCGCCATGCTGTGCGACTGCCTCAATGTCGTCCCATCTGAAATCTTCACCTTCCAGATCGAAGAAGAAGGGGATTGATCCACGATTGCGAAGCAATCGTGGATGCCCCCAGGCGGCAGTGAAGGAGTTTGCTTCATGCAAACTCCGGAACGATATCCCGCAGATCTTTGATCTGCGCCCAAAGGGCTAACATCGGGCAACTCTAGCCCGATGTTAGGGCGAGGCTGTTTGACCACGGATGTGGTCAAATCAAGCGACGATGCCCGCGCCAAAGGCGCATATCATGGCATCGTCTCATTTTATTGATCCACGATTGCTTCGCAATCGTGGATCAATAAAAGAGCTGCCTGTGGAAATCATCCCACAGACAGCTCTGGCTTATGACTGCTTCGACTCCGTGTCCTCCGCGACTGTATGCTTCGATGCGTCCGCGGCATCTGTCTTTCCATTCATGTCCGGTGCTGCATACATCGCCCGTGCCTCTTCGAAGGAAACCTTTTCCTCTGCCTTTCGAACCTCCTTCTGCAGCTGCTTCGCTTTTTCACGAAGCAGAGCATCCGCTTCTGCCGATGCACGATTTGCATTCTCGGACTGCTGGGCATCCGCTGTAGTCGTGCCCTGCGCGCCCACTGTCGCATCGGTCGTTTCTGCGCCGCCCGCCGCAGGATCCGTGTCCGCACGCTGAATACGGTGGAGAATCTCCATGAATTCCTTGCCCGTGATGGTTTCACGCTCGATCAGGAAGGACGCAATCTGATCCAGGGCATCCCGGTTCTCACGGAGGATCTGCTTCGCTTCCGCATAGCAGTCCTTCAGCACCTTCATGACCTCCTGGTCCACGGCCGTCGCCGTATCATCTCCACAGTTCATAACGGTACGACCGGTATTCAGGTACATGGATTCCTGGCTTTCCAGGCCCATAAGCCCGAAGCGCTCCGACATACCATACTGTGTCACCATCGCACGTGCAAGCTTCGTTGCCTTTTCAATGTCATTGGCCGCGCCGGTTGTCACGGTATCAAAGGCGATTTCCTCCGCGGCACGTCCTGCAAGGTAGGTCACCAGCATCGCATGCAGCTCTGCCTTCGTATTTAAGTACTTCTCTTCCTCTGGTACCTGCATCACATAGCCCAGTGCACCCATGGTTCGTGGCACAATGGTGATTTTCTGTACCGGCTCTGCATCCTTCTGAATCGCAGAAACCAGTGCATGTCCTACCTCATGATAGGAAACAATCCGTCTTTCCTCCTGGCTCAGAATACGGTCCTTCTTTTCTTTTCCGACCAGAACGACCTCGACGGCCTCAAAAAGATCCGCCTGTGAGACTTTCTTACGTCCATGCTTCACGGCCGTAATGGCGGCTTCGTTCATCATATTCGCAAGATCCGCACCCACTGCGCCAGAGGTTGCAAGAGCAATTTCATTGAAATCCACCGAATCATCCAGCTGCACATCCCGCGCATGGACCTTCAGAATATTGACACGTCCCTTCAGATCCGGCTTTTCCACCACGATACGGCGGTCGAAACGACCCGGACGAAGAAGTGCCGGATCCAGAATCTCCGGGCGATTGGTGGCGCCCATAACCATAATGCCCTTCGAGGCATCGAAGCCATCCATCTCCGACAGCAGCTGGTTCAGGGTCTGCTCCCGCTCTTCATTGCCTCCGAAGCGCGTATCTCGTGTTTTACCGATGGCATCGATCTCATCAATAAAGATGATGCAAGGGGCTGACTGTGTGGCCTGCTTAAACAGATCCCGCACACGGCTCGCACCGACACCGACAAACATCTCTACAAAGTCGGAACCGGACAGACTGTAGAATGGGACCTGTGCCTCCCCTGCTACGGCCTTCGCCAGCAGCGTTTTACCAGTTCCTGGAGGTCCCACCAGAAGCGCTCCCTTCGGCAGCTTCGCACCGATGGCTGTATATTTCGTCGGATTATGAAGGAAGTCCACGATTTCAATCAGGGATTCCTTCGCCTCATCCTCCCCGGCCACATCCTTAAAGGTAACACCGGTTTCCTTCTGCATATACATCTTCGCCGTCGACTTGCCGACGCCCATGATCCCGCCGTTTCCATTGCCCATACGACGCATGGTCATATTCATAATGGCAAAGATCAGGACGAATGGAAGCACAACGCTGATGAGCGCTTCCATAATAAAACCGGAATTATCCGGTTTCTTCTTATAAATAACGACACCATGCTCGAGCATCTGATCCACCAGATGCTCGGCGTCTGCATTGACCGGCACGACATAATAGCGTACATCGGTCTGGTTCAGGTAGGCACTGTATTCGCCGGACGTACCTGCAGCTGGTGTGACACCTTCCTTCGGAATGATCGTAATGTCGCTGTCACCCCACTCCACCTGCTGCACCTGATCGCTGTCGACCATGTTCATAAATTCAGTGTAGCTGATTTCCTGTGTCACGCCCGACACAAATACGCCGCGAATCATCGTATATACGAAAAAGGTCACGACCGCCGCAATGATCAGCACCATAAAGGTCTGGCCAGAATGCCGGAAGCCTCTGCCGTCGTTTCCCTGATTGTTGTTATTCTCCATCTGGTTCTCCATTCTTCCTTCTGCAGTAACCCTAATTATACGGAAGGGAATCTCCAAAATCAAGGCTCGCGGTACAGCTTCTCAGCGCTCGATTTCATGGAGGAACAAACCCGAGCGGAGCTTCGGTTCAAACCAGGTGGATTTCGGTGGCATCAGAAGGCCATGGTCTGCAACATTCAGGAGCTCCGAGATGGAGGTTGGATGCATGGCGAAGGCGACCGCCGGGCCGATCTCCTCGAGGGTCCCGTCCATGGCATGCTGATAGGTATGCTGACTCACCCGCTTTTCCAGCTCGCGAAGGCCGCGGATGCCGCCCACAAACTCAATGCGTGGGTCGGTTCGCGGATCGCCAATGCCGAGAAGCGGCTCCAGAATCACGTCCTGCAGAAGGGACACATCCAGAGACTTCACCGGGTCCTCCGCACGGGCTGCCACCAGGGCGTCCTTCGTGCGAAGCAGAAACCACTCCCCACCGAGGTACATGCAGATTTCGCCCTTCACCTTCGGGGAGATCGGCTGCGTCAGATGGAAAACGAGAAAGTTTTCCTCAATCGAAAACATGAAATCCTCCGGATCGAGGCCATGGAGATCATGGACCACACGATTATAGTCCAGAATCTTCAGCTCCTCATCCGGGAAGAGCACCGACAGGAAATAGTTGAATTCCTCCGTTCCATCGTAGTCCGGGTGTGCCGCCCGACGGCGAAGTCCCACCTTGACTGCACTGGCAGCGCGGTGATGTCCATCGGCAATATAGGTGGACGGCACTGCTTCAAACAGTGCCTCCAGCCGTGCAACGGTCTCCGGCGCATCCAGCCTCCACACGCGATGGCGAATGCCGTCATCCGTCACAAAGTCATACAGTGCTTCGGCCTTTTTCGCCTTCTGCACCAGGGCCTCGATCTCCGGATTTGCACGATACGCGAGAAAGATCGGTCCCGTCTGCATGGAGCAGGTATCCACATGACGGATCCGGTCCTGTTCCTTTGCCTCCACGGTATTCTCGTGCTTCCTGCACACACCCGTGAGGTAGTCATCAATGGAGCTCAGTGCGACGATACCCGTCTGCGCCCGTCCATTCATCGTAAGCTCATAAATATAGTAGCAGGCGTCGGCTTCACGCACAAACGTGCCATCTGCCATTTCCGTCTGCAGGAGTTCTGCCGCCTTCGCATACACCTCCGGGGCATACATATCCTGCGTTTCCGGGAACTGTGTCTCCGGGCGGTCAATGTTCAGGAAGGAAAGCGGATGGCCTTCCACCGCTTTCCTTGCTTCCGCACGGGAATAGACATCATATGGAAGCGCTGCCACCTCCTGCGCCACCGCCGGATTCGGGCGCACTGCCCGGAAAGGTTTTACCGTTGCCATTCTGTTCTCCTTCTTCTTACTTTACCTTCCGCACGCGAAGGATGCCATCGATTCTTCCGAGATTCTGGAAGCCTTCGTCTGTCAGATGCTGCTGAATGTCCATCAGCGTGTAGGCATACTCTCCGCGCGACTTGTTCTGAAGGCCGTCAATGTTGATTCCCGCATCGCCGAGTGCCTTTGTAATCTGACCAAGCATGTTCGGAATGTTCCGATGAAGGATGGCGATCCGTCCACCGCTGCTGCAGATGCCCATATCGGTATCCGGGAAATTCACAGAGTGATGGATATTGCCATTATCGAGGTAGTCCTGCACCTCCTCCACGGCCATGACCGCACAGTTGTCCTCGGCCTCCTCTGTGGATGCCCCGAGATGTGGAAGCACGATGGCACCTGGCATCTCTACCGACTTCGGATTTGGGAAATCGGTCACATAGGTCTTCACCTTCCCGGTCTTCAGTGCATTTGCCATATCCTCGTCATTGACCAGTACGTCCCGCGCGAAGTTCAGTACGCGCACGCCATCCTTCATTCGAGCGATGGCCTCCTGGTTGATCATGCCCTTCGTGCTTTCGATGGCCGGTACATGGATCGTAATGTAATCGCATTTATCGTAGATTTCATCGAGAAGGGCGGCATGATGCACCTTCTGGGACAGATTCCATGCAGAGCTTACGGAAAGGTACGGATCATAGCCATAAACCTCCATGCCGAGATCGACGGCTGCATTGGCTACGAGAACGCCGATGGCCCCAAGGCCAATGACGCCGAGGACCTTTCCTTTGATTTCACAGCCTGCAAAGTTCTTCTTTGCCTTTTCGGCATCCTTCTGTACGTTCGGGTCGTCTGCATTGGCCTGAATCCATGCATTGCCTCCCAGGATGTCCCGGCTTGCCATCAGAAGTCCGGCGATCACGAGCTCCTTCACGGCATTGGCATTGGCACCTGGCGTGTTGAAAACAACGATGCCCTGCTCCGCACAGCGGTCGAGAGGAATGTTATTTACGCCGGCACCTGCACGGCCAATGGCACGAAGGGTCGATGGAAATTCCATGGTCTTCATGTCTGCCGAACGAACCAGTACGCCTGCGGCATGCTCCATATGATCCACCAGCGTATATCCCTTCCGGAAGCGGCTCGTGCCGACACGGCTGATGTTGTTTAAGCAGTAAATTTCACGATCCTTCATCTTATTTATTCTCCTTCTCGAACGTATCCATGAACTCCACAAGCTTCACTACGCCCTCTTCCGGCATCGCGTTATAAAGAGAAGCCCGCATGCCACCGACGGTACGATGACCCTTCAGGTTCTTGAAGCCTGCAGCGGAGGCCTCCGCAATGAACTTTGCGTCGAGCTCTGCATCACCGGTAACGAATGGGATGTTCATGAGCGAACGATCCTTCGGAACAACCGTGCCATGGAAAAGCTTCGACTGATCGAGATAATCATACAGAAGCTTCGCCTTTTTCTCGTTCCGCTCCTTCATCACCTGTAGGCCGCCCATTTCCTTCAGCCACTTGAAAACGAGGCCGCATACATAGATGTTGTAGCACGGCGGTGTATTATAGAGGGACTTTGCGTCGGCATGGGTCTTGTAGCGAAGCATCGTCGGCGTACCCGGAAGCACATCCTCACGAATGAGGTCCTCGCGAATCACCACCATGGTGACACCGGCCGGGCCGACGTTCTTCTGCACACCACCCCAGAGGACGCCGTACTTCGTAACGTCCATCGGCTCGCTCAGGAACATGGAGGACACGTCGGAAACGAGATCCTTCCCCTTTGTATTTGGCAGCTCCCGGATGGTCGTGCCGTAGATGGTATTGTTCTGACAGATATAAACATAATCCGCATCGTCATCAATTGGAAGATTCTGAAGATCCGGGATATAGTTAAAGGTCTGATCGGCGGAGCTGGCCACCACATGCACTCTGCCATACAGCTCGGCTTCCTTGGCTGCCTTCTTCGCCCACTGACCGGTGACAATGTAATCCGCCACACCATTTCGCATGAGGTTCATCGGCACCATTGCAAACTGGGTATTTCCGCCACCCTGAAGGAACAGTACCTTATAGTTCTCCGGCACACCGAGAAGCTCCCGGAAATCGGCCTCTGCAGTATCAAGAATGTTCTGGAAATCCTTGGAACGATGAGACATCTCCATCACGGACATTCCGCACCCATGGTAATCCAGCATCTCTGCCGCTGCTGTCCGAAGCACTTCCTCCGGCAGAACGGCCGGACCTGCACTGAAATTATAGACTCTGCTCATCGCTTTTCTCCTTTGAATTCGCTTATTTGAATATGTTTGCAGGGTCCGGTGTCGCCGTCCCTGCCTTCGCTGTGAGCATATGATAGCACCGACACGCTTTATATAATATATAAAAAATTTTTATGTATCCACTTTTGTACATGAAGAAGGACAAAGAGACGATGCCATGCAATTGCGCCTTCGGCGCAGGCATCGTCGCCTGATTTGTTCACTCCGTGACCAAACGGCCTCGCCCTAACATCGGGCCTGGGTTACCCGATGTTAGCCCTCCGGGCGCAGATCAAAGATCTGCGGGATATCGTTTCGGAGTTTGCATGAAGCAAACTCCTCCACTGCCGCCCGGGGGCATCCACGATTGCAAGCAATCGTGGATCAGTACAAAAAAAGTCCGGTGCACTACTGCACCGGACTGCATTCTGTTCCTACGCGGACTCGAACCGCGACCACCGGCGTCGGAGGCCGGGACTCTATCCAGTTAAGCTATAAGAACCCATTCGTCTTACGAACTTTTTTATTATACGGCATAATTTCAAAAAACACAAGCACAAGAATGCGGGTGCTAAATTCTGAAAATTATTTTTGTTGAAACAAATTTTCGCAAATGCTATGATAAGGCCGTACGTAGGACATAAGCAGATGGACTACCACGAGGAGGAAAAATGAGTATGCAAGACGATTATATTACCAAAATACGTTCTGCTTATAATCAATTTACGAAGGCAGAAAAAAAAGTCGCAGATTACATCCTGGAAAACCCGAAAAAGGTCCTGTTCATGTCCATTTCCGATCTGGCCGAGGCCTGTGACGTTGGTGACACCTCCGTCTTTCGTTTTTGTAAAACGATGAACGTAAAGGGCTATCAGGAATTCAAGATGATGCTGTCCCTCAGCATGCGTTCAAACGACTCCCCGCTCACCGACAGTGAAGATACAACCATCACCCTCGAGGACAATATCTCGGAGCTTGCAAAAAAGGTTCTGACGGAAAATGTTTCCGCCATTCAGGAAACCTATTCGCTCATCGATGTAAAACAGATGACGTCTGCCATGGATGCGCTGAGCACGGCAAGACGGATCGTCTTTTTCGGTGTCGGCACCTCCATGCTGACGGCCATGAAGGCCATGAACAAGTTTCTTCGGATCGAGCCGAAGGTCATCTGCAATATGGATGCCAATATGCAGCTCATCACCGCGTCAACCCTGACCGCCCAGGACGTGGCCCTCATCTTCTCCTATTCCGGCTCCACGAAGGATACGGTCGAGATCGCGCGCTCTGCAAAGGCCGCTGGTGCAAAAACCATCGTCATCACGCGCTTTACGAAGTCCCCGCTCACCGAATTTGCCGATATTATCCTGCTCTGCGGTGCCAATGAAGGCGCCCTGCAGAACGGCTCCACCTCGGCCGAAATTTCACAGCTTTTCCTCGTGGATGTCATGTACAGTGAGTACTTCCGTCGGCACTATAAGCGCTGTAAGCCAAACTGGGACAAGACCGCGCAGTCGATTGCAGATAAGAACTACTGAATCATAAAAACAGGATGGCAGAGCGCAGCCCCGCCATCCTTCGAAGAGGCGATGCCGACACTGAAGCTGTGGCATCGCCTCTTTCATTTTATTTCATCGGAGCAGGGCCGCCACCGGAAGCGTCTTCCTATGCATCCTCTCCATTTTTCTTTTTCCGGATTTCCTCGATTTTATCCCGATATTTCATGGCATCCTCAAAGTTCAGCTCTGCCGCTGCTGCACGCATCTTCTTCGACAGCTCGCGGATCAGCTTTTCGATTTCCTGATGGGACATCGACTCCACATCCTTCTCGATGCCATGTGCCGTATCCGTATCAATGGCCTTTCCAATGGCAATCAGATCTGCCACCGCCTTATGAATCGTGGTCGGCGTGATGCCATGGGCTTCATTGTAAGCCATCTGAATCTTTCGGCGACGCTCCGTCTCATCAATGGTATGCCGCATGGACTCCGTAATGGTATCGGCATACATGATCACATGCCCGTCGGCATTTCGCGCGGCACGTCCGACGGTCTGAATCAGCGATGTTTCCGATCGGAGGAAGCCCTCCTTATCGGCATCCAGGATGGCAACCAGCGCCACCTCCGGAATGTCGAGGCCCTCTCGCAGAAGATTGATGCCCACCAGCACATCAAACTTATCGAGACGCATGTCCCGGATGATGGAGGCGCGCTCCAGGGTGTCAATGTCGGAGTGCAGATAACGTACACGGATGTCCGCTTCCTTCAGGTACTTCGTAAGATCCTCCGCCATGCGCTTCGTGAGCGTCGTCACAAGGATCTTATGCTTCGCCTTTATTTCACGATGAATCTGCGCAATGAGGTCATCAATCTGCCCCCTCGTCGGACGCACCTCGATTTCCGGATCCAGCAGTCCCGTCGGCCGAATGATCTGGTCCGCCCGCAGAAGCTCATGCTCTGCCTCATACTCTCCCGGTGTTGCGGAAACAAACAGCATCTGATCGATCTTCTGCTCGAACTCTGTAAAATTCAGCGGGCGGTTATCCAGTGCCGAAGGAAGTCGGAAGCCGAAATCCACCAGCGTCGTCTTTCGCGAAAGGTTTCCATTGTACATTCCCCGTACCTGCGGAAGGGTCACGTGCGACTCGTCCACAATGATGAGATAATCATCTGGAAAATAGTCCATGAGGGTGTAGGGCGGGTCACCTGGCTTTGCAAAGTTCAGATGCCGCGTGTAGTTCTCGATGCCAGAGCAGAAGCCCGTCTCCTTCAGCATCTCGACATCATAATTTGTACGCTCCGCGATGCGCTGCGCCTCGATCAGCTTATCATGGTCCTTAAAGTACTGAACCTGTACCTCCATCTCCTGCAGAATGTTCTCACATGCACGGTTCAGCTTTTCCTGCGGAATAACATAGGGACTCGCCGGATAGATCACGATATGGTCCACCGTCGCCGTCGCCTTCGCGGTCAATGCATTGATCCTGGTAATACGGTCAATTTCATCCCCGAAGAACTCCACACGATAGGCCTCCTCGCCCTCCGAAGCCGGAAATACATCGACTACATCCCCCATGACACGAAAGGTACCACGCTTAAAGTCCAGGTCGTTCCGATTGTACTGAATGTCGATGAGCTGACGGATGAACTGATCCCGGTCCTTATGCCCTCCTGTTCGGATGGAAATCGCCATGTTGATGTATTCATTCGGCGCACCGAGACCATAGATGCAGGATACCGAGGAAACCACAATGACATCATCCCGTTCACTGAGGGAGGCCATCGCAGAGCTTCGCAGCTTGTCGATCTCATCATTGATGTCGGAATCCTTCTCAATATAGGTATCTGTCGATGGCAGATAGGCTTCCGGCTGATAATAATCATAGTAGGAAACGAAATACTCGACCGCATTCTCCGGGAAGAACTCCTTCATCTCCGAATACAGCTGTGCCGCCAGGGTTTTGTTGTGCGAAATGATCAGCGTCGGCTTCTGCAGGCGCTGAATGATATTCGCCATCGTAAAGGTCTTTCCAGACCCCGTGACGCCGAGCAGTGTCTGAAACTGATTTCCCTCCTTAAAGCCAAGTGTCAGCTTCTCAATCGCCTGCGGCTGATCGCCGGTCGGCGCATAATCTGAATGCAGTTTAAATTCGTAGTGTTCCATCGCGTCCTCCCAAAATTATTTCCAGTATAACATAGCCATCACACATTGAACATACGTTTGTTTCGATTTGCAGGTTTTCCGGCCTTGGAGCGCCACCCCGGAGGGCAGCCCCTCGAGACCACACGGAGAGGCCGTGAAAAATCAATCCAGGTCCCCCTAGCGGCACTTGGAGCTGATCCATGTGCCTATGGCGCATGGATGCCCCCGGGCGGCGAGGCCGTTTTGCCACGTACGTGGCAAAATCAGACGACGATGCCAGCGCCGTAGGCGCATATCATGGCATCGTCTCTCTGGAGTAATTTTTCCTTAGCACCCTCTGTCAACGTCGCGTTTTCATCAGGAAAACGCGACGATTGCAGAGGGCCTAGTACCGCTTGGGGTCCCTGGGTTAGATTTTTCCGGACTCGAAGTACTGGTCTCGAGGGGCTGCCCTCCGGGGTGGCGCTCCAGGCTCGCAATGTCCTTATGTCTATCATAATCTATAGGTATTGGAACTTGACAGATAATAATGTAGAGTTATAGTTATGACATCAGGATGTAGGCATTGGCCTAGGTATCAAATACGATGACCGCAAGGATGCGGGGAGGATATACGATGAATGCAAAGATTGTAACCATTCCAGGGGATGGAATCGGACCAGAGATCGTCGCAGAGGCACAGAAGGTGCTGGAGAAGGTGGCCGAGGTCTATGGTCACCAGTTTACGTTTGAGAAGGTGCTGATGGGCGGCTGCTCCATTGATGCGTACGGTGAGCCGCTGACGGACGAGGCGATTGCAGCCTGTCAGTCTGCAGACGCGGTGCTGATGGGATCGATCGGCGGCAAGGTGGGCCAGTCTCACTGGTATGAGCTGCCACCAGAGAAGCGGCCGGAGGCCGGACTCCTGAAGCTGCGGAAGGCCCTGGGGCTCTTCTGTAATCTTCGTCCGGCACATCTCTATCCAGAGCTCAAGAAGGCCTGTCCTCTCCGCGAATCCATCGCAGAACAGGGCTTCGATGTCATGATGGTGCGTGAGCTGACCGGCGGTCTCTACTTCGGTGCACGAAAGACAGAGCTCGTCAATGGTGAAGAGGTGGCTACGGACACGCTCGTATATCATGATTATGAAATTCGCCGGATCGCAAAGAAGGCGTTTGAAATTGCCGAGAAGCGGAGCAGCCATGTGACCTCCGTGGATAAGGCCAATGTCCTCGATTCGTCCAGACTGTGGCGAAAGGTTGTGAGTGAGGTTGCAAAGGATCACCCATCGGTGAAGCTCGACCATGCGCTGGTCGATTCCACAGCGATGCAGCTCGTGCGGAATCCGGGTCAGTTTGATGTTGTGGTAACAGAGAACATGTTTGGTGACATTCTTTCCGATGAGATGGCCGAGATCGCCGGCTCGCTCGGCATGCTGCCATCCGCTTCTCTTCGCGAAGACAGCTTCGGTCTCTATGAGCCGTCGGGCGGATCAGCACCCGACATCGCCGGAAAGAACATTGCGAATCCTCTGGCAACGATCCTGAGCGCAGCCATGCTCCTTCGTTACTCTCTGAATCTCACGAAGGAGGCAGATGCCATCGAGGAGGCCGTCGCCGAAGCGCTTCGTACAGGCTTCCGTACCGGAGACATCATGGAGGAGGGTGTGGAAGGCCTTACCTGTCTCCACACCGATGCGATGGGCGACAAGATCGCCGAGCTGATACACTGACATTCAGTACAAAAGCAGCCATGATGTAGAGACCCCGGCGGGGGTGATCATTCAAAGCCATACGAAGAGACCGATGTAAAATCCAAATCGGACCTTGTAGAAGCACTTGAAGAATTTTCCTTAGCACCCTCTGACAACGGAGCGTTTTCATCAAGAAAACGCGACGATTGCAGAGGGTCTAGTGCTTCTTAAGGTCCGATTTGTGATTTTTCCGGTCTCGGAGTACTGTGTTTTGAATGATTACCCCCGGCGGGGTCTCTACCATGCCGCATTGGCATCGCCACTGCTACCCCAGCAGGTAGTAAAGGAGCGCAAAGATCACGACGACTGCGATGACCGTCAGTGCTACCTTGATCCAGCTGATCGGGGTCCTGCCGGAAACCTTTCCGGTCTGCCCATTCACCATGAAGTGGTAGACCTTGTCCTGATAGCGGAAAGACGACATCCACACCGGAAGGAGCAGGTACTTGTAGGTCACATCGTGATAGCTCGGATTCATCGAAAGAACGCGGACGCTGTCCGAGGTGTGTCGGGCGCGAATGTCGGATTCGGCGAGAGACTCCATTTCCCCTTCCATCGTCTGCTGTGCCTTCGGCCAGGCGTCTGCTAGCTTCAGCGTATAGCGTTCCGCCATAAAGCCTGCAAGATACTGCGGCTTATACGGCTTCACTTCATCTGTACGAAACGGCTCCACCGCTTGAAGAAGGGATGCATCCTCGCGGTTGGAACCGGACACCAGGACATCATCGAAAAAATGCTGCACCTGTCCGCTGCAGCGATGCCAGTCGGTACGGATCTCTGTCTTTCCCCCGCTGAGATGAACCGTTCGATTCACGCCATATTCTCCCAGGTAGCTTCCGCTTGCCTTCGCATCAAAGGTCCAGTAGGGAACATAGACGCCACGGAATTTCTCGGGTGATGCGCTCTCCTTTGCAAGCTTCGGGCAGAAGAAGCGATGCCGTATCCAGCTTTTAAAAAGCTCTGCGGCATGCTGGTTATCCACTGAAAAGGTCACCACGCCACCCGGTGCCATGATTTTTTCTTTCACATTACCGGCCGGCATAACCTGCGTGGATCCACAGTACGGGCAGACATTGGCAATGGCATTTGCATCATACAGTATTTCTGCGCCACAGGAGGGGCAGATGACGGTTTTCGTCGCCGTGCCCCAGTCACTGGCTTCGGTTTCCTCCGCACCTGTGAAGCGATGCTCGGTGGCAATAAAACGGCCATCCCTGTCGAGTGTTCCACTCGCGCGTGCCTCTGCCGTGCTTTCAATGGCTTCTGTATAATCACAGTAGGGGCACTTGAGCCCTCCACTTACCGGATCATATTCGAGTATGCCGCCACACTGCGGACACTTCCGATCCGTTTCCTCCATGGTTTTCGTAATCATGGCCGTGGTGCTCCACAGTTCGAGCAGAAGTTACCATGGTTCTCCTGCTGGCCACACTGCGGGCAGGTCCAGCTCGCTGGCTGCGGTCTTCGGCTTCCGCAGTTTGAGCAGAAATTGCCCGTATTTACGGTGCCGCAGCTGCAGGTCCAGCTTCCATTCTGTACGGCCGGCTGAACCTTCGGAGCGGCCGGTGCCGCCGACTGCTGTGCGCCCATCGCATAGAGCTGCTGCGCATTGAGACCACCGGTGGTGCCAGCCATGTTCATACCGGCAAACGCCATCATTGGCCCCGTCGACGTATTTTTCGCCGCATCCTTCATGGCCTGCGCCTGTGCTGCCGCAAGAGTAGCTGCGGCCAGGGTCGGATCCTTCAAGGTGGCATTCATCTGAAGCTGCTTGATGCGTTCCGCATCCTCGTCTGAAATCGTGGCAGAGCTCAGTCCGAAGGCGGCGATCTCAATGCCATAGTTCTGTCCCCAGGTGCGGCTTAATTCTGTGTCCAGGCACTTCGCAATGTCATCCGCATGCGCTGGAAGCTGGGAATAGCGTACGCCCTGTGCCGAAATGGCTGCGAAAGCCGGCTGGAGTGCCGTCAGAAGCTCACTCTTCAGCTGACTGTCCAGACGATCCTTTCGGAACTCGTCGCTCACATTGCCACACAGCTTCTTATAGAAAAGAATCGGATCCGCCAGACGATATGCGTACTCGCCATGGCAGCGGATCGCAACATCCGTATCGAGCCCGATATTCTGATCGACAATGCGGAATGGAATCGGATTCTGCGTGCCATACTTATTGCCAATGATGTCCTTCGTATTAAAGAAATAGATGCGCTGATCGGTCGCGGTATCTCCACCGAAGCCCACACGCTTCTTCCAGGTGTTAAAGGAGTCTACAATGCCCTTCTTGAGCCCGCCGTAGAAAATCGTCGGCTCCGTGGAGGAATCAAAGAGAAACTTGCCCGGCTCTGCGCAGACCTCTACAATGGCACCATTGTCCACAATGATCATGCACTGTCCCTCATTGACGGCAATAATGGCACCGTTTGAAATAAGATTATCCGATTTTTTAGTATTAAACGCTCTCCGTGCCTGCCGTGCTTCACCCTTCTTCATGAGCACATCTTCTGGTAATGCATCGCAGTAAAAATATTCACGCCACTGATCCGCCAGCACCGATTCCGCAGCACCTGCACCCACCTGTAAAAGTCCCATCGTTTTCTCTCCTTTTCGATCTGCATCTCCGGCAGCAATCACACTGCTGTGTGCCTGCCAGAGATGCGCGTGTCCTCGTCCGAAGCATTCCATGGTCTGGAAAACGCACCGGTCATCCGGCGCTGCTTGAACGATTTCCTGCCTGTATGATGGCTTTATTATAGACGAGAACCAGTCCCCACTCAATCGTTATATCCCCGAAATGCTTGCATCTGGTATGTCCTCGCGGTATCATAGCTATAATTTTTATTTGTAGCAAAAAAGGAGGAACGTGATGCAAAAGCTAAGCTTACGACAGACCCTGACGATCGGGTTCATGCTTTTTTCGATGTTCTTTGGTGCCGGAAATCTGATTTTCCCGCCGCTTCTCGGTGCCCAGGCCGGCACGCATACCCTGGTTGCAATGATGGGTCTCATGCTGACCGCCGTGTGTTTCCCTATTCTCGCCGTCGTCGCCGTCGCAAAGCACGACAATCTCGTAAAGCTCGGTTCAATGCTGCATCCATCCTTCGGAACGGTTTTTACCGAGCTCATCTGTTTGATGATTGGTCCATTTGTCGCCATTCCACGTACCTGCAGCACCTCCTTTGAGATGGCGGTTGCCCAGTTCATTTCTCTTCCGGATGGCACCGAGCTCTTTCTGATCCGTTTACTTTATTCGTTTCTTTTCTTTGCAGCGACGACCTTCGTCGCACTGCATCCGAATAAGCTGAAGGATATTCTGGGGCGAATCATGACGCCGATTCTTGTCGTGCTGATTGTCATTACCTTCGTCGCTGCATTCCTGAAGCTGCCGGTGAAGCTCGCACCGGCGGCGACCACCGGCTATGAGACGCATCCCCTGCTGACCGGCTTTCTGACTGGCTACCAGACCATGGACATTCTCGCTGCACTCAATTTCGGTCTCGTCATCGCGGTCAATATTGAGGACTTCGGCGTCCACGATCACCTGGCCATCGCGAAGGAAACGATGAAGGCGGGTGTCATTGCCGGTGTGATGCTCGGTCTTGTGTACCTCGCCACCTCCTACATCGGTGCCGTATGCAGCGGCGTGCCAGGGCTTCTGACCGAAAGCGAGACAGGGGCCGGTATCCTCGCGTATGCGATCGAGCAGTGCTTCGGTCCTGTCGGACAGATCATTGCCGGTCTCATTTTTTTCATTGCCTGCTTCAATGTCTGCAGCGGTCTTCTTTCAAGCTGCTCGGAGTACTTTCATAAGCTTCAGCCGAAGGTCTCCTATAAGGCCTGGCTTTTCGGCTTTGCGATATTCAGCTTCGTGATTTCGAGCGCGGGGCTCTACCGCATTTTAAGCTTCTCCTTCCCGATTCTGAAGGTGCTCTGCCCGATTGCCATCGGTGTTATCCTCTTCGGTCTCGTGAAGAAGCGGCAGGACGGCTAACGGGATGCTGTGCCCCACGTCTTCCGGTGCCCATACTTGCAAATGTGCGGCCGGGCGGCAGGGGCCTTCTTAGGCAGTTGCTTCCGGTGTTAAAAATCAGAAAAACGGATCCCAAGTGGCACTAGGCCCTCGGCAATCGTCGCGTTTCCCGGATGGAAACGCTCCGTTGCTCGAGGGTGCCAAGGAGAGATACTCCAAGTGCCACTAAGGGATCCGTTTTTGATTTTTATACATCCTCAGCAGTGCCACGAAGGCCCCTGCCGCCCGGCCGCACATCCCCAAGCTCTTACACGATGGCTAAAGGAAGACGTGAGGCACAGCCCGCAATCTTATCGCCACAGGCGAAGGCGCGGAGCACAGCCGTCTGGAAGATTTACGCCGGATAGTGAAGGTGTGCGTCGTCAATCCCGTACAGGGTCTCGTCGAGGTACCGCTTCGCAAGCCAGTTCGCCATGCCGAGATTCTGGTCGAGATAGTTACCACAGTCGCGTGGAGCAGCACCTGGAATCGCTCCATGGAAATCACGGATGAATTCAAACATCCGCGTGATGACGGATACGATGTCGCGCGCCTCCAGATCGCCTGCAAAAATGACATAGCAGCCGGTACGGCAGCCCATTGGTCCGAAGTAGATGGTCTTCTCGGCCCACTCTGGATCGTTCCGAAGGAAGGTGGCCCCAAGGTGCTCAATGGTGTGGAGCTCTGCCGTGTTCATCACTGGTTCCCGATTCGGTCTCGTCATCCGAAGGTCGAAGGTGGTGAGGGTCTCCGCACCGATCTTATCCTTTCTGGACACGTAAATGCCCGGCTCCAGTTTTTCATGATTGATGGTAAAGCTTGCTATTTTTTCCATTCTGTCTCTCCTGTGAAAATGATTGTGTTATATCCATGAGCCTCGCCGCCCGGGGACATCCATGAGCCTCGCCGTGCTCCGCACGGCCCTCTCATGGATCATACATGAAATCCTGGGATCACCTCTGACCAGTCGCTGATGCCGATGATGGATTTCGCAAATTCGGAAACCATCAGCGAGCGGGTCGGGTCATCGATGTACTTAAAGACCTCGCGCGCCGGCTTGGCAGCCAGGGACGATCCATCCGCGCCGATGGAGGAAAGTCCGAAATAAAGCCCATCCTTCGTTTCGGCAGCATTGTCCAGCTGACGGGAAAGCATGTATGCGTCAATGTCCGGGTTGTTCTCCACGATGTAGTGCCCATAGGCGACCGCTGCGGCCTGTTCCATACTGGCATCCTGGCTGAGTCCCTTCATGGAGCTGAAGCCCTCCTCCGTCATGAAGATGGCACGCACCTGGCCGCTCTGATCAAGCATATTCTGATTATGCATGTAGTTCGTCAGTACCGAAAGGTTCGCATAGCTCACGACCGGTGTCGTGATGTCCTGGGTCACCTTTCCCGAGGAAAGATCATTCCAGAAGTTTGGATCCGTCAACGGATATGGATATGGATGAATGGCCAGCGACCAGTTCGTTTTGCCTTCCTCCTGGTCCAGTGCTGCAAAGGTATCAAGTACATCCTTTCCAGGATACTTGCCGACCGAACCGGATTCCGGCGGAATCGTCCAGTACTGATCCAGAGAAAACATGACATGGTCGTTCGCTGATACCGTCTTAATAGCGGTATAAAATACGCGGAAGGCACGCTGGAAGATGCGGGTATAATCTGTCACACTGTAATTCCCCACATAGTTCCAGTACTGGTTATTGATCTCATTGCCGATGACCCAGTTCGTGATTTTTCCATGGCCATTGTGTCCATTGTAGCGGTTTGCCAGGAAGGACGCCATCGCCTTCACGAGTCGGAAGCCTTCTTCGGTCTCCACATTGAAGCCATAGTACTGTGCCATATCACTCGTTACTACCTGTGTTCCCGGCCGATACAGTGCTGGCTGCGACGCATCCCAGCCATTCACGATATTGAGCGTGACCGTCACGCCTGCATTCGACAGTCGACTGATTTCCTGGTCGAGCTGCTGAATCAGCGAGGAATTGAAGGAGTAGGTCTGTCCCTCAAAGCTGTACGTCACACCCGTGCCGAAGAGCTGCGCGGTCGTCATGGGAATGAAGGCGTGCTTGATGCCGAGATCGATCGCATCATCGAGAATATTCGGGTTAACGAGCAGGCCCTTCTTGCCACGATTCAGCGCCGGTGACTGATCGGCGGCCACGAGCTCCGGATTTCCGATATAGCAGCGGTTCGACACGATCTGATAGCCCGCGCCCGTTGCGATCGCAACGACAAAGGCATCATAGCTTCGAAAGCTCGTCGGACCATCCTGCAGATCGGCTGTAAAATGCAGGCTTCCATTCCCTACGTCCTGTACCGCAAGGTAATCCGTTCGTCCACTGAGATCCATCTGGTACGGCTTCACGGCGAAAAGATAGAGCTGCTGCCCACTTCCGACCAGAGCACCTGCATTCACCATAATATCGATGGAAGCTGGATTCTGTGCATTGATTTCTGCAGACTGGACAGTCGCATAGTGGGTGCCAATGCTCTGGTCCACGACCGTTGGCGCAGTTCCGACAGCTGTACCTGCCGGGGAGCTCACGCTCGTTCCCGGTGTATTGGCCTGGTACTGAGAAAGGTCCACCCCACTTGCGACTGCGCCTGCAAGCGCATGCATGGAAAAGAAAAGACTCATGGCACTGACCATAAGGAAGGTTGTGGCCGCCTTCTTTCTATATCTCTCGTTCTGTTTCATTGATTGTTTCCTTTCCGCTGAGATTCCGATGCGGTCCGCTCCATGGAATGCTCCCTGGTCGGCCCCTCTTCATCGAATGTAGTATAGCACCCGCCCCTATCAGAACCCATTTCTTTTTTCTTACTATTCGAAACAGAATCAGCACAAAAAGGCGGAGCTCGAAAGAGCTCCGCCTCCTCATCTCTTCGATGATCGATTCTGCTGACGCCTACGACCTCTCCTCGAGCGTCGTCTTTACGTCCTCTTCTTCATTTCCTGCAGTGCTTCCTGCACCCGATCATACTCGGCCTTCATCTGATCGAAGGTGCTGTCATCCACGAGACCGAAGTAAAAATCTTCATAGCGCGTATCTTCCGGATCGAGATACACTCGAATATCATAGCAGCGATTCAGGAAATCATAGGCTGTTCCATCCTGCACACATGCGGTATAGGTATCCTCTGGGAGCATGGTCATGCTCTCTCCCATCCTGGCCAGCTTTTTCTGTACACGGTTGTGGATGCCCATATCCTGTCCCTCCACGAAGGAATTAATATAGAATATGACATCCGTGTTCTCCATCGCGGTCGATTCGAGATGAAAGGCTGCATTGTCACGCACGATATAAGCCGTCTTCGTCTTTCGGGATACTGGATCGTTCACTTTTCCCATAATGTACTCACTGTCGACCACCAGCTTCACAGGACTTTCCAGACTATTCGCAATCGTTCGATTTGCTGCAAACGCACTCATGGCCGCCATGCATGAAAGCATCGCCACCAGTAAAAGAATGCGTATCCATTTTTTCAAAAACATGATATCGAAAGGCTCCCTCTATTCAAAAGCTGTCTATGCCATGCACAGACTCACTTTTTAATATGTGTTTCTTGCATTATAAAAAAAATCCGGCAGGCGTTCAAGACACCTGCCGGAATCGTAAATATATCGTAAAAAATCGTCCTTTAACTTCAGCTGAAGACCTTCACGAAGTTCTTCTTGCCACGCTGTACAACCACGCCATCCTTGAAGTCCTCTGCGGTAAACGACTTCTTCACATCCGTGATCTTCTCACCTGCAACCTGTACGCCACCCTGCTGCACATTCTGACGTGCTTCGGATCTCGACTTCGAAAGTCCGGATGCAAACAGCACCCCACAGATGTCAATGCTGCCATCGCGGTAGTCCTCTGCCTTCAGCGTATACTTCGGCATATGCTCGCTGTCACCGCCACCCATAAAGATGGACTTTGCCGCCGCTTCCGCCTTATCCGCTTCTTCCTTTCCATGCACAAGCTCCGTCAGCGAGTGAGCCAGACGCTCCTTCGCCTTATTGAGGTCTGCGCCCTCCCACTTCGCCATCTCCTCGATTTCCTCGAGTGGGATGAAGGTAAGCAGCTTCAGGCACTTGATGACATCTGCATCGTCGACATTTCTCCAGTACTGATAGAAATCATACGGTGTGGTCTTCTCTGCATCCAGCCATACCGCGCCACCGGCCGTCTTGCCCATCTTCTTGCCTTCCTTGTTGGTAAGAAGCGTAATGGTCAGTGCATAGGCATCCTTTCCTTCCTTCTTTCGGATAAGCTCAGTACCGGCCAGCATATTGGACCACTGGTCATCGCCGCCGAACTCCATATTGCAGCCATAGTCCTTATACAGACGGTAGAAATCATAGCCCTGCATCAGCATGTAGGAGAATTCCAGGAAGGTAAGACCCTGCTCCATACGGTTTGTGTAGCAGCGTGCACGCAGCATGTCATTGACCGAGAAGCATGGACCAATGTCCCGCATAAACTCAAGGAAGTTCAGCTTGCGCAGCCAGTCTGCATTGTTCACCATCTGTGCCTTGCCCGGCCCAAACTCGATAAAACGGCTCATCTGCTTCTTAAAGCACTCACAGTTATGGTCGATCTGCTCGATGGTCATCATCTTTCGCATATCGGAACGGCCGGATGGATCTCCAATCATGCCGGTACCACCACCCACAAGGGCGATCGGTCGGTTTCCCGCCTCCTGCAGACGCTTCATCAGGGTCAAGGCCATAAAATGGCCGACATGCAGAGAATCCGCCGTCGGATCAAAGCCGATATAGAAGGTGGCCTTTCCGTGGTTCACCAGCTCTCGAATCTCATCCTCATCGGTAACCTGTGCAATCAAGCCTCTCGCTACCAGCTCCTCATAAACACCCATTTTCCTTTGCTCCTTCTATATCCTTTTCAAAATCACAAAAGGCGCGCTCCACAGATGTGAAGCGCCCGCCCTTTAAAAACACTCAATGACTGAAGTCCGTCGCTGAAACATAATCATATACCGTGGAGATCAGACGCTTGGTATCCTCCCAGCCGATGCAGGCATCGGTGATGGACTTTCCATAGATATGATCCTCCGGCTTACAGTTTCCCTCTTCAATATAGGATTCTACCATAAGTCCCTTCACGAATGAAGCAAGCTCTGGAGAATACTTTCTCGAATGCATCACTTCCTGTGAAATACGAAGCTGCTCCTTGAACTTCTTCGCGGAGTTGCAGTGGTTGGTATCCACCACCACCGCTGGATACATGAGATCCTTCTTCATATAGAGATCATACAGAAGCTTCAGATCCTCATAATGATAGTTCGGCAGAATCTGACCATGCTTTGACTGAGAGCCACGAAGGATGGCATGTGTATATGGATTACCATCGGACTTCACCTCCCACTCACGGAAAATGAAGTCATGTGCATGCTGTCCTGCATAGATGGAGTTCAGCATGACGCCAAGATCGCCGGAGGTCGGGTTCTTCATACCGGTTGGCACGTCAATGCCGGAGGCCACGAGACGATGCTGCTGGTTCTCTACTGAACGTGCGCCGACCGCAACATAGCTCATAATATCACTGAGGTAACGAAGGTTATCCGGGTAAAGCATTTCGTCCGCCGTACTGAAGCCCGTCTGACGGAGAACCTCCATATGCAGACGGCGAATCGCTGCAATACCGGCAAGCACATTGGCACCCTTCTCCGGATCCGGCTGATGCAGCATGCCCTTATACCCAGCACCAGTCGTACGTGGCTTGTTGGTATAGATACGCGGTACGATCATGATCTTATCCTGTACCTGATCTGCGATTTCCTTCAGACGGTTACAGTAATCCAGTACTGGATCTGGATGGTCGGCCGAACATGGGCCTATGATTAAGAGGAACTTGTGTGAGTCTCCTCTGAAAATGGCTTTGATTTCCTCGTCGCGCTCTGCCTTTACTTTCGCAAGGTTCTCTGGAAGTGGAATCTGCTCACGAATCTCTGCGCTGCTCGGAAGCTTGGATCTAAATTCGAATCCCATACTACTCTCCTTCTTCTGCGAGGGCTCTCATTTCTGCCCTTCCCGAGGACTGAGCTTCCTGACTCTCGCATCCTTGCGAAACGTATCAAAGGCCACTCAGCCGCATACCCGAAAGTATACGCAAAATGGCCCATAAAATCAAGTAATCGCGGGGCATGGTACGTATTCCTCGCGGCTCTGGAGGATGGAGCCGCGCATCATTTCGGAAAGGTAATGGTGATCTTCGTGCCGTGGTTCAGCTG
>ERZ808240.979-NODE-979-length-36328-cov-28.112591_pt1 | contig 36328 bp, 27 predicted proteins | sample MGYA00521084_ERZ808240 | MGnify/ENA primary metagenome ERZ808240 (study PRJEB31516, sample SAMN03275571) | gut metagenome | biome: mammalia-associated habitat; material: feces | host: Papio cynocephalus | place: Kenya | collected 2012-08-06 ... | reverse complement strand
GTTCGCCCCTACAAATAACAATCATCGAATTTGCGTTATTTAAGTATTGTTTACAGGCTTTGCTGATTTTATAATATCCTTAAATTCATCTGAATACTGACTGTATTCGCTTGTAGGTGCAGAACAGGTTATTATATAAAGAGTGCTGTTTTTTATTATAAACCCGAAACAGCATGACATATTAAGCGTATCATTTTCACCTGATATTGAATATCTTATCTCGACTATTCTCGCCTCACAGCCGTTTATTTCAGCAGATTCATTTGATACTTCCTTTAAGCTGTCCGCAATATTGTCATATTGAAGCAAAGCATCATATACAGCTGAATCCATACTCTGAGAATTACTTTTTGATGTAACGATAACGCTTGCATTGCCTTTTTTATAAAATTCATCTATATAGCCGGAAGATGTGGTTTCATAATCCGCAGGCAGACTTAATTTTATATCCGGAAACGGCAGAACCTCAACTGCTTCATAAGGTTTTGACGAATCCGCCGCTGATGATGAACTGTTTTTATCCGTACAGGCAGCAAGGCCTGAAATCAATGTCAATGAAACAAATACTGCAAAAAGCTTTCGCATATTATAAAATTCCTCCTGATAAAAATAAAAAACAGAAGCCGGAAAAACAGCCTCTGCTTTAAAAAGATATATGACCAAACCGATAAGCCGAGTTCTGTCGTGTGCGATAATTTATCTAGACCATATGTCGCCATATGGTTCGAGCCGTCATTACAGTACATCCACCGAGCAGATGTTGATGTATCTGTACCAATAGACGTTGCATCAGATAGGGTTTACACAGCAGTGCATTCTCATGCACTCTGGTGAGCTCTTACCTCACCTTTCCACCTTTTCCCTTTTTCAAGGGTAGTCTAATTTCTGTTGCACTTGCCCTGAGGTCGCCCTCGGCTGCCGTTAACAGCTATCCTGCTCTGTGATGCTCGGACTTTCCTCATGAACATAAAAAAGTCGTTCATGCTATCGCATAGCTTGCTCATACAAATATATTTTATAATATTTTATAGAAAATGTCAAGCATTATTTTTTCGGTCAATTTATACCTTATTGCCTGTCTGAATTATGGTTAAACTATTTAAATGAATTTTGTAGGGGCGACCATTGGTCGCCCGTTTTGGGTATGCTGTAAATCCTATCGGGCGAACACAGTTCGCCCCTACAGAACATGAAAAATTTTCGTTATTTTATTTCAGAACCGCATTTGCGGCAGAATTTAGCGTTTGGATTATTGATATTTCCGCATACAGAACATACTTTATTTTTATTCTTTACAACTTCTGAAACATCAGGAAGTTTACCTGTTACTGAAAATGCATCGGAAGAAACTTTCTGGAGAACTTTTGGTTCACTTTTTTCCGGATATATTTCATCTTCATCAACAGCGGCATTTGCTTTGCGTATATTCTTTTTAAATCTTGATTTTTCAATCATATTTCCGGCAGATATCATAAGTACTCCTAAAACCTCTGTAATTCCGCCGAATCCTGCAAATATAAATCCGAACTGTATAAATGATGTTTTAATAAACGGCATAAGTTCATGCACAACCGGAAATTTTACGGCAAATCCCGAAAAAACAGCGGTCAATGCAATGAAAAGTGATGGTATAATAATTGTAATTCCGCAGGCTTTTATTCCATTTCCGGCACGTCTGAAGCTTACTGCGGAAATTATCATTGCAATAACAAGCAGAACTGCACCTGTAATCAGTCCGTAATCGCTGAGCATAAAGCGTATGATAACAAGACCTGCACCTGAAAATATTCTGCCCATATTCTGATTATATGAATTTATCGGTTCAGAAACCTGTTTATTTATATCATTATATATGATATCTCCTATTTCATCAAAAGGCATATCAGTTTTCTGACATATTTCAGTTTCATTTGCCTTTACGATATCAACAATATCATCAGCGGAAAGCTCCATAAATTCGCCCTTATTAAAAAACATTTCATCATAGTTAACAGCAATATTTTTCATATATTCTCTGAGTTCATCGCTTTTAAGAACAACATCTATGCCGTCATCATTCATTCTCGGGTCATCAATAAAGCTTGCTATGTACTGAGTAAGAGTTGTATTTTTATCAAATCCTTTAACTGCACGTCCGATTTCAACGGCTGACCAGTCGATTTCATCAAAAGCGTTCACAAGTGAATTATTTTCAAAAATATCCCTTATACAGACAGCTGAAAGAATTCCGGTACTGATTAAAAATACAAAAAAGATGCTTAAAATCATTCCGGCAACAGAACGTTTTTTAATTTTTTCGTCACTGCTGATATATTTTTCAGTCCGTATATTTTCCTCATCTTTTTCGGGAATATAATTTCTTGAAGCACCGCATGATGTACAATAATCATGTTTTCCGAGTTTTGCACCACATCTTCTGCATTTCATTAAAAACTACCACCTTTTAATATTATCAGATTTGATTGTAACATTTTTCAAGAATATAGTCAATAACAAATTTATATTTTTAATGAAATATAAAAAAGGACTGCCTTAAAAAAGACAGTCCTTGATTTTTATTCAGATAAGTGAATTATGCAAGTTCAGCAAAGTACTTGATAGTTCTTACCATCTGGCTTGTGTATGAGTTTTCGTTGTCATACCATGAAACAACCTGTACTTCGTAAAGGTCATCAGAAATCTTAGCAACCATTGTCTGAGTTGCATCAAAGAGTGAACCGTACTTCATACCGATAACATCTGAAGAAACGATAGCATCTTCATTGTAGCCGAAGCTTTCAGAAGCAGCAGCCTTCATAGCAGCGTTGATGCCTTCCTTAGTAACATCAGTACCCTTTACAACAGCTGTAAGGATAGTTGTTGAACCTGTAGGAACAGGAACTCTCTGAGCTGAACCGATGAGCTTGCCGTTGAGTTCAGGAATTACAAGACCGATAGCCTTAGCAGCACCTGTTGAGTTAGGAACGATATTAGCAGCACCAGCTCTTGCACGTCTGAGGTCACCCTTTCTGTGAGGGCCGTCAAGAATCATCTGGTCGCCTGTGTAAGCGTGGATTGTTGACATGATACCGCTCTGGATTTCTGCATACTTGTTAAGAGTATCAGCCATAGGAGCGAGGCAGTTTGTTGTGCATGAAGCAGCTGAGATAATCTTGTCATCAGCAGTAAGAGTTTTTTCGTTTACTGAGAAAACGATTGTCTTGAGGTCATTGCCTGCCGGAGCAGAAATAACAACCTTCTTAGCACCTGCATCGATATGAGCCTGTGATTTTTCTTTTGAGCAGTAGAAGCCTGTGCATTCGAGAACTACGTCTACACCGATTTCTCCCCATGGAAGGTCAGCAGCATTCTTTTCAGCATAGATTTTGAGAGTCTTGCCGTCAACTGTGATTGTACCTGCTTCATCATCAGCAGCAACAGTGTGAAGATTTTCACCGATTTTACCGCAGTAACCGCCCTGAGCTGTATCATATTTGAGAAGCTGTGCGAGCATTGAAGGCTTTGTAAGGTCGTTGATTGCAACTACCTCATAACCTTCTGCACCGAACATCTGTCTGAATGCGAGACGACCAATACGGCCGAAACCGTTAATAGCAACTTTAACTGACATTGGATAAACCTCCTAAATAATTTTTACATGAATTATTATACACTAAATCTGTAAAAGTTTCAAGGCTTTTTTTAAAAAAAGTAATATTTTTTTTATTTTTTCACTAAAAAACATTATAACGCCTGAAATATCATAGAGCAGAACGGATTTTCTGCGGTTTAAAATCTGACAGAAAACAACGTAAATCTGATTATTGTTTTTGTAGGGGCGACCATTGGTCGCCCGCCTGAATTATGGTTAAATCATAAATTCTGTATTTGTTTTTAATATGAGAAAATCATTGGTTAATCGATAAAATTATTGATAAACCATAACGGGCGACCAATGGTCGCCCCTACAAAACAAATTTAATTTCAGATAAACAAATCACAACAGGATTAAAATATTTCGTTATCAAATTTGCGTTGATTCACAATATCTGATATTTTAATATTGATAAAATTCATCTTTTATGATATAATGGTATATATTTTATATGAAAGGAATTGTTCACATGAAAAAAATAATTGCTCTTATCTCAGCATTATGTCTTATGAGTTTTTCTTCCGGATATCTGCCATCTGATTTCAATGATGTTATTTCCGTAAGTGCCGCAGCTTCTGAAAACAATACAAAGGAAAATGCCTCACTTCTTGAATCAGGAAATACTGTCAGTGCAGCTCTTGCCGACAAATCAGATGTTGACTGGTATAAGGCAGTACTTGACTCTGACGGCATTGTAAATTTCAGTTTTGAACATGATACAGTTGAAAGCTCCTCAACATATATGAATGTATATATCTATCAGTCAGACGGAGTTACTGAAGTATACAGTTTAAGTCTTAAAGGAAATGCTGCTCTTACATCAACTCCTGATATCGGACTTCCGGCAGGAAGCTACTATGTAAAAATAGTATGGGAAAAATATGATTTTGTTGAAATGCCGTATAACCTTAACTACAGCTTTAAAAAATCAGCTGTCTGCGAAACCGAGGACAATAACAGCAAATCAGCTGCTGACCCGATAGAACTCAATACTGACTATACCGGAAGCACAATCACAGGCTCTGATGCAGACTGGTACAAGTTTTCAGTTGATAAAAAGGGATATACACAGATATCCTTCACTCATGACACTCTTGAAAGCAGTTCTGTATACTGGGTTGTGAACCTTTATAAAAGTGACGGAACTACACTCATCAGCAGCATTAATGTAAAGGGAAATGCAGAAACCTCAAAATTCCCGAAAATCAGCCTTGAATCAGGTGATTATTACATAAAGGTAATGTGCAGCAGCATCTATACATACTCAAATATGAACTATTTTCTCAATGCAGGCTTTACCGCTGATGACACATGGGAAACCGAACCGAATGACAAAAAGACTGAAGCTTCTGCAATCGAAGAAAATACAACATATACCGGAACTATCATGAACGGAGATGATGTTGATTTCTATAAACTGACTCTTGACGAGGCAAAAGTACTCAACATAAACTTTGAACATGATACAATCGATGACAGCAGTGTTTACTGGATTGCAGGATTATATGAATCAGATGGTACTACTCTTATAAACTCATTTCAGATAAAAGGAAATGAAGGAAGTGTTAAAAATACTTCAGTTTCTCTTGACAAGGGAACTTATTATCTGAAAGTATCTCCGAGAAGCAGTTATTCATATCTTTCTGATGAATATTATCTGACTGTAAACACAAAATCACCTGAAAACTGGGAAACTGAAAAAAATGATACCAAAAATACTGCCAATGCAATAGAACTCAATACAAGCTATAATTTCAGCAGCATGAGCAGTGACGATGCAGACTGGTTTAAATTCTCTGCCGAAAATGACGGTAAATTCTCTCTTAGCTTTGAACATGATACAGTTGAAAACAAAAGTACAGTCTGGACTGTCGGCATATATGAATCAGATGCAACAACACTCATTCATGAAATGAATGTTTCCGGAACAGCTGCTCTTTCAAAAACACCTGTAATCGGTCTTCCTGCCGGAGATTATTTTGTAAAGATAAAGCCTGATTCATATTACTGGCTTGATATGGACGCTTCATTCACTGTAAATTATACAGCTTCTGAACTCTGCGAAACTGAAGATAACGACTCAAAGGCAAAAGCTGATTCAATTGATATCAATTCCATATATACAGGAACTCTTATGACTTCCAATGATACAGACTGGTATAAATTCGACTCCGCTGAAGACCAGAATCTCAAAATCATATTCAGTCATGACGGCAACGGAGATGAAACAAGCAAATACTGGACTGTATCAGTATATGAATCAGACGGTACTACGCTTATAACATCAGAAAATATATATGGTCAGGCAACTGAAACATCAATTCAGGAAAATTTCAAAAAAGGAACATACTATATTAAAGTTACAAACTATCCGTATTATCATCTTTCAGACGAATATTCCCTCACTGTTTCAGATAAGGTAACAGAAACAAAACTCGGAGATGTTGACGGTGACGGTCTTATCACTTCCGCTGATGCACTTCAGGTTCTTCAGATGGTAGTAGGAACTACAGAACTGAACTATACAGGAGATGTTGACGGTGATGGTCAGATTACTTCTGCTGATGCTCTCCAGATTCTCAACTATGTTGTAGGCAATATTTCAAGCTTTTAAAAAAATTTCTGCTTTTCTACAGGGACAGTTATTAAGCTGTCCCTGCATTTCATTATTTAATCTGCGTTATAATATAAAGAATAAATGTATCTTTATATGCATCATTTGTAAATTTTTTTTGATTTTAAAAATATTCTTGCAATTTGTCAAAAAAAATAGTACAATAGTATTTGATATGATTATGAAGCTTTTACAGCTCGGAATTACTGGAGGAAGTTTATTATGCCTATAAAATATGTATTTGTAACCGGCGGTGTTGTGTCAGGTCTTGGAAAAGGAATCACTGCTGCCTCTCTCGGACGACTGCTCAAGGCAAGAGGCTATAAGGTTACCATTCAGAAATTTGACCCTTATATAAATGTTGACCCTGGTACTATGAGTCCTTATCAGCATGGTGAGGTATTCGTAACAGATGACGGTGCGGAAACTGACCTCGACCTTGGTCATTATGAACGCTTTGTTGACGAAAATCTTTCAGTCAATTCAAATGTTACTACAGGTAAAATCTACTGGACTGTTCTCAATAAGGAAAGACGCGGCGACTATCTCGGCGGCACAGTTCAGGTAATCCCTCATATTACAAATGAAATCAAGGAGCGTATCTACCGTGTCGGAAAACAGACTTCCACTGATGTTGTTATAACTGAAATCGGCGGTACTGTCGGCGATATCGAAAGTACTCCGTTCCTTGAGGCTATCCGTCAGTTTGTTACTGAGGTAGGCCGTGAAAATGCTATGTATATCCACGTTACACTGCTCCCGTTTATTGCAGGTTCAAACGAACTCAAATCAAAGCCTACACAGCATTCTGTAAAAGAACTTCTTTCACTCGGAATCCAGCCTAATATCATAGTATGCAGAACAGAACTTGAAATTCCTCATGAAATGGCTGAAAAAATCAGTCTTTTCTGCAATGTACGCAAAAGCGATATTATACAGAATATGACTGCTCCGTCACTTTATGAAGTTCCGCTTATGCTCGAAAAAGAAGGACTTGCAAAGGCTGTATGTCATCATCTCGGACTTGAGGACAGAACTCCTGACCTTGCTGAATGGACTGAAATGGTCGAAAAACAGAAAAATGCTGACAAGACAGTTACTATCGGTCTTGTAGGAAAATATGTTGCTCTGCCTGACGCATATCTTTCAGTTGCTGAAGCTCTCCGTCATGGAGGTATCCCTAATTCTGCAAATGTTGAGATACTGTGGATAAATTCAGAGGAAATAAACAGCGATACAGTCGATGATATGCTCAAGGACTGTGACGGTATAATCGTTCCGGGCGGATTCGGTGACCGTGGCATTGAAGGCATGATAGAAGCAATAAGATATGCAAGGGAAAATAAAGTTCCTATGTTCGGAATATGCCTCGGAATGCAGATGGCTGTAGTTGAATTTGCAAGACATGTTGCCGGTATGGCTGATGCAAATTCAAGCGAATTTAAAAAATGCGACCATAATGTAATTGATATCATGGACGACCAGAAGGATATCACTCAGAAAGGCGGCACTATGCGTCTTGGTCTTTATCCGTGCAAACTTGCCGACAATTCAAAGGTAAGCCAGATATACGGTGAAAAGCTTATATATGAACGTCATCGTCACCGCTGGGAATTTAACAATGCGTTCAGAACACAGCTTTGTGAAAAAGGTCTTGAACTTGCAGGCGTTTCACCTGATGAAAGACTTGTTGAAATCATTGAGCTTAAAGACCACCCATGGTTTATAGGCGTTCAGTTCCACCCTGAATTTAAATCAAGACCAAACAAACCTCAGAAACTCTTTGAAAGCTTTATAAGAGCTTCTCTTGAATACAAGGAAAACAAAGAAAACAAGTAAAAAATATCAGCGGTCATTTGAAATTCAATGACCGCTTTTTTCTACTGTATAAGACTATCTGAACCGTCCTGAGTAAATTCTCCCTCAACTGTTACTATAAATCCATCAAAATTGTTTCCTGATATACTGTATTCAAAATTATCCGGAACAGGAATTTCAGTTATATCTTCTTCAAGCGGAACATAATATATCTGATATGTTTTTCCGCCCTCAATGGTTATTGTATAAGGCTTTTCAAATGAAAAATTCTTTAAAAGCTTTATATATTCCTCATAGCACACGCCGTTTATCTCGACCGCATATGAATGAGGTATGCCTATATATCTGAGATGCCATGGTTCTGATTCAATGCCTGTTATATCGGATTTTTCAGCTTTATATCTTACAATAAAGCCATATTTGTAGCAGTTGTCATTTATCCATTTATAATCCCCTGTACCATCATATTCAACAGAACCGCCGTTATGGAAAAGACTGAGGTCAACTGCATAGCCTGTATGATGTTCGCTGCTTCCCGGTTTTGCGGCACGTGATGAGGTATGAGTTCCATTGGCTGCAAGGTCATCATTATAGATTACGCTCTGTTTTGCAACGGAACGGTAACCGCTCTGAATGATTATTTCATAGAGTTCATCAAAATTTTCAGCCTGAGCCTCAAAATCCTCAAACAATGAGTTAAGAGCCACAATAGTTTCTTCTCTTAAAATAACCGAATGGTCTATAAGTGAATATGAACTGTTTTTTATCTCATGAGCCGGAATAAGAGCATCTGTATTATCAGCAAAACGATATCCATGATTATTGTTTACAAGCACAAGCTGTCCGTCAAATGCATCAGTTTTATTTTTCTGAATATATGTACATGGTGCAGAATTTTCTTCATCAGGCTGTGAAGCATCAAGCAGCAGTTCATCTGACTGTACAGCCGATATCTGCGGGATTTCATTTATATTTGATACCATGCTGAAAACAAATTTACCGCTGCATCCGACAATACACAATGCAGTTACAGCTTCAGCCGCCGTAATAATTTTAATAAGATTTTTTCTGCGGATTCGGGATTTTTTCTTCATATGCACACACTCCAGCCTAATATATAATATACATATATTTATTATAACATAATGAATTATAAAAATAAATATAATTATTAACAAAATTTTAAAAAAATCATAATAAAAAATATGTGATTTCAGTACAAAACAAAAGCCCCATATTTTAACATGGAGCTTTTATCATATAGGGGGCTAATGAGAATTCATATTTTTATGCTGGGGAAACATAAAAATAAAAGTGTTTTGAGAAAAGTTATACATGAATTTTTTTCTTCAGCATATTTATAATAACTCTTCAATGTGTCAGGAATGTGAAATATTTCTGAAAAGCAACTGAAATCATCTTTTGATTTTAAACCAGAATGTTGAACCTTCTCCGAGAGTACTCTGAACTCCGTACGGATAATTATGAAGTTTAAGCACTGCTTTTACTATTGAAAGTCCCAGACCAGTACCTACTACTTCACGTTTATGATTTTTAGAGCGGTAATATTTATCAAATATAAGCTTGATATTTTCCTCTGAAATGCCGTCACCTGTATCGGTTACTTCAATCTTTACATAATTTTTTTCATTTATCTGTCTTATAAATACTTTTTTATCGTCACCGGTATAATTTATTGCATTATTGAGGAGATTATATATAACTTGTTCAATCTTCACGATATCGCATGAAACAGTTACCTCTTCATCAGGAGTAAATGTTATTGTATAGCCGTTTTTTTCTGAAACACCCCTGTATCTGTCAACTATTTCCCTGATTTTTGCAGTAACATTCATTTCAGAGCAGTTAAGTTTCAGATTGCCGTTTTCAAGCTTTGAAAGGTCGAGCATATCCGAAACAAGCAGTGCAAGGCGGTCTGTTTCCTCAATGATTATGTTAAGATGTTCTTCTCTTTTTGCAGGATTGTTTCCAGAAAGGTCTCTTATCATTTCAGCATATGCCTTTACCATGGTAAGAGGAGTTCTGAGGTCATGCGAAACATTGGCAATAAGGTCACGCTGCATCATATCAACTTTTGAAATTTCAGTCGAGGCATAGTTAAGGGTATTTGCAAGCTGTTGAAGTTCCTTATAGTTTCCGCCGTCAAATTCAGCTGAATAATCTCCCTTTGCGAGTCTGTCAGCGGATTTTGTTATATTTATTATAGGTTCTGCAATGCTTTTTGAAATTATCACGGACAGAGCAATTCCTATAAGGACAAGTATTCCCGTTACGATAATAAATTGTTTTTTAAGTATCTCAACAGTTGAGCCTACAGGTTCAAGAGTCGCATTTATCAGCATATACGCAGAAACATGACCATCTTTGTCAAAGAGCAGCGACCCGAGCAGCAGCGTATCATAATTTGTCTGCGGATTTTTGACTTTATGGCTTATAACGCCTGATTCGGAGTGTTTAAGCTCCATAAGATAGTCATATATCCTTGAAGGGCCGTGAATAAGGCAGTTTGTTCCCATAACATCATCATTTGAATATATGGTTCTAAGACCATATATATCCACTACTTTTATGCATATTTCATTTTCATATGCAAGCCTGTCAAAAACCTTTTCATAGCCATCATTTCCATATTCGTTTATCATTGTAATAGCGGAGGATTTTACATCGTCCTGACGCATTGTTGTATAGAATTTCTGGAGGAAAACTATCTGAAAAAGCCACAGCAGAACAAGCACTATCATTATGAATATCAGCAGCCATATGCATATTGAGGCACGGATACTGAGATTTTTTTTAATTCGCTTCAAATTTATACCCCATTCCTCTGAGTGTAACTATAAATTTTCTGTATTCTCCAAGGCTGTTTCTGAGCATTTTTATATGAGTGTCAACAGTTCTGTCATCACCGAAAAAGTCATATCCCCATACCTCCTCAAGCAGCTTATCCCTTGAGAGTGCAAGATTTTTATTTTTCACAAGATAGAAAAGCAAATCATATTCCTTAGGAGTCATCGGGACTTTCTTGGAATTTACATATACCTCACGGCCTGCCATATCAATTTCAAGACCTTCAAAGCGGCATCTGTCATTATTTTTAGGTGTCAAATCAGATGAATTGCGTTTGATAACAGCTTTTATTCTTGCCATAAGTTCTTTTGGGGAAAATGGTTTTACAACATAGTCATCGACTCCTATTTCAAAGCCGAAAAGCTTGTCATACTCCTCACCTCTTGCAGAAAGCATTATAACCGGAACATTCTTATATTTTTTAATCTCCTTGCAGGCTGAATAGCCGTCAAGTCTTGGCATCATAACGTCCATTACAATAAGGTCAAAATCCTGAGCCTTTGCCATATCCACAGCAGTCATTCCGTTGTCGGCTTCTTCGACGCTGTAGCCTTCAAATTCAGCGTATTCCCTTACAACTTTTCTTATATTGATTTCATCATCAACTACTAAAATTCTGTACATTTTAATATCATACTCCTTTGCATACAGCAGAGCTGCTTTTGATTAAGGATATTCTATCATAAAAATGTGTATTTTCTGTGAAATAATACATAAAAAATCTGTATTTTAAATGTATATCATAAAATCCAGCGGCAATAATTAACTTAACGCAAATTCAAAAGAAATAAATTCTATGGAGGTTTTTATGATACCATGTATTTTTTCAAAAAGTGACGGCAGAATACTTGAACCGCTTACCTGTTCAGTTCCTGTTTCTCTTATAACAGTATGCGGAAAACCTGTTATTGAATATACTGCTGATATATTAAAAAAATCCGGATTCAGCAGAATGATTGTATCAACTGCCCATAAAAATGAAGCTGTTCAGGACTATTTTTCAAGAAATCCTCCCCATAAAATTTCAGTCGGATATGATACATCTGATATTTCAGATGATGAAACAGTTCTTCTTATAAATGCTGATACTTTTTACAGCATGAGTTTTGAAAATTCATTCAGATTTCATAAAAACAAAAAAGCTGATATGACTGTAATAACAAAATCTGTAAATGATTGCCGTGAAAACCGTGCTGTATTTACCGGAAACGATAAAAAAATTCTCTCATTTCAGGATAATCCTACTTATATGGACTGCGTTTCATCTGCCGATACCGGAATATATATAGTTTCTGCCAGAATATTCAGAATTATCGAAAATTCAGACGGCATTTCAGATATTCTCTTAAACAGACTCATTTCAGAGGGATTTTCAATCTATGCAAATGAATGTATCGGATATTTCAGAAATATAGACAGCGTAAAAAACTATATAAAATGTCAGAATGATGTTCTCTGCGGCACTGTTACCGCTGATATAAACGGTCACAGAACTCTTGACGGAAGTATAATCCATGGAAGCTATGACCTCAAAAAAGCTTCAGTTGCTGAACCTCTCTGTATCGGAAACAATGTTTCTGCTTCAACCGGAACTGTTATAGACAACCTTTCAGTAATCGGAAACAATGTCACAATAGGCAGAAATTCATCTGTCCATAACTCTGTCATTATGGACGGTGCATATATAGGTGACCGTGTTACCTGCACAAATGCTGTTATCTGCCGCAATGCCGTACTTCTCAACTCATGCTCTGTATATGACGGCTGCATAATCGGTGAAGAAGCCGTAGTAGGCGAAAATACTACCATCAGAAACAATGCAGGAGTATGGAATTATAAAAATACCGGAAGCAATAAAAATATATGCTTTCCTTTAAGATACGGTCATTCATCTGAAATAAAAATAAATGAATACGGAATAAGCGGTGAAACAAATGCCGTTATAACCGCACATACCGCTGTATCTGCCGGAATGAGCCTTGGCGGAAGAAACAAAAGCCTTGTAATCGGTTATGCTCCTGAAAACAATTCAGCATATGCCATGGCTCTGGCAGCTTCAGGCGGTACCATGTCCGCAGGCGGCACTGTATGGAATATCGGTGAATGTCTGCCGTGCGAAATGGATTTTGCTGTAAGAAATCTCTGTGCTGACGGCGGAATATATATAGAATCCGACAATATAACCAAAATAATTCCATCGGCTGCAAATGCTATGCCTTTCAGCTCTGCTCAGGAAAATTCCCTTGAATATTCAGTGAATCATCATATCTGCAATTATGCCGCATACAATGAATTTGGTGATATGACGGATATTTCAGTATACAGAAACATATATTTCAGATATCTTAAAAATATTCTTCCTCAGTCGCTTGATATATCTGTATCGGTCAATACTTCAAATCCTCAGATATCACGCATATGCAAAGAACTTTTTGAGAGTACTGACATGAAAAAAGATGAATACAATTCAATAGTATTCCATATTTCATCAGACAGCCGCAAAGTTTCCGCATATTCAGAAATGTCAGGATTTGTATTTCATGAAAAACTTATCATGCTTTGCTGTGACGATTTCATGTCAAAAGGCTCTGATATCGCTCTTCCTTACGGAATAACAAGAAAAATTGAGGAAATCGCTGAAAAATACGGCAGAAAAGTTTTCAGATATTCAGAAAATAATTCCGGATATGACCTTGAAATATTCCCTCCGGATTTTATCAGTGACGGATTTTCACTCATGACAAGAATTTTAAGAATACTGTCTGAAAGAAAATTAAGTCTTTCAGATGCTGTTTCACAGCTTCCTCAGTCAGCAAGCTCTTCAAAATTTGTAAGCATTGAAAAATCTCCGTCTGAAATAATACGCAGACTCTGCGGAAATTCTCCTTTGCCATGTGACGGAACTGTGCTTGAATCCGAAAAAGGCAGGGTTTCCGTAAAGCCTTCACGCTCCGGAAAAAGCATAATGGTCTATGCAGAAGCTGCAAACTATGAATTTGCAAAGGAATTATGCAGTTTTGTTGAAAAAAATATAAATAAATCAGATAACTGCAATTAATATAACGCCAATTCGATGGATTGTTTTTTGTAGGGGCGACCATTGGTCGCCCGCTCAGTTTACAGTATGCCCCAACGGGCGAACACAGTTCGCCCCTACAAATATAAGGAAAATCCCATATTTTCAATCATGAATTTTTTTATAGGATTCGTTATTTTTTTTAGCTTGACATATCCGCTTAATTTTTATATAATAAGAAATGTATAAATATATGTTGCGGTATAACAAGACTTTACGGTATAAAAAAACGTGGCTTTTTTTATGCCTTAAAATACATATTAAAGCGTTTGTTTTAACTTTGCTTCCTGAAAATAATCTACTCAGAAGTCTTTGCAGTATTGTCAGTGCAGACAGGTTTTAAAATTCGCTCAATAATTTTTAGAAAAGAGGTTTTAAATGAAAAATCAAGAATTCAGAAAATCATCTGGTTTCGGGGAAAAATCAGCGTACAAAAAAAATTATAACGGAAATAATTCCAGCAGCGGCTACAAAAATAAAAAAGAAAACCGCAGAACTCCTCTCCGCATAATTCCGCTCGGCGGTCTTAATGAAATCGGAAAAAATATGACTGTCTTTGAATGCTCAAATGATATCTTCATAGTTGACTGCGGTCTTGCCTTTCCGGATTCCGAAATGCTCGGCGTTGATATCGTTATTCCGGATTTTACTTATCTTGAACGAAATAAGGATAAAATAAGAGGCGTTGTTCTCACTCATGGTCATGAAGACCATATCGGCGGTCTTGTATACTTTCTCCAGAAAATCAATGTACCTGTATATGGTACAAAACTCACTCTTGCACTCGTTGAAAACAAACTCAAGGAACATAATCTCTCAAGAGTGCAGCTTAATGTGATTGCTCCGAAAAAAACTGTTAAAATGGGCTGCATGGCGGTTGAATTTATAAAAGTAAACCATTCTATCCCTGATGCTGTAGGAATGGCTATCCATACTCCTGCCGGAATAGTTATCCATACAGGAGATTTCAAGGTTGACTATACTCCGATAGACGGCGGCTGCATTGACCTTGCACGTTTCGGAGAACTTGGAACTAAAGGCGTTCTTGCTCTTATGGCTGATTCAACCAATGCTGAACGTCCCGGTCATACCCAGACTGAGAGAAAAGTAGGAGATTCATTTGATTCTCTTTTCTCAAAGGCTGAAGGAAAACGTATCATAATCGCTACATTCTCATCAAATATTCACCGTGTTCAGCAGATTATTGACTGTGCCAGAAAATATGGCAGAAAAATCGCTCTTTTCGGCAGAAGCATGGTCAATGTAATGAATACTGCAATTGAACTCGGATATCTTACTGTTCCTAAAGGAATTATAATTGATATAGATATGATGGGTCACTATACAAACGATAAAATTGTCCTCATAACTACAGGAAGTCAGGGAGAACCTATGTCCGCCCTCACAAGAATGGCTATGAACGACCATAATAAAGTAAATATCACTCCTCATGACTTTATAATAATTTCTGCCACTCCTATACCCGGAAATGAAAAATATGTGACAAAGGTTGTCAATGAACTTATGAAATCCGGTGCTGAAGTGATATATGAAGCTATGTATGAAGTTCATGTTTCAGGTCATGCCTGTCAGGAGGAACTTAAACTCATGCTCGCTCTTACAAAGCCTAAATTCTTTATTCCTGTACACGGAGAATACAAGCATCTCAAAAAACACGCCCAGATAGCCGAAGATATGGGTATTCCAAATAAGAATATAATTATCGGCTCGATAGGAAATGTTATTGAAACTGACGGCATTGAAATGAATATCGTTTCACAAGTGCCTTCAGGACGTGTACTCGTTGATGGTCTTGGAGTAGGAGATGTAGGCTCAATAGTTCTGCGTGACAGAAAACATCTTGCTCAGGACGGACTTATAATAGTCGTTGTCGCTATAGACAAGGTTTCAAATGAAGTAGTTTCAGGCCCTGACATAATTTCAAGAGGATTTGTATATGTCCGTGAATCCGAGGAACTTATTGACAATGCAAAACATATTGTTATGGATACTCTTAATGAATGCTCTGTATATGAACTCCGTGAATGGAACTCGCTCAAGGCAAAACTGCGTGATTCGCTCTCTGACTATATCTATACAAAGACAAAGAGAAATCCTATGATTCTTCCGATAATAATGGAAACCTGATGAAAATCTGATAGTTATTAATTTGTAGGGGCGACCATCGGTCGCCCGCCTGAAATTCCGGTGAATCCAACGGGCGACCGATGGTCGCCCCTACAAAATATAAGAAAAATCCATTATTTTTAATCATAAAATTTTGTTGTCGAATTTGCGTTAATTAAAATTGCAGGCGGCAGTTTGCCGCTTTTCAGTCTGGAGGTGTTGTATTGAAGGAGAAAAAACTGACTTTTTTTAAATTAACAGTTTTTGTGATGATTCTTCTGGAGGTATATTCAGTAGTTGAACTTGTAAAGGCTGACACCGGTTCATATACCCTGTTTTTTATTGCTGTGCTTGTAATAAGCCTTGCATTCGTTTTTCAGCTTATTGCCGCTCAGGACAATGTACACAAATTTATTGCAGAACTCAATACAGACATCAGCCTAACTGAAAAGGAAAGCCTTTACAGTTTTCCGGTTGCATCGGTAATAGTTGACAATGACAATAAAATTATCTGGTGCAACAAGTTTTTTTCTGAAAATGTAATAACTGACCGTGACCCGTTCGGCATTGATATCAGTGAAATTTTTCAGATGGATACTGATGAACTTGAACGCAATGATTCAGTATCAGCCTCATACAGCGGCAAAACTTATACAGTTACCTGTGAAACAAACTGTACGCCTTTAAAGCTGCTCTGTTTTCAGGATATAACTGATTACTGCAAGCTTCAGGAGTCATTCAGGCTTACAAGACCTTCTGTCATAATAATAATGGTGGATAACTATGATGACCTTCTTCAAAACTCAAAGGAAAGCGACAAAGCCCGTGTAATCGGTGATATCGAAAGACTTTTTGAAGAATTTATGTCTGCTACAAATGGTTTTCTTAAAAAATTATCCCAGAATACCTTTATTGCTGTGATTGAAGAACAGCATCTTTCAAAAATTATAGATGAACGCTTTAAAATTCTTGATACAGCAAGAAAAATAAAGGTTGATGAAAGGCTTAATCTTACTCTTTCAATAGGAGTGGGATATAACTGCAAAACTCTTGCAGAAAGTGAAACTTCTGCAAAACAGGCTCTTGATATGGCTCTCGGACGAGGCGGTGACCAGGCTGCTGTAAAAACTGAGGCAGGATTCCAGTTTTATGGCGGCGTTTCAAAAGGTATTGAAAAACAATCCCGTACAAAAACCAGAATTATTGCAACCGCTTTACAGGAGCTTATACATAATTCATCAGATGTTCTTATTATGGGGCATCGTTTCGGCGACCTCGATTCAATCGGTGCAGCTGTAGGACTTGCCGGCTCTATAAACAGCATGGGCAAATCAGCTAAAATTGTAGTTGACCCGGTAAATAACCTTGCCGCCCCGATAATAGACCGTCTTACCTCTCTCGGTGACGGCGATATGTTTATGGACGAAACCACTGCTCTCGATGTGATAAGTGATGATACTCTGCTTATAATAGTTGATACGCATAACAAGAATATCATTGAAAGTCCTGCACTTTACAAGAAAGCAAGGCACGTTGTTGTTATTGACCATCACCGAAAAAATGTAAACTTCATTGACAATGCGGTAATATTTCACAATGAACCGTATGCTTCATCAACCTGTGAAATAATATCCGAAATGATTCAGTATTTCAAGGATACAGGAAGGCTTCACCCTCAGTATGCTGATGCAATGCTTGCCGGAATTACTCTTGATACTAAAAATTTTGTCATGAAAACAGGAGTCAGAACATTTGAAGCAGCTGCTTTTCTCAGAAAAAACGGTGCTGATACGATAATAGTAAAATCCATGTTTTCAAGCACTATGGATTCATACAGGAAAAAGGCAAAGCTTGTTGCCTCTGCTGAACTTTATAACAGATGTGCTTTAGCTGTTTCGGAAAGTTCTGATGCTGATATGCGTGTAATCGCTCCGCAGGCATCTGATGAGCTTCTCAATATAACAGGAGTTGATGCCTCATTTGTAATATATCCGTCAAACAACTGTATGTGCATATCTGCCCGTTCACTCGGTGCTATGAATGTACAGCTTATAATGGAAAAGCTCGGCGGCGGCGGTCATCAGACCATGGCTGCAACTCAGCTTGCTGACAAATCAGCAGATGAAGCAAAAAAAATGCTTCTCTGTGCTATAGATGAATATATCTCAGCCAATCAGCCGGTATAGAACATTTTTTCAATGCTCTTTACTTATATAAAAAGAAAGGAATGTTATAAAATGAAAGTTATTTTTACTGAAGATGTCAAAGGTACTGCTAAAAAAGGTGAAGTCAAAGAGGTTTCAGACGGCTATGCAAGAAATTTCCTCATTGCAAAGGGAAAAGCCATTGAAGCCAATGCTCAGAATTTAAGCAATCTTGCAGGCAAAAAATCATCTGAACAGTATAAAATCGATACTGAAAAGAAAAATGCTTCTGAAATTGCTGCTGCTATAGACGGCAAAAAAGTTACTGTAACTGCTAAAGCCGGAAGCTCCGGAAAACTTTTTGGTTCTGTTACAGCCGGAAATATCGCTGATGCAATTGATTCACAGCTCGGCTATAAAATCGAAAAGAAAAAAATCTCTCTTAAATCAGATATCAAAAATTTCGGCACTTATGAAGCCACTGTAAAACTCTATAATGGTATTTCAGCTAAAATAACTGCTGAAGTTGCGGAGGGCTGATGGAGCAGTTTTTAAACCAGCCTGAGCCCCCTCACAGCATTGACGCAGAACAGACAGTACTGGGCTCTGTCCTTATCAGACCCAGTATTATTTCGTCTGTTCTGGAAAAAATAAAAATTGATTACTTCTATACTCCCCAGCATAAGGAACTCTTTGAAATAATGGTATCGCTTTTTACCACAGGTCAGAAAGCTGATATAATTACCGTTGTAAATGAAGCTGTAAAACGAAAGGTTTTTGAAAACAATACTGAAGGCAACAACTATATTGCAATGCTTATGGAGAGAGTTCCTTCTACTTCAAATATTGACAGCTACTGCGATATCATGTCTGAAAAATATTATTACAGATGTCTACTCGATGTAGCTGACGGAATAATTTCAGATGTTTCCGAAGGCAGTGCAGATGCTCAGGAACTCCTTGATTCCGTTGAACAGCGTATTTTCAATATAAGACAGGGCAGAAATGCCTCAGGACTTACTCATATAAAAGATGTTATATATGATGCATATGACCATCTCGGAAAAATTACAGGCCCTGAAAAGGAAAAATATCTCGGTGCAAAAACAGGTTTTCATTATCTTGATGCGGTAACTACCGGTCTTAATAATTCAGACCTTATAATCATCGGAGCAAGGCCTGCAATGGGAAAAACTGCATTTGCCCTCAATATCGCAACATATGTAGCGAAAAATTCATCAAAAGATGTAGCGATTTTCTCCCTTGAAATGTCAAAGGAACAGCTTGCTACAAGAATGCTCTCCACCGAATCACTCGTGGACAGCAATAAATTAAGAAGCGGCAATATTTCATCTGATGAATGGATTAGAATTGCTGCAAGTGCTGCAAAGCTTTCAAAAATTTCCATGTATGCAGATGATACTGCCGGAATTACTGTCCCTCAGCTTAAAGCCAGATTAAGACGACTTACAAATCTTGGTCTTGTGGTTATCGATTATTTGCAGCTTATGTCATCTCCGCTCAAAACCGATAACAGAGTCGTTATAATATCTGAAATAACAAGACAGCTTAAAATTATGGCAAAGGAACTCAATGTTCCGGTTATTCTGCTTTCGCAGCTTTCCAGAGAAAGTGACAAACGAACCGACAAGCGTCCTATAATATCGGATTTGCGTGAATCCGGTTCTATTGAACAGGACGCTGATATTGTTCTCTTTCTTTATCGTGACAACTATTACAATAAAGATTCAGATGAGGCAAATATAAGTGAATGCATAATCGCAAAAAACAGACATGGTTCAACCGGTACTGTAAAACTCGGCTGGGACGGTCAGTATACACGCTTCTCAAATCTTGAAACTCAGGGACAGTGATTTGTTTTGATTAATAAAGTAAAATCAGCAGTCGAAAAATATAATATGCTTGAAATGAATGACAGCGTTACTGTCGGTCTTTCAGGCGGTGCAGACAGCGTTGCACTTCTTTATGCAATGCTTGAACTGAAAAGCTGCTATAATTTAAATATTCAGGCAGTCCATATAAATCATCAGCTCAGAGGTGCTGAAAGCGACAGAGATGAGGATTTCTGCCGCAGTCTTTGCAAAAGACTTAATATACCGTTTTTCTGTAAAAAAATTGATGTTGCGGCTCATATGAAGCAATACGGCACTTCATGTGAGGAAAGTGCCAGAATTTTAAGATATCAGGCTTTTGATGAATATTCAGACGGAGGCAAAATTGCTACTGCCCATACTCTCTCGGATAATGCGGAAACCATTATCCATAACCTTGCAAGAGGTACGGGACTTAAAGGTCTTACCGGAATCCCTCCTGTAAGAGAAAATATAATAAGACCTCTTATTCTTGCTGAAAGAGATGAAGTTGAAGCATATCTTAAAGATAAATCACAGGATTTTGTAACAGACTGCACTAATTTAACTGATGACTATACAAGAAATAAAATACGCCATCATGTTATCCCGCAGCTTAAAAAAATAAATCCGTCATTCTTTAAAACAATTGCTTCTGATATATCAGTCTTACAGCTTGAAGAATCCTTTATAGCTCAGGCTTCTGATGAGGCATATAAAAAATGCCTCGTTTCTGAAAATCGTCTTGAAAATCTTAAAGGTTATCATAAAGCAATACGAAACCGGTGTATTGCCGCATTCCTTAACAATCATGGTTTGCGTTACAGCTCCGACAGAATTGAAGCTGTTGACAGTATTCTGCTTCATGACGGAAAAATTAATATTTCTCAGAATGTTTATATCATATCAGAAAAGGGCATTCTTTTTATAGAGTATGTTAATGAAAAAAATGAATGTTCAGGCTTTGAAATGCCTCTCGCTATAGGAAAAAATTCTATTTGTGGCAAAAAGTTCTGCGATGTGCAGATAATTTTAAATGAAAATTGTGTGAAAACTCAATTTATTAACACAAATTTAGCAAATTCAGCTCTGGATTATGATAAAATAATAGGTGTTCCGGTTATACGCTCAAGAAAACCCGGCGATAAAATTAAACTTCCGGGAAGAAATTTTACTTCTTCCGTTAAAAAAACTCTTATCAATCTTAAAATTCCGGTGCAGCAGCGTTCCTCTCTCTGCTTCATTGAAGATGATGAAGGTCTTGTATATGCTGAAAAAATCGGTATCGCTGACCGTGTAAAACCGGATTCCTCTACAAAAAGACTTATGATTATAAGTATAGGATGTGAAATTTAAAGCTATGAAAATCAATGTTCTGTTTGATGAAACTACTCTTAAAAACAGAATCCATGAACTTGGTACTCAGATATCAGATGACTACAGAAATAAAAAACTTCTGCTGATATGCATTTTAAAAGGCGGCGTGGTATTTATGACTGACCTTATGCGTGAAATAACCATTCCGCTTGAAACAGAATTTCTCCGTGCTTCAAGTTATAAGGGACAATGCTCCGGAAAGCTTGAAATTCAGGAAAATTCTATAAATAAACTTGACATATCAGATTATCATGTTATAATTGTTGAGGATATACTTGATACGGGAAATACCCTTTTCAATATATCTGCTTTGCTCAGAGCCGAAAATCCAAAATCATTGAAGCTCTGCGTACTGCTCGATAAGCCCTCTCGCCGTGAATCTCCGATATCCGCCGATTACAGCGGTTTTGAAATTCCTGACAGATTCGTTGTAGGATTCGGTCTTGATTACGATGAAAAATACAGAAATCTTCCGTATATCGGTGAAATACTGCCTGAGGAAAATACTTAAAAAATAAATGACAAAAGATTGGAGTGAATTTATTGGCATCTTACAAAAACAAAGGATTTCTTCCTTATATTATAATCGCTGCCCTTATAATGGCTTTGATTATATTCGTGACAAGTTATCTGACACCAACATCAAAAACTGTCACATATTCTGAAATAATCAGTTATTTCGATAATTATCAGGTGTGTGAATATACTTTTGACCTCGGTTCAGGAGAGTTGGTTCTCAAACTCAAGGACAGTGATGAAGTTATAAAATATACTGTCCCGAATGTTAATGTATTCCTTCAGGATACTCAGTCCAATGCCAACAATTACAGAAAAGAATATAATGAGCTTAACCCTGATGCTCCTCTTGCACAGGATTACTATAAGGTAAATGATACGTCATGGATTCTTACTTTAGTTCCTACTCTGCTGCTTTTCGGCATGGGAATAGTTCTCGTTACCGTCATGATAAAACAGACTGGCGGCGGCGGAAAATATTCTTCATTCGGCAAGGCAAGCGTCAAGAATCTTCAGGGCAAAACTGCCACATTCGACGATGTAGCCGGTGCTGATGAGGAAAAACATGAACTTCAGGAAATCGTTGACTTCCTTAAAAATCCTAAAAAATATGCTGATATCGGTGCAAGAATCCCTAAAGGCGTTCTCCTTTTAGGCCCTCCTGGTACTGGTAAAACTCTGCTTGCAAGAGCTGTTGCCGGTGAAACAGGCTGCCCGTTCTTCCCGATATCCGGTTCTGATTTCGTTGAAATGTTTGTCGGTGTCGGTGCTTCAAGAGTGCGTGACCTCTTTGAACAGGCAAAGAAAAATTCTCCTGCAATAATCTTCATTGATGAAATTGATGCTGTCGGCAGACACAGAGGTGCAGGTCTCGGAGGCGGTCACGATGAACGTGAACAGACTCTTAACCAGCTCCTTGTTGAAATGGACGGATTTACAGGCAATGAAAGCGTTATCGTTATCGCTGCAACTAACCGCCGTGATATACTTGACCCTGCTCTTTTAAGACCGGGACGTTTCGACAGACAGATAGTTGTCGGATATCCTGATGTAAAGGGTCGTGAGGAAATCCTTAAAGTTCATACCAAGAAAAGACCTTTGAGTCCTGACGTTGACCTTAAAACAATTGCTCAGACTACTTCAGGCTTTACAGGTGCTGACCTCGAAAACCTTGTAAATGAAGCTTCTCTGCTTGCTGCACGTGCTGACCGCAAATCCATCACAATGGAAGATATTGAAGAAGCTACCATAAAAGTCGTTGCAGGCCCTGAAAAGAAATCAAGAGTTGTTTCCGAAAAGGAAAAACGTCTTACTGCTTACCATGAAAGCGGTCATGCAATCTGTACTTTCTATTGTCCTACTCAGGACAAAGTGCATCAGGTATCAATTATCCCTCGTGGAATGGCTGGCGGCTATACAATGTCGCTCCCTGAACATGACAAGTCATTTGTAAGCAAAACAGAAATGAAGGAAAATATTATTACTCTTCTCGGCGGACGTGTCGCTGAAAAGCTTATACTTGACGATATATCAACCGGTGCTTCAAATGATATAGAACGTGCTACTGCTATTGCAAGAAATATGGTAACAAAATACGGATTCAGCGAAAAACTCGGCCCTATGGTCTATGGAAATGACCAGAGTGAAGTTTTCCTCGGCCGTGATATAAACAATTCAAGAAACTATTCTGAAACTGTTGCCGCTGAAATCGACAGCGAAATGCGTGAGATAATTGAGGACGGATATGAAAGAGCTGAGTCTATTCTCAGGGAACATATCGAAAAACTCCACTTCCTCGCAAAATATCTTATGAAGTTTGAAAAAATCGATGCTGAAACTTTTGAAAAAATTATGAAAGATGAAGTCGGTGACGAAATCTTTGATGACAAGAAAGATGATAATTCAGATGATGATAAAAAATCTGATGCTTCTGATACAGACAGCAAAGAATAATAAAAACAATAATGGTCAGGCTTTTAAAACCTGACCATTATTTATTATATTGAGTAATCATCACCGCTGCTTGCTCTGTCAAGAATATCCTGAATAGTAATGCTGTCCAGATATTTTGCTATGACATCATTCAGACCCTGCCATATATAAAGAGTCATGCATTCATCCTGCCTTGGACATAAATTAGGTTCTTGTTCAAGACATGAAACTACTGAAAGATTACCCTCTGTTATTCTGAGGATATTTCCAACAGTATATTTTTCCGGCGGCTGTGCAAGCATATATCCGCCCTGATAACCTCTGTTTGTTCTTAAAACTCCTGATTTGTTAAGCAGAGGAACTATCTGTTCAAGATATTTTTTTGAAATATTCTGACGCTCTGCAATATCTTTAAGCGAAATAAATCCTTCATTTGAATGCTGGGCAAGGTCTACCATCATTCTTAATGCATATCTGCCTTTAGTTGATATTTTCATATTCTCACCTCAATACCTATTATACCATAGGTTTTATAAGTTATCAAGTAAATAACGGAAAAAATTTATTTTCCATGCAAAAAACAGCGGACGAACAAATGTCCGCCCGTTTTATTTTAAAGTATAAAACATATCAGTCCGCTGCATCCTTCATTTATAACACGCTCAAGCGTTTCCTGAAGTTTCATTCTTGCATCTGCCGGCATTTTATAAAGTTTGTTGTGAAGACCTTCATTTACAAGTTCATGAAGCGATTTCCCGAAAATATTTGACTGCCATATTTTAGTCGGATTTTCTTCAAATTCCTTTAAAAGATACATAACAAGTTCTTCGCTCTGTTTTTCAGTGCCTACAATAGGACTCACAGTTGTATTGATATCCGCTTTCATAAGATGTATTGACGGAGCAGATGCCTTTAATTTAACGCCATATTTTCCGCCCTGCTTTATTATTTCAGGCTCTTCAAGTGAAAGCTCATCTATTCCGGGCATAACTATTCCATATCCCGTGGCTTCAACCTCCTCAAGAGCCGGTCTTATTCTTTCATACTTGTTTTTTATCCTGTTAAGCTCCATAAGCAGAGGCATAAGGTCACTTTCATTTCTGATTTCAATACCTGTCGTTTCTCCGAGTACTTTATAAAAAAGACTGCTTTCAAGAGTTACTGCAATATTAATGCTCCCCTTTCCAAGGTCCATTGAAGAAACAGCGGCTCTTACAACTTCATCGCAGTGACTTATTTCTTCAGCCATGAATTTCGTATCACGCACACATGAAATTTTTTCTCCTGCCTGCTTTATAGCTGAAAAAACACTCTCTTTAAGCCAGTGACCTTTTTTAAGTCCGGTTATCCATTTATCAGTTTCAATATTTATCTCCTTTACCGGAAATTCATAAAGAATCTGTGTTATAATATTCTTTATATCCTTTTCATCAAGGTCAATGCAGTTTACAGGTATTACAGGTGTATTATACTTGCTGCTGAGAGTCTGACAAAGCTTTTCAGCCTCTGAACTGGCAGGTTCAAGGCAGTTCATGACAACTATAAAAGGCTTGTTTATCTCCTGAAGTTCTCTTATTACACGCTCCTCACATTCAGCATATTCATCTCTCGGAATATCAGATATACTTCCGTCAGTAGTAATGACAAGTCCTATTGTGGAATGTTCTGAAATAACCTTCTGAGTACCTATTTCAGCCGCCATATTGAATGGTACTTCCTCATCAAACCATGGAGTCATAACCATTCTCGGCATATCATTCTCAATATATCCCAGAGAACTCGGAACTATATATCCCACACAGTCTATAAGTCTTACATTGAAGCCTTCTCCCTCGCCAAGAGTAATTCTTGCAGCTTCCTCTGGTATGAATTTAGGTTCAGTAGTCATTATAGTTTTTCCTGCCGCTGACTGCGGAAGCTCATCAACAGCACGTTCTTTCTTGAAATCGCCTTCTATATTAGGGATAACAAGTGTTTCCATAAATCTTTTTATAAATGTTGATTTGCCTGTTCTTACAGGCCCTACAACCCCGATATAAATATCGCCATTGGTTCTTTCAGCTATGTCAGAATATATATCCTTTGTCATTTTCAGCCCTCCATCAGCCTGTTATCGGTATAAGTATCATACCATTCTGTTTAAGCCTGTCGCATTCAAGGTCATTTTCCTCCATTATTGCAGTAACAGATGTACTGTATTTTTTAGCAATTGACCATATTTCCTCATTTTCAATACCGTAATAGAGTTTAAGGGCATAATCACCATCTCTTATTTTTTTAACTGAATCATCGGGAATTATTTCAGTTACTGCATTGAAAACTTCTGCGGTATTTATTGTAAATGCCATATTGATATCTGCTTTAAGGGATATTTTATTATCAGATGAAAGAGTATATGAACATGATTCCGGTTTTGCCCTGAGTGAAACGATACTTCCTGCGGCTATACCGTCATATCTGATTGTATGTTCAAAAATTTCATCTTTTTCAATAAGCATAACAGTTCCCTGTTCATTTTCAGCCATAACTGAATACTGGATATTTCCCTCTGCAAATGCTTCATGACTTTCAGGATTTATTTTTATGCTTATATTGCTTATACTGCACCATACATCACTGACGCATTTTATAGAACCGTCATTGTATTCTGCAATACTTTTCGCCTGATGTTTTTCATTCATTACAACCGGCATTCTCTCGCTTCTCATCAAAGATGATGAAAATTCACATGGATAAAGCGTTGAATATACATCACTTACTATATTTGCAACAGCTGTTTTATAGGCTCTGCATGATATGCTGACTACTATGTCACATTTGAAAATACGGTTTTCTCCCTTTGAATCAGCTGCGGCTGTTATATCGCACAATGTAACTTCCGGTTCTGTAATGCATTCAAATGTTTCATCAATGCCGTCTGCATCTATTATCTGACTGTAGGGAACTGTAAACTGCATTGTTTCCATACCATTTCCGGTTTCATTTTCGTATGTATAGAGTATATCAATAACAGCTTCTCCCTTTGCAACAAGCTTATTTGCAATTACTTTCCGTTCATTTGCTGAAAGAGCAACATCACTTCTTATTATCCCGAGTACTGACGGCTTGGAGCTGTTGAGTTCAAGTTCTTCATTTATATTGACTGTTTTTTCTGCTGATATTTTTCTTGCAACATATTCAACCGGAATTTTTTTAAGCTGAACATTCATTCCGAATGCATCGCATATCATTTCCTGATTTCTCATGCATACTGCATCTGCCTTTATTGAAACCGCACCTCTTATATCAAGTCTTCTCTGATTGACAGCACGGCAGTTTACATAATCAAGTTTAGGAACAAGAGTCACTTCAGCATTTTCGCATGGTCTTGAAAAATCAATTGTCTTTGTATAGCTGAGTTTCTGATTTATACAGTGAAGAATATTGCTGTGTTCATTCTGATACAACACTCTTATATCAGCAGTAATTTCATAGACTGCCTTGTCACTGCTGATGTTTTTTGAGGAAATACGGGGAATTATCCTGCATTTGACCAGCTTGAAAATATCCGGAAAATAATCCGGAAGAATATACTCCAGTTCAACACTCTGCTCCTGAGTTCCTGAAAATACTGATTCACTGAGCGGTATTGACTCACAATTAACCTTAAAATCCATATTTACCTCCTGTATGATTTCAATATGTAAGTGCTGTACAACTTACCTGATAATATTCTATTCAGCAATACGATAATATATTACATTGACTTCAAAGACAATAGTGTGATATAATAAAAAACGTGAATTTAACAAACGCTGATTCGATGGATTGCTTATACAGGGGCGAAAAATTCTTTGTTTTCAATCATAAAATTTTTATGTCGAATTTGCGTTAAAAAGGAAGGATAAAAAATGTCTTTATCATTGCTTACAGCTCAGCAGTCAATTATAATGCTGCTGCTTATAGCATCAGGAATTATCTGCTTCAGGGCAAATATCATCACCAAAGACGGAAGCAAGGAACTTTCAAAATTTCTGCTGAATGTTGTCAATCCGGCTGTTATAATCTCAAGCTTTCAGACCGATTTCAACAGTACTCTTATTAAAAATCTGCTTATCGCTGAAGGCTTGTCACTGCTTTCATATGCTGTAACCATATTTTTAACCTATATAATAGTAAGAGGCAAAAATGATATTGATATAGAACGCTTTTCATGTATCTATTCAAACTGTGCATTTATGGGAATACCTCTTGTAAATGCCCTGTTCGGCGGTGAAGGAGTATTCTATCTCACCGCATATATCGCAACTTTCAATCTTATTGTATGGACTCATGGTGCAATACAGATATCAGGTGTAAGAAATTTTCAGTCAGTTAAAAAAGCAATCTTCTCCCCTGCCCTTATATCCATTTTTATAGGTCTTGCAATATTTATATTCAGAATACATCTGCCTATGACAATTACTATGACAATTGAATATATCGGAAATATAAATACTCCTCTTGCAATGATAACTGCCGGAATTACAATAGCTCAGACAAATATGCTCAATGCTCTTAAAAAACCAAGGATATATTTTCTCTCTGCTGTAAGACTTATAATAATTCCGCTTATTCTTATTGCTGTAATAAAACCTTTCAATATAAATGAAACTGTATCAATGACTGTTATAATTGCAGCATCTGCTCCGTCTGCGGCTATGGGAACTCTGCTTTCAATACAGTACGGCAAAAATTCTCTTTATGCTTCAGAAATATTTGCTGTTACAACAGTTCTTTCAGTTATAACTATTCCGATAATGATTATGATTTTCCAATCAATTCCATTCTGATAAGAGGTCTTATATTATGAAAAAAAATAAATTTGTTATGCCGACTCTTACAAGTTCAAGAAAAATATTACAGCTTATTCAGAAAAATTCACTGATATCAAGAGCAGATATCGCCGAATGCCTCGGCATTACCCGTGCCGGTGTGACTGCTGCTGTAAATATCATGATTCAGAAAAATATGATTGAAGAAGCCGGAGAAGTTCCCAATAATTCAAGCTCTGTACATAAAGGCAGAAGGCGTGTCCTCCTGAGAATAAACGAAAATTACCGCTTTGTAATAGGTGCTGTTGTTGAGGAATACTTTGTAAGCATCGGCATATCTAATTTAAGAGGTGCTGTTATCGCTAAAAAATTCATGACTTTATCCGATAATTCAACTACTGATTCAATCCTTGATTTTATTAAAAATTCATATAGGGATATCATTTCTGAAAACTGTATAGATGAAAAAATGATTCTCGGAATGGGAATAGGTATAACTCCTGTTATGAGAAATTATATGAATATTCCTGTAAGCAACTGTGAACCTGATTTTTCACATATCCGTGAATATATTTCCGAATACATCTCATGCCCTGTTATATGCGGCTGTTCCGTTGCCATGTCAGCCGCCGCAAATATGGATTTCAGAAGCGATATTGAATGCCGTTCAGGAAATGAAGTCTTTTTACAGTGCGGAAAAAGATACAGTCTGCTTGTTATCTGCAATAACAATCTTACAGAGGAATTTGTACCATATTCTGATATGATAGAACGCTGTATTGTAAATACTGCTCCTGAATCCGGAAATGGAAGCGTAAAATCTGAAATCACTCATTCAGCTATAACGGACAAGGTAAAAAAGATTTATTCAGCTGAAAATACCCCTTATCTTTATAAAATAACTGACGGCAGAAAAACTGATGTAACTATTTATAAAATTGCTGAAGCTGCTGAAAACAATGATATAAAAGTTGCTGAAATATATAAACACTCGCTTGAAATGCTCGGAATCCTTATAAATAATCTTGTATGCACAAATTATGCAAACAGAATTGTACTCCATAATATGAATGTTATAAATGAAAATAATATTGATACTCTTAAAAAAATAATCGAAAAAAATTATGGAAAGGATATTGCTGAAAAGATAGTTTTAAGCGGAATAAATGCTGAAAACAGCTTTTTAGGCGGCTGTGCATATGCGATAAGAAAATTATTCTATGGAATGTAAAATGGTCAGATTAAAAAAAATCTGACCATTTTTATTGTAATTTAACGCCAATTCGACATAAAAATTTTATAATTGAAAACAAGGGATTTTTTTGTTTATTCTGTAGGGGCGACCATTGGTCGCCCGCCGGATTATGGTTAAACAATTGTTCGATATTTGTTTTCTGTACGGAAAATCATTGGTTATCAGCATGAAATTCTGGTAACTGCAACGGGCGACCAATGGTCGCCCCTACAAAACGAATATGCATTTCAAATGAACGAATTATAAAAAATAATCATCGAATTGGCGTTATCTTAATCTCTTTTGCTTTTTGTTATCAGATATCCGAAAATTCCTCCGCATATTCCTCCGAGAATATGGGCAAACTGTGAGATATTATCCTTGCTTATTATTCCGTTTACTATTTCAGAACCAAGATAGAATATTGCTACAAGTACTACTGTTACAGGGATTCCGCTGCCGTTTTTCACATTTGCAAATGAACTCAGAAGAATAAACATAAATGCTATTCCGCTTGCTCCGCAGAGTGCTACCTTCGGGAAAAGCAGTACATTTAAAATTCCCGTTACAAGTGCTGTGAAAAGAATCATAAGAAGCAGAGGCTTGCTACCATACTTTTCTTCAAGCATAGGCCCTGTAAGAAGTATAAGCATAAAATTATTTGCAAAATGCGTTATATCAGCATGACCCAGAACATGACTGAAAAGTCTGAAATAAAACATCGGGTCAAGCAGTGATGTCCTGTATACCATAAATGCATATTCAGTTGAAACTCCATGAGTTATATATCCTATTATCACTACTGCAAGGCATATAAAAGTATATGTGAGGATTACAGGCGAATTATAATTGATTTTAAGCCTGAATTTACGTTTTGATTTGTCTGAATCCATCTTGAATTTCTCCTTTTATAATTTGTAAAGATGATTTAAAGGCCCTGAACCTTTTCCTATATCAAGACCATACTCAATAGCTCCGGTTATATAGCTTTTTGCATTTTCAACAGCTTTTTTAATATCATGATTTTCAGCAAGATTACAGGCAATCGCTGATGAAAGAGTACAGCCTGTTCCATGAGTATTTGGATTATCTATTTTTGCAGATTTGAAAAAATACGGCTTTCCGTCCATATAAAGCATATCATCAGAATTTTTATCAGAATGACCGCCCTTTATAAGAACTGCTCCTTTTGTCATTGATGCTATTTTTTCAGCAGCATATAATCTTGAATCATCTGAAACAATTTTCATTTCGCTTAAAAATTCAGCTTCCGGAATATTTGGAGTTATTATATCTGCAAGCGGCAGAAGCTCATTTATAAGCGTATCGCAGGCATTTTCAGAAATCAGTCTGTTTCCGCTTGTTGAAATCATAACTGTATCAACTACAATATTCTGAGGTTTAAAGGTTTCAAAATATTCAGCAATCGCATGAATAATTTCAGAATTTGAAACCATTCCTGTTTTTATGGCATCAGGAAAAATATCCGTAAAAACTGAATAAATCTGTTTTTTAACAAAATCAGCCGGAACATCAAAAATATCAGAAACACATACAGTATTCTGTGCGGTAAGAGATGTTATTACTGCCATTCCATACATACCATGTGCAGCTATTGTTTTCAAATCAGCCTGTATTCCCGCTCCTCCGCTGCAATCCGAGCCTGCTATGCTTAATATTTTATACATTCTGAAAAACTCCTTGATTTTTTAATATTTATTGAATATGAAAACCAATATATTCACCATTATGATTTATCCGATAATTCAGATTAACCGAATAAATTATCAGAAATATTTCTGAGATTTCTTACAGCTTCAATTATATTTTTCTTTGAAAATATTGCGGAAACTACTGCTATTCCATCAGCTTCACAGCCTTTGAGCATATATGCATTATTTTCATTGATTCCGCCTATTGCAGTTACAGGCAAAGGAACACTGCGGCAAACTTCATTAAGCTGTTCAATGCTTATATTTACCGCATCGGATTTTGTTGATGTAGCAAATACAGCTCCTGTTCCAAGATAATCCGCACCGTCATTATATGCTTTTACCGCCTGTTCAGGAGTTTTGGCTGTAGCTCCTATTATTTTATTTTCACCAAGCAGTTTTCTTGCAGTTCTGATATCCATATCATTCTGACCGAGATGAACTCCGTCAGCATTCACAGCCATGGCTACTTTTATATTATCATTTATTACAAAGGGAATATTATATCTGTCAGTAAGTTTTTTTATTCTTCCTGCAATTTCAATATATTCCTCATCGGAAATATTTTTTTCTCTGAGCTGCAAAAAGGTTATACCGCCCTTTAAAGCATCCTCTGTCTGCTGTTCAAGAGTGCGTTCAATGCACCATTTTCTGTCAGTAACTGCATAAAGACGCATATTTTCTGCTGATACTTTCATTTTCTGCTCCTTATTTTGTGGTACTTCCGAATCCGCCGTTTCTCTCTCCGTCAGCATCATCATCTATAGTTATTCCATATTCAGTAAATATTCCCTGCATAAATCCGGTGCCGGCTTTTATTGAAACAGTTTTATTTTCATTTGTACAGTTTGTTATCTTTGCAAATATATGTCCCTCATTATCAGAATTATAATAATCGCTGTCAATTATGCCAACAGTATTATTAAGCTGGAGTCTGAATTTAAATCCAAGACCGCTTCTCGGATAGCATTTAAGAACCCAGTCCTCACAGATATATACTCTTATTCCGGTAGGAATACATATTGTCTTGTCAGGTTCAAGAGTTATATCAACAGGTGAATAAAAATCATATCCGGCAGAACCTTTTGTTGCTCTCTTCGGCAGTTTTATGCTGTCATAGATTTTTTTTACTTCATTTTTATCAGTAAATCCCATAGTACCACACCAGTCTTTTTCAAACTGCTCATATGATACTTTTTCAAATTTAGCAATTCTTTTCATAGTTTCACTCCCTGAATGTTTATATAATAACAGAATTTTATGATTGTTGTAGGGGCGACCATTGGTCGCCCGTTGCAGTTACCAGAATTTCATGCTGATAACCAACGATTTTCCATGCAGAAAACAAATATCGAACCTATTGTTTAACCATAATCCGGCGGGCGACCAATGGTCGCCCCTACAGAAAAAATTCATTAAATTAGCGTTATATTAATCTGAATAAAGCACAGCATGACCTGAATCAATGGATTTTTTAACATCAATGACTCTCTGATTTGAACTTCCTCTCCAGTGAAGCTTGTTATCCTTGAGTTCTGATATAAATTCTCCGTCAACTATGACATCAACATATTTTATGAAATCAAGCTGCATTATTTCCTCCCATAAATATCCTGTATAAAGCCATATAGTTTTTGACGGCATTTCATTATGTATTTTTTCAATAAGTCTGCCTACTTCATCACGGTTTTTTATATGCAGAGGGTCACCTCCGCTGAATGTTATACCTGATATATATGAAGGAGAAAGAGCCTCAAAAAGCTCTTTCTCTGCCGCTTCATCAAACGGCACTCCCCCGTTTATATCCCATGTTATCGGATTATGGCAGTCTTTGCACTGATGACTGCATCCTGCGACCCAGAGAACAGCCCTAAGCCCGTCACCATTAAGCATATTATCTCTGGATATATCATGAAAACGCATTACATACTTTTCCTTTCAGCAATTTCAGCCATTTTAGCCTGATTGAGTCTTGTATCTCCTTTTACTCTTGAATATGAAAGATATCCGTTCATACGTTCGATTTTAGTAAGATTTCTGCTTCCGCATTTAGGGCATACGTCCATTTCAAGTTCCTGATAACCGCAGTCATCACAATATGCAAGTGAAAGATTTACCCCTTCATAGAATCCCATATCCATAGCACGTCTTATAAGAGTTTTAACTGCTTCCCTGTTATAGTCAATAGGATATTTTACATACTGGATTTTTCCGCCGTTCATAAGGTTCCAGAAACGTTTTTCAAGATTCTGTTTCTGTATCGGTGAAATATCCTCGCTTACATGACAATGGAATGAATTTGAAACATATTCCCTGTCGGAAACATTTTCGATTATGCCATATTTTTTTCTGAACTGTTTTACCTGAAGTCCGCAGAGATTTTCAGCCGGAGTTCCATAAAGTGCATATAAATTGCCGTCCTCCTCCTTGAACTGATTCACCTTGCAGTTGATATATTCCATGACTTTAATGGCAAATGCACCGTCTTCAACAAGAGATTTTTTATTGTAAAGCTCCTGAAGCTCATTGAGAGCAGTTATTCCGAATGAAGCAGTTGCTGATTTGAGAATTGGCTTTATCTTGTCATGTATTCCGAGGTGACCGCCATAAAATCCGCCTTCACAGTATGCAAGAGGATTTGTTGAGGCTTTCATTTCACCAAGATAATCATATGTTCTGATATGAAGCTGTCTTATAAGTTCAAGATAATAGTCAAGCACTTCAAAGAAATCTCTTGATTCCTTCTGAGCCTTTGCATATATCATCGGCAGATGAAGGCTTACTGCACCGATATTGAATCGTCCGACAAATACAGGTTCATCATTTTCATCGGCAGGCTTCATTCCTCCCCTTTCAAACCATGGTGAAAGGAATGCACGGCAGCCCATAGGACTGATTATTTTTCCGTATTTTTTATAAACCGAGGCTACATATCCCTCTCCGGTAAGGCTGAGCCAGTCCGGATACATAGTCTTGCTTGAACAGTCAACCGCTGCTTCAAATATATCAGAAAGAGGTTTTCCTTCTCCATGCAGATTTTCATCATATAAAAATACTATTTTCGGGAAAAGAACAGGTTTTTTGCATTCTTTTTTGCCCTGACCGTTTTTCCTTACACTAAGCATTTCAAGGCTTGCAAGTTTTGCAAATTTTCCCGTACCGATACCCATAGTCATTGTAATGAAAGGATAATCGCCACGGCTTGAAGCTACTGTATTGAATTTATATTCCCAGCCCTGAAATCCCTGTCTGAAATCAACAGTAATATCCTTCATTGCTTCATTTTCAGCGATTTCATCTGTAAGCCCAAGACTTTTATAGCGGTCAAACTGCTTTTTAAAGCTTTTTTCTGCATACGGTTCAAGGAGCTGGTCAATGCATGAAACGGTAAAGCCTCCGTACTGCTGGCTTGCGGCAGATAATACTATATCGCCTATAACATCAAATGCAACGGCAAGCGTTTTTGGTTCATTATACCAGAGATTACCCATTTCAAATCCGCCTTTAAGCACCTTTTCGACATCAAAAAGACAGCAGTTCATTGTGTCACGTCTTGCGGACATATCATGAATATAGATATATCCGTCACGGCAAGCCTGAAGTTCCTCTGTTGTAAGGAAAAATTTCTGATAGAGTTCCTTATTGAGCTGATTGAAAATAAGGCTTCTTTTAGTCGAAACCAAAGCACTGTCAGAGTTGCTGTTTTCCTTATCGCCTATATACATGATTGACTGACTTTTCTGATATACTTCATCAAGCATATGCACGAAATCCTGTTTATAGTTCCTGTAGTCACGATAACTTTTTGCAACTTTCGGGTTTACGCTGTCAAGGGCAGTTTCAACGATGTTATGCATTTCAGCGATATGTACTTCATCTTTGCCGAGCTTTTCAACCTGTTCAGTAACAAAGCTGCATATAAAATCAAGGTCTTTTTCAGTGAATTTTATCAATGCTCTGAATGCGGATTTATTCACCGCAGTAATTACCTTCTGGACATTGAATTCTTCTTTTGTTCCGTCTTTTTTAACAACCTTAATCATGAAAAAACCTCCAATACTAAAAACGTGTACCTGTTTATATTAGCACATCTGAAATATAAATTCAATAGACAAATAGTTAACATCTCAAAAACTTTTTAAGCATATATTTTATGAAAAATATACATAGAATCAATCTTATACGGGCTTTCCAATGACAGAAACCACAAAATTAATGGAATAATAATCCATGATAAACGCCGTGAAAAGACGCTTCCATATGAAGAAAGCGTCTTTTGAGGCTTATTTAATTTTATTTCAAGTGATTATCAGAATTTGTCAATAACCTTTATGAGATATTTTTTAAGCTGACCGAGGTCTTTGAGGTCAACTGTTCCGTCAGCGATAACATCTGCATTTGCAAGAGCATCTTCTGAGAGGTCAGCCATTTTAACGATATACTGATTGAGGAGAGTAACATCTCTTACATCAATACCGCCGTCACAGGTAACATCTCCGAGGAGAGTAGCTGTGCCTGTGCCTGAACCGGAAGTGCTTTCAACAGTTTCTATAGGTAAATCAGTTGTATTATCTGTAGATTCTTCTGTTTCACTGACTGTTGTTTCTTCAGT